>Ga0066681_10000646_pt1 | contig 12178 bp, 7 predicted proteins | sample GraSoiAngelo_130_FD_65629 | JGI IMG/M metagenome (GOLD analysis project Ga0066681, IMG submission 65629) | Grasslands soil microbial communities from the Angelo Coastal Reserve, California, USA - 14_0929_02_20cm | ecosystem: Environmental > Terrestrial > Soil > Grasslands | place: USA...
GGTGTAGGTCATTAACCCAGAACTGTCGCCGATGCCCAAAAACCTCGTTTTTTTCAAGGACACAAAAGTCGTCTCCTAGAATGAAACCGATTATGAGCGTGTGCGAAGAATCAACTTGGAGGCGAACATCTGCTCTGTCTTGCCCTAGCCAGCTACCTATAACCCGCAGTAGTTCTTTCGCCCCATCGCGGTAGATTATGGCAGCTTTGACAACAGCTTCCTTATTCTCCGCTCCCTTGATCGCATCGTTAGAGAATTGCACGACCGCTGCACTATTCCCGTTGTCATGCTGAAAGAACAGGCCACCGCCGCCGCTCAAAGATTCTTGGATAGCGATTGTGTCTGTACCGCAAAACGCAATGTTAGCCCTTGGTGGCCGCTGGTAGGACGCTTGAGCTACACGACCTGGCTGGGCTTGTGCCTGAGCAGTACCCGCTGGCTGGCCGATGTTCACGCTGACTACGGGTGCGCTGACGCTCTGATTGATTCCCGAGCCAGCAGCTACAGGAGAATTGCTCACCTCGGAGTCTTGGGCGTTCAGCGTCGCTGGGGGCGCGGGTGCCGGATTGGACGTGCTTTTGCGAGAATCAATCCACCGCTTCAGCAGAAGCAGGATAATGGGCATTACAACAACGGCTATGAGCCATTGATAGTTGCTGCCAAGCCAGTGCATTTGGCCCCACGCCTTCCGTTGCAAGTCTGTCCTTGGCAAAATCGGAAGTCAACGAAGTATACGTCTTCAACCGAAATGAACTGGAACGGAACTGATCTCCTGGCTCGGTATAAGGCAGTTGGCATCGAGCTTGTTGAGAACGCAAAAATAGGCTGGCGCCGCGATCAGATTTGCGAGAGCAGCAATGAAAAGAGAGCTCATGGTGGTACCTGCCGTGATCTCACGAGTGATCGGAACCGCTGTACTTTGAGATCCGACGGAGTTTTTGGTCCGCAGGTTCGCTTAACGACCGCAAGTTCATTTACGGTATGAACATCGTCAACCCCAGGGAAGAAGCTGCGACCTTGAGCTTGTCGTCCAGCGTCGCTAGCTGCAGGCCCAGGGGTCGATCATGCTTCCGACACGGTCTTGCCATTGACCCTATAGGTCAGCCGGAAATTGGGCCGTGACCGGGCTGGCCTGGTTGATGACACTGACAGTCCGGCTTGCCGCACCTACCTAACGTGCTGGTAAGGCTGCCGGGGCGAACATCACCCAGTTGCGCAATGCGCTTAGCAATCACTTCACGTCCTTGTTCTGAATCCGGAAGGGACTGGGTCTTGTGGTGGGCCTCCTATTCCGAGCGTATTACAGACGCAAGGAAGTAGCCCTTTGTCCCTGTAAAGTCGCGCGCCCCTTGTAAATGTGTCGGCGGCCCTGGTTGTAATCAGCCACCCACTCCTTGAGAATTCTCCGCAGGTGTCTCTCGTTCAGCGGAATCAGGAAATCCAAACACTCGCGGCGGATAGATCCAAACGAGGCGTTCGCAGAAAGCGTTCGCCCTGGGGCGCGTGGAGCGGCGTTTTCAAGATGCTCAAGCCCATCGACTTCAGGGCCGAATCGAGTTCGGAGGAGTAAATGTTGTCGCGGTCGTGGATGAGGAACCGGGTACGGTTTCTCTCCCGTGATGGTCTCCCGAAACTGCTGGAGCGTCCGCGCTGGGATGAGTGGTGACGTTGCAGTGAGCGATCCTGCGCGTTCCCACTTCCATGATCACGAAAACGTACAGCACCCGAAGCTGGCTGTCACACCGACGAAGAAAATCACAGGCCAGCAGGCCCTGGAATGACCATTTCGAGGAATCAATCGGTCCACCCTGCATTAAGCCTGTTGGCTACTCCAGTGCGTGACGATAAAACGTGCACGCCGCAAACGCTAGTTATGATGCCCATGAAGCTGTCAACCAGGAGAATTGTGGTTTGCGGCGCTCCTGAAATTGTTGCCAGTGTGAGACTCTTATCCGAGGCGGCGCGGACTACCACCCGCAACGGCGGGATGAGTGGTAGCAGACCGTACGTCCACGCCCAATTAGGAAATCCCTGTACGCCCATTCAACATGGAAGTAGCATAGGCAACCACTATGAACCGTCGTGAAGCAATAAGCTCTCTTTCTTTCGCTGGCGGCGCGTCCTTGTTCGCTCCTACATCGTTACTGGCGGACGTTCTTACGCCAAAATGTGATTCCAGTTACGCTCAGGCTGTGGCGGGCACAGCGACCGTGAAGATCCGAGATATCAAAACCATTCTGACAGCGCCGAATGGTATCCGGTTGGTCATCGTGAAAGTCGAAACGACGGAGCCCAGCCTCGTGGGTTGGGGGTGCGCGACCTTTACACAGCGTGCGCTTGTCGTTCAGACGGCGGTCGAGCAGTATCTGAAGCCCTTTCTGATCGGGCGCAATGTAGACGAAATCGAGGATATCTGGCAGTCGAGTTATGTGAGCTCGTATTGGCGCAATGGGCCGGTGCTGTTCAATGCGATGAGCGGCGTCGACATCGCCCTCTGGGACATCAAAGCCAAACGCGCCGGCATGCCGCTCTATCAACTGCTCGGCGGCAAGGTGCGTCACGGCGCGGACTGTTATTTTCACGCGAGCGGCAGCAGTTTTTCCGAGGTGGAAGAAAATGCCCGGCGAGCGATGGAGCAGGGCTTCCGCCACGTGCGCGTGCAGGTCGCAACGCCCGGTTACGCCGGCTACGGAGCGCGTCGCCCCACACCTGCCCCTGGTGGCACGGCGGGCGAAGTGATCGGTCCGACCAACCCGAGAGAGATCTGGGAGTCGGGGCCGTACGTACGGATGGTGCCCAAGTTATTCGAGTACCTGCGCGTCAAGTTGGGCGACGAGGTAGAGCTCCTCCACGACGTGCATGAGCGTGTGACGTTGAATCAGGCAATCAACTTGTGCAAGGCGCTCGAACCCTATCGCTTGTTTTTTCTGGAAGATCCGCTGCCGCCGGAAGACAACGATCACTTCCGCTTGCTGAGGCAGCAGACCAGCACTCCGCTGGCGATGGGCGAACTGTTCAACACGCAACACGAATATGTGCCGCTCATCAAAGAGCGGCTGATTGACTTCATTCGCATCCACATTTCGCAAATCGGGGGCTTGAGCCCGGCGCGCAAGGTTGCGGCCCTGAGCGAATTTTTCGGCGTACGCACGGCCTGGCACGGACCGGGCGATGCGTCGCCGGTGGCGCACGCCGCGCAGCTCGCACTTGAGCTGGCGAGTTACAACTTCGGTGTCCACGAAGGCAGCGGCTTCCCCAAGGAGACGCAGGAGGTATTTGTGGGCTGCCCGGAAGTGAAGAACGGCTACATGCTGGCGCAGGAGAAGCCGGGCCTCGGCATCGAGGTTGACGAAAAACTCGCGGCGAAATTCCCCTTCCCTGCCGGTCCGCCAAATTTCGATTATTCCTGGGGGACCACGCGGAGGCGGGACGGCACGGTCATCAGGCCTTAGCGTGTCTCGGAATTATTCAAAGAACGTAAATCGATGATACGGAACACCGCATGATCCTCATCATTAAAGACCTCCAACCCATCAAGCAGTTTGAGCGGATCTGAGATCCATGCTGGCGTGGCTCCTTATGATAATTTCGGGGCTGGCCGTACAAGACGTCGAAGCCGTCGATGTCGGGCGCCAGGCTTTCGAGTCCCGCTGCGCCAGATGCCACGGGGCAGACGGCAACGGCGGTGACATCGGCCCACCAATTGGGTTGCGTCTGTACGCATACAACGACCGGGAGCTGGGGAGTTTGATCCGAAACGGCCTGCCCGCACGAGGCATGCCTCCAAGCCGCGTCCCAAGTCCTGAAATGGCGCAATTGCTGAATTTTCTGCGTACGATTCAGCATCGCGCCGCAGCCAGTCCGACGGGCGGTAAGAAGCTGCAGATTCAGACCACGGAAGGCAAGACCATCGAAGGACACGTCCTCGGCGAGGGTTTTTACGACCTGCAGTTGCGCACCGCTGACCACCGCGTACTCTTGCTGCGCCGTGCCGGGAGCCGCTTTCGCGAAGTGACCTCCGACACGGACTGGCCTACTTACAACGGCGAGCCCGGCGGGAACCGCTACACCAAACTTACGCAAATCAGTCAGGACAACATTGCACATCTAGCGATGACGTGGATGTTCACGCTTCCCGGTGCAGGCCCCCTCGAGGTCACACCTGTCGTCGTCGGCGGAATGATGTACGTCACTGGCCCCAATGAGTGCTTCGCGCTCGATGCCGGAAGTGGCCGGGAGATCTGGCATTACAAACGGCGGCGCACAGGGACAATGTCTGTAGGCGGCGGTGCGAACCGTGGCGTTGCCGTGGCGGGCGACCGTGTCTTCATGGAAACCAACAATGCGCACATCATTGCGCTCAACCGTTTCACCGGCGAATTGCTGTGGGATTCGGAGCTCGCGGACTCGCGCAAAAACTACTTTGCAACGTCGGCGCCTCTTCCGGCGAGGGACTTGGTCATCTCGGGCGTCGGTGGGGGCGAGCACGGCGCGAACGGATTCGTCGCAGCTCACGATCAGAAGACTGGCAGGGAGATCTGGCGATTTTCAACCGTCCCGAGGCCAGGAGAACCAGGATCAGAGACGTGGCAAGGGAAGGATATCGAGCATGGCGGCGCTCCGACCTGGTTTACCGGGAGTTACGACCCCGAGCCTGACATAGTCTATTGGCCCACTGGCAATCCCAGCAGGGAGTATAACGGAGATCTTCGCAAGGGGGACAATCTCTATTCCGACTGCATTCTGGCGCTAGAAGGCAAGACCGGGAGACTGAAGTGGTACTATCAATTCACACCACACGATTTGTGGGATTGGGATGCCACGGAAACGCCAGTGTTGGTGGATGCCGAATGGCAGGGCCAGCCTCGTAAGCTGATGCTGCATGCCGATCGCAACGGATTCTTCTACGTGTTCGATCGCCGCGACGGCACCCTCCTTCTGGCCAAACAGTTTGTCAAGTATCTGACCTGGTCAAGCGGGATCGGACCCGACGGGCGACCCATCAAGCTTCCTGGCCAGGAACCCACCCCCGCGGGCACGAAAGTGTGCCCATCTCAGGATGGGGCGACGAATTGGTTCTCCCCCTCGTTTAATCCCGCAACCAGCCTCTATTATGTCCAGACTTTTGAAAAATGCAGCCTCTACACAAAGAGCGATTCGGGAGATTGGGAGCCAGGGAAGGCTTACTTGGGCGGGTCGCAGCGTACTACACCGGACCCCGCGCCGCAGCGGATTCTGAAAGCGATAAATATCTTTACGGGCGACATTGCTTGGACGCTGCCGGAGCCAGGACCCGCCAACTCGTGGGGCGGCACGCTCACCACTGCCAGCGGCCTGGTGATTTTTGGCGAGGAGGGCGGAAGCCTGATCGCGGCGGATGCGGCGCACGGCCACCCACTGTGGAGGTTTCAAACCAATCAGACCTGGAAAGCGTCGCCTATGACCTACATGTTCGATGGCAAACAATTCATCGCCGTGGCTGCGGGGCCGAACATTATGGCGTTCGCGATTCAAGATTAGCGTACAACGTCGTGAAACCCGGACCAGAGTGAAATTTGAAGGCGACGGTTTGCTAAAACGCTATGCAGTCGACGAACATGCTCGTCTCAATTCCTGTCCGGGGGGAGTTCTGACCAACCTTCCTAGTGATCACGAGCCGGACATCCTTGCACGTAACCAGGCGCTCCCCAGCAAAGTGCGCTGCTTCAATGACTTGCTTCTTCCGCAGTGCTCGCTAGATCGGAAAAACAACTGTCCCTATCAAAAATTCCGTACGTGTTGAAATCATTGCATTTGCAAAGCAACGACGTGTCGCCTTTCCGCGCCAATGCTGTGGCCACAAGCCTCGCCTCGCCTGGACCGATCGCGTCCTCTGGGTTTGGCTCTCCCGGCGGTGAAACGATTGGCGGTCGGCACTGCTCATCCTCAAGCCCGAAACCGTCATCGCCTGGCACTGCAAGGGTTTCCGACTCGATTGGAGCGGGCGATACACCTCCCCCATGCCGCCCGCACCGAGGGGGGCGCCAGGCGCTAACATTTCCTTCCCCTAAACGTCTTATGGATAAGGGTAAGGAACCTCCATGAAGGATAAGCAGAAAAGCCCTGGAGACCTGCTCCAGGGAACTCTGGACCTCTTGATTCTGAAATCGCTGGCTCGGGGGTCGATGCATGGTTACGGCGTGGCCGAGTGGATTCACCAAACTTCCGAGGACGTGCTGCGCGTGGAGGAGGGTGCGCTCTACCCCGCCCTGCATCGCTTGGAACTGCGCGGCTTGCTGTCTTCGGAATGGGGTCTCTCGGACAACAACCGCCGTGCCAAGTACTACGCCCTTACAGCAGCGGGACTAAAGCAGTTAGCCCAAGAGACCGAGTATTGGCGGCGCATGTCCGGAGCAGTCGCGCGCATTTTGCAGACAGCCTAGGAGGTGGCCATGTTCTCTGAGTGGGCGAACAAAACCTGGCTGCGCCTGAAAGGGCTCTTCAAAAGGAGGCAGTTGGATCGCGACCTCGAAGATGAACTGGCGTTTCACTTGGCGAAGCGCGAGCAGAGGAACCTCGAAGCGGGGATGGAGGCGAATGAGGCACGATATGCCGCGAGGCGCCAGTTCGGCAATGTGTCTTGGACCAAACAAAGGAGCCACGAAATGTGGACCTTCGTATCGCTCGAATCCTTGGCCCAGGACCTTCGTTACGCCCTGCGGATGCTTCGCAAAAGCACTGCGTTCTCCACGGTTGCCATCCTCACTTTGGCTTTGGGCATCGGCGCGAATAGCGCGGTGTTCAGCGTTGTCTACTCAGTGTTGCTGAAGGCGCTTCCGTATCGCCAGGAACAGCGCTTGGTGCTGATCTGGGAGACCAAGGCTAACGAGGGGCGCGATCACAACGTGGTTTCACCGGCCAATTTCCTCTACTGGCAGAAACACAGCACGGCGTTCGAGCAGATGGCCACATTCTTCGACGACACCTCGACACTCACCAGAGAGGGAGAGCCAGAAGAGATCCCATCGCAGGGCATTTCAACGAATTTGTTTTCCCTGCTGGGTATCTCGCCCATGTTGGGCCGGGATTTTTCGAGTGATGAAGGGCAGCGCGGTCACAACCATCAAGTTCTGCTGAGCTACGGGTTGTGGCAGCGGCGGTTCGGCGGGGACCGCGCCGCCATAGGAAAGCTCATCAGGCTCGATGGGGAGAGTTTCCTTGTCGTGGGCGTAATGCCGCCTGGAGTAACGCTCTTCGCTTCGCAAGGCTCGCTGACGGAGAAAGTGGCGCAACTCTGGTGGCCCTATGGGTGGAGAGACGAGGACTGGGCTCCGCGCGGCCGCTGGATGAGTGCAATAGGGAGACTTAAACCGGGAGTGAGTCTAACGCAAGCGCAAACCGAAATGAACGGTCTGGTCGCAAGTTTCACAAAGGTGTATCCAGATTTCGAAACGGGATGGGGAGTGAACTTGGTGCCGGTTCGCGAGGATCTCTCGAGTGCAATCCGGCCGACTCTGGCGGTCTTGCTTGGGGCGGTCGGTTTCGTGCTTCTGATTACCTGCGCAAACGTGTCAAACCTGCTTCTTTCTCGCGCTTCCAGCCGTGACCGCGAGATGGCCGTGCGGGCCGCACTTGGCGCCAGCCGTTGGCGGATTGTGCGGCAATCGCTGACAGAAAGCCTGGTGCTTGCGATTTTGGGAGGTACGCTCGGGATTCTTGGAGCCCAGTGGACGCTCTCTGCGATGGTGCTGCTGATTCCCAAGACGCTCCACATGAGCCCGATCCACCTCGACTGGCGCATGGTAGTTTTCACAACCGCCGTTTCTTTACTGACGGGCCTGACGTTTGGATTGGCCCCCGCATGGGACACGGCTCGCATTGGTATAAGCGATGCGCTGCGCGAGGCAGGGCAGGCGCAAACGGGAGTTCGGGGGCACCACATTCGGAATGCGCTCGCCGTCGCCCAAATCACCTTGTCGCTGGTGCTGCTGGCGGGCGCGGGGCTACTCATGCGAAGCTTCGTAATGCTTTCCTCTGTGGATCCGGGGTTCAACCCGCGGAATCTGCTGACCCTGAGAATCAGCCTTCCTTCAGTCAAATACGCAAAGCCGAACCAGTACATCGATTTTTTTCAACGGCTCTTGGAGCAGGTTCGGACGCTACCGGGGGTTCGGGCCGCAACGATTGACAATTCATTTCCGCTGACCGGCATGACGCCTGGAACTGACTTCGACATTGCCGGAAAGCCGGCCCGCGCCCGCGGCCAGGAACGCCTCACCGACGTGCAGCTTGTGGGTTCCGACTATTTCCGAACGATGCGAATTCCGGTGCTCCGAGGGCGGACATTTTCCGACCGGGAAGAAACCATAGAGTCTCACGTGGTAATCGTCAGCGATTCCCTGGCGCGGCAGTATTTCCCCGGCGAAGATCCTCTCGGACACAAGATCCGCATTGATATGAAAGACAAGAACGATTTTTCAGAGATCATCGGCGTCGTTGGCGACGTAAAACGGCAGGGGTTGGACACGACTCCGGTGGCCATGAGCTACTGGCCGCATGCCGAGCTTCCTTTTTCGAGCATGATGCTTGCGGTGCGTACGGATGGCGATCCTTTTGCAAAAGTAGCGCCAATCCGCGACATCGTTCATCGAATGGATTCCGATTTGCCGCTCTCCGACGTTGCCACGATGGACCAGGCGCTCGGAGACTCGGTTGCACGCCAGCATTTTGGCGCTGTGCTGGTGACGATTTTTGCGGCCATCGCTTCGTTTCTTGCGGCCATTGGGATTTATGGTGTGGTGGCGCACGCCGTGAGCCTGCGCACGCGCGAATTCGGGATTCGCATGGCGCTCGGTGCCGAACAACGAGATGTATGGTCGCTGGTGTTCCGTTTTGGATTCGCGATTTCGAGCATCGGCGTGGCGCTTGGTGTAGCCGGCACACTGGCGCTGACGCCGTTGATTCGAGGATTGCTGTTTGGAGTGGGCACGCATGATCCGGGAACGATAGCCGGAGTTGCGGCATTGCTGATGGCCATGGCCCTTGCGGCTTGCTGGATTCCCGCCCGTCGCGCCACGCATGTGGATCCCATCGTGGCGTTGCACTACGAGTGAATTCTGCCGGCCGAGGGGCGTACAGGCCTGAACGCATGGCAGGATGGCCGCGATCCCGCCGACGTCCAGAATTACCGCACGCTTCACCCTGTTTTCCCGCACCAATCCACGGCAAACCAATGGTTTGATGAATCGCAATTCGAAAGCTACCGGCAATTTGGGTCGCATTTCAGCTGAGACCGCCCTGAAGCTGGCCGGTAGTCCCGATGAGCTTCGTGCCATGCCCACTTCCAAAGTTTTTGAGAGTCTGTTGGCCTTGCTTTGATTGGCTTGCGACTTCTCCCCTAATCTCGGGCTTTCCCGACCACAACGTGTCCTCCTGGACACGGTTTCTCCAGGCTTCTCTGAGTTAACCAGCTTATTTTCAATGAGATAGGTTGGTGGCCTTGGATGTGCCTTTTCCCTCCGCGTCTCACAGGAGGCACGCCATGATCGCCATGCTGAATTTCATTGAACTTGCCACCGCCACGGTATTTGCCGTCGCCGTGGCAGCCGTTTTTTCTTGGGTTTCCCTTCGCATCGCCTTCCTGCTAATGCAGCCCGCCACCGCCCGCGATCTTGCTCCGCGCACGGACCTCGCGCGCGGCACGGCGCAGCTGGCGCGCGCCTACGCCGCCAATCGCTAGAACGTGCTTGGGGCACGGGCACGGAATAACCCAAGCCTGTGCTCGCAGATTCCCCGGCCCACAGCAAGCGGCGGCGTAGCCGGTCACCACTCCGCCGCAGTGCATTAAGAACGCCGGGAATGAAACGGAAGGGAGTAACTCGATGCTAGCTTTGAAATACCTCTTGATGATTCTGGGAGTGGGTCTCTTTGGTAGTGCCGGGGCCTTGGTTGCATATGACGTCTTCCTCGCTACGCAGCTTCGCCGATTGCTGGGCGGCAGAGGAGGTGGAGACGCGGCCGCGGAGGTGGGGCCGCTGGCTGGCCGCCTTTTTCGGCCAGCGCGAGCGCGGCTGGCGCTGCAGCTTGCAGCCGCGGGGGCACTGGCGATCCTTATTACCGAGACGATCGTGGTGATTCCCGATGGAGCGGCAGGCGTCCGCATCAGCCAGATTTCGGGGGCGCGGCCCGGTACGCTGTACCCCGGCGTGCACCTGATTACGCCCCTGGTCGATTCCGTCGCAATCTACGATACGCGCGAACAGGTTTACACTACTCTGGCCTCCGAAAATCCCAAGCTCAAGGGTGACGTCCTGAACGTGCAGGCACGCGAAGGGTTGAACATCGGGTTGGCCGTTTCCGTGCGGTATCGTCTGGATCCCAAGCGCCTGGATTCCATCCACACGAATTTGCCGCAAGCCGTGGGTGAACAAGTGGTCGCTCCGGTTGTTTCTAGCATCTATCGCCAACTTGCTCCGAATTACATGACCCGGGAAATCTTCGCCACCAAGCGCGAAGAGCTGCGCACCAAAGCGGCCGAAGCCATCACCTCGCGGCTCGCAAGTGACGGCATCCTGGTTCGCGATGTGCTTCTTCGCGACCTCCAACTCCCTGAGGAATATGCCAAAGGGTTGGAAGGACTGTTGCTGAAGGAACAAGAGAACGAGCGTCTTGGCACGGAACAGGAAATCAAGGAGAAACAGGTAAAAATCGCGGAGCTGGAAGCTGAAGCGCAGAAGTCGCGCGACGTCAAGCAGGCCGAAGCTCAAGCGCAGGTGCGTGTCTTGCAAGCCAAAGCGGAATCGGACGCCATGCAGTACACGCTGCCGTTGAAACAGAAGCAGATCGAGCAGACCAAGCTTGAGGCGCAGGCCCGCAAGGAAGCGACCATTGAAAATGCCGCAGCGGCCGCGCAAGCCAAAATCATCGACAGTAAAGCGGAAGTCGAGCGACAAAAGAATCTTGCTGACGCGGAAGCAAACCGCATTCGCGTGACGTCTGCGGCCGATGCCGAACGCATGAAGTACGAGGCAGCCGTGCTGAAGCAAAACCCCATGCTCATTCAGAAGATCATTGCCGAGCGGCTCTCGGACAAGTTGCAGATCATGATGGTGCCGATGGACGGAAAAAATTTCTTCGCCAATGACGTGTTGCGTTCGGCATTTTCAAGTGTGAACTCGGGCGATGACCCGGACGATCCGCCGCCTGCGAACCAGCGCAAATCACAGCGCCGGCAGTAATGACCCGTAGCGCAGGGCGAAGCCCTGCGGTTTCTTCGGGAAGTCTCAATGAGGTGACGAACAGAATCCGCACCGCGGCTTTTACCGTATAGTGAGGCGCAGTGCCAACGAGCTCCGCTAGCCAAAACCCCGTGTGGTCAAAAATCCAAACGCATTGAAAGCTTGGTTTCGGGTCTCATAATTTCCTCCCACGGCTGCTTTCTGAAACCTCAAGAGCATGTACAATCCGGGTTCGACGATCAAGTTTACGGAGGCTCTGGAATGATTTGAAGGTAAGCGCTTGCCGGGGCGTCTAGTACGCATTCGTGTGATTTCCATTCGTGATATCGTCTCAGGTTTGTCGGTGGACGTTGACAGGAAGGGATCAATCATGCGGGTGTTCGTACTGCGGCTTTCAAGATTTGCGGCTCGGGTAATTGTTTGCGGCGTCTTCGTCGCGGGCGGGCAGACAAACGGACAGCCGCGGAGCTACGAGACGACGTTTTATCCGAGCGGAAAATTCAAGATTGAGGCGTACGTTTACAAGCCGGAGGGCACAGGACCGTTTCCAGTGGTGATTTACAACCACGGGTCGCGAGGGGGGCACGAACGAGAAGAGCGGCCGTTTGTTTATGTGGGGGAGATGCTGACGCACAGGGGTTACGTCGTGATAGTGCCGGAGCGGCGCGGCTACGGTAAGGCGGATGGCCCGACCTTTGGCGAAGCGATCGGAGAAGATCGTGGGCCACGATTCGTGGCGCGTGTGCAAGAAGAAACCGACGATGTGCTGGCGGTGGTGGAGTTCCTCAAGGCGCTGCCATACGCGGACACGAAGCGCGTGGCTGTGATGGGCTGGTCGATCGGGGGGATTGTCAGCGTGCTTGCGGCGAGCCGGTCTTCGGCGTTTCGCGTGGTAGTGGATCAGGCAGGCGGGGCGCTCACATGGGACCAAAGTCATGCGATGCAGCAAGCACTGAAAGAAG
>Ga0066681_10000652_pt1 | contig 12144 bp, 12 predicted proteins | sample GraSoiAngelo_130_FD_65629 | JGI IMG/M metagenome (GOLD analysis project Ga0066681, IMG submission 65629) | Grasslands soil microbial communities from the Angelo Coastal Reserve, California, USA - 14_0929_02_20cm | ecosystem: Environmental > Terrestrial > Soil > Grasslands | place: USA...
GCACTGGCCGACGCTGACCTGCACCATCGACTGCTCGCGCAGGAGATTCGGCATCGCCCGCGGCGTCTTGGAGCCGGCGAGCTCGGTGAACGTCTCCAGGCACGTGCGCGCCATGCCGAGGGCGACCGCGGCGTCGCCGGAGGCGAAGCACAGCGTGCGCGGGATCTTGTAGAGCGGCCCGTCCTCCAGCAGCGGCGCCGTGGCCGAGCGCACCGTGCGCTCGTCGGGAACGAAGACGTCGTGGACGGAGAAGTGGTGCGTTCCGGTGCCGCGCATGCCGCGCGTGTGCCACGTATCGAGCAGCTCGGCCTCCCCGACGGGCACGAGCAGGTAGCGCAGCTCGGGCGTGCCGTCGGGCTCCGACCGGATCTTGCCGTTCTCGACCACCTGCGCGTGCGCGGCGACCCACGTCGCGTGACGGCAGCCGGTGCTGAAGCCCTGGCGCTCGGCGGTGACGCGATAGCCGCCCGGGACGACCACGGCCTTGCCCGTCGCCGCGGGCGTGTTGGCGACGACGGCGCGCGGCGGGTCGATCCAGATCTTCTTCGCGGCGGCGCGCGCCATCCGCGCGGCGTAGGTCGCGTAGATCGCGCCCTGGTTGACCACCCACGCCGTGCTCGCGTCGGCCTTGCCGATTTCCTCGATCACCTGGACATACGTCGGCAGATCGATCTCGCCGCCGCCGATGGCGCGCGGCACGGCGACGTGGAAGAGACCCGCGTCCGCGATGGCCTCGAAGAGCGCGCGCGGCAGCTCGCGCTGCCGATCGATCTCGTCGGCGCTCGCGCGGATCTGCGGCGCCAGCTTGCGCGCGGCCTCGAGCGCCGACATCAGTCCTCGCGATTGGCGACGCGCGGGCCGCCGCTCACGTACAGCGTCTCGCCGGTCATGAAGTCCGCGGCGTCGGAGGCGACGAAGATCACCGCCCAGGCGATCTCCTCCGGCCGCGCGAGCCGCTGCAGCGGCACCTCGCGCGACGCCTGCGCGATCATCGCGGGCGTCTTCCAGACCTCGAGCACGCCTTCCGTCTCCGTCGGCCCCGGCGCCACCGCGTTGACCGTGATGCCGTACTTCGCCCACTCGGCGCCGAGACTCTGCGTGAGCGCCGTGACGCCGGCCTTCGCCGCCGCGTACGCCGCCATGCCGCGCGAGCCGCTGCGTCCGGCCACCGAGGTGACATTGACCCGGCCAACCGCCTGCGAGAACAGAAACACGCCGGTGAGGTTCGTGCGAAGCATCGCGTCCCATTCGTCGCGCGGTAGATCCTCCAGACGCGCGCGGATGCGATAGCCCGCGTTGTTGACGAGCAGGTCGATGCGTCCAAACTCGGCGTGCGTCCGCGCGACGACCTCGTCGACTTGCGCGGCGTCGCCCACGTCGCACGCCACGCCCAACGCGCAGCGACCGAGCGCCCGGACCTCGCCGGCCACGGCGTCGACGCCGGACTGACGGCGGCTGCACGCGACGACGTCGGCGCCGACCTTCGCCAGCTCCAATGCGATCGCGCGGCCGATTCCCTGACTGGCGCCGGTGACGATGGCGACGCGATCGCGCAGCGTGTCCGCGGAAAAGGCGTGTTGCAAAACGTCGCCACACGTACCACGATCCGACGCGCGGGGCAAACTTTCGGGCCGCGCTCGACGCGCGGCGGAGGTCATCATGGACGTCGTCGTGGATGGGCTGACGTTTCCGGAGGCGCCACGCTGGCGCGACGGAAAGCTGTGGTTCTCGGACTTCTACACGCAGCGCGTGCTCACCGTGGATCCGCGCGGCACGCTGGAGACGGTGGTCGAGGTTCCACAGCGGCCGTCCGGGCTCGGGTGGACGCCCGACGGCGCGCTGCTGGTCGTCTCGATGCTCGACCGGCGGCTGCTGCGCGTCGACGGCGGCAAGCTCCGCGTCGTCGCCGATCTGTCCACGCTGGCCACCGGTCCCTGCAACGACATGGTCGTGGACGCGGTGGGCCGCGCCTACGTCGGTAATTTCGGCTTCGACCGCCACCGCGGCGAGCCGCCCCGCACGACGTGCCTCGCGCGCATCGATCCCGACGGCGCCGTCACGCGCGCCGCCGACGAGTTGTCGTTTCCGAACGGTACGATCATCACGCCCGACGGCCGCACGCTGATCGTCGCGGAGACGCTGGCGCATCGGCTGACGGCGTTCGACATCGCCGCCGACGGCGCGCTCTCGAATCGCCGGCTCTTCGCCGCGCTCGACAGCTGCTTCCCCGACGGCATCTGTCTGGACGCCGAGGGCGCCGTGTGGGTAGCCGACGCGCGGACCCCGCGTGTGCTGCGCGTGCTCGACGGCGGACGCATCGAGCGCACGATCCCGACCGGCGCGCGCTTCGCGTTCGCCTGCATGCTCGGCGCCCAGGATCGCCGCACGCTGTACCTGTGCACCAGCACCGGCAGCGGTCCGGCGATGGCCGACAAGCGTGATGGCGCGATCGAGAGCGTCCGCGTGGACGTGCCCGGCGCCGGCCTGCCGTGAGCGGCCTGATCGTCGTCAGCTTCGATATCGACGGCACGCTCGAGATCGGCGAGCCGCCGGGCGTCGTCCCGATCGCCCTCATCCGTACGGCGAAACGCCTCGGCTATCTGGTCGGCAGCTGCTCGGATCGACCCCTCACCTACCAGCAGGCCGTGTGGGAGCGGCTGGGCATCGCCCCGGACTTCATGGTGCTCAAGCATCGGCTGGCCGACGTGCGGCGACGCTTCGCGGCGGCCGCGTACTATCACATCGGCGACAGCGACACCGACGCGCGCTACGCGAGCGCCGCCGGCTTTCGTTTTCTCGAGGCCGACCCGGTCGCCCACGCGGCGTGGGTCGCCGAGCTGTTCGGGCCGTCAGGCTGAGCGGCGCTTGAGCTCGGGAATGACGTACTTGCCGAACATCTCGATCGACGACATCACCTTGTCGTGCGGGACCGTCTCCGTCGCCATCAGGAATTGCAGCTCGTCGACGCCAGCCGCCTCGTGGATGGCGATGCTTCGCAGACAGTCCTCGGGATCCCCCGCGACGAGCACGCCGCGCTCGACGAGCGTGTCGGCGTCGATCTGATTCCACAGCGCGGAGGCGATCTGGCCCGAGCCGCCGGAAAGATCGACCTCGGGCGCGGCGGCGACGCCCTCGCCCTTGAGATAGCGCGAGAAGTTGGCTTTCAGGTGCTCGGGGACGCCGCCCCACGACTCGACGAGCTGCTCGTAGAGATGCGTCTGGTCCTTCAGGTACGGCCGGTCGGGCCCGAAGAACGTCCGTAGCGACTTGGCGGCGAGCTCACGCGCGCTTTTGGCGTCGTGGTCGCAGAAGCCCATCGTCGCGCTGAGCCACTGGTCGTTGATCACTTTGCCGACGGGCGTCGCGTGACGGACGCGCTCCTTGTACGTCTCGATGTGCGGGGCCAGGTAGGAGGGCGACGCGACGCTGAGCGCCATGACGCCGATGCCCAGCTCGGCGGCGAGCTGATACGTCGCGGGCTGCAGTGCGGCCACCCAGATGCGCGGATGCGGCTTCTGCAGCGGCTTGGGCCGCACGTCGCGCGGCGGCACGCTCCAGTACTTGCCGTGCCACGAGAACAGCCCGTCCTCCCAGATTCGAGGGATCATCCGCAGCGACTCTTCCCACATCGCGCGCGTCTCGCGCGGATCGATCCCCATGCCGGTCTGCTCGTAGGGCGCCGAGCGCCCCGTGCCGAACTCGACGCGGCCGCCGGACATGTGGTCGACCATCGCCACGCGCTCGGCCACGCGGACCGGGTGGTGGTACGGCAGGATCACCACGCCGAAGCCGAGTCGAATGCGCTTCGTGAGCCGGCTCAGCGCGCCGAAGATCACCTCCGGGCAGGGCGACATGGAGAAGCTCGTGAGGAAGTGATGCTCCACGAACCAGACGCCGTCGAAGCCCACCTCGTCGGCGAGAATGCACTGCTGCAGCGTGTCCTCGATGACCGCGTGGTCATCGAGGACCGGGCGCTGCATCTCGAACGCGAGGCTCAGGCGCATCCGCTACTGGATGACCGAGTGCGGCGTGGCCACGATGCGCTGGACCTTGATCTGCTCGCGGTCGATCAGCGTGCCGACCTTCGGCGAGATCTCGTTCTTCCAGTAGTCGCTCTGGTACACGAGGTCGTACAGCCGCTTGCGCTCGGCCTCGCTCTCGAAGCGTCGGATCCAGACGTACACGCTCTCGTCCTCTTCACCGACGAACGAGCCGAGGATGACCATGCCCATCTTCGTCTGGAACGGGATGATCTCCTCTTCCATGCACTTCACCCAGGCCTTCTGCTGTCCGGGACGCACGACGTATTGCCGCAACTCGAAGAACATAGACTCCTCCTTTAGAAGCTCCGGTTATCGAGGGGCGCCACGGCTTCGCCGGGGCACCCCGAGCGTTGGGGGGGTATGGGGGGCCATTTCGGGGCCCCCATTACAGAACAGGCCAGCGAGAGCGCGGGAAGGTGATGCCGGTGCGCGCCTGCAGGCGCTCGCCGATTTCCTGCACGGTGGAAAACAGTCGCGCCTCGTCGACGAACGTCTGACGGTAGTTGTCGACGACGATCCGGCCGTCGATCACGACGGTGTGCACACTACGCCCGTCGGCGTTGTAGATGAGGTTGTTCACGGGATTCCACAGCGCCTGCCACTCCGGCCGCCGCGTGTCGAACAGCACGAGGTCGGCGCGCTTGCCCGGCTCGATCGCGCCGATCTCGTCGCCCAGCCCCACGGCCGCCGCGCCCAGGCGCGTGCCCATCTCGAGCGCGGTCTCGGCCGGAATCTGCGTCGTGTCCTGGCGCGCGTCCTTGTACTGGATGGCCGCCATGTTCATCGCGCGCACCAGGTCGAGGTGGTTCGAGTTGTTCGGCGAGTCGCAGCCGAGCGCCACGCGCACGCCGCGGGCGAGCAGCTCGGGCATCCGTCCCTGCGCGCCGACGCCGCGACCGCCCTTGGCCGCCGTGACCGGACACATCGTGACGGCGGCGCCCGTCCGCGCGATGCAGTCGATCTCGCCGTCGTCGATCCCGAGCGCATGCGCGAGCAGGACGTTGGGGCCGAGCACGCCGAGTGCCTCGAGGTACTCGGTGGGACTCTTGGCGCCGCGCGCCTGGTACTCCTTCCGCGCCTGCGCGCCGCTGCCGTGGTGCAGCGTGAGCCCGGTCCCGCGTTCTTCGACGACACGCTTGAGCGCCTGCAGCAGCTCGGCGCTGCACGTCTCCGGCGAGAACGGCATCGCCCACGCGCGCACCCGGCCGTCGAGGCGGCCGTTCCACTTGTCGATGAAGGCGGCGGTGCGCGCGGCGGCCTCGGCCATCGCGTAGCGCGGCTGCGGGAACGGCGCCTCGCGATCGGTGACGGCCTCGCCGAGAATCACGCGCACGCCCGCGTCCGCGTAGGCCTGCAGGCACGCATCGGGAAATTTCGTCGAGCCCGGGTCGAGCAGACACACGGTGCCGTTGCGCACGAGCTCCAAAATCGCCAGCAGCGACGTGTGATACTCCTCCTCCTCGGTCATCGCCAGCTGCAGCGCGAACACATGCTTCAGCGGGCTGCCGACGTCGTCGGGAAAGATGCCGCGCACGGGATGCGCGTAGCTGATGTGCATGTGGCCGTTCACGAAGCCGGGCGTGACCACGAACTCGCGCGCATCGATCACGCGATCGGCGCGTGTGTCCGCCAGCTCGTCGCCGCGGCCGACGCGGACGATCTTGCCGCCCTCGATGACGATCGAGCCATCGCGGATGATGCGCCGCTGCTGATCGACGGTCAGGACGAACCGCGCGCGATCGATCTTGAGGCTGGGCTGCGCCATGACGTCCGCTCCTTTGAGTCGGGGATGATACCATCGCGGCCGCGAATGGCCCTGCACATCGGCGTCGTCGGCGAAGGCGTGTGCTCACGCGCCACGGCACGCACCGCCGAGCGCGTCGGCGCCGCGATCGCGCGGCTGGGCGCGGTGCTGTTCTGCGGCGGCCGCACGGGCGTGATGGAGGCGGCCTCGCGCGGCGCGGCCCGCGCGGGCGGCGCGGTGGTCGGCGTGCTGCCCGGCTTCGATCGGCGCGACGCCAATCGCTGGGTCACGATTCCCGTCGTCACCGGCATGGACCAGGCGCGCAACGTCGTGCTCGTGCGCTCGTGCGACGCGATCATCGCGGTCGGTGGCAGCTACGGCACGCTCTCGGAGATCGCGCTGGCGCTCAAGCTCGGCGTGCCCGTCGTCGGACTGCGCACGTGGCGGCTGGCGCAGCCCGAGGCGCGCCGCGTGCCGCTGCGACGCGCGCGCGACGCCGACGAGGCCGTTCGGCTCGCCGTGCGCGCGGCGCGGCGCGACGCGCGCCGTCGCGCGCGCACGTGGCTGTCGTGACGGCGCCGATTGCCATCGACGTCGCCGGCGCGGTCAAGCGATACGCCGCGGTGACCGCGCTGCGCGGCGTGTCGCTCGAGTTTCCGGCCGGTCGCCTCACCGCCGTCCTCGGTCCCTCGGGCTGCGGCAAGACCACGCTGCTTCGCGCGATCGCCGGCTTTCTGACGCTCGATGCCGGGCGCATCCGCTTCGGCGACGACGACGTGACGGCGGTGCCGCCGCAGCGACGCGGCACGGCCATGGTCTTTCAGAGCTATGCGCTGTGGCCGCACATGACCGTCTTCGACAACGTCGCGTACGGCCTGCGTCTGCAGCGTGTCGCCAGGCCGGAGATCGCCCGGCGCGTGAGGGAGGCGCTGGCGCTGGTCGAGATCGGCGACGTCGAGGCCGTCGCCCGCCGCAAGCCCGCGGCGCTCTCCGGCGGCCAGCAGCAGCGCGTCGCGCTGGCGCGCGCGCTCGTCGTCGAGCCGCGCGTGCTGCTGCTCGACGAGCCGCTGTCCAACCTCGACGCCAAGGTGCGCCAGCGGCTGCGCGTCGAGATCCGTCGCCTGCAGCGACGCGTCGGCATCACGACGGTGTACGTCACCCACGACCAGGAAGAGGCGCTTGCCATCGCCGACCGCGTCGTCCTCATGAACGCCGGCGGCGTGGTGCAGGCCGGAACGCCGCAAGAGGTGTACCTCGCGCCGGCGACGGAGTTCGCCGCGGATTTCCTCGGCGTCGGCACGCGGCTCGACGCGCGTGCCGAGCCTGGCGCCCTCGTGCTCGACGAGACCAAGCAGCGGCTGCCCTACGCCGGCGAGGCCCGCGGCCCGGTCGTGATCGTCCTGCGTTCCTCGGATCTGTCGCTCTCCGACACCGGCACGACCCTCGAGGGCGATCTGGAGGAGTCGCTGTTTCTCGGCGATCGTTGGCGCCATTACGTGCGGCTCGGCAGCGCGCTGCTGATCGTCGATGGCGCCGCGTCCCACCCGCCCGGTCCCGTGCGCGTGAGCGTGTCGCGCGACCGGCTTCGCGTCTATCCACAAGGAGGTGCGTCATGCTGATGCGTGCGCTGGTGCTGCTGCTCGTCCTCGTCGTGCCCGCCTCGGCCGCGACGCGGCTCAACGTCGCCATCGGCGCCGACGTCAACGTCGTCGAGGTGCACAAGACGCTGCTCGGCCCGGGCTTCAAGGCGCAGACGCCCGACGTCGAGCTGAACGTCGTCGGCACCGGCACCGGCGAGCCGGCCAGCCGCGCCATCTACACCAAGATCCGCGCGCAGGCCGACGCCGGCCGCGCGCCGTGGGACATCGACGTCGCCCTCGTGAGCATGGCCGTCGCGTCGCAGATGGTGAACGAAGGCCTGCTGCTGCGCTACGTGCCACGGCTGAAGAACGCCGCGCTCGTGAAGGGTGCCGAGGTCAAGGAAGCCTTCGGCGTCAACGTCGACGGCTACGTCGTGCCGATGTTCCAGAATCAGATCGCCATCGCGTACAACCCGGCCAGGGTCGCCGCGCCGCCGAAATCGTTCGACGAGCTCACGAAGTGGGTGGCCGCGAATCCCGGGAAGTTCGGCTACAACGGCATCAAGGGCGGCGTCAGCGGCGTCGGGTTCACGATGGGCTGGGTCTACTGGAAGACCGGCCTGTACAAGCAGCTCACGCAGGGCCCGTTCGACCGCGGCCGCGAGGGCGCCATTCGCGAGGCGATCACCGCGTTGCGCGACTTCAATCGCAACGTGCTCATCACCAACGGCAACGCGGGGACGCTGGATGCGCTCAACCGCGGCGAGATCGCGATGGGCGTGGTGTGGATCGACCAGCTCGTCGCGTGGAAGAACGAGGGGCGCATGGACCCGTCGATCACGCCCGTGCTGCCCGCGCCCGGGCTGCCGATCTATCCGCTCTACCTCGTGGTGCCGCGCGAGGCGGCCAGCAAGGACGCCGCCGTGCGCTACATCGACTACATCGCCACGCCCGAGGTGCAGGCCAAAGCGATCGTCGAGCGCTTCGGCTGGTATCCCGGCGTGGATCCCGACAAGGTGTTGCCCTTGATCAGCGCGAAGAGCCGCGAGCTGCTGTTCAAGGGCGTCTCGGCCGAGGATCTCGCGCGGTATTCGCGGCAGATGCCGATCAAGGAGTACCACGACCTGATCGCGCTCGCGTACGAGGAGATCGTGCGCTGACGCGCGCCGAGCGCGTCGCGTGGACGGCGGCGTGTGCGCTGCCGCTGGCGGTGGTCGGAGTCGTCTTCGTCTGGCCGCTCGCCGTCTCGGTCGCCGCCAGCTTCACGCGCGCCGGCGTGCCGACGCTCGGCAATTACACGACGGTCTGGCGCCTCTACCTTCGCGACGTCGGCTACACCCTCGCCGTCTCGGCGGCGGGCACCGCGCTGACGTTCGCGCTGGCGATTGTCGTCTGCGGCTGGCTCCGCGTGCGGGCCTTCGCCCCCGTGGAGTTTCTGCTGAAGGTCCCGCTGTTCGTGCCGTTCGTCGTCGTCGGCCACGCGCTGCGGGTGTTCCTGGTACCGTGGGCGCCGGCGCTCGCCGGCTCGTGGGGCGGCCTCGTGCTGGCGCTGGCGTGGAAGCATCTGGGGCTGGCCGCGCTGCTGCTGGTCGGCGCCTTCCGCGCCGTCGACGAGAGCCACCTCGAGGCCGCGCGGAATTTCGGCGCGGGCACCGCGCGCCTCACGCGCGACGTGCTGGTGCCGATGTCGGCGCCCTCGCTGGCCGTGAGCGCCGTGCTGATCTTCTCGTCGATGCTCGCCTCGTTCTCGATCCCGCTGATGATGAGTCGCGGCGGCGGCGCGCAGATGCTGATGATCGACGTCTATTACCGCTTCGGCCAGCACGGTGACTTCGAGACCGCGGCGGCCCTGGGCGTCGTCGGCTACCTCATGGCGATGGGCGCGGCCCTCGTCTATCTCCAGCGGCTCGCGCCCGTGAAACGCCCGTGAGCCGCCTCATCACGCGCGCGGCGGTGCTGGCGGCCGCCGCGTTCCTCGTCCTCGGCCCACTCGCGAGTCTCGGCGTGTGGTCGCTGGCCGAGCGCTGGACGGCGGGGAGCCCGTGGCCGCAGCGCTTCGGCCTGAAGTACTGGAGCCGCATGCTCACCGGCGACTTCCTCGAGCCGCTGCGGCTCGGGCTCGTCATCGCGCTCATCGTGACGGCGCTGGCGCTCGTGCTCGCGATCCCGCTGGGCTATGCGCTGGCGCGGCTGGCGTTTCCCGGCCGCGCGCTCGTGCTGCTGACGTTTCTCATGCCGCAGGCGTTTCCGCAGCTGCCCGTGTTTGCGAGCGCGACGCGCGAGTTCTATCGCTTCGGCCTCGCCGGCACGCTCGGCGGTGTCGTGCTCGTCCACCTCGTCGGCGCGCTGGTGTTCGCGGTGTGGACGATGACCGCCGTCTTCCGCGCGCTGGCGCCCGAGCTCGAAGAGGCCGCCTGGAACCTCGGCGCATCGACGACGCGCACGTTCTTTTCCGTCGCGCTGCCGCTGGCGACCCCGGGCGTCGCCGCCTCCGCGGTGCTCGTGTTCCTGTATTCGCTGGACGAGTTCACCGGCACGCTGCTCGTCGGCGCGCCCTTCGTGACGACGCTGCCCGTCTACATGTACACCGCCAGTCAGGGCTACGAGCTGCAGATCGCCTCGGTCACCGCGCTCGTGCTGATACTGCCCGGCGCCGTGCTGCTCCTCGCCCTCGATCGGTTTTTGAAGTCGGAGTATCTCGCGTTCTTCGGACAGCTCTAGCCGGCGCGCGCGGCGCCGTGCGACCACCGCGGGCCGCGTGTATCATGCGGGTTCGCCATGCCCGACGTCCTCACCGTCCGCACGCCCACGCTCGAGATCGCGTATGAAAGCCACGGCCGCGCCGACGGCGTCCCCGTCGTGCTGCTGCACGGCTTTCCCGACGACGCGCGCGCCTTCGACGGCGTCGCGCCGCCGCTCGCCGCCGCGGGCTGTCGTGTGCTCGTCCCCTATCTGCGCGGCTACGGCGGCACCCGCTTTCTCGACGCCGCCGAGCCGCGGATGGCTCAGCAGGCGGCCATCGGTCAGGACCTGCTCGATTTCCTCGACGCGCTCGGCATCGCGTCGGCCGGACTCTCGGGCTATGACTGGGGCGGCCGTGCGGCGTGCATTGCCGCGATCGTGGCGCCCGAGCGCGTGCGTGCGCTGGTGACGATCGGCGGCTACAACGTGCAGAACACGCTGGCGCCGTCGGCGCCCGCATCGGTCGCGCAGGAGCGCGCGTACTGGTACCAGTGGTACTTCAACACCGAGCGCGGGCGCGCGGGCCTCGCGAAGCATCGCCGCGAGCTCGCTCGGCTGCTGTGGCAGGAATGGTCGCCGACGTGGAAGTTCGATGACGCCACCTTCGAGCGCACCGCGCCGTCGTTCGATAATCCCGACTTCGTGCCGGTCGTCATCCATTCCTATCGGCACCGTCACGGCAACGCGCCCGGCGATCCCCGCCTGGACGCGATCGAGCGCCGCCTCGCCGCGCGACCGCCGATCACGGTGCCGACAATCATCCTGCACGGCGGCGACGACGCCGTCAGTCTCGCGCGCGGTGTCGGGCGGGACATCGCGCTGTTTCCGCCGGGAACGGAGGAGCGCGTCGTGCCGGGTGTCGGCCACTTCATGCCGCGCGAAAATCCGCAGGCGGTGGTCGATGCGCTGCTGAAGGTGGTGCGCTGATGCGCGTCGAGGTGATCTGCACCGGCGACGAGGTGCTCACCGGCAAGATCGTCAACACCAACTTCGCCTACATCAGCCAGAAGCTCGAGGACGTCGGGCTGTCGGTCGCGTGGGAGACGACCGTCGGCGACGATCGCGAGAGCCTGCTGCAGGCCTTCCGCCTGGCCGGCGCCCGCGCCGGCGCCGTCATCGTCAACGGCGGCCTCGGCCCGACCGTCGACGATCTCTCTCAGGAGATCGCCGCCCAGGCCGCGGGCGTGCCGCTCGTGCTCAACGAGGAATGGCTGACGAAGATGGAAGACTTCTTCCGTCGGCGCAGCCGGGTGATGCCGCCGAACAACCGCAAGCAGGCCATGCTGCCCACCACCGCCGAAGTCATCGACAATCCCATCGGCACCGCTTGCGGCTTCGCGCTGGACATCGGCCAGGCGCGCTTCTATTTCACGCCCGGCGTGCCGCGCGAGCTCAAGCGCATGCTCGAGGAGCAGATCATCCCGCGACTGCTCGCCAAGAGCGGGCTGCAGACGACGATCCATCTCAAGCGCTTCCATTCGTACGGGCTCGGCGAGTCGCACGTCGACGCGCTGCTGAGCGGCGTCGACGCGCTCGTGCCCGACGGCAGTGTGAAGCTCGGCTTCCGCGCGCACTATCCGCAGCTGGAGACCAAGCTGACCGTGCGCGGCCGGGACATCGACGACGTGCGCGCCAAGCTGGCGCCGGTGGAGGCCGAGGTTCGCAAGCGGCTCGGCAACTTCATCCTCGCCGAGGACGACCAGACGCTGGAAGGCGTCGTCCTCGCGGAGCTCACGCGTCGCGGCGCGACGCTGACGATCGTCGAGACGTTCACCAGCGGCCAGATCGCCGCGCGGCTCGCCCACCTGCCCGGCGCGGAGAAAGTGTTCCGCCGCGGCCTGCTCTCGCGCGACCTCGCCGAGATCTACGCCGCCGTCGGCGTGCAGGCTCCGTCGGGTGAGACGACGCGCGAAACGGCGGAGGCGGTGGCGCGCGCCGTGCGCCAGCAGACGGGCACGACCTACGCGCTGGCCGTGCTGATCGACCTCGACGAGGGCGCCGACCGCATCGAGTTCGGCGGCACGATCTGCCTGGC
>Ga0066681_10000665_pt1 | contig 12064 bp, 7 predicted proteins | sample GraSoiAngelo_130_FD_65629 | JGI IMG/M metagenome (GOLD analysis project Ga0066681, IMG submission 65629) | Grasslands soil microbial communities from the Angelo Coastal Reserve, California, USA - 14_0929_02_20cm | ecosystem: Environmental > Terrestrial > Soil > Grasslands | place: USA...
GGATCCAGCGGAGACCCTTCGGTGTGGCTAGGACGGTCTGCGTGCCGGGGACCACTCATACATGGGTCTCCTCAAACTGGCCCTTGCCGGTTTCGATTTGCACCAGCGGATTGTAGGAATGCACGGGTTTCACCGGCTCATCCAACATGGCAAAAGCGTCCGGATCGGAGTACGTCGTCGATAAGCTTGCTTTCACGGTAGCCCAAATGCCGCGCCAGCCACTGAACGTGTAGTCGACCGCGGAAGCCTCGTAACCGCTGTGCACCATGCAGTTGGCGCACTTGGGATTCCCAGACTCCGTGCCATAGTTCTCCCATTCCGTGGAGTCCAGCAGCTCTTGAAACGTATCGGTATAGCCGTCCTGCAGTAGATAGCAAGGTTTCTGCCAGCCGAAGACGTTGTACGTGGGCATGCCCCATGGCGTGCAGGCATAGTTGCGCTTGCCCATCAGGAATTCTAGGAAGAGAGGCGACTGGTTGAATTTCCAGCTCTTCTTGCGGTTCGCCAGGATCGCACGGAACAGCCGCCGCGTGCGCGCGCGCCCTAGGAAGTGCTTTTGATCCGGAGCTTTATCGTAGGAGTACCCCGGCGAAAGCATCATGCCCTCGACGCCAATCTCCATCATTTCGTCGAAGAAGGCGCGGACGCTCTTGGGATCGGCCCCATCGAAGAGCGTGGTGTTGGTGGTGACGCGGAAGCCGCGTTTCAGTGCATCCTTGACGCCGTCCAGGGCCAAGTCGTAGCCCCCTTCGCGGCACACTGAAAAATCGTGGTGCTCTTTCTGACCATCCACATGCACAGAAAATGTCAGGTACTTGCTCGGATTGAAGAGATGCAGTTTTTCTTTCAGCAGCAGGGCATTGGTGCAGAGGTAAATGTACTTTTTCCGGAGCACCAGCCCTTCCACAATCTTCTCGATTTCAGAATGCATCAGCGGTTCGCCGCCGGGGATCGAAACCATCGGCGTGCCGCACTCGTCCACGGCTTTGAAGCATTCCTCGGGCGACAATTCCTTTTTCAGGATGTGCGCGGGATACTGAATCTTTCCACAGCCCGCGCAAGCCAGATTGCAGCGGAACAAGGGTTCGAGCATCAGCACGAAGGGATAGCGCTTGCGTCCTTGCAGCTTTTGCTTCAGGACGTAGGTCGCAACCGTCCACATTTGTGAAACTGGTACCGGCATTTTCCTCACTTAATTACGAATTTGGCTAGGGGGTACACCGAGGCCCCAGAGTCTCATCGAACACCTGAGACTGTAATTCTATTGTACCCGAGAACCCGAGAAATCCACGCGCTTCCTTTCGGTAACTTTGTGCAATTGCTCCCAGAACTGGCACGGGAAATGCACCTTCCACTAAGATGCCACCAATCATTGAAATGGAATGTCGGACGCCGCCGCGCGTCTCTGCACGAACTTCGGAGTTAGAATCAACGCCTGGCCAAGGCAAAGAAACTAAGGCGTTTATGCCCCGACGAAATCTGCTCACTCTCTTCGATGATTTTGCCCGCTTCGCCGGTGATGTCGCCGTCGTCCAAACACGCGGGTACCGCAGCGAAAAGCTGACGTATGCGGATTTGTCCGCTAACGCCATGTTTTGGAGTCACGCGCTCGCCGCCCGCGGAATTGGGCCCGGAGATCGCGCCCTTCTGTGGGGCCCTAACTCCGCCGAGTGGGTTGCGTGCTTCTGGGGCCTTCTTTTGCGCGGCGCAGTCGTTGTTCCGATCGACTCTGCAGCATCTCCCGATTTCGTTCAGCGGGCCATCAAGGATGCAGGTGTAAAGCTGATCCTGCGCGACCGCCAGCTCACTGCGCCTCCCGGTAGCCCTCCTTCGCTGGTGATCAACGGTCTCAAAGATGTTTCTGCGATGCCGGAGCCTAAAACAAGTACCGCAGTTGATCCCGGCGAAGCTTCTTCGCGAGACACGATTGCTGAGATTCTTTACACCTCCGGAACCACGGCCGAGCCACGGGGCGTTGTTCTGACGCACGGAAATTTCCTCGCGAACCTCGAGCCGCTCGAGCGCGGCATCGAGGAATATCGAAAATATGAGCGCTGGCTTCACCCCTTGCGTTTCGCAACGCTCGTTCCTTTGAGTCACGTCTTCGGTCAATTCATGGCGCTGTTTGTTCCGCCCCTGCTTGGCGCAACCATTGTTTTCGAGCCCTCCACGAATCCCAAGGAAATCATTCGAAACGTGAAGCGCGAGTGCGCCACCGCGCTCATCGCCGTACCGCGGATGCTCGATCTCTTAAAAGCAGGGCTGGAGCGCGAACAGGAAGCGTGCCGCAAATCGCAGTGGTTGCGTCGCACGCTCGAACGGGCAAACGGGCGAAAATTCCTTCGGCGCGCGTGGATGTTCCGCGGCATTCATCGCGGCTTTGGCTGGAAATTCTGGGCCTTCATCTCCGGCGGTGCCGCGCTCTCAAACGACACGGAGAATTTTTTCAAGCGCATGGGCTACGCGGTAGTTCAGGGATACGGCATGACCGAAACCGCCTCGCTCATCAGCCTGAATCATCCCTTTCGCGCCACTGAAGGCTCCCTCGGCAAGGTTCTTCCAGACCGTGAGTTCAAGCTTGCGGAGGACGGAGAAATCCTCGTGCGCGGAGAAAACGTCACAGCAGGCTACTGGAAAAGTGGCGCTCTCCAGCCGTCCAGCAAAGAGGGTTGGCTGCACACCGGCGACCTGGGGGAATTGGACGCCGAAGGCAATCTGCGCTTTCGGGGGCGCAAAAAAAATGTCATCGTCACGCCGGCGGGCTTGAACATCTATCCCGAGGATCTCGAAGCCGCCGTGCGCAAACAGCACGCTGTGTGCGATTGCGTAATCATTCCATTCGAACGCGCTGGCAACGCCGAACCGTGCGCCGTTCTTCTGATGCAGGATTCGAACCAGTCTGCTGCGCGTGCGGCCATTGATGGGGCCAATACCTCGCTGGCCGAATACCAGCGCATTCAGCAGTGGTTCCTGTGGCCAGAGCTGGATTTTCCTCGGACGTCCACGGGTAAGCCGCGCCTGCCGGCCATCGCCGCTCGCGCTGCGGAAATCTTTGGAGCACGTCACGCCGCAACCGCACCAAGGGCAAATCTGAGCACGTTCGGCGAAGTACTGGCCAAATTCACTCACTCTGGCCCCGCTTCCAATCATCTCGAAAACGATCTGAGTCTCTCTTCTCTCGATCGCGTCGAGCTAATGAGCGCCCTGGAAGAAACGTTCCACGTGGAACTAAATGAAACCGCCTTTGCCGAGGCCAAAACTGCGGCCGACGTCGAGCGCCTCCTGCAGCAACCCTCCGCACGCCGCGCCGAGTATGTCTATCCGCGTTGGGCCCAAAGGGAGCCCGTTCGGTGGTTCCGGTTGGCGGTCTACTACGCTCTGGTCTGGCCCGCCACGCAGATTCTGGGGCATCCGAAAATTGTGGGCCGCGAGAATCTGCGCGGTCTTCGCGGCCCTGTCCTTGTGGTGTCCAACCACATCACGCGCCGCGCCGATATCGGGTTAATCCTCGCCGCGCTCCCGCTGCGATTCCGCCACTGCCTCGCCGCAGCGATGGGCGGTGAAAGCCTGCAAAGGATGCTTCGCCCGCCGCGCGACTGGTTTTTCGCAAAGCGCTGGGCATACCAACTTGGCTACTGGTTAGTCACCGCCCTCTTCAACGTTTTTCCGCTCCCGCAATTCTCCGGATTTCGGGAAAGCTTCCGCTTCGCTGGCGAATCGGTTGATCGCGGCTATAGTCTGCTCATTTTTCCCGAAGGTGAAGTGAACAACTCCGAAGACGGCCGCACGGCGACCTTTCAATCCGGCATCGGATTGCTCGCCGAGAATCTCCGCATTCCCATCGTCCCCATGCGTCTCGATGGCGTCTGGCAAATGAAGCGCGAACACCGCCGGCTCGCTCACCTTGGCGAAATTACCGTTCGAATCGGCGCCCCCGTCACCTTCACTCCGGGCACTCCCCCCGAGGAACTCGCTCGCCAGCTTGAATCCCTAGTCCAAAGCCTCTAGAGCAAACCCGAAAACTCCATGCTGTTTAAGCAGGACGTCTCTACTGTGCGTTCTTCAGAAAGAGAATCCCTACCGCGAAATGTGTGTGAGTAGCCTTACGGTGTCCCGACCTGGTGGAGCCGCGCGACAGCCCCGCTTGAATACCGAGCCACGTATAGCTCAGCACTTGCATCCTGGCCAAAACCTGCGAGGTCCCCGCCACCGCAACTCACCAGGAAAGTTCGCACCCACTGGCCTTGAGTGTTTTGCGCCAGCGACCAGATGCGCCCGCTGATGAAATCCCCGAAAATGTAATTGCCAGTGAGTCCCGAGATGTTTGCTCCGTGATAAACGTAGCCTCCGATCACGGTGTCGTCACCCTGCGAATGGTCGTAGTCGAAGATCGGATCGAGCAAGGTCGCCGTCTGGCAATTGGAGGTAAAATTGAAATTGTGAGTGCCCTCTTTGCATCGCCAGCCGAGATTTGCGCCTCCCTGCTGCGGCGTGAGCCGATCCACTTCTTCGAACGAATTCTGGCCCACGTCGCCAATCCACAAATTTCCTGTTGCATGATCGATGGAGAATCGAAAGGGATTGCGCAGCCCACGCAACCAAATCTCTTTGGCGGCAGCTGCCTGCGCGACGAATGGATTATCTGTCGGGATGCTGTACGTCCCGTTGCAGTCCACTCGGATACGCAGAATTTTGCCCAGCCGCGTGGTAGTGTCCTGTCCATTTCCAATCGTGCCATGCTGGTCGCCCGCGCCTCCACCGTCGCCTAGACCGATGTACAGGAAGCCGTCGTTGCCAAACGCCAGCCCGCCTCCGTTGTGATTTGATTCCGGCTGATCCACGGTGAAAAGAACATTCTCGCTGGTAGTGTTCACCGTGTTCGCGCCCGGGGCCGCGCGAAATTCCGATATTGCGGTCTGAAGAGCGCCATTCAGGCGCGTTGTGGTGTAATTGACATAAAAGCAGCCATTCGAACTGTAATTTGGATGAAAAGCGAGCCCCAGCAGTCCCTGTTCTCCTCCGGAGACAATCAGTGCTGAAACATCGAGGTAGGGCGTGCCGAGAACGCCGCCATTTTGGATGATCTTGATCCGTCCGCCCTGTTCAACCACAAAGAGGCGTCCGGAGCCGTCACCAGGCTGTTGGATATCGAGCGGGTTCGCAAAACCACTGGCCAGGGAAACCAGTTCGACCTGCAACGTGGGCGGGGGAGGAGGCGGCGGAGGGGACATCGAACTCCCGTTGCAGCCAAAGCACACGAGCGTCGCGCACAAGCCCAGAACTGTTCTATATCGTAGCGTGGCGCCACGCTTCTCTGCCATCACCCCTCCTCCGGCTAGTCTGTCCATTCTGCCGAAACAAACGGCCACGCGTCGAGTGCTTCTTCATCCAGGCGAAGGCCCGGAATGTTCACAAGCCGACCCGGCGAAGCGTTCTGTGGCAAAATAAAGGCTCGCTGGCTTTAAAGACATGGCACACCGTACGACACTGACGCAAGAACAGCCCGCCAAGGCGCCGAAAGGGGTCAAGAAACCCTCCGCGGGCGCGGCCGTGAAGACGGCTGACAGTCAAGAGCGGGAGCGCATTTTCGACGCTTTTCGCCGTTGGGGCTACTTGGAAGCTAACCTCGACCCGCTAGGAATGCTTCAGCCGCTGAAGCATCCTGACCTTGACGGATTATCCGGCGAAGTTGCCGAAGACGCCCGCCGCATCTACTGTGGCACCGTGGGCGCGGACTTCATGCACTTGCCGGAACCGGACAGGCGGCAGTGGATCATCGAGCGTCTCGAAGCTCCCGCCGACGAAGTTGACCAACACAAAATTCTCGAGCGGCTGATTCGCGCCGACCTCTTCGAACAGGTCTTGCAGGCGCGCTATCTCGGCTCGAAGCGGTTCTCTCTGGAAGGCGTCACGGCGCTGATTCCCTTGCTCGACTCGATCCTGGAGGCTGCGGCAGAACACGGCGCGGAGTCTTCCATCGTGGCCATGAGCCACCGCGGCCGCTTGAACGTGATGGTGCACGCCGCCTGCAAGACGCCGCACGAGGTAGTCGCGGGATTCGAAGACGTGGATCCGCGCAGCGTGCTTGGCGCGGGGGACGTGAAATATCACATCGGCGCGACGGGCACATATGTCACTTCCGCCGGCAAAGAAATCGGCATCCACCTTGTTTCGAATCCCAGCCACCTCGAAGCTGTCGACCCCGTCGCCGCTGGCCGGTCTCGCGCCAAGCAGACGCGCTACGGCTTGCGCGGCCCGTACGTCGACCGCTCGCAGGAGACTCTCAATAAAGTCGTTCCCATCGTCATGCATGGTGACGCCGCTTTCGCCGGGCAGGGCATCTGGGCGGAAACCCTGAACTTGGCTGATCTGCGCGCGTACACGATCGGCGGGACAATTCACATCATCGTGAACAATCTGATCGGCTTCACCACGCCGCCGCGCCAGGAACATTCCGCGCGCTTTGCTTCGGACATCGCCAAGCGTCAGTCCGTGCCCATTTTTCACCTGAACGGGGAAGACCCTGATGCCGTCGTGCGCATAGGCAAAATCGCCACGGAATACCGCGCCACGTTCGGCAGCGACGTGGTCGTGGACATCATCGGCTACCGCCGTCACGGCCACAGCGAAGTGGACGACCCCACGATCACGCAGCCCAAGCTCTACGAACGCATCAAAGAGCATCCGCAGCTTTGGAAGATTTATGCGGAAACCAGCGGCATGGACGCGGCCGGAATTGCCGAAACTGTCCGCAAGGAGTACGAAGAGGAGCAAACGAAAGCTCGGGCGCTGAAAAAGATTCCGCATCTCCGCAAACTGCCGGAGTATTGGGCGCCGTACTCTCATGGCCGCTACAAACCGGAATATGAGGTTGACACGGGACTGAGCCGCGAAAAACTAGCGGAAATTACCGCCGGCCTCGTCCGCGTGCCGGATGGTTTTCACGTTCACCCAAAAATTGTGAAATTGCTCGGGCAACGCGCCGAAATGGGCCATGGCAAGCGCGCTGTCGACTACGGTTTTGCCGAAGCCCTCGCCTTTGCGTCATTACTTCTCGAGGGAACGCCCGTCCGCCTCACTGGCCAGGATTCACAGCGCGCCACGTTCAACCAACGCCATGCCGTGCTGATCGACACGGAAACAGAGCGGGACTATCTCCCTCTCTGCCACCTTTCGCCCAATCAGGCTTTCTGCGAAATCTACAATTCCTCGCTCTCCGAAGCGGGTTGTCTCGGTTTCGAGTACGGCTTCAGCCGCGACTATCCGGAAGCCCTCGTTCTCTGGGAAGCGCAGTTCGGTGATTTCGCTAACGGCGCTCAGGTGATCATCGACCAATTCATCAGCGCGGGCGAAGATAAATGGAATCTTCCCGCGGGCATCGTGATGCTTCTTCCTCACGGCTATGAAGGCCAGGGGCCGGAGCATTCCAGCGCGCGCCTCGAACGTTTTCTGCAGCTCGCGGCCGAAGACAACATGCAAATCTGCCAGCCATCGACGGCCGCGCAGTATTTTCATATGCTGCGCCGCCAGGCGCGTCGCCGCTGGCGCAAGCCGCTCATTGTCTTTACGCCAAAAAGCATGCTGCGCCATCCCGACGCAAGCTCCGGCATCGAAGAATTCACACAAGCACGCTTCCTCTCCTTGGTTCCTGACCGCGAAGTACGAGACGCCAAACGCATCCTGATCGCCAGCGGCAAGGTCGGCCACGAATTGCGCGCCGAGCGCCGGCGCCGCAAGGATACGAGCACCGCCATCTTCTTTCTCGACCAGCTCTATCCCCTGCCCCGCACAGAAATCTCCGCGGCCATCGCGGAACATCCGCATGCCCGTGAGATTGTTTGGGTGCAGGAGGAGCCGGGCAACATGGGCGCAGCCGGTTTCGTGCTCCCACGACTCGAACGGATTGCCAAAGCCGCGGGCCTTGTCTTGCGCTCAGTCAAGCGCTCCCCCAGCGCCAGCCCCGCTACGGGCTCCGCCAAAGCCCATGAGCTTGAACAGAAAACGCTTCTTGCTCTGGCATTTACAACGGCGAGCAACAATTAGGCATGCGCTTTAACACTCCATTCACATGAATGTAAACACCGCGTTATCAGGGAAGCAGCAGCTTCTGCCACAATCAGGTGTGCAGCAAAAAACCTCGAGTGAGCCGAACTATTCCACTTCCTATCGCCATTCGCCGGGCTACGGTACACTTTCTGCAGGTTGGCGCGGCAGGCGCTCAATTGGCATGAAGCGCGTATTCATCATCGAAGACGATCGCGACATCGTCGAATTGGTGCGCTATAACCTTGTCAATGAAGGTTTTCAGGTCACGGCTGCCCACGACGGCGCCACCGGCCTTGCCACGCTGAAGAAAACGCCACCGGATATCCTGCTTCTTGACCTTATGCTTCCCAAACTCTCCGGCTTGGAGATTTGCCGCGAGATTCGCCGCGACGAAACGCTCAATCGCTTGCCCATCCTCATGCTCACCGCCCGAGGCGAGGAAGCGGACCGCGTAGTCGGCTTGGAAATGGGCGCCGACGATTACGTCACCAAGCCCTTCAGCCCGCGCGAACTGATCGCCCGCGTTAAAGCCTTGCTGCGCCGCGCCGAACTTCCGACTGACATCCCGCACGCGGTCGAAATCGGCAAACTTACTATCGATCCGGCTTCCTACCGGGTCTGCCATTCCGGCAAACCCGTGCTACTCAGCACGCTGGAATTCCGCCTGCTCTATTACCTCGCTTCGCGCCCTAATCGTGTTTTCACTCGCGATCAGTTGCTGGATGCCGTATGGGGCACGGATCGCTTTGTCACACCGCGCAGTGTGGACGTCTACGTGCGCAGGCTCCGCGAAAAAATCGAATGCGATCCCGAAAACCCCACCCACTTGAAAACCGTGCGCGGTGCCGGGTATCTTTTCGAGACACGTGCGGCTTAACCTTTTCTGGAAACTCGGCTTTGCTTTCTTCGCGCTGCTGATTGCAGTCTTGCTGCCTGTGGATTACTACGCCGAGCGCACTCTGCGGAGCGATTACGAACGCGCAGGCTTCGATCAGCTCTCCGCGATCGCGCGCATCGCGCTCGCTACTCCTCCTCCTGCTTCTTCACTCTCCACAACTTCTCACACTGCCTCCCCTGCCCTTGCCGAATGGGTCACGAGAATGGCCGCAAGCGGCGTGCGTGTTACGGTAATTACCGCCGATGGTGTGGTCCTAGCCGACTCCCAGTCCGATCCGCAAACCATGGAAAATCACGCGGGGCGCCCGGAGATTCGCGACGCCCTGGCCAAGGGTGACGGGCTTTCCGTTCGGCATAGTGTGACGATCAATCGCGATCTCCTGTATTACGCGGCGCGCTTTTCCGCGCCGAGCGCCCCTCCCGTAGTCTTGCGCTTTGCGATGCCTCTGGGGACGGTGGACAACGAAGTGTGGGCCTTCCGCCGCAGGCTTTGGCTTTCTTCTCTGGTCATGCTCCTGGTAACGGGAATGGTCTCCCTGGTGATCTCCCGTTCCTTTTCGAGCCGCGTGGAACGCCTGCAATCGTTCTCTCGACGCGTGGCGGAAGGGGATTTTCGCCCCATCGACGCGGATCGTTCCGGCGATGCCCTTGAGGTGCTGGCCGTTTCGCTGAATGACACGGCTGCCCGCCTTGACGGCGCCATTCGCACACTCACCGAAGAGCGCAACCTCTCGTCGGCGATCTTGGGCAGCATGGTCGAGGGCGTCGCCGTGGTCAATTCCGGCGAGCGCCTTCTTTTTGCCAATCAAGGCTTCGCGGAGATTCTTGAGCTCGACAGTCCACCGCAATCTGGAAGGTCGCTTGTCGAGGTCGTGCGGCAAACGGAACTTCTCGAAGCCGTGCGCGCGGTATTGAAGGGTGAGCCGCGCGTGGAGGCCGAAATCGTTACCGGAACGCTTCGCCAGCGTTTTTTCGCGGTCACCGTGGCTTCCGTTAGCCCCATGGAAACTTCCGGCGCGGTCATTGTGTTGCACGACATCACTGATCTGCGCAGGCTCGAACGCGTTCGCCGCGATTTTGTCGCCAACGTATCGCACGAATTCAAAACGCCGCTTACCGCGATTCAAGGCTTTGCCGAGACGCTGCTCGCCGGCGCGATGGACGATCCTCGGAATCGCATCCGTTTTCTGCAGATCATTCTCGAGCATTCGCGGCGCCTCGCGCGGCTCACCGACGATCTCCTTGAACTCTCCAAGATGGATGCCGATCGTCTTGACCTGGAGTTGGACCGCCTCAGCGTCTCGCAATTTGTGCAAAGCTGCCTGGAGACCGCACAACGCCCCGCCACCGAAAAAAACCTGCGCGTTTCCGCCAATCTGAAGGGGTCTTTTCCGGATATCGCCGCCGACCGCCGCCGTCTCGCCGAGGTGTTGCAGAACCTGCTGGACAACGCCATTCAGTACACGCCTTCCGGAGGCCAGATCGTGGTTTCGGCATCCTCAGACGGAGACCAGGTTACTTTCACCGTTTCTGACACCGGAATCGGCATTCCCCGGACGGACCAGCCTCGCATTTTTGAGCGCTTCTACCGCGTCGATGTTGCACGTTCGCGCGAAGTCGGCGGTACTGGCCTGGGCCTTTCCATCGCCAAGCATCTCGTTGAAGCTCATGGCGGCCGCATCTGGGTCGAGAGCGAAGTGGGGCAAGGTTCGAAGTTCCATTTCACCGTCCCCGTGTTCCAACCGCAGCATGCCGCGTCGCGCAGCGTCCGCTAGTTGAACCCCAGGACCAGAACAAATACACAAATACGACGACCAAGACGCGCCTCTCGCCCCCGCCTTTTACCTCGCTTTTTACAATGACGTCATCGAACTGTAACCATCTCGCCGTCAGAGTATTGCTTGAGATCGGGAGTGTGAAAGTGCACGCCCGTACAAAGGAGCGCGATGGCTACAACCGGGCGACTCAACGAATCCATCCTGCTCGACACGCTCATGAACTATCTCGTCTCCATGGCGCGCACCGTCGAGAGCGCCATGAACCGCGCGCTCGATGCTATCGTCAGCCTCGACAATCCCCGCAGTGCCGCTCTCCCTGGTGAAGTGTTTCTCCTCGAGCCGCGCATCAACGAAATGGAAATCGTCATTGATGAACACGCCATCCGCCTGCTGCGCCAGGGCTCGTTTCCCGAAGATGAATTGCGACTGATTGTCGCTGCGCTCAAGCTGAACAACGATCTCGAGCGCATCGGAGACCTTGCCGTCAACCTGGCAGAGAGAGTGGTCTCCCTTCGCGAAATGCCGGGCGCGCAAATGCCCGAAGAGCTTGCCCCCATGGCTTCTGCCGTACGCGCCATGGTCAGCCAGAGCCTCGGCGCGCTCATTTTCCGGAACGTTGAGATGGCCACCACGGTCTTGGAAAGCGACGACGTCGTCGACCAATACCGCGACCGCATCTTTGAGGCCCAGCTTCGGCGCATGACCAAGGAGCCGGACGCAGTCAGTCCCGGCCTGCAGTTTGTCCTGGCCACGCGTCATCTCGAACGCATCGCCGATCACGCCACCAACATTGCCGAAGACATTATTTTCTGGGTTCGCGGCCTGGATGTTCGCCACGGTCGCCTTGGCGGCTTTCGCCCGGAGCAGGCCGTCCCCATTACCACCGCAGAGGCGAACATCACGCAAAATTCACCGGCCAGTCATCCCAACGTGACTCCGGCCGGAAATACTGACATCGTGATCTTCACGTAGTGTCCTACCTCGGGGACCGGTGCACCCCTGGCTCCGGTCCCCTTCTCCTCCCTCCAACAGTATGAAACTGCATCCTGGCAACCTCTTGACCCGGCCTGAGAGTCCTACTATTGTTCTAAAATAAGTTCCGGATGAACAATTCTTCTCATTCTCCAGGGACAATTGTCGCTTTAAGGCAGTACCGCTGGGTTTGTCTTGTCCTCGTGGCTCTTCTGCTCTACAACCCTTTCTTCGCCACGCCACGCTCCGGAAACGGCCTGGAAGTTTGTCACCTGGCAAGTCACCGCGCGACCGTGGGGGTCGCCGACACCAACGCTGCCTGCGAATATCGTTTGACCGAAATGGTCCTTGCCTTTACGATTTTAGCGCCG
>Ga0066681_10000670_pt1 | contig 12032 bp, 8 predicted proteins | sample GraSoiAngelo_130_FD_65629 | JGI IMG/M metagenome (GOLD analysis project Ga0066681, IMG submission 65629) | Grasslands soil microbial communities from the Angelo Coastal Reserve, California, USA - 14_0929_02_20cm | ecosystem: Environmental > Terrestrial > Soil > Grasslands | place: USA...
GTGTCGCTGGCTTGCTTCTCAGCCTGATCGAGCAAGAGGCGTGGGCGCAGTGAATCCTTCACTTCCTCGAACGGCTTGGTGTGAGCCGTTTCCTTTTCCAAGACCTTGATGATATGGAAGCCGTACTGCGTCTTGACGAGATCGGAGACTTGGCCCGGGTTGAGACTGAAGGCCGTCTTTTCGAACTCCGGGACGGTCTGACCTTGAGTGATCCAGCTCAAGTCACCGCCCTTATCCTTCGATCCCGGGTCCTCGGAGTATTTCTTCGCCAGGTCTTCGAACTTGCCGCCCTTTTTGACCTGTTTTAGAACGTCCTCGGCCTTTTTCTTGATCTCCTCGACTTCGGCGTCCGGCTTTCCGACGGTCATGAAGAGAATGTGCTCGACGTGAACGCGATTAGGCATTTGATACTGCCGAATGTTGGTCTGATATTGCTGCTTGAGTACGTCGTCGGAAATTTGAACGTTTTGGCGGATCTGATTTACGTCCGCAAGCGCGTAGCGCGCCACACGCCGTTCGGGCACCTGGTATTTTGACTTGTTCTTTTCGTAGGCGGCGCGGATTTCCGCCTCATCAGGCGAAATCTTGCCTTCCAGGTCTTCCGGCTTGATCAACGCGTAGTCCAGCTTGACCTTTTCATTCTTATAGCGGAATCCATCCTGAAGCTCGGCGGGGCCCACACTGATCCCGTCGGTCACGAGCTTGCGGAATCTTTCTTCCAGCAAGCCCTGGCGGATCAGCTCTTCGAACACCGGCACGGTCAGTTGGAAGCGCGTCTGGACTTCGGCCGAATAGCGGTCCATGCCGACAAACGTGCCGCCATTGAATGCCGTCGGAACGAACTGGCGAATGCGGTCGGCGCGCTCCTGATCGGACACGGCAATTCCGAGGCGCTTGGCTTCGTATTCGATCTCTTTTTCGAAAACGAGCTGCTTCAGGATCTGCTGGGCGTAGAGGGCCTCGATGGGCTTCATGTTGGGATTCCGCTGCTCGAGCTGACTGAGCTGCTGGCGCACGTCTTGCACGCTGACCGACTCATCCCCGATCTTGGCGACGGTGTCGGTGGAGACCTCACCGCTGACCGGCGACTGAGGAACGAGGTAAAGCAGCATGCTACCCCCCAGGACCAGGACGAAGGCCCCGAGAAGAATGCGATACCCAAGTTTGCTTGTATCTTTTGCTCCAGCCATCCGATGAATCTCCCGCGTCAGTAGACAAACTTAAGATTATAGGAGATATTGGCACGCGCCTCAAATACAATTCCAATCGTTCCCCAATGGTTCCAATCGTCTTTGCCCCTCCAGGTCACGAGGATTCCTCAGAATCGGTCTTTAGGCATCCCTTCGCCCCGCTCCAGCGATGCAAGCCATAAATAAAATAGTTGACCGGCAAGAGCGGGTCACCGGAGACGGGGGCGCGCATGGTAACTGCATGCCGATTCGCACCCACCAAGAACTTCCTGCATTCCTTGTTTTTGGCGGCGTGCCGGCATCGCTTCTGCTGTGGCTGAGCGGATCGCTCGCGCAGGACGCTCCCACAAAGATACTACCGACCTTTTATCGCGATGTGTTGCCGATCCTCGAGCAGCACTGCCAAAGTTGCCACCGCGCAGGAGGCATCGCGCCGATGCCATTCGAAACGCAGGAAAAATCCATGCCGCCGTGGTTCGCTGATTCGCATGTAGGACAGTTTTCGAATGATCCATCGCTGAGGCCGGAAGAGATCGGCGCGCTGGCGGCGTGGGCCGAAGCGAAATCGCCGGCCGGAGAGACCGGCCGTCACGGAGCTGGGCGGAAAGCTGGAGCATCCCCAATGTGGATTTGCTGTTGAAGATGACACAAGCTGTGGCGCTTCCCGCGAGCGGCGACATCGAGTACGCCTATGAAATTGTCCGCACGAATTTCAAAGAGGATCGCTGGGTGCAAATGGCGGAGGTTCTGCCGACGTTGCGTTCGAACGTGCATCACGCGGTTGTGTACGTTGGCCCGCCGGATTCGCACTGGCTGCGGCACGCGATTTCAAGCCGTCGCGTGGTACGACAATTCGAAGGCGAATCCGCACAATCTGGATGCGGATGCAGCGGTGCGCTGGGGCGAGCAGGCCTACGACGAAATGATGGTGGGCTTTTTCGACGTTGGGGTACCGGCGGGCGTAGACAAGCAGCACTTTTTCATCAGGATAATGAAGAGCGCTAACAAGTTCGCTCCAAAGAGCTGCACCAATGGACGGGCGCCGGGCGCCGGGGGCAGGTGCGGCTGTGCTATTTGCAATTTGAATACGCGCCGCTCCGCAATTTAGGCGCGCGCAAACCACTGTGTTAGATTGGAAAATTGGAGCTTTCAAGAGCCGTTGCACCCATGACGACGCAAGCACCCATCGACCCCAGGCACGAGCAAGGCCAGCAAAAGGTCGCGCGTGTCGAGGTATATTGGAGGGCGGTCACCTACAAGACGGTGGTGGGCTACAGCTGTTTGGGCGTGGCGATTCTATTCGGGGGATTCTATCTGGCCAAGCCCGATTGGTACTCTTTCGTCTACAAGAAATTCACTAACGCCGTGAACAACGCGGTGAGCAATAGTGACCCGGAACTTGCCGGGACCGACCAGAAAAAGGCAAAATTCGTCAACCTTGACGGCAAAGTTGAAGTCAAAAAGGTCGATTCAGTCAAATGGGCCGACGCGGACTTCCGCACCTCACTCGACAAAGGCGATCAAATAAAGACAGGGCCGGATGGAGACGCACGTATCACGTTTGCTGATGGTACGACGTATACGATGAAGCCTGATTCGCTGGTCGTCGTGGAAGAAAACTCCACCGAGAGCAACAGGCCGAGCAGCTCGGGCATCGGCATCACGACCGGTACCGTGGATTGGGCAACGCCCACCTGGACATTGGCAGAGTCTAAGGCGCAAGTTCGGGTCGAAGACACCAAGGCCCAACTAGGCTCGAACAGCCGCGGTGCGGTGAAGGCGGACCCCGACAATAAGTCGAGTGAGATCGTGGTTTCGAGCGGCAGTGCGCAGGTACAGCGTGGCGCAGAAAAGATCGACCTCGCGGCGTTCGAGAAGGTGACAATTCCGAGCGGAGGGGCGATTCAGAAATCAAACGTGCTGGCGCCTCCCGATCTCCTCGAACCGCTGAACCTCGCGCCGATCATCGTGGAAAACCCAAAGACCTCGCCGGTCCGATTCGAATGGAAGCCCGTTCGGGATGCCGTATCCTATACGCTGCGAATCAGCACCACCGCGATGTTTACGAAGACCGTGAAGGAACCAAAGGTCAGCGGAACGGCCGTGGAGATCACCGGGCTCGATCCCGGCGACTACTTCTGGAACGTCACGGCGACAGATGGAAAGAAACAGACCAGTGAAGTCAGTGCCATTTTCAAATTCACCCTGGTGGCCCGAGGCCAGTCGCAGGATATGGTCCTGGAGATCATCAGCACGCAGGTGGTGGGACACTCGGCGGAGATCGTGGGCAAGACAGAACCCGGCGCGGCTCTGATCGTGAACGGCCAATCCGTGCCGAACATCGCGCCGGATGGCAATTTCCGGCACTTTACCGAGCAGCTTGCTCCGGGCCAGCACACGATTTCGATTATCGGATCGAATCGCCGGGGCGGGACGAACATGAAACAGGTATCCATCGTGGTTCCGAAGTAAGAGCTCTGAGGAAAGACCCAAGCGCCTTTGCGCTGGTCGTGGTGTCCGGAGACAATAGCTGGTGGGGCTGGCCGCGGTGAGGCCAGCGCTGTTGCCGGCCGGACAGCGGAGAGTCTTTCTCCGCAGGGGGATGTAGGGATGAATAAGAACGGTTACAACATGAGGTCGGTGTTCAGTCTGTTTTCTTCCGACCTCGCCATCGATCTGGGCACCGCGAACACACTGGTGTTTGCGCACGGCAAAGGCATCGTCGTGAATGAGCCCTCGATTGTGGCCATCAACAAGGCCACCGGAGAAGTTGTGGCCGTGGGCCGCGAAGCAAAAGAGATGCTCGGACGCACGCCGGGAAACGTCGTGGCCATCAAGCCGATGAAAGACGGCGTCATCGCCGATTTCAAGGTTACGGAAAAGATGCTTACCTATTTCATTCAGAAGGCGCACAACCGTCGCGTGCTGGTGCATCCGCGAATCGTCATCGGGGTGCCGAGCGAAATCACGCCGGTGGAAAAACGCGCCGTGCAGGACTCCGCCTATCGCGCGCGCGCCAGCGAAGTGTTTCTCGTCGAGCAGGCCATGGCCGCGGCGATTGGCGCCGGGCTGCCGATTGAAGAGCCCTCCGGCAATATGGTGGTGGACATCGGCGGCGGCACCACGGACATCGCAGTTATCTCCATGAGTGGCATTGTCTATTCGCGGTCCGTGCGCGTGGCGGGCAACGAGATGGACGAAGCGGTCATGCAGTATCTGAAGCGCAAGTACAACCTCCTCGTCGGCGAACGCACGGCCGAGCAGATCAAGATGGAGATTGGCTCCGCGTACCCGCTGGAAAAGCCGCTTACGATGGAAGTGAAGGGCCGCAACCTCATTGAAGGCGTGCCCCGGACGGTCACCATCGACGACAGCGAAATTCGCGAGTCGCTGAGCGAATGCGTCGCGACCATTGTGAACGCCGTGCGCGTCGCGCTGGAGCGCACGCCTCCGGAGCTTTCCGCCGACATCAGCGACCGCGGCATCGTCCTGACGGGCGGCGGCGCTTTGCTGAAGAATTTGGACAAGCGGATTCGCGAGGAGACCGGCTTGCCGGTATCGATTGCGGATGATCCTCTGGCCTCGGTGGTACTCGGTACAGGAAAAATGCTGAGCGACTTCAAGCTGCTGCGCCAGGTTTGCATCGATTAGGAGAACAGTTTTCGAGGTTTTGCGCTGGGGCTGTCAGTCTTGCGAGGCTCAAGCGAGGCAACGTTGTCCGACGCCGCATTGCAACTGAACACTGGCAAGTGGAGAACCGGCAAGACGAGCTACCAGTCACCCAGTCACTGGGCGCTCCAGCAAATACCAAGAGAAGATTGCCCAATGGTCGCCATTCCTTCTCGCCACAAATCGCTGGTCCTGCTCGCCGGAATCATCGTACTGCAGGTGCTGCTGCTGGCCGTGCAGATCAAGCGCGAGTCGGAGGGACGGTTGATTCGCGTCTGGACCGTCGGCGCGGCTTCGCCGTTCGAACGCGCCGGTTCCTACGGCTTCGGGTGGGTTCGCGACACCTGGCGCCACTACTTTGCGCTGCAAAACACTACCAAGGAAAACGAGCAGATTCGCCATGAGAACGACGCACTGAAACTGCAAATCACGCAGCTTCAGGGCAAAGCCGCGGAAGCTGACCGCCTGGCCGCATTGCTGAATTTCCGCCAATCGCACGCGGGGGTCCCCATGATCGCTGCGCGGGTGATTGGCACGAGTGCGGGAGCCGCCAGCCAGACGATTCAACTGGACCGCGGCGAGCGCGACGGCATCCGGAAAAACATGGGAGTTATCACTCCGGATGGCGTGGTCGGCAAAGTCGTCGAATCCTATCCGAATGCCGCGCAGGTGCTTCTGCTGACGGACAAGGAGAGCGGCGTCGGCGCGATGTTGGCCGATTCCCGCACCCAGAGCCCCGTTGGGGGCCAGGGTGAGCCTCTGCTGGTCATGAAATACGTACCGAACGACGACACCGTCAATCTCGGGGAACGCGTCATCACCAGCGGCATGGACCGCATCTTCCCGCGCGATCTCCCGGTCGGTACGGTCGCGGAGATCAAGTCCGGCAATCCGTTCAAGCAGATTCGCATCAAACCGGCTGCAAATCTCGAGCGCCTTGAGGAAGTGTTGGTTCTTCTGTCGCTTCGACCTCTCGAGATGAAAAATGAAGAAAATACTGGGGATGCGCAGCCGCACGCGCCCGGCGCAGCGAATCCGCCTCCGGCGGCAAGACGATGAACGACGCGTTCGATATCCGCGGCGAATCGCACATCGAAGTTCACAAGTTTCGAGCGGGCGCCATCATCATCGCCACGCTGCTGGCTCTGGTGATCCAGGCAGCGTTTCCGGTTCATTTTTCGAAGGCGGCGATCCTGGATTTGCCATTGCTCGTGACAATTTATTTCGGTCTCAGCCGGCGCAATCCTTCGACCGGTCTTCTCCTGGGCATGGTCATCGGTCTTCTGCAGGACAGTCTCAGCGGTCCGACAATTCCCTTGGGACTTTACGGCATCGCCAAAACCATCATCGGGTATCTCGCTTCCTCCATCGGCGCGCGGCTGGATACGGAGCATCCCGCGGCGCGGTTCGCCCTCACCGCGGCCTTCTTCGTGGGGCATCAAGGCCTGTTAGTTCTTACGCGCCGCATTCTGCTGGCGCAGCCGGAGCCGTGGTTTAACACGCGCCTCTTCGTCGCCGCCCTCGTCAACGCCTTCGTCGCCGTGTTCCTCTTCCTTCTGCTCGACCGCCTCCGCAGGAACTAGCGATTCATCACACTCTAGTGGCAACCAGATCGTTGATTGAGTTCGTTGTCTATTGGGCGAGAAGAAATTGTTTGAATTCGTCGTAGGAACTCGAAATGAGCAGCGAAAGCTTTTCACGTTTCAAGTATGCGGCGAGGCGATCGGGCAGCGGGGGCGCCGTGCCGATAGCCTTCTTCACTACATCAGCAAATTTCGCGGGATGAGCGGTGGCCAGTACCAGGCCCTGTGCCGGCCCCGGATGCTCGCGCTTGTAAACTTCCCAGCCGAGCACGCCAACGGCGGTGTGCGGGTCGGCGATGTAGCCAAAGCGATCGTGGAGCATCTTCATCGCGGCGAGCGTTTCTTCGTCGGTTGCGCCATGGCCCCAGATTTCCTTTTGCACGTATTCGAGGCGGTTGCGGCACAGATCGAGTAACCGCGGAAAATTATTTGGATTGCCTACGTCCATGGCATTCGAATAGGTCGCTTGCGCCGCGCGGGGATGAAACTCTCCCGTCCGCAGATATTCCGGCACGACATCGTTGGCGTTTGTTGAGGCCACATATTTCGCTACCGGCAAGCCGATACGCTTGGCGAAAATCCCCGCCGTAAGATTGCCGAAGTTTCCGCTGGGCACGGAAACGATCAGCGGCACCGAGGCTACCGGCAACTGCCGGTAAGCCGCCACGTGATAAAACATCTGCGGCAGGAGCCGGCCGATATTGATGGAATTCGCGGAAGTCAGCCACGTGCGCTTGTTCAGCTCCTCGTCGGAGAAGGCCTGCTTCACCAGGCGCTGGCAATCGTCGAACGTGCCCGCCACTTCCAGCGCGGTGATGTTTTCGCCGAGCGTAGTGAATTGCTTCTCCTGGGCTTCGCTGATGCGCTTCGAAGGATAGAGAATCACGATGCGAATTCCCGGCACACGCCGGAAACCATGCGCCACGGCGCTGCCGGTATCTCCGGATGTCGCCACCAGCACCGTCAGCGGCCGCGTTTCGCCGCGCACAAAATAACCCATCAGCCGCGCCATGAAGCGCGCGCCGAAATCCTTAAACGCCAGGGTCGGCCCGTGAAACAGCTCCAGGATGTGCAGCCCGGGCGAAAGCGAAACCAGATTCACGGGAAAGTTGATCGCTTCGCTCACGACTTGCCACAGCACTTCTTCCGGCACATCCGGAGAGGCAAACGGCCGCGCCACGCGGAAACAAACTTCCGTGAACGGCAGCCGGCGAAACTCTTCCAGTTCCTCCGGCGAATGCCGCGCAATCTCCACCGGCATGTACAGTCCGCCGTCCGGCGCAAGACCGCGCAGGACCGCTCCACGCAGCGAGGTGAGCGCGGCCTTGCGCGAGGTGCTTCGGTATCTCAATGAATTTCGCTCATCGCCGGCTTCCCGTTTTGCTCTGAATCATTTTCAGGAACGTTGGTGCATCCAGCGATCCCTCGCGCAACGCAGCGACTTCGAGCGTGCAATGCGCGAGCGCTTCATAACTCTGGCGCCGCGCGGCAATCAGAGCAGGATAACAACGCGCCACTGTTTCCCCGGGTGCTTCTCCCTGCCTTGGTTGAAACGCGCCGCGCCACAGCACCGGCTTTGGATCGTTTAAATATCTTTCGATCAGGAGTTGCTGTTCTGCCGCGGAAGCCGCCAGATGCACGATCGTCATTTGGCGCCGCAAACGCATCAGCAGATTATTTCCCGTATAGATGACGCTTCCGGTGGTATCGAGCACCAGGGATTTTTCCGGCTGCTTCTCGAGCTCCGTCAAGATTTCATCCAACGTATGAATCTCCTCGGCCAAGTACTCTGACTCCCGTTCGGTGTACGTAAGGGAATCCGGCCAGCCCATCCACGCCGCGACGCCGTTGATGCCCGTGTATCCGCCGGCGGCAAGGCGCGGTGCGAGCTTTAGCTCGATGCGATCGTCGCAGGAAACCGCGGGAAGCCGGCTTGCCGCTAATTTCTTTGTCCAAAACGTCTTCCCGGCCCCGGACATGCCGATCAGTGCCAGGCGAAGTGGTTTCTGCAGGTGTGGGTCCATGACCAAGAAATAGTTTTCTACAATAGCTTGCCCCCACGCAGCAGAGCAAGGCACGCGCGCACGATCGTCACTACCTCTCTATGATGAGCCGAAGTAAATGATGATGGGGAACGCCGCGTCTTTTACTTCACCAACAAGCGGTCGCATTTGCTCCACGTCGACATATCCGAGACGATCACCCGATCGCCGGGCTGCAGCCCAGCGACGATTTTCACGCTGTCGATCGAAGTGTTTCCCAGCTCTACCATGACGCGCGGCGCTTCCTTTCCATCGTCCACCAACTTGAAGAGCGGCACGCGCGTATTGGGCTTCGCCGACGGCACTCTACCGAGATACACCGCATCCGCCACGCGTTCCACTTCAATCGTTCCATCCACGGTAAGATCCGTTCGCACCCCGGCCGGCTGTGCTCCGTCCACCTTCACATCAACGTCCACCGCTCCGTTTTGCTCGCCGGGATCAATCCGCGCGACGTGTCCGGAATAGGGCCGGTCCTGCAGTTCAATCTGCGCTTTCTGATTTAGTTGAAGCTCCCGCGACTGCCATTCGGGAACGTGAAGGCGCGCCATCAGCCGCGCCGAACTCCTTATTTTGCCAGATTTGTTCCCAGAGCCACTTGCTGTCCCGCATCGACGGTTACTTTTTCCAGCACTCCTGCGATTCCGGCGTGAACTTCGAAGGCCTCCTTGCTGCATTTTCAGCGCCTAGAGTGCCCGCACCTGAGCCACTTCCGCCTGCTTTGCGGCGAGCTGCGCCCGGCCCGCTTCGTCTGCAATGGTCAGTTTCTCTTTTTCGAGTTGCAACCGAGTCGTCATCGACTCCGCCCTGGCCCGTGAGATCTTTGCGTTCATGGCCGTTCCCAGCTGCATCTTCAGCAACGCTTCATCGCGTTCCGCCTGCAGCCGCGACTCCGTGGCTTCGGATTGCAGTTGCGCCTCAAGCGCCTTTTCATTCAGTAGTTGTGATTCCAGTTGAACCCGCAAGTTGGCAAGTCCGGCCTTCGACTTTTTCGTCGCCAACTCCCCATCCACCAGTTGGTGATCGAGGTCCGGATTGCTCAATTGCAGAATCACCGTGTTCGGTTTTACCCGCGCACCGGCTCGCAGCATCACTTGTTCGACGTGGCCTTCGGTCGCCGCAGCCAGCCACCGGACTTCTTCCGGGACCAAGACCCCTAAACCTTGGACTTTCCTGGTCACCGGCCCGCGGCGCACGGTAACAATCTGAATAGCGGAACGATCGACCATCGGCGATGGCGATTTCAGACGGGATACGCCCATCGTCACGACGACTGCCCCCACCAGCACCACAACCGCGTAGAAGGCCGGGCGCATCATTTTTCCTTGGTTCTTATCCGAGGATACTGATTGTATGTCGTTGACTCTCCGGCAGATATTATAAATCGTTCGAGCCCTGCCCAAGCAGCTCATTTTTTCATGATTTTCCGTCAAGAAACGAATAATCAGCCTTTTTCTTGTGCCCCTTCATTCTTTCATGAATCGCTGCTCGTTCCCGGTAATCAGCCCGCAACCTGTCCTCCAGGACGGCTTGCGGCCCGCTCAAGCAGGTGATACTTTTAAAAAGACTGTTGCTGCTTCAGGCAGCTTCAGTTCGGCGGTGATTCGGGAGCTCCCGGAGATTTTTTCGTTTCCCAGGTCGAGGAAATTTTCGACGGACATTTTCTGGCGTGACTCCGATTGAGTCGGGGTCAACTCGAAACCCGCGCTGTGGATTTTTTCGTGACGCGAGTTGAGTCCGGCCAGTTTAATAGAAAAGGGCCGGACCGGGCATGCAGCCCTGAGATGGAAACACTCGCGCGGGGTTTTCGTGTCCTACTGGTTTCGCAACGACAATCGATTGCCGCAAGGGCGGCTGGCCGTGGCCGCCTACATCATCGTGGGAATGATCGGCGTGTTGCTGCTCGGTTTCTGGAAGCTCCAAGTCATCGACGCCGACAAGTACAGCTCGATGGCGGAGCGCAACCGAGTGCGCTACATTCCCGTCATTGCGCCCCGGGGCCGCATGCTGGACCGCGACGGCCGCGTGCTGGTGGACAACCGGCCGGCGTTCAGCGTGCTCCTCCTTCGCGACGAGCCAGCTCTCGTGGAAAAGTATCTCCCGGGCATTGCGGACGGTCTGGGAATCCCTCTGGATGATTTGCGGGACCAACTCGCGAATACAAAGAATCTGCCGAAATTCCAGCCGATTATTATCAAACCCGACGCCTCGCGGGCGGATATTGACTTCATCGAATCGCATCGCTCGGACATTCCGGTCCTGGAAATGATTCCCGTCTCCCGCAGGCGATACTTGCCGGGCGGCTTCCTCGCTCATGCTGCCGGCTACGTCGGTGAAGTCAGCGAACAGCAGATCGAAGCAAGTAACGGCAAGCTCCGCCCCGGCGACTTCGCCGGAAAGACCGGCCTGGAGCACCAGTACAACGACCTGCTTCAGGGCACTGACGGCATGCGGCGCGTGGTCGTAAACAGCGTAGGCAAAGAAGTGGAGCGCCTGGCCACTCAGGAAGCCATTCCCGGCAAACAGATTCAGCTAACCATCGATTACGACCTGCAGCAGATCGCGGAGCAATCTTTGGGGCCGCGCCCTGGTGCGGCAGTTGCACTGGACCCGCGCACCGGAGAAGTATTGGCGATGGTGAGTCATCCCGCGCTGGACCCCAACGAGTTCGCGGTACGCATCTCGGGGGAGGACTGGAAGAGCCTCAACGAAGATCCGCAACACCCATTGCTCAACCGCGCGATCCAGGCGCAGCTTGCGCCGGGGTCTGTTTTTAAGATCGTCACAGCTACGGCCATGTTAGAGGACAAAGTTCCTCCTGAAAATTTCACGACGTTCTGCCCGGGATACGCCTCTTTTTACGGCCGGCAGTTCAAGTGTTACATCTACGGGAAGGGCTCTCACGGTGTGGCGGGCTTGCACAAAGCGATCCTCGAGTCTTGCGATATCTTCTTCTACAACGTGGGAATGCGCTTGGGCATTGACCGCCTCTCCTACTACGGCGGCAAATTCGGCCTCGGACACAAGACCGGAATCGATCTCCCCGCGGAGGAACCCGGGTTGATGCCTTCCGCGGAATGGGCCGAACGCGTCTATCATCGCAAATGGTATGCCGGTGAAACGATTTCGGTGGCCATCGGTCAGGGCGCCGTCATCACCACCCCCCTGCAGCTCGCTCGGATGATCAGTGGAATCGCGATGGGCGGCGTTTTCAAACAACCACACCTGTTGAAGGACGCTCCCAACGTTGGTGAAGAGCGCTTCGCGCTTTCCGAGCCGACCGTGGAAAAAATAACCGATGCGATGTACGGCGTCGTAAACGAAGACGGTGGCACGGCGAGAAACGTCAGGTTGCCGGGAATCGAAGTAAGCGGAAAATCAGGAACCGCGCAAGTAATCGGTTACGCAACCCGCGAGCGGATGGGAAAACAGAAAAAATTCGAAGATAATGCCTGGTTTGTCGGCTACGCGCCACGTCGCAACCCGGAAATTGCCGTCGCCGTGCTGGTGCAGGAAAGCGGAAAACATGGCGGCGAAGCAGCCGGGCC
>Ga0066681_10000676_pt1 | contig 11991 bp, 10 predicted proteins | sample GraSoiAngelo_130_FD_65629 | JGI IMG/M metagenome (GOLD analysis project Ga0066681, IMG submission 65629) | Grasslands soil microbial communities from the Angelo Coastal Reserve, California, USA - 14_0929_02_20cm | ecosystem: Environmental > Terrestrial > Soil > Grasslands | place: USA...
CGATCTGATTCTCACCTCGGCCGACGGGACCCGCTTCGGTGCCTACGCCGCTCGAGCCGGAACGCCAACCGGTGCCGGCGTCGTCGTGATACCGGACCCGCGTGGCCTGCATCCCTTTTATAAGGAGCTCGTGCGGCGGTTCGCCGAAACCGGGATCGATGGCATCGCCGTCGATTACCTGGCGCGGACCGCGGGGATGGGCGATCGGCCGGAGGGCTTCGATTTCATGACGCATATCCGGCAGACCACCCCGGAACAGGTGGCGGCCGACGTCAGAGCTGGGGTCGACTATCTGCGGTCCGCGGCTGGAGGCTCGGTCGCATCAGTGTTTACGGTGGGCTTCTGTTTCGGTGGGGCGCAGTCATGGCGGCAATCGGCCGCCCAGCCGGGTCTTGCGGGCGCGATCGGTTTCTACGGGCGCCCGGCCGTCGTCCGCGACGTCATCCCACAGATGAAGGCGCCTCTTTTGCTCCTGATCGCCGGTGAGGATGCCGCCACACCCCGGGAGGAGTTCGTCAGGTTCGAGCAGGAGCTCACCCAGGCGGGCGTCCCTCACAACCAAGTGGTGTACGACGGAGCACCCCACTCGTTCTTCGACCGAAAATTTGACCAGCACAAGGCCGCGTCGGAGGATGCCTGGCGACAGATGCTGGATTTCATCAAGCAGCACACACGGCAACCCGCGCGGGCGTGAACCTCGGCCGGGCCGGCGTCTGGCTCGGCTCGATGGCCAACCTTCCCGCCGCCGAGCTGCGAAAGGCGGTCATCGAGATCGAGGCGATGGGCTTCGGGACGATCTGGATCGGCGAGGCGGTCGGCCGCGAGCCGTTTGCCGCCTGCGCGCTGATCCTTTCCTCCACCAGCCACGTCACGGTCGCCACGGGAATCGCCAACATCTGGGTCCGCGACGCGACGGCGATGATGAACGGCGCGCGAACGCTGGCCGAAGCCTGGCCCAACCGATTCGTGCTTGGGATCGGCGTCAGCCATGTGCCCCTTGTCAGTGCTCGTGGACATCGGTACGAGCGCCCGCTGACCGCGATGCGCGAATACCTCGACGCGATGGAGAATGCGCCCTACCGGCCGGCGATGCCGAATCCGCCCCCTCCAGTGCTGCTGGCCGCCCTCGGCGTCAAGATGCTGCAACTGGCCCGCGAACGAACCGCTGGCGCGCACCCCTATTTCGTGCCGGTAGAGCACACCCTGGAAGCCCGTGGCATTCTTGGTGATGACCGCATACTCGCTCCGGAGCTAGCCGTCGTCTTCGCCCGAAACCGCGAAGGCGCGCGGGTCACCGGCGACCGCTACATGAAGACCTATCTCAACCTGGAAAACTACCGCCGGAACCTGGAGCGTTTGGGTTGGCCGCCAGCGGAGCTCGAGTCACCGGGTAGTGACCGTATCTTCGATGCGGTCGTCGCCTGGGGTGAGGATGGCGCGATCGCGAGCAAGGTGCGGCTCCACCACGACGCCGGCGCCGATCACGTGGCGGTTCAGGTCCTCACGCCGACGCCCGATCGCGCGCCGCTTGATGATCTCCGAAGACTGGCGCCACTCCTTTTGAACGGATGAAGGCATCCCGCGCTGCCGCGGGCAGCGTGCGTCGGATGGTGGTCGCAACGGAGGTGGTTTGTCCGATCGCGCCGATCGGGGCCATGGTCCGACCCTGGCGACGTAGTCCGCTGGCGGGCGCGAGAGTCAGCGCGACGGCCACTGCCTGCACGCCGGCGGCGATGCGCTGCCAGGGCCGCTCGGTGGGACGGGACATCGGTGGCGCACCAACAATCCTGGAATGACATACCGGACGACCGGCGGGAGCAGACCGAGCGCCGGAAGGTCACCCGCGCGATAGGCGGCGGCCGGCGCCCAGAGGCTCAGCCAGGAGTCCGCCTCGATATCGAGCAGCGCACTTAACGAGGTCGGGCCGTCGAGCCGGGTCAGCCGGCCGTCGAGCCAGTCGCTGGGGCCGCCCCAGAGAAGAGCCATCCAGGCGATCCGTCTGCCCACGCGCGGAGCGGCGGTCGTGCCGGCCAGTAAGCCGGAGCTGCCGGCCCGGCTCAACGTCAGGAGGTTGGCCCGGGTCAAAATGCGTTGATGCGGTTGCAGATAATGAGCGGCCATCAAAAGGAAGGTGAATGAAGCCGCGCCGTTGAGCAGGGCAGCTCCGACATATCGCGCCGGCGACGCATCACCTGGACGCTCGGCGGCGTGCTGGGGCCGGGAGCGCATGCCTGGATTGATAGTGCTACACTCGGGTCCCTCCATCGGGCTGCTCTAGCCCACCTCGACCCAGCCTCCTCGGCGGCGGACGCCGGACGATGCCGCATCCACCGTTATGCAACCTGGGAGGTTTTTTTGGACTCAAACAACGCAGCCGTCCTCGAAGAGCTCGGCTGGAACGATGACTTCGCCACCGCTCTCGCCGCGCTGGGGGATCCAGCGATTGAGCCCGGCCGGGTATCTGCCGACTTTGGCATCCGGTTCCTGGTCGAAACAGCGCGGGGCCCGGTCACGTCCGCCCTCAGCGGACCTCTGCGTCAAGCCGGACGTCGGGTCGCCGTTGGTGATTGGGTTGGGCTTTACCCGGAGCTGGCGCAGATCCGCCACGTCCTGCCTCATCGAACGGCGATTCGGCGCAACGCACCGGGTACCGAAGCGCACGAGCAGGTCCTCGCCGCCAACATCGACGTGGTCCTCCTCGCGAGCGCGGTCGGTCCGGACTTCAATCCGCGGCGGATCGAACGTCTACTGACGGTGGCCTACCAGAGTGGCGGGGCGCCTGTCGTGTTGCTGACGAAGGCTGACCTTGACGAGGTCTTGCCTTATGAGCGCCAGCTTGCCGCGATCGTCCCCGCTGTCCCGGTTGTTGCGGTGAGTGGATTGCGTGGTGACGGAATCCAGGAGCTCCGCGCGTATCTGCTCCGGGGGAAAACGGCGGTGTTGATCGGCTCCTCCGGGGTGGGCAAATCGACCCTCATCAACCATCTCCTGGGGGCAGAGTCGCTTCCAACGGGGGAGGTACATCGAAGCGGACAGGGGCGCCACACGACCAGCCACCGCCAGCTGATCAAGCTCCCCGGCGGCAGCATGATCATCGACACCCCGGGACTGCGCGAAGTACAGATCTGGGCCGGTGGCGATACGCTCGGCGTCGCGTTCGCCGATATCGATGACCTGGCCCGCCGCTGTCGCTTTACGGACTGCCGGCATCGGCAAGAGCCGGGCTGCGCGGTCATCGCCGCCGAAGCGGTCGGCGCGCTCGACACCAGCCGGCTGACGAACTACCGGAAGCTGCAAGGCGAGCTGCGGGCGATCGAGGTGCGGGCCGACATTCGGCTGCGACTCGAGGAACGCCGCAAGTGGAAGGTCATCCACCGCGCGGTCCGAAAGGGAAACAAGGGTTAGCTGGCCGGCCGCCGACGCTTGGGGCGGTCGAGCTGGCCGGAGCGGTCCGGTGCTTCGTACCCAGCCCAGGGGTCGTAGTCGACCTCGAGCGGTTCCTGCGTGGGCCGCTCGGACTCCGGAACGTTGCGCAGGTTGAGCCGGATTCGGGTCCAGCTCGTGTTGCGTCCCCGCATCGAGTCCACCAGGATGTCGGAGGGCGCCAGGTGTGACCAGATCTCCGCATGTCGCGCCCGCCAGCGCTGCAGTCCTGCGCGAGCCTCGGATTCGGTCGCCGCGCGCGCGATCTCGATCAACGGCATGGTGGTGCGGCGCCGTCCGGTGGGACCCACCGTCTTTCCCGGCGCCGGCGGCGGCACCTGCCCCTTCGGCTGAGGTCGATCCTCGCGTTTCCGACGCGATAGCTGGACCCGAGCCGGCTCGCCCTCCTGCTTGGGGAAATGCGGCGGCCACGGTGCGTCGCCGAAGCCAGCCGTCTCGTGCTGGGCGGAGAGTTCCAGCAAGGGGACCAGGGAACCGACCGCCTCGTCGATGCCTCTGGACGGATCGCCGATCTGCTCGAACCGTTTCGGGACGGTATCGATCGTGAAGGCCTCAGCTTGACAGCTTGCGACTTCGTCCCACGTCAGAGGCGTCGAGACCCGGGCATCGGCGGTGGGGCGAACGGAGTAGGCGGACGCGACCGTGCGGTCCTTCGCATTCTGGTTGTAGTCGAGGAAGACCCCATGCCGTTCTTCCTTCCACCAGCGGCTGGTGGCAATGTCGGGGGCTCGCCGCTCGACCTCGCGAGCCAGGGCGACCGCGGCTCGACGGACTTCCGGAAATGTCCAGCGCGGCTCGATCCGGCAATAGATGTGGAACCCTCGCGAGCCGGATGTTTTGGGCCACCCGGTCAAGCCGAAGTCATTGAGGACTTCACGCGTCGCCAGCGCCACCTCGCGAATTTGCGCCCACGACACGCCCGGTACCGGGTCGAGATCGATGCGCAGCTCGTCAGGATGGTCCAGGTCGGCGGCTCGCACCGGATGCGGATTGAGGTCGATGCAGCCGAGGTTGACGATCCACGCCAGCTGGGCAGCGTTCGTGACGACGATTTCTTCGGCGGTGCGGCCCGATGGGAACGACAGCTCGACGGTCTCGATCCACTCTGGGCGCGAGGTTGGAGCGCGTTTCTGGAAAAAAGCCTCGCCCTCCGCACCATTGACGAACCGCTTGAGGGCCATCGGTCGACCGTGGACGCCGCGCAGCGCCCCCTCCGCGACGGCCATGTAATAGCGCACCAGATCGAGCTTCGTGTGTCCGGACTTCGGAAAGAAAAGCTTGTCCGGGTTGCTGATCTTGACCTCGCGGCCGGCGACCTGGATGATCTCCTCCCTCGGCGTGGGCATGCCGATACCATACGGCTAAGTGGCACGGACCTCCCCGAGCCTCACGATCGGGGCACTGGCCCTGCTGACCCTCTCGGCGTGCAGCTCGTCCGGGCCCACCCAGACCAGCGCCACCCCGACGGTCGTGTCGCCCCAGGCCTCACCCAGGTTCGCGGCATTCGTCGCGGCAGACTTTGCGACGGCGCTCGCGTGGTCGCCCGACGGGCGCCTGTTCGATGCCGAGCGAGCCGGCACTATCAGGACGTTCGACGGCAAGACGTCCCGCGTTTTTGCGACAGTGTCAGCCTCGACCTCCGGCGAACGGGGTTTGCTCGGCCTGGCGCTAAGTCCGACATTTCAAAGCGACCATTTCGTGTACGCGTTCTACAGTCGCGCGGACGACCAAAGCCGCCAACGGGTGGTCCGGTGGACCGATCAGGGCGGGACCGGAACCAGCCTGACGACCATCATCGATAACCTGCCGGCCGGCAACGACTGTTGTCACAAGGGCGGGCGACTCGCCTTTGGCCCAGACCGGAAGCTGTACGTCACCCTCGGGGAAAACCACGTCGCGGCCGACGCGCAGCGGACATCAAGTCTACGCGGCAAAATCCTGCGTTACAACCCGGATGGAACCGTGCCCGGCGACAACCCGTTTGGCTCGAACAACCCGGTGTGGGCGATCGGCCTGCGCAATCCGTTCGGGCTGGCCTTTGCCCCTGATGGGAGTCTGTTCGTCACGGACAATGGCCCCTCGGGCGATGCCGGCACTCCCGGCAGCGGTTGGGATGAGGTCGACCACGTCGTCCGCGGTGGAAACTCCCAGTGGCCGACCTGCTATGGCAATGGCATCCACCTCCAGGGATCCCAATGCGTTGGTACGCCACCCACGTATCAAAGCGGCAACGCCACGCTTGTCCCGACCGGCGCGACATTCGTGAGCGCCCAGGGCCCAGCCGGCTACACGGGTGACTTCGTGTTCTGCAGCTACGGCGAGAGCCGGCTCAAGGTGCTATCGGCCGACGGCACCCGGCTGCTTTTCGATGGTCCGCGCTGCCAGCTCGACGTCAAAGAAGGGCCCGACCATGCCCTCTACATGTCGGACACGTCGGCGATCTACCGGCTCGGCGCATAGCGCCGGGTCAGCCGGCGACGTCGAGCGCCGGCAATGGTGGATGGACCGTGAGGTAGCTGAGCAAGACGCCAATGGCTCCCGACACGGCAATCGCGCCAAGCCATAGGGTGATCGGCCAGTCAATCCCGCGGGTAAGCGCAAGGAACAGCAGGTAGAGGGCGGAGACACCGACTGGGCCGATGAAGGCGCCGACCCGAAGCGCGACGACCCGCTGCGGTCCCGGCCGGAGCCACACCATCACCAGGTCGGCGAGCAGCCCACCGATGATGGCGACCGGGATCAGATCGAAGTTCTGCTCCAAGGAGCCCAGCAGCGCACCGTTCAATCCGACCAGGAGGGTGATGCTGCCAAAGGGCAGCGCGAAACGACTAAGCAGGTAGAGGATGATGCCGGTAAGAAGGGCGGTCTGCACCATGATCCCGAGGATGCCCAGCTGTTGCAGGTCCGCAATGGTGGCAGGCGTCGCGGAGGCCGTCGCTGCATAGGGATTAACCAGTGGTTCGTCAAACTGGTTGAAGAACGTGAGCATCGACAACAGGAGGCTGGCCGAGATCACGGCCGTCCAGGGGGCTTTGCTGACCGGCCGCCGCCAGGCGGCCCGCAGCGGTCCGGCAACGATCAGGGTGCCGGCCAGCATCAAGAGAAGATGGGGCGGACTGATCAACGCCGCGAGGTTGACCTCGATCCCGAAGCGGAGATGCCAGATCATGTCGATCACGCCGGCGACGCCAAACAGCGCGGCACCAATCAGCGAGAGGTTATAGCCCGCGGGCAAGGCTTGATCGAGGCGGTGTCCGCGGGCCTGGTTGCGCAGCGCGCGGGTGCCCAGAAAGATCAGGATGGCGAAGATTCCTGAGTACAGAATCGCGTGCCAGGGGGTGAAGAAGGTCTCCAGCCTGGCCAGGTGCCGATGGGCCCAGGCATCCAGGTAGGCACCCGCCATCAACCAGGTGCACAGGGCAACCACGGTCCACTCGAATCGCCGCGTCGGTGGAATCGGACCCTGATCTCGGAACAGCTCCCTTGTCAGTTCTCTAACCCTCACCGTGGTGATCCTCCTCACAATCAGTAAATTCCATGATGATGCGACCCGGGCTTCGCCATAGGCTCCAGGTGTGGACCAGGATGAGCGTCTTCTCGTCGAGCGAGCCAAGTCTGATGCCGAGGCATTTGGGATCCTCTACGACCGCTATGCGGAGGATATCTACCGCTTTGCGCAGGCACGCCTGGGTAACGTCGCGGCGGCGGAAGACGTAACGGCCGAGGTCTTCGTCAAGGCACTTCGGGGGATCGGCCGGTACCGCGACCGCGGTCGTCCCTTTTCCTGCTGGCTCTATCGGATCGCCCGGAATGCGGTGGCCGACCATTTCCGTCACGAGCCGGTGAGCCGGCAGCTGTCGGACTGGCTGCCCGATACGGCTACCGAGGTTGAAGCGACCGCGCTCCGCCGCGTTGAGCTGGATGACCTCTGGCGGTTGGTAGAAAAGCTCCCGCTCCAGCAACGCGTCGCCATGACGCTGCGGTTTCGCGATGACCGAAGCGCGCGGGAGGCTGCCGCGGTCATGGGAAAGTCTGAAGCGGCGGTGAAGCTGCTCATCTACCGCGCGGTCGGACGCCTCCGTTCACAGGTGGCCGTTACGGATGATGCGCGAGCGCGATCAGCTCTCGCTGTGAGTTGATCCCCAGCTTGCGATAGATCCGTTGAAGATGCGTCTCGATGGTGTTGAGGCTGACGAAAAGCTGGTCTGCGATCTGCCGGGCTTTGACGCCCTGCTCGGCCAGGCGGCGGACGCGCTGCTCCGCCGCCGTCAACGCGTCTGGATCCACCTCTCGACGATGCTGGCGCCCGTGCGCCAGCGTCAGCTCGTCGCCGGCCTTTTTAGCCAGGCGTTCGGCGCCGCAGGCCTCCGCCAACTCGCTGGCGCGCCTCAATAATGGGCGGGCCGCCCGATCCTGGCCGGATCGCCGCAGCAGCGCCCCGAGCCGGTGTCGAAGCCGGGCCTCGAGCACGCGCATTCCACTCGCGGTCGCGAGCGCGATAGCCTCGTCGAGCAGGCCGGGAACGGCCTCGAGATCACCCTCGATTTGCTTCAGCGCGGCTCGAGCCCCAAGTGCAACGATCCGCGGGAACCGGCAGGGCAGGCGGTCTGCCGTCGACTCGAGCGACGTAACCACCGCCCTGGCGTCGTCGATTCGGCTGCCGTAAAGATAGGCGGTGATGGCGTCCCCAGCCCATGGGACCACGCAGGGCTCCAGAATTTGAAGCCGATCGGCCAGGGCCCGTAGCCGGTCGAACAGAGCACACGCGTCGGCCGTACGCCTGGCGTGCATGGCCAGCACAGCCTCGATATGGAGCAGCCATAGCCGTCCCGCCCAGGTCTCGTTCGGATCTGCCAGTGCCGTCGACCTCCGGTACCATTCCGCGCACTCGTCCATCTGGCCCATCTCCGCCAGGGTGTAGGCATGGATGATGGCGGCCCAGAAGGCCCGCTCGGGGGCAAGATCGGACAGCAGCGTGGCCCGGTCGGCGAGCTGAAGCGCCTCCTGGAGGTTCCCCATCCGAATGCAGGTGTCGCCGTGCATGACGGACAGGGCCGCGATGGCGACCGGCAGCCGCATCCGTTCGGCAGCCTGCATACCGATGTCGTAGGCGCGGGTAGCCTCGGTGAAGCGCTCGGTCCACTTCGTCATGTTTCCGTAGGTGCCAAGTGTTCCCCAGCTCCAGGCGAAGTCGGTGGTATCGGCCTCGGGGTTTGCGAGCGCGTCTCGAACGGCGCCCTCAATCACCGCGATGCCGGTAGGGTCGGCGCGGAGAAACGTGCTGAACGCCCAGGCGGTGTCGGCCCGCACACGAAGCCTCGGCGACACATCGATCGCAAGTTCACGAGCCCGTTCGAGCAGTGGCGTCGCGAGGGCCGGCCCGCCGCTCGGCCATGAGATGAACGCCTCATCCAGCAAGGCCCGGACGGCCTCCGATTTCTCGGACGGAAGAGCGCTGGCGACGGCAGCCCGAAAGGCTTCGCCGGCTTCCCTCACACCGCCTCGGATAAAGTGGGCCCGACCGAGGATTCGCTGCGCAGGGCTGCGCAGCCGATCACTCAGGTCGGGGATGGCGAGGATCCGCTGACAGGTGGCGATCGCGCCCCGGCCATCCCCGCTGTCGAGCTGCACCTCGGCGAGATCCATCAACACATCAGGCTCCGCTCGGGACCCGGCGACGTCGACGGCGGCCAGCAGCCATTGTTTCGCGCGAGCGATCGCACCTTCACGCATGGCCGTGCGGCCGGCCTGTGCTAGGACGGCGACCGCCTCCGGGTCACCGATCACGCCGGCCCGGGCGGCATGTTCGGCGGCCTCCGCGGGGTCGGCTCCACCGGAAACCAGCAGGCGGAAGGCGGCCGCGTGCCACCCTCCTCGCATCGGAGGCGGGATCTCGTCGTATACGGTTTGACGGAGCAACGGATGGGCGAACTGCACCCAACCCGGGGCATCGGATTTGAACAGGCCTCCCCGACTGAGCGCCTCGAGCGCGCGGTCGCCCTCTGCGGGGGTGAGGGCCGCCATCGCCGTCGCGATCCCGGGACGAAACCGACTCCCCAGGACGCCCGCCGCCTGCGCGTATCGTCGCTCTTCGGCAGAGGCACCGATGAACCGGGCGCGCAAGAGCGCGGCCCGGGTGGCCGCCATATCAACACCGGATTCAGGAAGGTCGCCGCCACGCCGGACACTGGTCGCGACCTCCTCGAGCAAGAGGGGGTTTCCTGCCGCCAGCCTGGCTGCCCGCCTGGCCGAGGACGGGGAGATCTTCCCGCCGGCGCGATCGCTCAGCATATCCGCGGCACCGGCGTCGCTGAGCGGCAGCAGCTGTTCCACGGTCGCTTCACCATCATCGGTAAGCGGACCGACTGTATCCAGAGCGCTCTGCGGCCAGGGCCGAAGGGTCCCGATCAGGGCGATCGGCAGATTGCTGATCCGGCGACAGAGGAAGGCAAGCAGCGCCAGCGAGTCGTCATCCGCCCAGTGAAGGTCGTCAAGGAGCAGCAAGGTTGGCGACGGCAATGCTTCGAGAAACTGAAGAGCCGCATAGAGGCGCGCCGCGCGGGCTTGCATGGTGGGGCGCCTGCCGGCCCTCGTTTGGCCGGGGCTCCGGAACCCAAGTCCTCGCAGTGCCTGGTCGATGATTCCAAAAGGGAGGCTCGATTCGGCGGCATCGCCCCGTCCGATGCTGACCTTGAAGCGACCGCCTGAGCCGGCCCGTGCGTGCTCGACCATCGTGGTCTTGCCCAGGCCTGCTTCCCCAACGATGAACAGGCTGCGACCCCGACCACTCAGGGCCTCCGACACCAGGCCGTCGATCGCCTGCAGCGCCCCCTCGCGCTCCCAGATCTGTGACTGGGGCATCCCCTCCCTCCCCGGCAATCCTAGACCCTCAGTCACGTTGCTACGTGAGACGCTGAACCCCGGCTTCCTAAAATGACTGCAAGTCTGCAGCGTCGTCTAAGTCGTTGGGAGGATCGTCATGCGCCGTCTCGTCATGTCGCTTGCCTTAACGGCCGCCCTGCTGGCTCCGCAGCCGGCGTTCGCGGGGCAGCCCTCGGTCGGTGTGGTTACGAACTTCGGCCCGAATCTGGCAGCCGTCTGTCCCATGCCGGAAGGCATCGCCGTCGACCCGACTGGCAATCTCTATGCCTCGTCGTTTGCCTTCAAGCCAATTGCCAACATCTGCGTAGAAAATCGGTCCGGTCAGATCATCGATGTGATCCCGGTGGCGGCCGGGAAGGCCGGAGTCGCCTCGCTCCTGGGCGAGCTATTTGAGCCGAGCCAGGGCCTGTACGTGCTCGATTTCGCAGACGGCGCGCCAACCAATGGTCGGCTGCTTCGAGTTAACGTGCAAACGCACGCCGTGACGGTCGTCGCTACCGGTTTCCAGGCGCCGAATGCGATCGCCCAGGACCGGCACCGCAACCTCTACATTTCCGATTCATTCTTGGGCGCGATCTTCAGAGTTTCCCCCGATGGCGCCACCACCGTGTGGATCCAGGATCCGCGCCTCATGCCGCAACCCGGCGGCTCCCCACCCTTTGGGGCGAATGGTCTGGCGTTTGACCGCAACCAGGGCTACCTCTATGTGGCAACGACTTCCGACAGCAAGATCTATCGGATCCCCCTCGCGCAAGATGGGAGCGCCGGCCCGATGCAGCTGTTTGCCTCTGGGGCGGCCATCGACGCGGCCCAGCAAACGACCGAGGCTTTGCATGGGGCCGACGGGATCATGTTCGACGTGCACGGCAACCTCTACGTCTGCGCGAACTCAGCCCAGCACCCGGCCCCCGGATTGCCCGGCGAGATCCAGGTTCTATCGCCTGATGCGCGGCTGATCGCTCGGTACGACGGGCTTGGCCAAAACGACCTCGACTTCCCGGCCAGCCTGGTGTTCCACGAGCGCGCCCTCTACATCGCCAACCTGGCGCTCGACAGCGGTGGCGTGAACTCCAAGCTGTCGATACTCGGCGTCCCCTACCCGGGGCTTCCGCTGCGTCCCTGAAGGCAGAAAGCTGATCGCCTAGCCCGGCGGCGCGGGTGACTCCTCTAGGCGGTTTGCTCCACGGCCGCGACCGGCTCGAGTTCCGACTCGCGAGCTTCAAGAAAAGCGCGGATCAGCTCATTGAGCTCCTGGCATTTCTCGAGGATTAATTCGCAGGCACGGGCACGCTGCTCGGGCGACAGCTCGTTGGAGTTCAGCAACTGGGCGTAGCCATTAATGATCGTGAGTGGCGTCCTCAAGTCGTGACCTAAGAGGGCCAGTTCGCCGGTTCGTCCCTGCCCGTTCGCCATCCCCATGGCTGCTTCTCCAGCGAATAGCCTTATACGGGCGCTCCGGCTTGTCAATAGGGACTTTCGCGCCTTTTCAGGGGCGACAATTGTCCTTATAATCGGCTCGGGGGCAAACCTGACAAGCAGGTCACCACGCTTGGAGGTGTGCGGGGTGGTACAGTTCGTGACCCTCGTGCAGATCCGGCCGGGAGGCACCGGCAAGAGCGGTTCACGCGTGGCGGCCCATGCCGCCCAATGGCAGCACCTCAAGAA
>Ga0066681_10000679_pt1 | contig 11985 bp, 10 predicted proteins | sample GraSoiAngelo_130_FD_65629 | JGI IMG/M metagenome (GOLD analysis project Ga0066681, IMG submission 65629) | Grasslands soil microbial communities from the Angelo Coastal Reserve, California, USA - 14_0929_02_20cm | ecosystem: Environmental > Terrestrial > Soil > Grasslands | place: USA...
GAGCGCCGGTACGGGAAAGACGCGACTGATCGCGTAGTCGACGGCAAGCAGCATCGGTACGACCACACCCGCCGCGGACAACCAGAGCAGCCAGCGGGCCATCGCCGATTCGATGCGCGGCGCAATCGCCAGGGCCGTCAGCGCAGCGATGGTCAGCACACCTGCGGCGAGCAACACCGGTCCGAGTATCGTCAGGAATCCAGAGCCGGTGGTGATGCCGCCAGCCGTGATCGGCACACCGGCGACGACCAGCAGCGCGGCGGCGGAGCTCATCGTTGCCAGCTTGCCGCGATCGCGGAGCGCGACCACCGCCAGCGCCGCCATCAGCGTCGCGGCAAAGCCGGCGTAGTGGAAATGCACGCCGGTTAGCTCGACGATTTCCGGACTGAAGCCGAGCGGGCGGATCCCCGCGCGCGAGACCACCAGCCAGGCCGCGCCGACGCTCAGATAGGCCGCCGCCGCTGCGGATACGAGTTGGACCGGACGAAGCGAGCGCCGCTCGATTACCTCGATGAGCCCGGCGAGTGACGTGACGCCGCAGCTGATCAGCCATCCGAGCGCGATCGCTCCCGCCACCACACCAGGCGCGAACAGGAACGAGACGATGGCCGTGGCGGCGCCGATTGGTTGGAGCAGACGAGCCGCCCCGAGCAGCTGTCGCGCTCGAGGGTCCTGAAACGGCAGCAGCCGAAGCCCCAGGGGCACGATCAAAACCGGGGCGAGCAGCAACAGCAGGTCGACCAGCGTCAGGTTGCCGACCAGTGGCGGGAAGACCGCAGTCACGCCCGACCTCTGAGCGACACGAGGACGCGCACGAAGCTCGGGAGCGCCATGGCCCAGCCGAACAGGATCGCCAGCGCCGCCGCGATCCAAAGGAACGACACGATGTCACCGTTTACGAGCGGCCAACTGGCAATGAACAAGACAAGCCCGACCAGCACCGCCGCATTGGCAATGGCAAGCGCACGGCCACTCGGCAACCGGCGGGTGGCGCCGAACCAGAAGCCAAGGCCGAGCGCGAACAGGCCCGGCAGCGCATCTTTCCCAACGAGATCAAATAGCGGCCACAACGCGACGCCACTGACGAGCAGGACGAGGGGGAACACGCAACCCAGTCCAGCGCCGGCGATGCGGACGGTTCGTCTTTGAAGTGCGAGCCTGAAGCGAGCTGAGTCGGTCATGCCGGCCCCGCCCTCTCAGTGGAAAGCCCACGGTAGTGACGATCGAGCTCGGACGCGTACTGCCGGCCAAGCTCGGCATGATGCTCGCGGGCCCAGACGCTGAGCCGGGTCGGACAGGTCGACGGCTGGCTGGCGACCAGCAGCTCGGCCATCAGCCCGCGCAACTCGGCGCCGGTCAAGACCATGTCGCGGACAGCCGCGCTAACCAACCGCGTGCCCGCCAGCGCCAGCGTTGGCGGGACATGCACCAGGAGCGTACGGCGACCGAGCGCATCCCGCAGCATGCGGACCAGGCTTTCGAAGGTGAAGATCTCGGGACCGGCGACATCGATCGTCAGATTCTCGGTCGATAACCCGGCTGTCACGATCTGGTCGGCGTAGTCCTCGACGAATACGGGTTGCAGCCGGTACTGCCCGTCACCAGGAATGCCGAACACCGGCAGGTGACGGAGGAACCAGGCGATGTTGTTGACCAGCACATCGCCGTGGCCAAAGAGCAGCGTCGGTCGGATGATCGCGTAGGACAACCCTGACTGGCGGACCTGCTCCTCGAGTTGCGCCTTGCCCCGGTAGTAGGGAAGATCTGATGCCTGCGGGTTGGCGATGCTGACGTGCACGACGCGGCGCACCCCGGCCTCCCTCGCGGCATCGATCAATACGCCGGTATTGCGCACCGCTTCTTCGAAGCTGGCCGCCCCATGGTTTGAACGGACCCAGTAGGTGTTGTAAAGCGTATCGGCGCCGCGCAGCGCGGCGATCAGTCCGGTGGGCCGATTGAAGTCCAAGGGAAAGACCTCGATCCGTCCGGCCAGCGGGCTCGACGGATCGCGATGGTTGGTCAGGGTCCGAACGGCACGACCGCGACCGAGGAGCCGCGGCGCCACGAAGCGGCCGGTGTAGCTGAAGGCGCCGGTGACGACGTCCACGGTGCTCATGCCGTATCTCCCAGCCAGGTGGCCGACTGCAGCACCGCGTCAGCGATGGGAGCGAGCCGCCGACCGGTGGCGAAGAGGGTTTCGGCTCGGGCCCGGTCGCCGGCGAGGTTCGTAATCGTCTCGATCCCGAAATACAGGGCGACCGCCGCAAAGGCGAGGTCGTCGAGCGGCGCCATCTTCTCCACCACCGTCCCACCGAGCACGCGGGCGAGCACCTCTCGGGCGAACCCGATCCAGGGCTCCATCCGAGCCAGCACCTCCTTGCGCAGCGACGGCACCGAGGATCCGCCGGCCACCATCTCCTGGACGGCGGTGATGTGGCCCGAGACGACGTCCTCTTTATAGAGGCGCGCCATGGCTTCGACGAGATCGGGCAGCCGGTCGATCTTGGCCAGCGCGGCGCGATAGCGGCTCAGCCGTTCCGCGCTGGTCGCCTCAAGGGCAGCCAGCAGCAGTCGGTCGACACTCCCGAAGTGATAGAAGATCAGCGCCTGGTTGATCTTTCCCGCTCGGGCGATGGCCCGCGCGGTTGTTCCTGAAAAACCCACCTGCGTCAGCGTCGTCAGCGCCGCCTGAACCAGCCGCTCACGGGTGCCGTCTGCGGGCCGAGAGGCTGCCGTTCGGCGCTTAAGCGTTCGTTTTGAGCGCACGCTTAAATTATGCGTCCCCCGCGCCCGGCCCGCAAGGGCCGTCGCCAGACCGTTACCGCGAAGTCAGATTAGGCGAGCGCGGCTAGGAAATCAGCGCGCAGACGTCTTGTTGCGTACCTGACATCCGCAGGATGGCGGAATGGCCATCCGGGAAGGTTTTCACATCGACTCTCCCAGAAGTCAGGATGAACAGGTTCGGAAGGAAGATGGCGGCGTTGCCCTCAAAGCGCTGGATAAACGATCCATCGGCATAGAAGGTCGCATAGCCTGGGCCGGAAATGTTCACAGTGATGGAATGGTGATTGCTCAAGTTGGTCAGCGTGACCACCAGCGAGCCACCGACCAGCTGACGGACCAGGTTTCCGTTGGCATCGTAGAAGTTGATGAAGTACTCGTTGTTCTTCACCACCTTCACGTCGACATCGAAGCTGCACGAACCACTGACCACGAGTGGCTGCGGGATCGGCGCCGGGATCCGCTCCGGCTTTCCAGACGCAGAAACGGTTGATGTCGACAGCAAGACGAGCACGACAGGCAGCAACAGCAGTAGTTTCTTCATCGAATCCCCTCTCCTCCGGCCGGTCCCCACCGGCCCGAACCGCTTGACGGCTGGCCGCAGCATGCGCCGGCTACCTAGGTATGTCAAGTCACGTCGCCGAAGCTGACGTTTTCCCCAGCTGGCCGTCCACCCACTCATTGAGCGTCGGGGCAGGATGCGCTCCGACGATCCGCGCGACCTCCTTGCCGTGGTCGAGAAGCAGAAGAGTGGGAATGCCGCGGATACCAAACCGCTGCGAAAGGCTTGGCGCCGTGTCGCTGTTGATTTTCACCAGCTTGAGGCGGCCGGGCCGGTCCTGGGCGATCTGCTCAACGACCGGCGACACGATCCGGCACGGGCCGCACCAGGGAGCCCAGAAATCGACCAGCACCGGCAACGCGCTCTGCTCGACCACCGCCGCATAGTCGGCCTCACCGGCTTCCGTCAGCCAGGGCAACGTCGCCCCGCAGGCACCGCAATGCGGCACGCCGCTCGCTGCCGGCCGGACCCGATTCTGCCGCCCGCAGTTCCGGCATCGGACGAGCGGCTGCTCTGGGGGCATAGCCGTCAGCTCGTGACACTGACCGCGCGGAGTTCGTCGATGGGCGTCGCCGTCACCAGGACGGCCGCGGCCTGATCGTATCGAGCAAGGAGATCTCGTCGCTGCGTAACGAGCATCACCTCGACGCCATGGAGGCGCGCGATCTCGATCAGTTCATCGACGACGTTTTCGGCGGGCAGCAGCGGCTGACTATCGAAAGGGCACGCACCCGGCTTCATGGACAGGAAGTGGTGGTCGCGACAAACGTACCCCGCTTGTGCCAGGTCGTCGCTGATGAGGAGCTGGCGCATCAGGAAGAGATTGGCAGCGCCGATCACCAGCTCCAACCCGGCGGCCAGACGGCCGTGCCCCTGGTAGAAGCCGAGCTGATCGATGGCAGCCTCCTCTTCCTTCTTTCGCTGTTCGGCAAGCGCGTTCTCGATGGCGGCGCGCCGCCGATTTGGTCCGTCCTCGATCGACAACGAGGTCGGCGCGAGCAGCCGGTCCTGCAGGGCCTTCGGCAGGTAATCCTCGAACTCCTTGACAACGGTTTCCTCACCGATCAGCATCGCGAGATCGCAGTTGCGTTCCCTGAAGAGCCGGTCCGCCAGCTGCGCGGCTGCCTTGAAGTGCCATTTGACGTGCGCCAGCCGGTGGCGCTCTTCCTTGCCCGGCCGGAAGGGATCGGTCTGCTGAGGAAGCTCTTCCTCGATCGATTGGAGCTCCTGTTCGTACCCGAGCTCGTAGATCGAAAAGGTCGTCTTGTCCATGGAGACGTCAAGGACCAGGACCCGATGCTGCTCCTCCATGATCGCCTCGAGTGGTTCGACGTAGGCATCGGCATCGATGCTGAGCGAGTCCGCCACCCGCACAGGGAGGGGAACGACACGATTGAGCTGGGTGCCGCTCTTGAAGATCACCAGGGCTCGGGCTCCCTGGGGTTCGTATCTCTCGAGGAAGTCCTGCACATCGCGCAGGTCGTCGGGCACCCCGAGCCGCTGCGCGTGAGGCAGGGATTCGATGTACGTTTTTTTTGCCTCGAGCGCCTGATGTCGGAGACTGCTGAAGATGCTGAGGAACACCGGGCGGTCGGATCGGACCAGCCGCTCGGCCGAGAAGTTCAGATAGAGGGTGATGACCGGTCGGTCATAGGCCTGCCGGGCGATGCTCCGTAGGTCCTCGCGGTTGATGAATGGGCGCTCGGCGAACGCCGCCTTGAGCGTATCGCCCACCGGCACCTGCTCCCCGGCGCGCACCATCGTACTGGTCGTCCGGGTTCCTCGTACGCGCCGCTCGCGCTCCTCGATCGTCTCCCAGGTTGTGGACATCGCTACTCCTTGCCCCTCTCCGACCTTGTTTCGATCATAGCCTCGCGATGAATCACGCGGGAGTTATCGTAAATTGGGGTGGACATTCACCAACAAATGGAGGCGCGACAAAATGGCTCACCAGTTGGACACAACTAAGGGTTGGTGCTGCGACGGTCGCTCCTGGGCGGAGCACGCGGACGAGAGTGGAAAATGCTGCCAGCCGCAAGGCAAGCGGATCAACGAGCTGCCCGCGGACGGCCAGCGCAAAGCGCAGGAGCGCCTGGCTCAGGCGAGCCGCTGAAGGGGCTCTCGCGAGGCGATGCCAACCAGGGCGGCCTGCATCAGCGCGAGGACACCGGCCGTGATCAAACCGACCTGAACGCCGGTTGCCGAGGCGATGAAACCGCCGAGCAGTGGCCCCAGGCCGAAGCCTAGCGAAATCGAGCTGGAGCTGAATCCGAAAACCGTGGCCTGTACGACCGCGGGCGCTTCCAGGCCGATCATCGCGCCGAACGCAGGGATCAACGCCCCACTGAAAAAGCTGCCGATGACGAAGGCGGTGATGACGAGCCCCGGGTTGCGGCTGAGCCCGCTCCCGAACAGCGCCAGTCCCATCAAAACCGCGCCGATGGTGATCACCGCCCGGTAACTCGTCCGGCGAAGCAGTCGCGAGTAGGTCACCGACGCCAGGGCGGTGGCGATCCCGGCCACCGCGAAGGTGATTCCAGTCAGCGGTTTGGCGTCAGTCGCGCCGGTCAGCTGCAGCAGGCGCAGCACGACGAGCGCCTGGGCGGCGGCGTAACTGGTCTGCTGTAGACCCTGCGCGGCAATCAGAACGGCCAGCGCGCCGATCGTTCCGGGCGCCGCGGTCCGAAGGACGTCCATCGTGCGCGGGACTGCCGCCCGGACGACCCGCCGGGGGCTTTCCCTGACGACGAACAGCACCGGGATGGTGGCCAGCAGCAGCAACACCCCGCCACCCAGGAAGATCGCCCGAAGTCCGACCACGTTCGCCGCCAGGCCACCCGCCGCCGGGCCTACCGCACTCCCCAGCGAGATGGCGGAGCTGAGAATGCCGAGCGCCCAGGCCAGGTGGGGTGCGGGTGTTTCGGTGGCGACCAGGGCGGTGGCGGCGGCGACTGTCCCGGAGCTTGCGCCCTGAATGCCGCGGAGGACCGTCAGCTGCAACGCCGACTGCGCCAGCCCCATCAGGCCGACCGAGATGCCGCCCCCCACCATCGCCCGCACCAGCATGGGCTTGCGACCGTAGCGATCGGCCAGCCGTCCCCAGAGCGGGGCGGTGAAGGCCAGGGCAAGCCCGGTTGCGCCTCCCGTGATCCCCGTCCAGAAGGACAGCTGGGGACCGGCAGGGATGTGCAGCTCCTGGTGAAGAAACAGCGGCAGGAAGGGGAACGCGAAGGAGAAGCCCAGAATGGCGGTCAGCTCAGCGAGCCAGAGGGCGGCCAGGTTGCGCCGCCAATCCAGAGGCACATCTATAAGGATGCCGGAGTCTGCCAACCTAGGCGACGGTTTCCGTTTGCCCTTCCGTTTGCTCTTAGGAAATGGCCCGCCTGGGCCACCGCGGGGGGATCCGCGTCCTTTTGCTGGGGGCCGCGATCGTCGCGTTCGTAATTCCGCCGGCCTCTGTCGAGGCGGCAGGTACCTGCGCGACTCCGGGGCGCGACGGCACGGCGACCCTGAACAGCGTGATCAACACCTACTACCCGGGTGCGCTCACGGCCGCGGCCGGGGCAACCACCATCACGCTCGGCACGGCCACGGGCGCCGGGACGCCGATCGCGGTCGGCGACCTTGTGGTGGTGATCCAGATGCAGGACGCCGCCATCGATTCGGCCAACACCGGGGCATACGGCAATGGGATTGCCGGTGACCCGGCGAGCGGCTGGACCGGCCTCAACAGCGCGGGACTCTACGAGTACGCGGTGGCAACCAGCGCCGTACCGCTCGTGGGTGGCGCCCTGACCATCAGCAGCGGGCTGCTCAATACCTACACCAGTGCCCTGCCGACGCCCCTCCAGGGACAGCGCAACTTCCAGGTCATCCGGGTGCCGCAGTACGTGACCGCCACGCTCGCGGGCGGACTCGCCGCCGGGGCTTTCAACGGATCCACCGGCGGTGTCCTGGTTTTCGACGTCGACGGCGCGCTCAACCTGAACGGCGCTGCCGTCAGCGTCAGCCAGGAAGGCTTTCGCGCGGGCCTCGGCCGCCAGCTCGCCGGCGGCGCCGGCGGGACCGGTACGGATTACGTCAACCTGAGCGCGAACAACTTCCACGCCCAGAAAGGCGAGGGCGTCGCCGGGACGCCCCAATATGTCTTTGACTCGCGCACCGGCGGCACCGTGAACAACCTGGTCGACGGGTACCCCAACGGCAGCACAGCCCGAGGAGCACCGGCGACCGCCGGCGGCGGCGGGACAGATCCGCACCCTTCGGCCAACGACCAGAACACGGGCGGTGGTGGGGGCGCGAACGGCGGGGCCGGCGGCATGGGCGGCAATTCCTGGAATACGAACCAGGCGGTGGGCGGGTTTGGTGGAACGGCCTTCCCGGCCACGGCGGCGCGCCTCACGGCCGGAGCCGGCGGCGGAGCCGGAACGCGCAACAACGCGGGTGCGGCCAACGCAAGCAGCGGCGGCAACGGCGGCGCCATCGTCATGATCCGAACCGGCAGCGTCATCGGGACCGGCACCATCACGACCGACGGCGGTACCGGCGTCGTCCCGCTGAATGACGGCGGCGGCGGCGGCGGCGCAGGCGGAACGGTGGTCGTGGTGACCCAGACCGGCGCGCTTGGCGGTCTCACCGTCAATGCGCGTGGTGGGGCCGGGTCGAATGCGTGGCCGACCGACGCGGGCGGCGCTCCCGATTACCATGGCCCGGGCGGTGGTGGCGGTGGCGGTGTGGTGCTGAGCACCAGCGTGCCGGCGACCGTCAACGTCAACGGCGGGGTCAATGGAACGACCACTACCAGCCAGAACGCGTTCGGCGCGACCCCGGGCGCACTCGGGTCGCAGGCGACGATCACGGCCAACCAGATTCCCGGCGCCAGCTCCGGTGCGGAATGCACACCGGATCTCACGCTCGCCAAGAGTCACGCCGATCCGTTTGTGCGAGGAAGCTCGGGGACCTACATCCTGACGGTGAGCAACGTCGGCGGCAGCGCGACCAGCGGCACGACCACAATGACCGACACGCTGCCGGCCGGACTCACGCCGACGGCTGCCTCGGGGACGGGCTGGTCCTGCGGCATCGCCGCCCAGACCGTGACCTGCACGAGCACCGATGTGGTCGGCAGCAATGGATCCTTTCCCGCGATCTCGATCACCGTCAATGTCGGGCAGGCGGCCGCGGCCTCGCTGACCAACACAGCCACCGTCTCCGGTGGCGGTGAGATCAACACGGCCAACGACAGCGCGAGTGACGTGACCAACGTGGTCTCTCGGGCGGACATCGCGGTGGCCAAGATCGCCAGCAGCGGCTCCGTGACCGTCGGATCGAACGTCGACTTCACCATCACCGTCACCAACAACGGGCCCTCGGACGCCACCGGCGTGCAGATCACGGATCAGCTGCCGGCCGGGCTGACCCTTTTGTCCGCGACCCCCAGCGTCGGCACCTACAACAGCGCGACGGGTGTGTGGAACATCGGCGCGCTTGCCAGCGCGGCGAGCGCGACCTTGACCCTGACGGCGACGGTGACCACCACGGGCGCGATCACGAACACTGCCACCAAGACTGCGGAAAATGAGGCCGATCCGAACGCCGGCAACGACTCGGCCAGTGCCACCGTCAGCGGCCAGGCGCCCGACCTGACGATTCTGAAGAGTCACGTCGATCCCTTCGTCCGCGGCACCAACGACAGCTATAGCCTGGTGGTCAACAATATCGGGCCGGTGTCCACCAGCGGAGCGGTGACCGTGACCGATACCCTGCCCGCCGGCCTCACGCCGTCAAGCGCTTCGGGCACCGGCTGGACGTGCGGGGTCGTGGCGCAGGTCGTGACCTGCACCCGATTGGATGCGCTGGCCACCAGCGGGAGCTATCCAATCATCACGATCACGGTGGCGATAACGCAGTCGGCCTCCAGCCCACTGACCAATACGGCCTCGGTCTCCGGTGGCGGCGAAGTCAACCTCGCCAACGACTCGGTGTCCGACGTCACGGCGGTGACCTCGCGCGCGGATGTGGGCGTCGCGAAAATCGCCAGTAGCGGCTCCGTGACCGTCGGCTCCAATGTCGACTTCACCGTCACCGCGACGAACGCCGGTCCATCGAACGCCTCCGGCATCCAGGTGACCGACCTGTTGCCTCCGGGATTGACCTTTGTCTCAGCGACGCCCAGCATCGGCACCTATAACAGCGTCACCGGCGTTTGGAATATCGGTGGCCTTGCCGGCGGCGGATCTGAGACGCTCACCATTACCGCCACTGTCACGACCATCGGGTCGCTCACGAACACCGCGACAAAGACTGCCGAAAACGAGACGGATCCGAACGGCGCAAACAACACGGCCAGCGCCAGCATCAACGGCCAGGCCCCCGACCTGACGATCGCCAAGAGTCATGTCGATCCTTTCGTGCGCGGTACCAGTGGCGGCTACAACCTGACCGTCAGCAATGTTGGGCCGGTCCCCAGCAGTGGATTGGTGACCGTCTCCGATGTGCTGCCGGCCGGACTCACACCCTCGAGCGCGTCGGGCACCGGTTGGACGTGCGGGATTGTCGCCCAGGTCGTGACCTGCACCCGGTCAGACGCACTCGCGGCCGCTGGATCCTACCCGGCCATCACGATCACGGTTGCTGTCCAGCAGTCGGCTGCCGGCTCCGTAACGAACAATGCGACGGTGGCCGGTGGTGGCGAGGTCAATGCGGCGAACGACTCGGCGAGTGACCCGACCACCGTCACCTCGCGCGCCGACGTCGGTGTCACCAAGACGGCAAGCAATCCCACCGTCATCGTCGGTTCGCCGGTGACATACACGGTCACGGCCTTCAACGCCGGGCCTTCGGACGCAACAGGTGTCCAGGTCACCGATTTGCTCCCGGCCGGCCTGACCTTCGTCTCGGCCAGTCCGAGTTTTGGGACGTACGACAGCGTTACCGGCGTCTGGACGATCGGGTCCCTGCCGAGCGCGACGTCCGCCACCCTGACCCTGTTCGCCACCGTGACCGGGACCGGCACGATCACCAACGGCGCGACCAAGTCCGCGGAAAATGAGATTGATCCCAACCTCGGAAACAACGCGGTCAGCGCCGCGATCGTCGGACAGGCGGCGCCGGGTCTCCCGGGTCCGCCGAACGGCGGGATGGCGCCCGCGCCCAACCAGCCCGACGCACCGCGCGGCAGCCTGATTATCGGGGCAGGACTGATCGGATTCTTCGGCCTGCTGTTCCTCCGTCGCCGTTCCCAGCGCGTGGCAGTGGCCGGCGCCCTGCTGGCGTTCGCCACTCTGACCACGATCGTGGCGCCGGCCGGCGCGCCGCTGTCCGCGGCGCCTGCGGCCAACCTGGTGGCGGCTCGCCCATCGGACATTGAGCTCTTCGGTAAGCCGATCTCGACAGTGAAGCCCCAGCTTGGCGCCCTCGCTACCGCGTTCCAACCGGCGACCGGTCCGATCGTGCCCTATCGCATCCGCATTCCCGCGCTGGGCATCGACACCGTTGTCGAATCCGTCGGCGTCACCGCCAGCGGTCTCATGGACGTCCCTAGCAACATCTGGGACGCCGGCTGGCTGGAGACCGGCGCGGAGCCCGGGGCATCTGGACAGGCCATCATCGATGGCCATCTGGACAGCGTCAGGGGCTCTGCAGTCTTCAGCGATCTCCACCGCCTCCAGGCGGGAGACCGCGTCTATGTGTCGGACGCAGCCGGCCGTGAGGTGACCTTCAGCGTCACCGCCCTCCAGGTGGAGCCCCTCGATGGGTTCCCGACCCTGAGGGTGTTCGGCCCGGCCAAAGGCCGGCTACTGAACCTGATCACCTGTGCCGGACATTTCGACCCGGTGCGCCGGACCTACGACCACCGGCTGGTGGTTTCCGCGACCCTGGTCTAAATCTTCCTACGTAACTTTTGACGCCGTCCGGGTGTTCTCGGGTTAGGCGTCCACAGCGGAAGGAAGGGAAGGCGTTGAATCGGCCATTGGTACAGCTGCTGGCGGGTATCGTCGTGTTCGTCGTCCTGGGGGCGACGAGCATCCTGGTGACGAACGCCCTGTTCAATGTCACGGCTTCGACCCGGCCGTCGGTCACCTTTTCCCTCGTCAGCGATTCGTCTGTGGACCTGACACCGGCACTCCCTCCGACAGGCTCCACGGCGAAGGTACCTAAGGGACGGGGCCCTCTCCCGAGGTAACTGTCCGTTGGAACAGCGGCGAGGTCATCTACCGCCGGGCAGTGCCATGAAACCGGGGCGGGGCTTAAGCCGCCGGTAGACCTCGGTGACGACAACATCGGGGAGCGTGCCTTCGGGGACCCTGATGACCTGGTCCGCCTGTCCCCGATAGGCAAGCGCTGCCCGGTCGCAGAGTACGATCAGGTCGGCATCCGGCAAAGAATCCAGGCCATCGTCGAGATTGATCGCCTGTGTGACTTCGTAACCCACGAACTCCAGCACCCGGCGGTAGATCTCGCCGGCCTTCCGGTCTTCCGCAATCAGCAACACCTGGGCGGCGAGAGTGCTAACGGTCACTGTGCTGCCATCATCCACACTGGACGGGCCGTTGATGCTAGGTCATTCGGCCCAGTTTCGATGTCCGTTAGCCTCACCAGGCCGAGCGCAGAAGCTGGGCGAGATCGGCTTCGGTTACCGG
>Ga0066681_10000687_pt1 | contig 11972 bp, 8 predicted proteins | sample GraSoiAngelo_130_FD_65629 | JGI IMG/M metagenome (GOLD analysis project Ga0066681, IMG submission 65629) | Grasslands soil microbial communities from the Angelo Coastal Reserve, California, USA - 14_0929_02_20cm | ecosystem: Environmental > Terrestrial > Soil > Grasslands | place: USA...
ACGGGAATCGTCGCGACCGTAAGGGTAGGAAGCAGCAACGCAACAACTGACGGCGCGGAGAATGTGGCTCCAACCACAGGGCAGAGCGAAGCAAATCCTCCGGCGCAACCGGATCCAAACGCACCAGCAGCGGCGGCGAGTCCCGCGGGTGGTACAACGGCAGCGGGAGCCGCCGATACGGCGCCGAAGACTGATGCAACGCCAACCGCCGCGGGTCAGGCTACCGATGCACCCAAGGCGGACGGCTCGACGAGGCAAGACGGAACTCAAAATGGAGTCAATGGGGACAGCAAGAAAGAATCGACAAGCAAGAAGAAAAAGGGCCTGCGAAAATTCCTCCCCTGGTGAAGTTTTGCAGCAGGGCGAAGATCAGGAGAAACATCACGGGGTGCGGCCGAATGGGGCCGCGCCCCGTGTGCTTTTTAGCTCCATTGGGCGGGCAGAGACCAAAACGATAGTATTCATTTCCGACACACACCTGCCCTGTTGAGATTGACGCGCAATCTAGCGGGTGCTCCAATACAATTGATGTAGGTCATTCGGCATGGCCGCGCGCTGAGTGTGGCACACGCGGGTAACGTATGGTCGGAGGACTTTCGGTGGTCAAGATTCTGGTTGCGGACGACAACAGCAACATTCAGAAGATGGTAGGGCTCGCCCTGAAAGATCATGGCATCGACGTCGTTGCCGTTGGCAACGGCGAAGCGGCAGTGCGGAAGATCTCAGATATTCGCCCTGACCTAGTGCTCGCCGACGTATTCATGCCGGTCCGGAACGGGTATGAAGTTTGCCAGTACGTAAAGTCAGATCCCTCGCTAGCGCATATCCCGGTGATCCTGCTGGTTGGCGCGTTCGACCCACTCGATGAACAAGAGGCGCAGCGAGTCGGAGCAGATGGGGTGTTAAAGAAGCCCTTTGTTCCCCCGGATCCCTTAATTTCAATGGTCAAGTCCGCTTTGCTGCGCGCGGGAGCGGCTCACGGGAACGCCAGCGCCGCGAAGACTCCGGAGCCGGAGGCTTTAAAGGCCTCGGACCTCCTCCGGCCAAGTGGCTTAGCAGTGCCGACGCTGGCAGGCATCCCTGTGCCGACGGGCCCACCCGAACCGGTCATGGCAGAATTGGAACAGGAAAGTTTTGTGGATGAAGTGCCCGGGCGTCCGGAGCCTGTGCGGATAGATGGCGGTTCGCAAACGGTAGCCTTCGGAAGCCTCCTGGAAACACCCGCAGATGAGAAGGAAGAAGACGTCGATTTTCTGCCGCAGACGCTTCCAGAATTGGCGACAGAGCGCGATTGGCGCGATCCGGATCTTGAGGAGACGGACGAAGAAACGGAAGAAGAAAAACCGGCTGCGCCATGGCGGTCTGAGGCATCTGGGAGTTATGCCGATGCCGGATCCACCGGCGGAGCAAAGGATTGGCGTTCCGGTAGTTTCGAGCAAATTCTAGCAAGGAAAGCTAAGGGAGAGTCGTGGGAGCCGGCAGACGAAAAACCGGAACTCGTTGAGGCAGCCCCCGCAACAAGCAACTTTGTGACGGAAGCGCCCTCTATCCCAGCCAGCGTCCCGGAAACAACAGCGCTCGTGGGGCCGATTTCGACTGCGCCATTTGCGGCCGACGCGTGGGCGGCGGCGAGTCCGCCTGCCTTGCAGGAAAAGAGTTCGACGGAGACTGCCGCGGTAGTGGAAGAAGTAGCGCGCGTGAATAACCACGAAGAATCCTTCACCGAAGCGGTAGTTGCCAACGCACCTGAAGTAACGCCAGCCGACCCGGAAAAGAGGTCTCCTAAGGAGTCATGGTTTTCTGTTCCATCAAACCCATGGAATGCCGAGATGGAGAAGGCGAACCGGCTTGCTTCAGCGTGGGATGCTGCGGTGCCGGTGACCGCTCTTCCGGCGTCGAACAATGGAGCGGAAAAAGCCACTGAGGCTGTCAGCGAGCCGACTCAGAAAGTGATCGAGGAGGCTGACTTGCCAGCAGCCGCTGTTGAGGCCGTCCGCGAGGAGGCCGCGCAAGTTACCGAAGGCGCGACGCTTACGGCGGAGGAACAAGCCTCTAGTGAAAGCCTCAACGCACGACACGCAGCCGCGGAGGCGGCGGCGTCCAAAAGCAGCATGGACGACCTGGTGGCCAAGGTGCTCGCGAGGATGAGTCCGGAGGTTTTGCAGGCAGTTACGCGAGAAATCCTGAAACCCGTCGTGGAAGCAATGGTCAAAGAGGAAATGCAGTCGAAGAAGTCTTAGTTCCCTGCACTGTCAGATCTTCGTTAGAGCCCCGCGATCCATTTAAGAACCCTTTTAGCTTGTTGATTCATGCTGCGACAGTTTCCCTACGGCCCTCTTGCGGTTGTTTGCCTAAGAACCGCATTGAACCATCGACCAGTTACTCAGGAACACCAGGAATGATAGCGTTAGTTGCGCGGGCACAACGATGTCGCGACATATCGAACTTAGGGCAGTCGGAAGCAATCTTCTCGGGAGGATGGCTTGCCTCGCGGGCTTCCCATCGCTGTTCATCCCTGGCGCCGCCCGAGCGACCGTTCTACAGACTTCCGCTCAGACACCCAACGCTTTTCATTGGGTCCATCCGGCTTCGGATCCAAAGCTATGGGAAGAAATCCTGCAGAAGTTCAATGAAGAGCTCACCCCGGACCAGGCAACGCCAGAAAAAAGCGGAATCGATGTCTACGGATACAAGTACTTGCAGAAGGTTGGGGCTTTCGATCATTCGGCGTTGGTCATCTTGGACCATCGCCCCGCCAAAGAGGTGAGCAAGGATAACGAATGGAACGTGTATTATTCCGCGTTCAATCTCGATCTTACTACCGGGCGAAAATCGAGCATCGAACATGCTGAGCAGCTCTGGCACTGGAAATTCGTCAAGTTGGCCCGGTTTGACCCACTTCGGCTCCGGACGTGACATTTTCCTACATCCGCTGCACTGAGTGCGAACCAGATTCTATGTTTTCTTCCTTTTACTACGATGCGGGGAAGTCTGCGTGGCAGATGCGTCAGTGGCGCGGCACGTAACGGACGCTTCGGAAGCCGTTCGCCTGACTGAACAGGTCTGCAAGCCAAGCATGAAGAGTTTTCTGTGCCTTCTCCATGGGGACTCGTCTGTTACCGCGGGGCAAAATGAGATCCTCAAGACAGTGTTTCCTAAAGAGCCAGTCACGGCTCGCGGTCTAGGGGATTTCCGCTCGTTAAACCCTAGGATGACGATGTCGGAAGTAGTCCATAGGTGCGGCGTGCCAGATGAGCTCAGTGGTAGCGGCTCCTACACTTTTACCTATCATCTGCGTGACGGATCCTTTGTGCACATTACAGCAACGGGCACGGACGGTCGTATTCTTTACGCGAACCACCTAGATGCCAAGGGCTATGGCACTTCACTGTTCGCAGTGAAGTGATCCGTGCTCTATTTCCAGAGTTGATCGATTGATGAACGCCAGTGCGAATTGACGCCGCCGCTTTTTCCCTCGTATAGTCGAAGATTACTCCGAACGATTCGAACCGGCAGTAGAGGGCGGGCCAAGGCCGCGCCCCGACACGGAGAATGCGCACGGCATGGCTCGTGAGATAGCAAAGGCGTACGAACCGCAGCAGATCGAACCGCGTTGGGCAGACTTCTGGGTAAAGGAAGAGCTGTTCAAAGCGGATGCGAATGCGCCCGGGCCGGTGTTTTCGATCGTCATTCCGCCTCCGAACGTGACCGGATCGCTGCACATCGGGCACATGTTGGAGCACACGGAGATCGACATTCTCACCCGCTGGCACCGGATGCGAGGATACAACACCCTTTATCTGCCGGGGACGGACCATGCAGGCATCTCCACGCAGCGCGTGGTGGTGAAACACCTTATGGATCAGGGCATTGACTACCATAAGCTCGGACGAGAGGAGTTTGAAAAGCGGGTCTGGAAGTGGAAAGCAGAAGCAGGCAGCGAAATCACGCAGCAGATGAGGAGTATTGGGGAGAGCTGCGACTGGTCGAGGGAGAGATTTACGCTTTCACCGGAAATGTCGCACGTCGTGCGCGAAGTCTTTGTGCGGCTGTACGAAGAGGGATTGATTTACCGGGAAAAGCGACTGGTGAACTGGTGCCCAGTTTGTTTGACGGTACTCAGCGATCTGGAGGTGGCGCACGAAGAGCGGCAAGGATATTTGTGGCACATCAAGTATCCGGTGGTGGGGTCAGGGCAATTCCTAGTTGTGGCAACTACGAGGCCCGAGACCATGCTGGGTGACACAGCGGTTGCCGTGCATCCCGAGGACGAGCGGTACAAACACCTGGTTGGCAAGAAGGTGCTCTTGCCACTGATGAACCGGGAGATTCCGATCATCGCGGACGACATGGTGGACCGAGAGTTTGGCACGGGCGCGGTGAAAATTACACCGGCACACGATCCGAACGACTTTGAAATGGGACGGCGTCACAAACTGCTCGAGATCGACGTGATGACCGACGACGGGCACATGAATGCGAACGCGGGAGCTTACGCAGGGCTGGACCGCTTTGAGGCTCGGAAACGAGTTGTTGAGGATTTGAAGGCGCAGGGGCTGATCGAAAAGATCAGCGAGCACACGCATCCGATCGGGATTTGCGAGCGGAGCAAAACGATCGTGGAGCCGCGGATTTCGAAGCAATGGTTCTGCAGGATGAAGCCGATGGCGGAACCGGCGATTGCGGCGGTGGAACGCGGGGAGATCCAGATCGTTCCGGAGAACCGGCGCGAGGAATATTTCAACTGGATGCGGAACATCCGCGATTGGACACTCTCGCGGCAACTCTGGTGGGGGCACCGCATCCCCGCGTGGTACTGCAAGGAGAACAAGCACGTCACCGTGGCGCGAGAGGCGCCGACGAAGTGCGCGACGTGCGGGTCGACAAATATCGAGCAGGATTCCGACGTTCTGGACACGTGGTTCAGTTCGGGACTTTGGCCCTTCTCGACACTGGGGTGGCCGGAAAACACCGCGGATTTCAAGACTTACTATCCGACGACCCTGCTGATCACCGGATACGACATCCTGTTTTTCTGGGTGGCGCGTATGGTCATGATGGGAATTCACTTTACGGGCAAAGTTCCGTTCCGTGCCGTTTATCTGCACTCGCTGGTGCGCACGGGGAGCGGCGAGAAAATGTCCAAGTCCAAGGGGACGGGACTCGATCCAGTGGCGCTGAACCAGCAGTACGGAACAGATGCGATGCGGTTCTGCCTGGCGTCGATGGCTGCGCCGGGAACGGACATCGTGCTGTCCGAAGACAAACTGGCAAGCGCCCGGAATTTCGCGAACAAAATCTGGAATGCGGCGCGGTTCCTCTTCGTAAATCTGGACAAGTTTGAAGCGAGCGGGACGAAATTGGAAGAGCTGGCGGCGCCGGAGGTGCGTGCAAAGGCGCCGTATACGTATCGTGGCGAAATGGCACTGGTGGACGGGTGGCTGTTCAACCGCTTGGCCGTAACGGCGAGGGGAGTCAAGAGCGCGCTGGAGAGTTACCGCTTTCATGAGGCCGGCCATGATATCTACCAGTTTTTCTGGGGGGATTTCTGCGACTGGTACATCGAATGGATCAAGCCCGAGCTTCAAAATCCCGATCGTGAGCGGGCCGTAGTGGCCTGGCGGAATTTGTTTTCTGCGTTCGCTACGGCGTTGCGACTCCTGCATCCCTTCATGCCGTTCCTGACGGAGGAATTGTGGCACCAACTCCCTCAGAATGCCGGCGCGAAGTCGATTGCGTTGGACACGTATCCCCAGCCAGGCGAAGAACGCCTGCACCTCGAGTACCTAATGCAGTTCCAGCTCATTCAAGAAGTGGTTGTGGCGCTGCGAACTATTCGTTCAGACATGAAACTTGATCCAAAGAAGAGGGTGGCAGCGGAGTTGTTCGTTTGGGACGGACTGGCCCGTGATGCAATTAGGAGAAGCCAAGACGGGATTGTCCGGTTGGGGATACTCTCGCAACTCACAATTACCGAGAAGCCGATGGCGCAGGTTGGCGGCATGATGCGCTCAACGGCGCAGTTTGACGTGCGCATTGCGTATTCCGACAACGTGGATATGGCGGTGGAGAAAACGCGCTTGAAGAAAGAGATCGAGGGTATGCAGAGAGCCATCGAGTCGAAGGAAAGACAGCTCGGAGACGAGACGTTTCGGAGCCGCGCGCCGGAGAAAATCATTAAGGGGCTGGAAGCTACACTCGCCGAGCAACGCATCGAACTTCGCAAGTTGCAAGATCGTCTGTCGCAGCTCGAAAAAGATTCATAGTTCTTCGGGGTCTTATGGATTGGAATTCTCACTACATTGCTGACCTTTTACGCCGCGCGCTGGAAGAGGATATCGGCACGGGAGACGCGACGACCGCGGCGGTGGTACCACCGCGCGCGGCGGCGCGTGCTCACATTCTCGCAAGGCAGACACTCGTTTGCGCGGGATTGCCGATAGCCGAAAAGGTCTTCCGCTCGCTGGATCCGGAGATCCGCGTGACCTGCCCGCACAACGATGGGTCGTTTGTCGAACCGGGCGCGGAAATCGTGCAGATTAACGGAAATGCCCGCGCAATCCTCGCCGGCGAGCGAACCACGCTGAATTGTCTGGCGCATCTTTGCGGAATTGCGACGCTGACGCGGCGTTTCGTGGAACAACTGGCAGGGACGAGAACGCGGATTCGGGATACCAGGAAAACGACACCTGGTTTGCGGGCACTGGAAAAATATGCGGTGAAGACGGGCGGCGGCTCCAACCACCGCTTCGGACTGTATGACGCGATACTTTTGAAAGAGAATCATATCGCGCTGGCCGGCGGAATCCAGGAAGCGATGGACAAGGCGCATACCTATGTTTCACCAAAGGCGCCACCACCGCGTGCGGCGAGCGCCTACGATGCGGCCGGCCTGGACCCGGAGGTCGTGGGCCCGGGACCGTTGCCGGTGCAGATCGAGGTTCGCGATCAGGATGAACTGCTTGAGGCCCTCGGGGCCGGAGCGGAGGCCGTGCTGCTCGACAACATGACACCGGAACGAGCGGCGGATTGCGTGAAGATCGCGCGCGGGATTCGCGCCGACTGCGTGATCGAGATCTCCGGAGGGATCACGCTTGAAAATGCGCGAGCTTACGCGGAGACCGGCGCCGACTTTCTCTCTTCCGGGATGCTCACACATTCGGCGCCTGGCGCGAACCTCAGTCTGCTTGTGGACAGCATCGAGGGAACGTAAGCTTAGGCGGCGCGAAGGGGCACGACGAGATCCCGATGGCTCAGGAATCCTTACCGGGCACAACCGACCGGCGGCTGGCAGGGTTGCTCACCTTGCTGGCGAAAAATGCCACCATCGTGATCAGCGGCGCGCGGATCGCTAAAGAGGTTGGCGTCTCGGGGTCCATGGTGTGGCAGTGGGTGGAACGGCTGCGCGAATTGGGCGTGAAAGTAAAGAGCCAACCAGGCGCCGGATACTTTCTGGAGCAAGTCCCCGATATCCTGACTCCGGATATGCTGAAGCCACGCCTGAAGGGCAGTCTTTTTGGAAAACGCATTTTTCATTTTTTCAAGACGGATTCGACGAATCGAGTAGCGCTGGAATTGGGACATGCCGGTGAGCCGGAAGGCGCGGTCGTCCTGGCAGAAGAGCAAACCGCGGGACGCGGCCGGGCGGGACGCGCGTGGGACTCCCAACGCGCGGCGGGCATTTACGTGACTTTGCTTCTTCGGCCAAAACTGGCGCCGGTACAGGCTCCGCTGCTGACCATGATGGCGGGACTGTCCGCGCACTCCGCGGTGCAGGCCCTGACAGGGCTGGATGTGGACCTGAAGTGGCCGAACGACTTGCTCATTCAGGGGAAAAAGGTAGGCGGCATCCTGACGGAGATGCACGCGGAGCCAAATCAAGTGCGGTTCGTGATTGTGGGAATCGGGCTGAACGTGAATCAAGAGAAGTTTCCCGGTGAGTTTGCCAACATAGCAACTTCCCTGCGCACGGAAACGGGCAAACCGCAATCGCGCACGGAGGTACTGGTCCGGTTGCTGCGCGAATTCGAGAGCGATTACAATCGTTTCCTGCAGGAAGGCGTGGCCAGCGTTGTGGCCCGCTTCGAATCGGTATCGAGTTATGCAAAAGGCAAGCGCGTGCGGGTAACAAACGGAACGGAAAGCTATGTCGGTACAACTGCGGGACTCGGGCCGGAGGGATTGCTGCAAGTGGAACGAGAAGACGGACGAGTCACGGCAGTGATTTCTGGTGACGTCGCGGAGGCACGCTAGATGCTGCTGACCATTGACGTGGGAAACACCAACTCGGTGCTGGGCGTTTTTCGCGGCGACGAGCTGATCGCGAATTGGCGTTTGACGACAGCACGTGAGCAGACGATCGACGAATATGGCGTGCTGACGAGGAATTTGTTCACTCTGGCGGGATTAGATCGGGACGCGATCACAGGCGTGATCATCAGCTCGGTGGTGCCGCCGGTGAACCGGACATTAGCTGAAATGTCTCGCATCTATTTTGGGAGGAAGGCGCTGTTCGTGGAACTGGGCGTGAAAACCGGGATGGCCGTGCTGGTGGACACCCCGTCAGAGGTGGGCGCGGACCGGATCGTGAACGGCGTGGCGGCGTTTCATCACTACGGCGGGCCGTGCATCGTGGTGGATTTTGGGACCGCGATCACGTTCGACGCAATCTCCGCGAAGGGCGAATATCTCGGCGGGGTAATCGCGCCGGGACTGGGAATTTCGTCGGAGGCGTTGTTTGCGCGCGCCGCGCGGCTGCCGCGCGTGGAGATCAAGGACCCAGGAAAAGTAATCGGGACGAACACCGTCACGCACATGCAAGCAGGTTTGTATTACGGCGCCGTGGACATGGTGGACGGGATGATCGCGCGTATGAAGAAAGAACTTGGCGAAGATGTGAAGGTTGTCGCGACCGGCGGCCAGGCGAGGCTCGTCTCGAAAGGCTCGAAACATATCCAACATACCGATGAATTCCTTACACTGACAGGCTTACGATTGATTTGGGAGAAAAATCAACCGGCGGAACACGGCAAGAGCGCAGCAGCGGCTCCGGCAAAGAAGGCGCAGAGCTAAGCCTCCGGCAGCGGAGACGCAGACGGAATCTCGCCCAGAGACTGGATATCCGGGGGCCCCAACCAACGAAATGGACGGCTGGAACTACTTCAATTACTTTACGGAAATCGAAGAATACTTCTGGAAGAAACGCGGGGCGCATCTGCTGGTGTCGCCGCTGGACTGGGCGATCATGGAGGCGTGGCAGAAAGCCGGAGTGCCGCTGGAAGCCGCGCTGAAAGGGATCGACAAAGCGTTTGAGAGTTATCAGAGGTCTCGCCGGGGAGCGGGCAAGCCGTTGAAAAATCTGGCGTATTGCACGGACGCGGTGCTGGAGGCAGCAGAAGAACAGCAGGAGGCGGCTGCCGGGAGTGTGCCGAAAGTCGCGCGACCAAAGGCCAGCGAGGCGTTTTCGCGAGACGAATTGAAAACGTATTTTGGGAAGAATGTGGCGCATTTGAAACGTGCGGCAGAAAAGAGTTTGCAGCAACAGCCGGCGATCGCCGACCGGCTAACGGACATTGCGGAATTGCTGGAGTCAAGCAGCCAGCTCCTCGATGCGCCGGCGGCGTTGGACCTGGAAGACTTGGAGCGCCGGCTGACGATTCTGGATGAGAAGATACAGGCGTTGCTGACGACTCATGCGCCGGAAGAGATCATGCTCAAGATCCGGCGCGAAGTGGATGGGCAACTGACGATGTACAGGCGGAAGATGAAAGCGGAGCAACTGGCCATGGTCGAGAAGCAATATATGCAGAAACGGCTGTTGGAAGAGTTTGGAATCCCGCGCCTGAGTCTTTTCTATTTGTCTTAGCGTGAGCCAGCAAACTGGCTCGCCATCCGGAAACAAGACAGAGCGGTTCGGGTTCCAATCTACAAGGGCGATTTTTCTTAACCCCGGACAAATATTATGGCTGATGAGTTAAGATTATCGATTGAGAAGCTCATTTACGGTGGTGACGGTTTGGCGCACGCCGATGGTAATACCGTTTTCGTGCCTTATGTTCTGCCCGGGGAGGAAGTGCGGGCGAATGCGACATCGAAAAAGAAGAAATTGATCTGGGCCGAACTGCTGGAGGTCACTTCGCCCGCGAAAGAGCGTGGAAAAGCAAAGTGCGCTCATTTTCAGAAATGCGGCGGCTGCCACTACCAGCACATCCCGGCAACGGAACAGTTGAGGCTTAAGAAAAACATATTGCGTGAAACGCTTTCGCGGCTCGGCGGAATCACGTGGGATGGCGCGATCGTGGAACATTCAGCCGAACCGTATGGCTATCGAAACCGCGCGCAATGGGCGGTGCGCAGCGGGATGCCTCGGGCGCTAGGATACTTTCTGCCGGAGAGTTCGGTGATCGTGCCGATCGATGAGTGTCCGGTGCTCTCACCGCGACTCGCCCACACCTTCGCGCAGCTCCAGGAAATGGCGCGCTCAGCGAAGTTGCCGGAGGGTATCCAGGAGATCGAAGCCTTTGCGGATTCGCCGGACGAAAAGATTGCGCTGAATGTGGCGTTTGAGAAATTCCCCAAACCAGCGGCGGAACTGGCATCTGCTTTCCGGGACGTCTTGCCGCAAATCGAAAGTTTGCTGCTGCTGGACCAAAAGAAGAACCGCTTTGAATTGACGGGACCGGGTTATTTAACGCATGAAGCCGGCGGATACAAATACCGGGTCAGCCATCTTTCGTTCTTTCAGGTAAACCGCTTCCTGATCGAGGATTTGCAGAAGACCGTGACGGCCAACGCGCATGGTGAGCTGGCACTGGATCTGTATTCTGGGGTCGGATTTTTCACGTTGCCGCTGGCAAAGACGTTCGAGAAAGTTGTGAGCGTGGATGCCAACCTCGCCGCGACACGAGATCTGTACGCCAATGCGGAGATCGCAGGTGTAACGATCGTATCGCACAACGAACATGCGGAAGAGTATCTGAAAAAAACCGAAGATAAACCGGACTTTGTAGTCCTGGATCCGCCAAGAGCAGGATTGGGCGCGGAAGCAGCAGAGAAGCTCGCCGAACTCAGAGCCAAAGAGATTGTGTTTCTATCCTGCGATCCATCCACGCTGGCTCGCGATTTGGCGGTGCTCACGGGCTCACCCCGGAAACCGAAAGAAATCACCGGGCCAGGCATCCGCTATGAAATCACGGAAATGCATCTGTTCGATCTGTTCCCGCAGACATTTCACATCGAAACCCTCGTGAGGTTGCGAAGAGTGCCATGAGGCTACCGGCGGTAGCAATCGCCGCAGCATTTGCCTGCGGCATCGCCCTGGGCTGGCATCCCGCGGTTGCACGATATGCTGCGTCTCATATTCTTCTTTCTTCTTTTTTCATATTCATAGGCGTTCTGGTTCTCGTTGATGGCGCGCGGCTGGAGATCACTTGCTTCGTCACATGTCCAGGTGTGGCAAACGCAGCAGCATCAGCTCAGGCGGAGGCGCCAGATCACAAGCAAGACCAAGAGAAGGAATAAGAAACCGACGGCGGCCTGCCATTCATGATTCTTCTTGTACTGGGAGAGAGAGAATGACCCGGCCGAGTCTGTGGATAATTTCGCGGCGGTCAAGCGCGGAATAAAAAGCGGGACGGCGCGTGCGTAATCTTCGAAAGTTGCACCGTGGCGCAGCTGGAGCTCCTTCGCTTCCCGCTGCATCACGATGGAATAAAAAACCGCGAAGTAAACAATAAGGATTAAGGCATAGATCCACGAGCGGGTTGCAATTCCGGCTCCAAGGGCCAGGATGGCGCTGCCGAGATACAGCGGATTTCTGGTGTAAGCGTAGGGGCCGGCGATGGTGAGGACTTCCTGCTTATGTAGATAGCCGGCTGCGTACGCGCGTACTCCCAGACCAATGATGCCCGTCAGCGCGCCCACCAAGATGCTGGGAGGTATGGGCCGGGAAAAATAAAGTAACGCTATCGCGA
>Ga0066681_10000696_pt1 | contig 11923 bp, 7 predicted proteins | sample GraSoiAngelo_130_FD_65629 | JGI IMG/M metagenome (GOLD analysis project Ga0066681, IMG submission 65629) | Grasslands soil microbial communities from the Angelo Coastal Reserve, California, USA - 14_0929_02_20cm | ecosystem: Environmental > Terrestrial > Soil > Grasslands | place: USA...
GGGAGCGGGTTTGCCAATCCGCGAACTCACGCTTAGCTCCTCAACTCTGCACTCTCCAACCGTTCGATCCTGGATCTTCCGATCAGATGCGGCAAAGCAAAGCGGTACCCTCGTCGCCGGCAGGTCCGGACGACGCCGGAATCTTTGTGGATGACCAAAATTTCAGGGGAACACGCCGGGCGGCCACGTGCGGACGCGGCGCGAAAAAAAGCAGGGCGTCGCTACGACGCCCTGCCAGCCAAACCGACAAAAAATGGAAGATTTCAGGAGCACGCGCCAGCTAGCTCGTTACGGCTGCTGCGGTTGAGGCTGCTGGGTCTGTGGCTGCTGTGAGGGCTGCTGCGGTTGTTCTGGCTGCGGAATCGGCCTGTTCGGGTCCGGCGTCGTGGCGGAGACGGGCGTCAAGGTCGGCGCGCCAGCGCTGGCCGCGGCCAGCTCGGACTCCTTGTACTTTGGCGCGCTGATGTACCCCTGAACGGAATTCTTGCCGATCTTGTTCACCACGATTTGCACCGGCTGCCCGACGCTCTCCGTGTGGATCCAGATCGGCTCGTAGAGATTCACTTTCTTTTTGCTGAGCTGCTTGTCGTCGACAACCATCATCAGATCATAGTTCATGTGCTTCGCGTCGGTCCGCCGCAGCGACAGCGTGATCGGTCCGAAGCGCTGGAACTGCCTGGACTTTCGGAGGTCAAATTCAAAGTAGCTCCGCTCACCGCGTTTTTCCAGCACGACCAATTCATCATGTGTTTTGGCGATCGAGCCGCTGAGCTCGTCTTTCGTGGAATTGAGATTGGTCTCGAGATCGGTCCGGTTCTTGGCTACCTGGTCCTGCGTTTCCTTCAACTGTTTCTCTTGGTTTTCCAGCTGCGCCTGCAACTGTTTGTAGCGCTTGTCCGCCACCGGCGCGCCGTGCTTGGCTCCCGGCGACGGGTTGGTGTTTTTTTCCGCGGCCGCTTGCGCGGCGGCCTGCTGCGCCGCGACCATGTCATTAAGCTTTGCGTTGACGCTGTTGAGCTGGCCCTGCAGTTGGTCGATCGTGGAGTTGGCGGTGGTCTGCTGCGCCGTCAAATGCCCCACCGCGATTTGCTGCCGGTAACCGTAGCCAAACGCCAATCCCGCCACGATCAATAGTGCCACCGCGCCAAGCAGCAGCCCGCGGTTAAGGCCCGCAGGGCGGGCTTCCCATCCGGCCTCCGGCTGAGTTTCTTGATACTCTCGGTTCTCTAGATTCTCTTCCATCCTCAATTCCTCCTGGGTTTCTACCCTCTCTTAGGCCGCAGCATCCGGGCTGAGCGTCCGCCTTTTGCAGTCGTGCTTTGCTTCCATCTCGCTGCAGAATGCGCTTCACCCCAAGCTTCCGAAAGGTTTACTGCAATGGGGTGGCCCAAAGCTGTAATTCACGCCTGTGGCTAACCCTCACACCGACAATAACTAACAAGTGGAACAGCGCGGAATGTAAGGATATCCCGGTACTAGTCCCTGCAAATTTGTCCTCGTTTGAGGCGACTTTCCACAGTCCACTTGAGAGCCGCAGTTTGGCCGCTTTTTCCCGGTCTTCGTTGCCGCGGGCTTACCCCGTGTGTTAGCATCCGCGTGAAAGAAGAGCGTTCCAGGAGTCTTTCGATTCTCCTTCGCCTCCGCCGCTCGGAGACCCAAGGGGAAGAAACCGTTCCACGTTCCGTGAACGAAGGCGCGCTCTTCCTCCTAAGTCGACAATTCGTTCAGGCGCAAGCCCGCGCTTGAAACCTGGTGGCGGACTTTCGCCGATTGCTCTGGATCGCGGGATCGCGATCCGCGGATCGCAAAAGGAGAGTTCGCATGAAATGCTATCTCACCAAGGACATTCGAAACGTTGGCATTGTAGGTCACGGCGGCACCGGAAAGACGCAACTGGTGTCGTCGTTGCTGTATGCCGCGGGCATGACGCCGCGGTGGGGAAAAGTTGCGGATGGCAGCGCCACAACCGACTGGGACGACGAGGAGGTGGCGCGAAAGATATCCATTCAGGCGGGCCTCGCTTACGCCGAGTGGCCCGCGACGCCGACCGGCCCCTCCGGCTCGTCCGACAAAGTTAAAATCAATTTTATCGACCTCCCCGGCTATTCCACCTTCATCACCGAAACGAAAGCTTCGCTGATCGCCGCCGATGCCGCGCTGATCGCCGTGGACGCGCACGTGGGCGTGCAGGTCACCACGGAAAAAGTCTGGGATTACGCGACCGAGTATGACATTCCCCGCGCATTTGTGCTCACCTGGATGGATCGCGAGCTTTCCAGCTTCGAGCGCTCGCTGGATTCGCTAACGGAAGTCTTTGGCCGCGATGTTGTCGCGCTGCAGTTGCCGATTGGTTCGGAAAAAGGATTTCGCGGCGTCATCGACCTGGTGGCCATGAAGGCCCACACCTACAAGCCGGACGGCGATGGCAAGGCCACGATCGAAGAGATCCCCGGCGCGCTCGCTGACGAAGCCAAAGAAGCGCACGAGAAGCTCGTCGAAATGATCGCCGAAGGCGACGACGCGATGATGGAGGAATTCTTCCGAGAGGGTACCATTCCCATCCACGATTTGATTCCCGCCGTGCGCAAAGCCATTGTCGCTGAAAAAATCTTTCCCGTCTTGATGACTTCCGCGCTCCACAACATCGGCACCGCGAGCCTGCTCACGTTCTTGGCCGATGCGTTTCCTCATCCGGACGAGCACGCGCAGGTCGGTTATAAAGATCCCGGGGGAAAGGGCGACCGCGTCGAGCGCAAATACGATGACGCCCAGCCGGTTTCTCTGTTCGTGTTCAAAACCCTCGCCGATCCCTTCGCCGGGCGCATCAACTATTTCAAGGTGAAGAGCGGGGTGCTGAAGAACGACGCCACGCTTCAGAACTACAACCGCAATGTTTCAGAACGCCTTCAGCATATTCAAGTTGTGCAAGGAAAGCAGCTCACCGAAACCGGCGAGCTGCATGCCGGCGACATCGGTGCCATCGCCAAGCTGAAGGAAACGACCACGGGCGAAACACTCGGGGACAAGGCCGCGCCGATTTATTACACGCCGGCACGCTTGCCGGAGCCGTCCATCACTTTTGCCATTGAGCCCAAGAGCCGCGCGGACGAAGACAAGATCGGCGTGGCCATTCACAAAATTCTCGAAGAAGACGGCGCGCTGCGTTTTTCGCGCGACGCGCAAACGAAAGAATTCTTGCTTGCCGGCTCCGGCCAGCAGCACATCGAGGTCGTCGTTGCCAAGCTTCAGAAGCGCTACAATGTCAATCTCACGCTGAAGCCTCCCAAGGTTCCCTACCGCGAAACGATTCGCGGCAAGGCTGACGCCGAAGGCAAGCACAAAAAACAGTCGGGCGGCCACGGCCAGTTCGGCGTGTGCCGCATCAAGATGGAGCCTGTCGAGCGCGGCAAGGGCATCGAGTTCGTCGACGATATTTTCGGCGGGGCGATCCCCAAAAACTGGATTCCGTCGGTCGAGAAGGGCATTCGCGATTCCGCCGCGCGCGGCTACCTCGCGGGATTTCCCGTGACGGATTTCCGGGCCATTCTCTACGATGGCAAATATCACGACGTGGATTCGTCGGATATCGCTTTCAAGATTGCCGGCTCGCTGGCGTTCAAGGAGGCCATGAAACAGGCGCGGCCGGCGTTGCTCGAGCCCATCATGAACGTGGAAGTCTATGCGCCGGATCAATACTCCGGCGACCTGATGGGCGACCTCAGCTCGCGGCGCGGCCGCATTTCCGGTAGCGAAACGCGCGGTCACAACGTCATCATCAAGGGCCAGGTGCCGCTCGCCGAGATGCTGAGTTACGCGACCGACCTAACTTCCAAAACGCAAGGTCGCGCCAGCTATTCGATGGAGTTTTCGCACTACGACTACGTACCCAACGAACTGGCGGAAAAAGTGATCGCGGCCCACAAAGCCGCCCACGGGGAAGCCCTGGTCGAAGAAGAGGCCTGAGCGTTCTCGTTCGAGTGGTAACGCCCTTCGCTTCGTTGTTTGCCGCGCTTCGCAGGGGTGGGTTAGATCGGGTCCTTCTCCGGAACGCCGGGCCGACCCAAACGGTCATCCCGGCCCTCCGGACGCGGCTGAAGGGGAAGGGATTTGCTTTCTTGGTTTTACACGGGTGAGTGAGGCGTTTATGGCGACTTTGACCGAGACAACTCCTATCACCGAAATGACGTCAGCCGTAAGCGAGGCCACACCGGTCGTTGCCGTGTCCCCGCGCAACGTCGCCGTGGATGCTTACCGCGGACTGGTCATGTTGTTGATGATGGCGGAGGTTCTCGAGCTTTCGCGCGTCTCCGCGGCGTACCCGACGAGCCTGTTCTGGAAGATTCTGGCGTACAACCAGACGCACGTGGAATGGTTTGGCTGCTCTCTGCACGACACGATTCAGCCGGGCTTCTCTTTTCTGGTTGGCGTGGCGCTGCCGTACTCCATCGCCAGCCGCATGGCGAAGGGAGTGCGCTTCGCGGATCTGTTCTGGCATGCACTGTGGCGTTCCTTCGCGCTGGCGGCTCTGGGCGTATTTCTCCGCTCCATGGATCATTCCATGACCTATTTCACGTTCGAAGACACGCTCTCGCAGATCGGCTTTGCCTACCCGTTTCTGTTCCTGCTCGGATACGCTTCCTCGAAAGCACCGTCGCTCAAGTGGGTTTGGACGTCGCTTGGCTGCATTCTCTTCGCCTATTGGCTGGCTTGGGCCTTGTATCCCGCGGCGCCGGCCCACTTCAACTGGCAAAGCGTGGGCGTTTCCCCGGCGTGGAACACACAGCACAACTTCACCGGATTCGCCGCGCACTGGAACAAAAACTACAATTTCGGAAACCGCTTCGACCAGTGGTTCCTGAACCTGTTCCCGCGCGAACATCCCTTTGCGTACAACGAAGGCGGCTACCTCTCGCTGAGTTTCATTCCCACCCTGGGGACCATGATCCTTGGCCTGATCGCCGGGCGCTGGCTGCGTGAATCGCGCTCCGCTGGATCCCGGACCTCGGAGTCTCGATCTCTTGAGCACCGGCCAATGGTCCCAATGAGCAAATTGGTCGTTGCCGGCGTGTCGGGAATTGTCCTGGGCCTGGCGCTGCATTACTCGCACGTTTGCCCGGTGGTGAAGCGCATTTGGACGCCGTCCTGGACCATCTTTAGCGGAGGCATCTGCTTTTTGTTTCTCGCCGCATTCAGTTGGGTGGTCGAAGTAAAGGGCTTCAAGAAATGGGCTTTCCCGCTGGTGGTTATCGGTATGAACTCGATCGTGGCCTACTGCATCGCGCACTTTTTGGAAGGGTTTCTGGACAGCACCTTGCGCATCCACCTGGGTCGGTATTTCTTTCAGTTCGCGGGCGTAGGGCTTGAACCCTTCTTCCGCGGCGCCGTCATTCTCCTGTGTTATTGGCTCATCCTGCTCTGGATGTACCGCCGCAAACTCTTCCTGAAGATCTGAACTAGGGGTCTCGACGGAAGCAAACTCTGGACTCCCTGAAAGGCGAGAACGGCACGGTTTTGCTCTTTTTCCGTTCCGCGGACGGGTGACCCTTCTGCACAGGGCAACTGGTCGAGTTGCAAAGCGCCATGCCAAGGTTCCAGAAGCAAAGGCTCAAGTTCGCGGCCATCAGCTATGACTCGGAAGAAATCCTGAAATTTTTCTCCGACCGCCACAAGGCGCTGGTGTTCCCGGCGCGCGCATTACGTTGGCCGCGGCAATTGGTCCCCCCTCCGAACGTGCGCGCCCGGGCGTCAAACGCTACAATCCCACCCAGCTCGTGATCGACCCGGTGCCACAAATGGAATGCAAGCCCACCGTCTATCCGCTGCCCAAAATTCTTTATTTGCCCGCGATCCAGGAGAAGGTGCCCGCCTTTGAAGGAACGTTGCGCATCAGCCGGGATGTGAAAGTCAGTTCAGCAGCGGAGTTTTGGGGATCACTCGGAAAAGAAGGGAAAACCTTCACCATTTCCGCGGAAAGCTCGAATACCAGGCCTGTGACCAGACCATTTGCTACTGGCCCACCTCGGTTCCGCTGGGATGGCAAATCCAAGTATTTCCCTTGGATCGCACGCGCGCGCCGGTGGAAAATTCGCCATAAGTAGAGCAGGATTTCGCGAGCCGCCCAATTTGTCTAGCCAAGCGGCAATTTGGAAGATGCTTTTTTCTCGAGGGGGGGCGCAAACTGATGGTCATGAACAGGGCAAAACAGCCCAAGCCTGCCACGCAAGCCAAGCCCGGTGCCCGGACCGCGGATGGTACGCGGGGCAACTCAGGCTTGCAAAGCAAGCTCGGGCCGCAAACCCGAGCCGTTCATGGCGGGGAGCCGGAGCGCCACGGTGTGAACGGTCCGGTCGTCACCGAAATTATCCGCACCTCGACCTTCACCTTTTCCAACACGGAAGAAATGAAGGAGTGGGCCGAGGGCAAGAACAAAGCCTACATTTACACGCGCTACGGGAATCCAACGCTGAGCGTGGCGGAAAAGAAAATTGCGGCGCTCGAAGGCGCGGAGGCCGCGGTGGTGGCCGCTTCGGGCATGGCGGCGATTTCCTCCTCGCTTCTGGCGGTGCTGAAGGCTGGAGACGAGCTGATCTCCACGGCGCAACTTTACGGCGGCACGTACCGGCTCATGCGCGACGTGTTTCCCAACCTGGGCATTACTGTTCACCATGTCCAGCCCGATCTTTGCGGCATCGAAAAGCTCGTCAACGCACGCACACGCGCGCTGTACGTCGAAACGCCGACCAATCCCACGCTGCGTTTGGTGGACATTGAAAAAGCCGTGGCGTTCGCCAACAAGCACCATCTCGTCTCGCTGATCGACAACACGTTTGCCACTCCCGTCCTGCAGAACCCCATTCGGCTGGGCTACGACCTGGTGGTGCACAGCGCGACGAAAGCGCTGGCAGGCCATTCGGACATTCTCGCAGGCGTCTCCGTGGGCAGCCAAACGTGGATGGACAAAGTGCGCCAGATGATCATTTATCTGGGTGGGTCGCTGGATCCCGGCGCGGCCTATCTGCTGATTCGCGGCATCAAGACGCTGGGCGTGCGGGTAGCTCGGCAATGCGAGAACGCCATGGCCGTGGCGACCTTTTTGGAAAAGCATCGGAAAGTCGAGCGTGTGCATTATCCGGGGCTGCCGTCGCACCCGGATCACGAGCTCGCAAAAAGGCAGATGCGCGGGTTTAGTTCGATGCTGGCGTTTGATATGAAAGGCGGCTTGCCGGCGGCGCGGCGCTTGTGCGATCGCGTGCGGCTCTTTCTGATGGCGGCCAGCCTGGGCGGCGCCGAGTCGCTGGTGATTCTGCCGATTTACAGCTCACACTACGACATGAGCGACGAGGAGTTGAAGCGCGCAGGCGTCGGCCCGGGGACGGTAAGGGTTTCGCTGGGATTGGAAGACAAAGAGGATTTGATCGAGGATTTGAAGCAGGCGCTCGAATGACGCGACTCGTGATGGGTGACTTGACGATCTATGTCGAGAATTCAATTCGTGGCGGGAACTGGCCTTTCCCACTCTTGCGCTTCTGGCAGCAGCGACTTCACAATGTCTTCCAGTTCGTGGGCGCTCTGAACGTCCTGCGGGTAGTTGTGCGGGGTGATGTCAAACGCCTTGGCGTACTTCGCGCGGACGTCCTGCAGCTCCTCCTGGAGACGAAAGGCAATGCGCTTGGCATTCAGTGAATCCGTTCCCGGCAGGACCAGCGCGAAAATATCGGGGCCGAGGCGGTAAATGGAATCCGTGGGACGCAGCTTCCGGGACATGGCCTTGGCGGCATCGCTCCACGCCGCGTCGTCATCCTGGTTCGGCTTTGCCGGACCTCCGGCAGCCTTGGCCTTCACCAGCAAGAGCGAAAGTGTCTTCTGCATGGTCATGGCGCGGCGGAACTCCATGGTGAGGCGGTCCCAGAAATGACTCTGGTCCGGCATGGAGTGGAGCAGATCGACACTGGCTTGATGCTGCAGCGTCATATTGCGCTCAAGCTCCGCCAGCAATTGCTGCTTCAACTGGCGCACCGTGCGCTGCCGCTCGAGCAGGTAACCAACGAAGAGCAGCGTTAATCCGCAAAAACCGAAAAACGCCACCCGCAGGGTCCACTTGTTGCCGATGGGGTGAAGAAAGACCAGCGGATACATGAACGCCGCGAGCCCGCCCGCCAGTACCAGCACCAACACGACGGCTAGGATGGTGAGCTGCAGCTCCCGCTTTTCGAGCCGATCCAATTCCGCACGATTTAGCGTTGCAGCCATGCTTGTCTTCGCGCTTTCGGAGCGGGTCCGAGCCGCTTTTGCAAGTTTCGCTTGGGCTAGGCCCGTCGAAGGAAATAGGCCACCATGCTCATGGTCCCGCCGAAAATCGCTCCCAAGCAATGGAACTGCCGCTCGGTTGTGACGGAAACGCTACTGGTCTTTCGCGCAGTGAGTCGGCGAACGAGCCCAGTCTCAAAACTGGCGCTACGCCCGGCGAAACGTGGCGGTGCGGTCGGCCTGATTAGCCGTATGAACATGGGTGCACGTCTACTGGACAATACGAATTTCGACCTTTTGCGCGGAGGCATGCTGTGAGAGCAGTGTCGACATGCGCTGGGTCCAACGGTCCAGGCCTTCGGCCCCGCCGAACGAGACGATGACGGCGAGAATCCCCTCGGTTTTAGCCGTGACCATGGTGCGCTCGGAATCGCTGGTGGCGCTGCCATGCGGGCCCTGGTCATCGGCGAAAAGCGGCAGGCCCTCGAGGTTCAAATCATATTTGCCGATGCCCTTGTAGGTTTCGCCCGCTCCCCCCGCGCGAAAAACGACGTCACCCCGCAAATGCGCTGCGTCATACAAGCCCACCGGAAGGCGGCTTTCAACGGAAACCAGATTGATGATGTCCACCACGACGTTGATCTGCGGCAGGCCCTTGCCAGCAACCGCCCGGCGCAGGAGCGCCTCGGCCGAGCCACGATAACGCGCGGGATCTTTCCCGAGCGCCTTGTAGGCCCGGCGCGTCATCTCGATTTGTGGCGATTCCAATACGCTGCGCGGGAAAGGCAGGCGCTCGATTTCGAGCGCTCGCGCTTTCATCTCGGCGAGGAACTCCTCCGGCGACGGGCCCGTTTTCACGCGCGCTGTCAGGCAGCCCAAAGCGGCGCGCGGGCATTTTTTCTTTAAACCTGCGTCAATTTGAACTTTCACTTTGCGTGTGAAGCGGCCTCATCCGTTGTATTGGATGCAGGGCGATTCTACCGCGGAGAAACGAAGATTCGCGAGCCCTCATGCCGTTTATGAGCGTTCTGCCGGGAAGGATGATCGAGGTTTCTCCGTGGTTTCTGGGTTTATCGCGGAATCGTATTTGACTTGCGGGGACGCTTCGTTCCTCACCGGAGTGACCAGGCAAGTGTGCTAGAGTTAGAGAGCGACAGGCCCGTGGCTCAGTTGGTTAGAGCGCTTCCTTGACGCCGTAGCGCTGTGGGCCTAGCGATTAGAAATTTGGGGTCTAATCGTTTGAGTTGCTGATGTGACCCCATAGGCTATAGGCCCGTAGCTCAGTTGGTTAGAGCGCTTCCTTGACACGGAAGAGGTCAGAGGTTCGAGTCCTCCCGGGCCTACCATTTTTCGTCCCGCTGAATTTTCTACCTGTGATTTCCTATCGGTGTTGTCGTTTTCTGTAGGCGTTCCAACCTTACGCTTTCCGTCCCGTAGCATTTTCGCCTTCGGAAGGGTTTTGACTTCCCCGGCCTTCGGACACATAGTTCCATTGCAGCGAGTACCAACTTGTGATTCCTACCTGTGATTCTTACATGTGAAACAGGTATAACGCGTCTGGAGAGGACGTTCGATACGATCTAAGTTGTTATCTTTCCGCACGGTGACAGCCTGGCGACTGACAGGCAACTCTATCCCAAGGGAAGGTTTGCCGACCAACCGCCCGGTTATCTCGCTGCTGTGATTCACCGTCCCTGGGGTGAACTGCCCGCCGATTTGTTGACGGGTGACTTGCTGTTCAGTACCGACAGCAGTTCCAGCGCGGACGATGGCGGCGGAACTTCACCCAGCAGCACAATTGCTTTCGCACTCACAGCTTTGCCGTAAAGCTTTCGGTTTGCCCTGTTGTCGGGTCGTAGCGTGGAGCCTTCAACCGACACGCCAGCAAAGAGTCCGCGAGCGCGTGAGTACGAAATTATGTCCGCACGTAGGAATGCATCCGTTGCGACAGTTCGTTCGCGTCCAACGATCCCTGCTGCCACCGACGCAGTAGCGCCGAGCTTCACTTTACTCTTGAGAATGCTGCTCGCGGCGCGTTGATTCATCAGGAAAAAACGAAGTCCGTGGCTTGCCCGCCGGCCTGAAAACCAAAGCTGCCACCCCCCAGCGCGATCATTGACGGCGCCCCCCACGGCCCTTGAAAGTTGGTCCCTCCGCGGCAAGTCATCACTCCACGCCCGTAGCTTCCGCCAACTCCAACGGCGAACTTCAGGGTTGAAGGCACTACAATCACGCATTCTGCCTTCTGTAGCAACGACGCGGGAATCCCACTCCGCAGCTGCAGGACTTCCCTCACCACCGTGCCAGAATTTGCGACTCGGTCGTGCTCTTTGCTTTGCGCCGAGATTGTGGCCGCAGTAACCGCGATGCCCGACCCGCCATCATTCGTCACTCCGTAGAACGTTGCCGCCACATGGTAGCTGCCAGCGGAACTTCCAGTCGTATAAAAGCCATTTGCCGATACCGAACCGCAGACCGGACTCGGAGTGCAGTCCCATGTCGCTATCGGAGTTAGATCTAGGCTCGTGCCATCACTCCAATAGCCCGTGGCTGTCATCTGCAGTGTGGTGGACGTCTTGATCGTATAACCTGCGTCTGTTTTGATCGCGTAACCTGCTGCCGTGACGCAGACGGCGGTGTCGCAAGGTCCTTTGCCCGTTAACCCTGCTGGCGTGATCATGAAAGCAGTCGCTGCGATCCCCCCCTTGCATCCGTTACCGTCACGGTGGCCTGCACGCCAGTTGTCCCTGTGGGCGTCCCATTGATCAAGCCACCTCCCAAACCAATGGACATCGACATGCCAGTTGGGAAGCCTCCAGTAAACCCATAGCTGTACGGTTGCATACCCCCCTTCGGTGTGACTTGGCACTGCACGCCGATGTTCTCCTTAACTTGAGAGATGCAAGGCGGGGCGTACACGCTGAGGGGATTCGACTCAATCCTCGAACCACCACCACTATTTTGGCCAAAGCAAGCCGCGGGGATCCATAGAAGCCAAAATAGCTTCAGCCGACGGGATTGACGCCATGTCATGGTGCACCTCCCAACCCTCCTGGAGCAGTCCAAACCGTCCGACTCGGGAAAGAAATCGCAAAGATTAGATCCGAGTCAGACTAAGTTCGCTCGGCGTGCGGGGGAACTGTCAAAAGCGACAGGATTGACGCCACGCTCATCGCCTTAGTTCGAGCAGCGCTCTTTTAACCCGAGGTCTTCTACCGCCCAACCCGTCTCTAAACGGTATGCGAAATTGGTAATTGGTGACTTCTTTTCGCAGATTCGCGTTGGTGACGTAGGGATTCAGGCTAGAAATCCTTGCCTGTCATTCTTGACAGGTTCTGCCAGTTTCATTCTCTGCCCTAATCCCCTGTGACTCCGCCGAGAGCGGATTGAATGTGGATTTCTGAGACTCAGATCGAAATTTCACCCGGCCCGCGCGATGGAAATCACCAAGTTCAGATCGCAACGCTTTGCCGCTTTCGGGCAAACGACGGTATATCTTCAGCGAACTCAGAACATGCTCTTGAGACTGGCAAGGAGTATCGCCGAAAAACGCTGGAGACTGCAGGAGGCACTTCGCGCAAGAGAGAATGATTTGCGGAAGTTACTGGCAAGCTCTCTAGATGCAATTGTTGTGACGAACGGCAAAATCACCAAACTCAGATCGCAACTCTTTGCC
>Ga0066681_10000699_pt1 | contig 11906 bp, 8 predicted proteins | sample GraSoiAngelo_130_FD_65629 | JGI IMG/M metagenome (GOLD analysis project Ga0066681, IMG submission 65629) | Grasslands soil microbial communities from the Angelo Coastal Reserve, California, USA - 14_0929_02_20cm | ecosystem: Environmental > Terrestrial > Soil > Grasslands | place: USA...
TCCATGCCGCGGCGGAAGGGCAGCATCTGGCCGATCCGCGTCATCTGCCCTTCCGGGAAAATGCAAACGATTTCGCCGTTTTTCAGTGCGTCGGTGGCCAGCCGCAAAGAATGGATCATTTCGCGCGGCCCTTGGTCCGACGCGATGGGAATCACACCCATGATTTTTGCGAAAGGTTTGACCAGCGGGTGCTCGTAGGAACCCTTGAACATCAGAAACCGGATCGGACGATCGAGCGATGCGATGAGCAGTACCGCATCGGCCATGGAGACATGGTTGGGAGTCAGCAACGCGCCGCCACGCGTGGGCACGTTTTCCCGCCCTTCGACGTCCAAGCGGTAGAGCGTGTTGGTGGCAATCCACAGAAAAAGCCGCAACAACGAATCTGGCAGCAGCCGCAACACATAGACTGTTGCTCCGAGTGTGGCAAGCGCCGACCAGAAGAAAATTCCTCCCGGGCTGAGGTGGAGAAAATGAGTGGCAGCGTAATACACACCGGAAGCGGCGCCAATGCCCACAAAAGAAAGCCAGTTCGCTGCGCCGATGACCACGCCCTTCTGGTCTTCCTCCGGCTGGTGCTGGATCAGGGCGCTGATCGGCACGATGAAAAATCCGCCGAAGAAGCCCAGCGCCGCCAGCAGCAACAACACGGCGCGGAACGACAAGTCCGGTATCGCCAGGCAGAGTCCGAGGAATGTCATGCCCAGTGAGCCGAGAGGAATTAATCCATACTCGATTTTTCCGCCCGAGAGATGTCCCGCGGCAAAGCTGCCCAGGCCGATACCGATGGCCACTGCCGCCTGCAGGAAGCCTCCCTGCGTCGAACGAATGTGCAGCACGTCTTGCCCGTAGATAAATATGTTGAATTGCAGCAGCCCGGCGACGAAGAAGAAGTAGGTGTTGCCCACCACCGCTAGCCACAGCACGCGGTCGCGGCGAATCAGTGTCATTGGCGACCAGACATCAACGAGCGAGGTGAGATGGAATCTCTTTCGAGGGTCCGCTGCGGGTACGCGGCCGATTCCAAAGCTCCAGGCCAAACCGGCAATCGTGAAACCGAGCAGGAGCGCCCCTGAATAAATCTGGCGCCCGTTGAAAGCCTCGGCGAGAAAAGAACCGCTCACGCTCCCGACGATAATGGCAAGGAAAGTCCCGAGTTCGAGGACGCCGTTGCCCCACGAAAGCCTTTCCGGCGGAAGTAGCTCCGGCAGCAAGCCGTACTTGGACGGCCCGAAGAGTGCTCCCTGCGTGCAGACGAGAAAGATCGCCGCCAGCGCCAATTTCAGATGGGGTCCCATTAGGGCTGCTGTTGCGAACAGCATGACGCCCACTTCAAACACTTTCGTCCAGATGGTCACAGCGCGTTTGCTGAACCGGTCCGCCAGATATCCGCCCGTCAGCGAAAACAGGATGAAGGGAGCCGCGAAGAGAACGCCGACAAGCAACTCAAGTTGATCACGCTGGGCCTTGTCTTTTTCGACCGCAAGAATGAGGTAGATGACGAGAAATTTCAGCCCATTTTCGTTGAAGGCGCCCTGGAACTGCGTGGCCATCAGACTCCAAAAGCCGAGCCGCCACTTTTTTCCGGGTTCAGGGATGGAGAGGCTTTCATCGACCGGCATGCACGCTCACCCAAGCGTTGCGATTAGAACGTAAGCAATTCAATTAGTCTAGCAATCCTAGTCGATCCAAAGAGCAGGACCTCCGCGCCCTGTGCCGAAAACGGGACGCCGACAGGCCGAGCGCGACACACTCAAATTCGCGATACCATAGGCTGCGCCAAAGGGGGCGGAATGGACGCGGAGCGCGGAACCCAAACGGTTTTGATTACAGGAGCTACCGATGGACTGGGGAAAGCCGCGGCTCTCTTGCTGGCTGAGAATGGCTTCCGGGTATTCGCCGCGGGGCGTTCGGCGGAGAAGCGCGCGCAGCTTGATACGTTGGCGAACGAAAAAAAACTGCCGCTCGAAACTCTGGGAATGGACGTATGCGATGACGGTTCCGTGCAGCGGGCGGTCAACTTGGTCTATCAGAAAGCGGGCACGATCGACGTGCTTATCAACAACGCGGGGCTGGCCTATGTGGCCACCGTCGAAGACATGACCATGGAGGACTGGCGGCGGCAGTTCGAGACCAATTTTTTCGGTGTCGTGCGTGTGACACAGGCGGTGCTCCCGAAAATGCGCGAGCGGCGCTCCGGTCGCATCATCATGATCAGCTCGGTCTCCGGACTCGTGACCCCGCCGACGCAAGGCGCTTATAGCGCCAGCAAGCACGCCATGGAAGGATTGAGCAACGCCTTGCGGCACGAATTGTATCCCTTCGAAGTCAAGACCATCTTGATCGAGCCCGGATACATCGTGACGAACATCCAGCAGATCGCCGTCGAAGTGGCTCAGCCGTACCAGGAAAAGATCAAGAGTGGGCCGTACGCCAAAGTGTACGCGGGCTCCTGGTCCGGCGCGAAGAGCAGCCGCCGAAAGTCGAAGACCACGCCGGAAGATTGCGCGCGAGTCATTTTGAAGGCTATTCGAGCACCCCTGCCTCAGGCGCGCTACGGAGTAACCCCGCTGGCTGCCACACTCAAATGGGCGAAACGTCTGCTGCCGGACAGCGCCATTGACGCGATGATCCGCAGAAGGTACGGGATTATGCGCGAAGGGTGAGCGCGTTCACACTTACAGGAATCAAGAGCAAGAGAAACCTAGCGGCTACGGATTCGAAACCTGGAAGGAAAGACTGTTTTCGCGCTGCTCCTGCCACATCTTGGACCACGCCTCATGAACCGGACTTTCGGCGTAGTCGGCGGCGGCCTCGGCGCTCGTGAATTCGATGGCGTAGACGCCGCTGAAGTCCTTGATCTGGTTGCGCCCGGTTTTCAGCCACACGTTCTTGATGCCGGGAATTTTTCCAGCCATGTCCTTGATGCCGTTGATGGCGTGTTCCCGGTCGTAATTTGAGACATTGTCTCTGAATTTGTACACCACCACGTGCAGCACCGTTTTCGGCTGGCCGAAGCGGTTCTCGACCGCGGCGCTCGGTGCGTGCAGCGAGCCTGCCGCGATTCCCGCAACGAATATGGCCGCGCCCAGGGCAATCTGGGAGGCGCGTTTCATGGCTGAGGTCATCTCTTCCTCCACAATAGGAACCCTGCCAGTTTATGTAACCCCCGCAGGGCGAAGCAACTCGCGGTGACGACGGAACGCGGTCCCTCCCCAAATGGTTTGACGGGGCAGCGGCAGGGCCGTTACCCTCCCAAGTCAGATTCATCGAGGGCGGAATGGATTGGTCCGGCGGACAATCACAAGAGCAACAAGCGGAATCCAAGGCCTTGGCTCCGTTGCCGCGCGTCTGGATTGGTTACTTATTGGGCGTCGCGACGATGATTGCGGAAATGATCGCGGTCACCGTGCATCCGGAACTTGCCAAAGAACCGCTGCTCATACCTCCTCTGTATCTGTTTCTCGCTAATTTCATCAGTCTGATCTATTGGCTTGTTTGCGTTTATGAGTATCATGTCGTTCTCGCGCAAGCGACCGCCGGCGCATATCCGATTAAGCCGCTGCGGGCGGCGTGGTTTCATCTGATTCCCATCTATGGCCTGTACTGGGTTTTCAAGTGGCCGCGGGAACTGGCGCGATTTGTGAACGGCCGCCTAGAAGCGCCGCTGCTGAGGCCCCATCAAACGGGGCTGCGGGTATTTATAGCCTTTGCCGTGTTTCTTGTGCTGGACCGCGGACTTGGCATGATGCTGCTGTTCTGGGCGGCATCGTATCTGTCGCGGTGCCTGCGCTATGCGCTGGCCGCGCGGCCGGCACCGCCCGGGGGACAACCGCCTTTTTCGTGATCTTTCATTCCGAGGAGAGTAAATGCAGAGAGCGACACGCTGGGTCTTGCCAATTTTTCTAATCGCGAGCTGTGCGCCTATAGGACGAACTCAAGGTCAGGGTCATACGAAGCAGTTGGCGCAGGACATCTTCAAGGAGCTCATTGAGATCAATACCACCGATTCCGTCGGCAACGTGACCACCGCCGCGGAAGCGATGGCCAAGCGTTTGCGTGACGCAGGCTTCGCCGAGGGCGATGTCAAGGTAGCCGGGCCGAACGAACGGAAGAAAAATCTCGTCGCGCGTTTTCGCGGAACCGGAAAGCGAAAGCCCATCCTATTCATCGGACATCTTGATGTGGTCGAAGCTCTCCGAGCGGACTGGACCACCGATCCCTTCGAATTCATCGAGAAAGACGGCTACTTCTACGGCCGGGGCACGGAAGACATGAAGGAGGGCGATGCCATCCTGGCTGCCAATTTCATCCGCTTGAAAAACGAAGGATATCTGCCGGACCGCGATCTGATTCTCGCGCTGACCGCCGATGAGGAGGGCGGCTCTTCCAACGGTGTGGACTGGCTCCTCAGGGAACATCGCGACTGGATCGATGCGGAGTACTGCATCAATCTGGACGGCGGCGAATTCGAAAGGGACAAAGACAAGCGGCTGCTCGCGGGCATTCAAGCGAGCGAAAAAGTTTATGTGGATTTTCAATTCGAATCGCTGAATCCCGGCGGGCACAGCTCGATCCCCAGCCCGGACAACGCCATCTATCACTTAGCCGGCGCGTTGTCCCGATTGCAATCGTTTTCATTCTCAGCAAATATCAACGAAATCACGCGGAGTTATTTCGAACGGAACGCGGCGCTGACGACCGGACAGGTCGCAGCGGACATGAAAGCCATGGCCAGGCAACCGCCGGATCCTGCCGCAGTGCAGCGGCTCTCGGCGGTGCCCTATTACAATTCGCTCTTGCACACCACGTGCGTCGCCACCATGCTTTCCGGCGGTCATGCGCCAAACGCGCTCCCGCAAACCGCGCGAGCCAACGTCAATTGCCGGATTTTTCCAGGGGAAGACCCCGAGGAAGTTCACCAGGCGCTTGAGCGGCTTGCCAACGATCCGAAAGTCAGGGTCAGCATCGTTCCGCAGCGTACTCCGGATGGAAAGGTGGTGCCTGTCGTGCCGGTGCCCCCCTCGCCGCTGCTGCCTGAAGTGACCGAGGCCATGGAGAAAATCTTGAAAGTCACCTGGCCGGGCGTTCCTCTGGTCGCGACCATGTCCACCGGGGCCACGGACGGGAAGTATACGCGCATCGCCGGCATCCCGACCTACGGCGTCTCTTGCATGTTTTTCGACATCAATGACAATCGCGAGCATGGAAAAGACGAGCGCGTCGGGGTGCAGGACTTTTACGACGGCGTGGACTTCAACTACCGGCTGATGAAAGAGCTCTCTTCGCCGCGCTGAGGAACACGCCCAGGAAATAAATGGTGGCGGGCAATGGAAACCGGCCCGGAGAAGAGGTCATCCCCGGGCCGAACTATTCGCGAAGGTTTGATCGGCTTACTACGGTTTGCCTGGCGCGGATGCGCCGGTTTTCGGATCGGCAGGCGTGGTGGCGGCGCTGGCCGCGATGGGTTTCGATGTTTCGGCGCCGTAACGCATCAGGTACGGCATGAAGGGGGTGACTTCAAACGGCATCTTCTCACGTTCCGCCACCGTGCCCACCGGCTTGCTCTTGATGAGCTCCAGCTTATCGTTCCAGGAATCCACCTTTACGCGTCCGCCGATCGGCAGCGCCGCGATCATCTGCGGGTTTTGCTTCTGATCGACAGGCGTCGTGGACTTGAGATCAGCCATGATCGGCACGCGATCGCCGAGGTGCGGGCTAATCAGGTTCGGAATTTCCTTCTCGCGGCTCCCGAGCGCCGTGAGGAAAAGGCCTGCGTTACCGAGCTGGTTCTTATAGGGCGAATTATTCAGGAGCTGGACCGCTTTCGTGTTGGCGGCCCTCTCCTCGTCGGGAGTCCGCGCAAATCCGAAATGGCGGAAAGTCTCCTTGTCGTCGATCAGCAATTGATCGAAGAAAGCATAGCTGGAATCGATGCGGTGGCCGAGAATGGCGTGGCTGAGTTCGTGCGCGAGCATGGTTGCCAGGCTGGCCTCATCAGGCACCACGTCGATCAACCCGCGGCTCATCACGATCGTGTGGCCGACGGTGAAGGACTCGAGCGTGGAAGTCATCATCACCCGGCAGCGAACATCGGGTTCAAGGTCGATATTGTTGGTGACCTCCAGATTGTTGATCACCGTATCGAGAGCCTTGTCGACTTCGCCGCGCGGCGCGATCAGGCCGATGCGCTCCAGGCGATCGATCACATTATCTTCCGCCTGGCGGTCCCAGGAGCGCTGTGCCTGAATGGGGGAAAGATCGTTCGATGTCTTGGTATCGTCCTGCACCGGCGTCTCAACCAGGATCCTGCTTAATTCCTGTTCCTGGCTGGAGCGGCCGACGTTGTAACCCCACAGCCGCGTCTGCGCTTTGAAGTCCAGTTTCTTGGCCAGGGCGTAGTGTAAATCTTTTTCCTCGCTGTATATAAAGGAAGGCATCCACAAGCCCGGCTGCACATTGGTGCGCCAGCTGTCGAAGTGAAAATACCAGCTGGAGTGCCCGGCGCCGCCGTAGGCGCCGTTAAAGCGGACCACGTTGTAGTCCTGATCTTCGACCCACATGCGGCCAAGGAACCGGCCTTTGCCGGACTTCTCCTGAGGCGAGACGTCGAACACCAGGCAGCGCACTTCGCCGAGGAATTCGCGGCGCACGTAATCGAACTTGTAGTGCTGCTTATCGAAGCCATTGGTGTCGATAAAGATCATCTGCAGGAAGCCGTCCGGCAGGAATTGCATCGCGAAAGAAAAGAAGTTGCCGATGGCGCCGAAGATCTTCTTCCCCTTGCCGTTGGTGTCCGTCAAGGAAACCAGCGAGACGCCTTTCGAGAAGTCCGCGCGGCCTAGGAAATACTTGTCGCCGGCGGGGGCGTAGCCAAGATCCTTATCGGGCTTCAGGTTCTGGATGTACGTCTCGACCAGCGGCGAAAACTGCTTGAGCTGCTGGTTGGCCCGGTTTTCGTTGGTGATCACGCGGTCGATGACTTCGTCCATGGTCCTCGGCTTATCGGCCGGCTTAGGCGCCTCCGTGGCGGCCATGGCGCCCACCCCGCTCAAGATCAGAACGAAAATAGTTGTCGCTACCTTACGCATTTTCTCTCTCCCCTCAGTAAGCCAAACGGAATTCAATTCGCACGCGAGCCGGGAAATCCACCGGCAGACCTTCGCGTCTCGCCGGCTTGAACTTGATCTGCTGCGCCGCGCGAGTCGCTGCTTCATCGAGACCGTGGCCCAAACCACTTACCACTCGGTTCACCTGGATGCTGCCGTTCGACAGGAATACCATATCGAGAACCACGTCACCTTCTATTTTCAGACTACGCCCTTCCGCGGTGTACTCCGGACGAGGCTTCTCCAGGATGTCAACAGCCGTCGTGGCGCTTTCGACGCTCGGCGCTTTCTTCTTCGGCGCCTCGGCGGTTGTCTGATCGGCGAACCCGGCGGACTGCAGCACGCCGCGCTTGGCGCTTGGCGGAGGATTCGCCGTGCCGTTACCGAACCCTGTGCTCGCCACCGCGCCGCGGATTCCTTTTTCGCCGCCGGTGCCGTTGCCGTATCCAGGCCCACCCGGCAAAGCGGGCGAACCAAGACGATTGACGTTCGTGGCTTTGTTCGGATCACCGTTACCCGCGATTCCGTTGGGATCGCCGAAGCCGCCGGTTTGCACTTTGTTCACCGGAGCCACCACCGTCGCCGGAGCCGCGCTGCCTGTTCCAAGATTGCCGACTTTCACGTCTTCTTTGGGCCGCTTTGGCTGGCTCGTTGGCGTATCGATTTTCACCTGCTCGAAAACCGGATTGAGTTCCACGGGTTTCGCATCCAAGGTCTTTATCTTGGGTGGTTCGACTTTTGCCGCGATAAAAACGTGCGTCTGTTTCGGGTTCAGCTTCACTGGTTCAGGCTCCACCGGCTTTGGTTCCGGCGGCGCAACCTTGGGTTTCACCTTCGGCGTCGGTGGAGGCGGTGGCGGTGGCGCAACTGGAATTTCCGTGACCGGCTGCATCAGCTCCGTAACACGTAAATGTAAAGCCGTTTGCATCCGCTCTGGGAAGAGCAGGGGAAGCATGAGCAAGAAACCGAGGATCGCAAATTGTCCGACGGCGCTCAGGCCAATGCGGTCCCAACGTGGCTTGGAATCTGGTAGCTGGGCAAGACGTGCTGCGATCGGTTTGGTGCCGATGGCTTTTTTCCACGCCAGTGGATCGCCTGAACGGCTGCGGTCGGCCTCGAAACCGACGCCCATCGTGGTCTTACGTGGTGGATCTGCAATCATGGTTGTGTCATCCGCGGTCCGCCTCGTGAAATTCCGGCCGCGGAACAAGGGCTGTCTCCCAAGTCCGCCAGCATAATAGGAAGTGCCCTACCAGTACAGAGTACTGACGAGGCTGGGGGAGCCCGAATAGGACTTTCGTACTAGCGTCGCGAAGTCGCTAATGCTCCCGCGAGCGCATCCTAGCGCACCCACTTCTAACCCGGCGAGGCAGTTTTCGTTGCGGGCGGGGCGCGCAACATTCTAGTAGGATACCCTAAACTCGCGTTGGGTTGCGTCCTCTTTTTTGCACGCTTTGCACGCGAGTTTCCTTCCGCGGGCTTATCCTTAAGTGCAGCAAGGGCAGCATTTAACCCTGGGGCTGGGTTTCTTGGGATACAGTGAACACCTGAAATACACATGGACAAAGATCAAGAAAGCCGGTCCGTAGACGCGAATACCGTGGACCCGGTGAAGACCCTTGAGGTTCGCGCCGCCTTGCTCGAGTGGCTGTACGCGCAGGCCAATGCTGCCCGCTGGGGGCTCTCTCGTGGGCATTTCGCGGTCGCGCTGGAACGCAGCGCATCGAAGCGCTTGGCGAGTGGAGCTCTTATTCCGCCTAAACTCGAAGAATATCTCGGCGCGCTGCACCTTGAAGATCTGGCGCTGGCCACCGCTTGTGCCGAAGGAGGTGAGGCGGCTTGGGAGCATTTTTTCACTAAGTACCGCGCTTACCTTCGCGCGGCGGCGGCCGCGATTCTTCGCTCGAACGCGGGTTCCGCGGAAGCTTGTGATCTCGCGGATTCCCTTTTTTCCGAGTTGTACGGTTTGGCCGCCGGCAAAGGCGCGAAAGGTTCGCTCTTTCGTTACTTCCATGGGCGCAGTTCGCTGAAGACCTGGCTCCGCGCCGTTCTTGCGCAGCGGCATATCGATTCCATCCGTGCGGGCCGCCGCTTCGAGGAGCTCGGCGAAGATGAAACTGGCGAGGGACCGCCGAGGGCGCTGCTCGGACCGCAGATGCAGCCCAGCGATCCGCATCGCGAGCGCTACGTCGCCTCATTCACCCGGGCATTGCAGATGGCGCTCGAACGCCTCGAACCGCAGGAAAAGGAGAGGCTCCGCCTTTATTACGCCGAGGAAAAAACGCTCGCGGAGATCGCACGGCTGCTCGGGGAGCATGAATCCAGCGTCTCGCGTCATCTGGACCGCGTGCGGCGCGATTTACGGCATGCCGTGGAAGATATTCTTCGCCACGGTAGCGGATCGGCGAACGGTTCCGCGGTTCAGCCCGGACTGAGCGATGCGGAAATCGCCCTCTGTTTCGAATACTGTGCGGAGGACAACCCCATCGATTTGGAAAAATTGCTGCCGCGCTCAAAATCGCCGGGCCCGCCAGCCGGAAAGCGGAGGCCTTGACCGCACCGTGCAAGAAAGCTGTGGAGTTTCGTTCTAAAGATGGAGAAGCCTATGGCGCCTGACGAACGCGATCGGAGATTTGATAAAGCGCTTGCGCGCCATCTGCGTTCCGCGGCGCCTGCGGGCGAAGCTTCGAGCTTGCCCGCACTCCGCGCTTCGCAGCGAGGCTCTTGTCCGGACTCGGAAACACTGGCGGCTTATCACGAGCGCTCTTTGCTCCCGGAAGAATTGAATTCCTGGAAAGACCATATCGTGGGCTGCGCTAATTGCCAGAATATTCTCGCGCAACTCGAAGCCACGGACGAGATTTCACTCGAAGCCGCTGAGCGAGAGGAAGGCGTTGCGAAAGGATCCCAGCCGGTGATCGCTCCCCGGAACGTGGAAGCCTTCCCCGCGGCGGCCGCACCCGGCCAAAGCCAAGGTGCAGCCGGAGCGGCGCCACCGAAGAAGTCACGCCGGGTTCTTCTATTGAGAGGTGCGCGCTGGCAGTGGCTTGCTCCCGCGGGAGCAATCGCTGCCGGCTTACTTGTTTGGATCGCGCTGCAGGAAAACCAGCCGCTATCTCTTCCAAGCTTGAAGGAAGTCCAGGTGGCCACGAAGCAGGCGGCCCCTCCGCCCACACCGTCGGTTCCGACAGCGGTGCCCGAGGTCCCGCCATCGGCGAAGGCCGCCCTCAAGAAGCGGCAATCCGCAGCCGATGAATTTGCCGGTGTGAACACACCAGGCGCGTCGGACATGACGAAATCGGCTGAGAAATTGCATTCTCTGGCAAGGGTTTCGCCTTCCGAACCGCTGGCCGACAAAGAGAACCGTTTAGGGAAAGACGCAGAGCGCCGCGACTCCAATGATTTGTTCCGTGCCGGAGAACAGTTGGATCGCGACGCCAAGACCGCGACAGGCGCAATCCAAGAAAATGCTGAAGGGCAATTACAAACACAAGCCGCGAATGCTCAATCGCAGAATCAATTAAATGTCAATTCTTCCAAGGTTCCGGGTCCCGCTGCACTCGGCCAGATGGAAGCGAAGAAAATGAAGGCTGCATCTGCCGCACCGGCGGCTCCTCCGCCACAGCCGGAAGTGGTTGGCGGTGTTGCAACCAGCTATAACAGCTCCGCTTCCTTGGAAGTCGCACGGGAGATTTCCAATCCGCATTTGATCTCACCGCCGGGCTCAAGATTCATTTGGCGCGCCGGCCGGAGTGGTCTCATCGAGCTTTCTAGGGATGGCGGATCCTCCTGGTCCCGCCAGAGCAGCGGCGTGCTCGCCGATTTGCTGACCGGCTCCGCGCCCTCGGACAAAGTCTGCTGGATCGTCGGCCGCGTCGGAGCCATTCTTCTGACCACCGATGGCGGCGCACATTGGACGTTGATTCTTTCTCCGCTGTCGGAGGATCTTGGCGGGATTCGCGCCAGCGATGCGCTGCGCGCCACGATTTGGAACGCCCGCAGTACCAAAAACTTCGAAACCAGCGATGGTGGTCTGACCTGGAAGCCCGTCCCGAATCCATGATGCGGAGGGCCCCAGCCCGAATCATCCACCGCAAGAAATTCCCCACGCATCGTTCTAAGAGAGAAGGCAAGTCCAGATCGAGGTGAAAGTGATGAACATCCCCGGGAGTAAGTTTAAAATTCGAGCGTTGTGGATGATCCCTGCCGTTGTGATTATCGCCGCCAGCGCCACAATTATTTATCCTGCGGCCCGCGCCAACAAGGTCAATCGGTCACAAGAGAAGGAGGCCGCCCGCGCCACCGCCGGCGATCAATCCACGAGCCTGAACGATCAGACCGATCTAAACGTCACCGTTTACAACTCCAACATCGCGTTGGTGCGCGACGTTCGGCAGCTCACCCTCCCCAGCGGAACGTTTCGCCTGAAGTTCATGGACATCGCCGCCACCGTCAATCCCGCTACGGTTCATTTCCGTTCGCTGAACGATCCAGAAAAACTCGGCGTCATCGAACAGAACTACGAATACGACCTCCTCGAGCCCGCGAAACTCCTGCACAAGTACGTCGGCAAGGAAGTCACGCTGGTGCGCTCGTATCAAGAGAACAATTCGACCAAGCGCGAAGAGATCAAGGCGACCTTGCTTTCCGATAACAACGGCCCCGTCTGGAAAATCGGCAACGACATCGTGACCGGAATGTTCGCCGAGAGCTACCGCTTTCCCGAAGTCCCTGCAAATCTTTACGACCGTCCAACGCTGTTAATGTCTCTGGAAAACTCCGGTGCGAAAAATCAGC
>Ga0066681_10000714_pt1 | contig 11796 bp, 12 predicted proteins | sample GraSoiAngelo_130_FD_65629 | JGI IMG/M metagenome (GOLD analysis project Ga0066681, IMG submission 65629) | Grasslands soil microbial communities from the Angelo Coastal Reserve, California, USA - 14_0929_02_20cm | ecosystem: Environmental > Terrestrial > Soil > Grasslands | place: USA...
CCCGTGGTCCCACGCAGCCAGCTCCATGTTCTGGACGGCCCGACCAGCGTCAATCAGGTGAAAGCTAAGGGTAGGATCGGAAAGAACAACCACCGCAAAATTAGCCCCCGCAACCCAGCCGCCAGAGGTGCTATCCTCTGCTAACCTCTTCAGCATCTCCTTCTCTTGGACCAGAATGAACCTCCACTCTTGCTTGTTGTTGCCGGTTCCGGAGGCGCGGGCAGCCTCAAGAACCCTCGACTTCACCTCGGCCGCTACCTTCTTCGAATCGAACTGGCGAATATCCAGCTTGCTCATTATGACCTTGTAGGTATCCATCTTCTTCTCTCCGTATCTATGTTGGAATCAGTACCAATCTTAAAGAATTCCCTTGACTCGAACGGATTTGCTATCAGGGACACGTGAAGACTTTGGATCAGCTAACGGTCAACCAGGTTACTGTTCAAGAGATTAAGCTCAAGGAGTTTTGCAATAGCGTCTGGACCAGACTCGGGGTCCCAGAAAAGGACGCCCAAGTGACAACCGACGTTCTGGTGCTCGCAGATCTGCGAGGAGTCGAATCTCACGGAGTCGCAAGACTGCCAAGATACTACACTGATTTGAAGAATGGCTGGACAAAACCCACAGACCAGAGCAAAATCATCAAGGAGACGAAAGCAACCGCGCTCATCGACGGCGGCCAGAGCCTCGGCCAAGTCGTCGGACGCAGAGGAATGGAACTGGCGATAAAGAAGGCGAAAGAGACGGCCATCGGAATCGTTTCCGTACGAAACTCTCACCACTACGGAATCGCCGGATACTACAGCCTCATGGCACTAGAACACGATCTCATCGGCGTAAGCATGACCAACGCCGCACCACTGGTCGTCCCCACATTCGGCCGAACAGCCGTTCTAGGAACAAACCCGATAAGCCTCACAGCCCCAGCGTCCAAAGAGAAACCGTTCGTATTAGACATGGCGACATCCGTCGTCCCCAGGGGAAAGTTGGAGGTCTATGATCGGCTGAAGAAGAAAATGCCTCTCGGCTGGGCAGTAGACGCAACCGGGAAGGGAACATCCGATCCTCACACTGTTCTTGATGCACTCTCAAAGAGACTCGGTGGAGGAATCCTTCCGCTGGGCGGAGAGGGAGAAGAACACTCTGGCCACAAAGGCTACGGGCTGGCCCTAATGGTCGACGTGCTCTGCGGCGTTCTGAGCGGCTCAGCCACTGGGCTTGGAGTGGATGTCGACAAGGCAAAGCCCAACGTTGGCCACTTCTTCATGGCTTTGGATCCAGCTGCCTTTCGTCCATTGGAAGACTTCAAACGAGATATGGACCGGCTGTCTCAAGAGCTGAAGAACTCGCCGAAAGCCCAGGGACAAAATCGGATCTACGTTCACGGCGAGAAGAGCTATGCTAGAATGGAAAAGTGTCGCAGAGAAGGCATTCCAGTGGGGACGGCCGTAGTTGAATCGATGAGACAGGTAGGCACCGAGTTAGGCGTTCCATTGTCATTCTAGCATTCTCTGAAAGTCAGAAAATCCAAAAGAGTCGACGATATAGCTACCGGTTATCGCGAAAGGAAGTCGAACGAATGGAACCTTGGGATGTCGTGATTATTGGAGGCGGAATCCTAGGGACGTCAGTCTCCTACTGGCTAGGAAACCAGTACAAGGGACGAATCGCAGTCTTAGAAAGGGAACAGGATGTCGCTATGCACACTTCTCGACGGAACACCGGAGTTGTTCATCGTCCCTTCTATCTTGACCCAGTCAAGCGACGAATCTTCGCGAGATGCTCACAGGCCGCCTACGGGATGTGGAAATCCTACGCCAAGGAACGCAATCTGGCTTGGGATCCCGTCACGACCCTAGAAGTGGCTACTCGACCTGAAGATTTGAAGAGAATCGAAAAGTACTATCACTGGGGGATCGAGAATGGAATGGGTGAAGACGAGCTTGAAGTTCTTTCAGCCGAAGACGTCCGAAAACTCGAACCTCACGTTCGAGGCTATGGTGCTATCTGGTCGAAGACAGATACATCGGTAGATTACCACGCGTTCACGAAATCACTCAGGGCAGACGCAGAAAGCGAGGGCGTCAAGTTCCTAACCGGTGTCGACGTAGGATCCTTCAAAGTTGATCGAGATTCTTTGCAGATCCTCCCGAGAAGTGGCGGCGAACCGATTCCGGCTCGATTCCTCATAAACTGTGCCGGCGGTAGCTCACTGCGCATCGCTCACATGCTACGGCTGGGAACCGAATACTGCGACCTGAACTTCAGGGGCGAATACTGGGAAATAGCGGACGAGTGGACCTACTTGGCAACGAGAAATATCTACACTGTGGCGCAGCATCCGGAGCTTCCGTTCTTGGATCCGCACTGGATTGTGCGAGCCGACGGGAGGAGAGAGATCGGACCGAACGCAGTGCCCGTTGCGGGCCCTTACACGTATCATGGGTTCTTCAGGACCCCGGCCGAGGCGGTAAAGAAGATATTCGAACAGCCTATCTCCAACAAACTGGCTCTACTTTACAACCGAGATTTCCTTGAACTAGCAGGCCAAGAATGGCTCTCTTCCATTTCAAAGGGTGAGATGGCGCGACGTGCTCAAGAATTCATCCCCGAGCTGAAAGTAGAGTATCTAGCAAGACCCGGAATCGCGGGCGTAAGGGCCCAGGTGATAGACCGGAGGGGGAATTTCATCAAGGAAGCGATCGAACTTGAAGGACCCCACTCGTATCATATCACCAACTACAATTCTCCTGGAGCCACCGGGTCTCCAGCCTTCGCGGCTTGGCTTGTCAACAAGCTAGGCCAGAGCGACCGTCTTAGTCATCTACGGCGCCGTATGGTCAGAGGGAGTTTTTGGGATTTCAAAACGATAAGCGAACAAATCGGCTGACAGCTAGCTAATTCAACTTATTTCTAATCGTGCACAATGTTCTCTCGATGTTCGACAACTAATCGGTCCCCCGCGCTTCTCGAAATTGGTTTCGGAGAGATGAGAATGTGGTTAGTTTGAGAACGATTGCCGAGAACTGGATGGGAGATTTCGTTTGATAAAAGGTGCGGGTCTATCGGATGATGGTGAAGGAGAATTGGTTGTTTTTCTGGGTGATGAGTGTTATTGTGTAGCTGTTTCCAGCCTGGAATTGGAACGAGTTGCCGGTGTGCGTGCAGCTGGTGCATGCTGTGTTGATGAGTATGAAGACTTTCGCTAGGTTTGTTGGGGAGACTGGGGGGTTTGGCCAAGTGGTTCGGGCGTATTGGTTACCGTTCTGGTCCTGCACATAGTAACTAGCGAGAGTGGTTGGGGTGGAGCCGGTGTTTCTCAGATAAAGTGTCATGTTCATGTTGGTGTTGTCGAAGCCTTGGTTTTCGATGGTGAGTATCTCTCTTCCGGTGGGTGGTGTGGGGAGTATGGCTCCGAAGACTCCGAGGGACCATGAGTAGACGATGACTGTCATGACTACGACTATGACTACGAGTAGGAGGGTGGCGATGATGGTGTCGAGTCCCTTCCGGTCGTAGTGTCTGCGGAACAAGATAGCTTGATGGCCTCGTTCGTTCTCGTCTATCTGGTCTGTCTCTCAAGCACGTGTCGTCACCTTGTGGGAACTGGACGGGTAACATCAACGGACGAGAAGGATGACCTAGTGGAATATTCCTCGTGGTATGGCGTTGTATGATGCGTCTTGATGTTCGAACTTCTTCTTGCAGGTCAACTCTTCCGAAGACGCGTTTTGCGTCGCGAGAAGCAACTACTTTTGAGATTTTTGACAGGGGGTGCTGCCAGTTGAAGCTGAACCGGGCGAGTCCTGCGAAACAGGTCGCAGAATCAGCCGGTCGGCTGTTTTCGGTATGCCGTAGCTCAGCGTGCAGGTCAACGTGCAAACTGCGTGACCTCAAATCGCATGCTCCGATTCCGGATCAAGGCTTGTTCTGCGCTTGTCCTGTTTCAAATGGAACTGGTTTGGGGTTTCTCTTCTGGAAGAGCCGGGCGGAAAATAGGACTACTGTTCGTTAATTCCCCTCGCAGAGATGAGTTTTGTGTCGCGTGCACCAAGTGCAGTTGAGCGTCTTGGTTGCTAACGGACTTTGGTAACCGTGAATGGTAACAGAATGCGGGTGGATGATTTGGGTTCTCTCATGATCAGGCATGTAAAAGGTCGGCCGGGGGCGCTTTCGGTCTGCGTAGGCGAGCAGAGAGATGAGCAGTACGACAATCGAGAATGCGACCAAGAGGATGTGAACGATTCCCTCAGTGATGGCGATCACTGCGAAACACGTGAACCCGGTTCTGGCTCAAGGATTGACGTTCAGTTCGCCGTTTTGCATCCATGGAAAGTGGATAGTGCAAAAAATTTGACAGAAGACTCTGAAGCTTCCTAGGGTATTAGCAGAGAACCTCACGTCATAACACCCTCCAGGGTTCACCGTGATTCCGCTGTCAAAAAAATGTGTTACGGTAAAACCGTGAGCCTGAGCCGTATCGTTATTCACTACATGGATCACAACGTCTTGGCCCAATGAGACATTCATTACAGGCCAAGGAAAAGAATGAAACCTACTGCCATTGAATCCCACGTTCAGTCCTTCATTTGCCATCACGACCGTAAACACCGCAGTATTAGCGGAGCCAATCGGTCGGACCCAACAGTTTGGTGGGCTAGGCCCTAACAGATGAAGCGCATAAGCAGTGGAGAAAAAACCTGCGACAATTATGATTACTGCCAACGTAGCTTGCCATCGTCTTGAAAGTCTCAGCAATCTACCCCATACCGTCTTCTTTGGATTTGACATGCCATCACGAATGGAATAGTGCCGCGAAGTAGATGGCAAGGAAACCGAGGAGTATGGGGGCCACGATCCTAATGGAATCCTCAGAGGTCACAGTCTCTCCAGACCGGAACAAGGGTCTGGACAACCTCAAAGCTGCGTAGATCGAAGTTCCAGTGCCCAGCGCGAAAAAGTACGTCGCGTCGAAGCCTGCCAAAAAGCCTGTAGCAGGACCCATTATGAAGTAGCCCACGGCCGCACCAAGGAGCGACGGAAGGACGAAAACTAGGCTCAGCAGAAACACATCCTTCAGCTGACCTTTGATACCAGACGCGGTTCTATTGGTATAGGCGCAATAACATGCCGCCGCCATCATTGGCTCCAGGCCCTTGTGCAACAAATACGCGACACCAGCCGAAGCTCCTCCAAAGGCGTCGAGTAGAGATGTGCTCGAGGTGGAGTAGGCGGTCGCACCAAAAGCAGCACCTTCCCCTAGACCATGTATTCCTATGGCAGCTGCAGCTAGGAGGGGTATGGCCACGCTGACGGTTACCATTGTTGATTCCGAGGAGAAGAGACCACGCCGCCGGTCTATCCAAAAGACCGAGAGCACCCCGATTATGAACAGCCCGACTGCGGCGACCTGTGCAGCACCTCCAGTGAATCCCGCATTAACGTCTAGGAGCGCCGAGCCTTGAATTGTGTCCACAAAGAACCAGAGAAAAATGCCTAGGGCGAAAGCCGTGAGATACCTAGATTTTACAATTTGACTTGCCCAAACTATTACAAGCAATCCGACGAAAGCCGGGATCCAGGTCGAGGCCAACCACGCGATAAAGCCCACGGCAAATTCTATCATGGTTGGAAATGGGGACCGGCGCGTTTTGAGAGTTGTGGCTCAACCCGCGAACCAGACAGTCTCCTTTGGGTGATTTTTCATGCGTAGTCTAGCAGAGTAGTCTTGCGCTTCTGTCTCGGACCCCTGCTCTTGACTGTCGCTAGGTAACGGTGCATTCGTTCTTCTTTTCGTTTGCTTGTCCAATAATATGCTTCGTCGATAGTTCCTTCAGTCATCAAAACCGTTGTTTTCCCTGGTCTCGTTCGCCCGGTTCTTCCGCGCCGTTGTATCATCCGAATCTCAGACGGTACAGCCTCGTAGAAGATCACGTGGTCGACGTCTGGCACGTGCAGACCCTCCTCTCCTATGCTAGTGGTGACCAAAACGTTGTGTTTGCCTTCTCGGAAGTCTTCGAGAATCTGCATCTGTTCATTTTGACTGAGACCCAAATCCTCACTGTTTCGACTGGCCTGACCTACAAACCGGATCGGCTGTACGGCCTCAATCATACCAAGGTCCTCGACGATAGCCTCTACGCTGTCTCTGAACTGAGTGAACACAATAACTTTCGAATCCGGATTTGATTGAAGGTCCTCCGATATTAGCTCTCGAAGTCGTTTCTGTTTTGGATGAGGGATCGTTGAGAGGGAAGCACATGATTTCTGAGCTTCAACTACTCGAGGATCGCGAGCTAGTCCGCGAGCTGATCTCGTGCTAGCTCTGTCGAGCTTGGAGAGGAATTTGTCGGCACTCCGCGATCCCTGTGTCTCCAACAGGTCGATAGCATGGTTCAGCGACATGGCTTGCGCTTGGAGTTGTACCGCGCCGAATAATGCGCCGCCCCCGCCTCTCCTCAGACTGTTGTGAAGCTTTTCGCCTAGGTCTAGTAGGATCCGTTTGCTTATTCTCACGTTGGCTGGGAGCTGATGCATGGTCCTCAGTTTGTTTATCCTCTCGTCAAATGCCGTCCGAAGGATCTTGCTTACCTCTTTGTATTTCTCCGGTAGCGCTAGTCGTTCATAGTTCAGAGAAACGTCTTTGACATACGGTGTGACGTCCTCGTCAGCTTCGGTTCGGGTCTCAACATTGGTGATGGCTAGTTTTTCGCAGATTTCTTCGACCCTGCTCTTCTTCGCGCTTGGAGACGCGGTCAAGCCTAGAATCAAGGGGTTGCTGGCTTGTAGCTTGTACGATTGGGCTACCTCAGAATAAGCGTAGCTTCTGACACATCTGTGAGCCTCGTCGAACACGATAAGGGAGACATTTCGCAGATTGTACCGATCAGCCGAAATGTCGTTTCTGATGACTTCAGGCGTCGCAAAGACCATTGTTGACTCGTCAAAAGCCGTCTCCCTTAGCTGGGCCGGGGTCTCGCCAGTGAGGACAGTCGATTTCGCGTTTTGATCTGGGAAATGTTCCTTGAAGAATTGCGCGTGCTGAAGCACTAGCGGCCTCGTGGGTGCCAAGATCAAGATCTTGCTTTGCGGATAACCGGTCAGGCGATCAGCAGCTACAAGCAGCGCGACAATCGTCTTCCCGAGCCCTGTCGGCAAGACTACGAGAGTGTTAGCGGTCAAAGCAGATTTCGCAATGGCTCTCTGATACTCTCTGGCTTCAATACCCCCTTGCTGCAAGGTCTGCAATATCGGAACTCGTTACTGGTTTCTAACGGTTCGGGGATGGGTAGTTGAGAGGAGCGTTCCGGAGAAGGAAGAAGTGTCTGCGCCCAAATTTGGTGACCAGGACGGCGCTTAAGAGCCATGCTCCCAAGGCGGTTACCTCGACGATCATTCTGGCTGGCCGATCGAAGTAGAGGAATCCGGTTAATCCGAGCAAGAGTCCGATCAGGGCTAGGAATTGGTATCTATCCACGAAATGGAAATCGGACAGCCCAGCTCTCCAAGACTTCAGCGCAGTGGCCAGATAGAGAAGGAGCCCTCCTCCCGCGAAAATACTGACAGATATGATATTCCAATACGATAATTTCAGGATCAGCAACCCGATTTCGTCCGCGATAAGTCCCAGTCCTATACCTGCAACAAGAGCGCTGTCCCATCTCGCCCTGGCGTCTGAGGCGTAGATCATTACGCCCAATGAAACCAGTAACAAGAGGACGCCGTAGTACATGTGGTGAAATCTGAATCCTTGGACCCTGATGACGGGACAGTGTTGAGTGCAGACTGATTCTAGAGTGACGAAGAGCCGCGCGATTCCTATTGCTACCGTGTAGCCGAGTGAGACGAAGAATAGCCCTACTGGGCCAAGGAAGGAACCGGCCCTTTTCATTCTAGTATCGCCATGGCGTTTTCATTCTCTTTAACCTATCCGGTCACACTATTGATTCTGCTATACGAGAAGAAAACCCTCATTTAGAGGCTAAGCAAAAACAAAGTTCTAAAAAAAGGCGAGACCAGCTATACTTCTCTACCGTCTTCAGTGAAACACCTGTGACTATTGGGGTCTTGCGATGAAGTGGAAAGAACTTAGGCACAATGGTGTCGCGTTTCCACCCACGTACGAGCCTAAAGGGCTCCAGATAAACATCAGAGGTGAGACGGTCCGACTCTCGCCCGATGCTGAAGAGATGACGTATGCGTGGGGAAAGAAGCGAACAACACCTTACGTTCAGGACCCAGTGTTCCAGACTAACTTCCTCTCCGACTTCGTGAAAGTACTCCCCGCCAAGTTTGCCGATGTGAAGTATTCTGAGATCGACTTCTCACCACTCTACGAGTATCTGTCGAAAGAAGAGCTTCTCAAGGCCGACAAGGAACTCAAGAAGAGAGTGACCACTCAGCGGAAGGAGCTTCGCCTTCAATTGAAAGAGAAGTACGGCTACGCGGTCATCGATGGGACAAAGACTGAGTTTGCAAACTACATGGTAGAACCGCCTAGCATATTCATGGGACGTGGGAGTCACCCTATGCGGGGCCGGTGGAAGCCGAGAATCTTCCCTGAAGATGTGGTTCTGAATCTATCTGAGGATGCCCCCGTTCCTGCAGGTAATTGGAAAGAAATTGTTCATGATCACGAGTCTATTTGGCTGGCCTACTGGGTCGACAAGCTAAGCCAGGTCCGGAAGTACGTCTGGCCCTCAGACATCTCGGATCTGCGCCAAGAGCGGGACAAGATGAAGTATGATAATGCGAAGAAGCTTCGAAAAAAGCTTTCCGATGTTCGCGAATTCATAGAGAAGAACCTTCACTCGCCGGATGCTAAGGTCAGGAAGCTCGCGACCGTCTCTTACTTGATCGACAACCTGGCCATGAGGGTCGGTGACGAGAAGGAGGAGGACGAGGCTGATACTGTTGGCGCATCGACGCTTCGGGTCGAGCACGTCAAGTTCCTCCCACAAGGCGTCGAGTTTGACTTTCTCGGAAAGGACAGCGTGCGATGGCAGAAGACCCTCAAACTAGATGGCTCCGACAGTCCAATCCGCAGAAACCTCCAAGAATTCGTGTCAAACAAGAAGCCTGAAGACCTCGTCTTCGACGGAATCACTTCCGCCCACGTAAACCGGTTTCTCGGGAAGGCTGCCCGGGGTCTAACCGCCAAGGTCTTCCGAACCCATCATGCTACTGAAACAGTGCAGGCGTATCTAGGTCGGCACAACGGATTCAAAGCTAACGACCCGGGATTCGTCAAGCTGTACCATGCCCGGGTTGCGAACCTAGAGGCGGCGATCCGATGCAACCATAAGCGGACCCCTCCGAAGACCTGGGAAGGCAGTCTGGACAAGAAGCAACAGAGGCTGGCCGAGCTGAAGAAGCGGCCTTCGAAGACCGACAAGCAGAAGCTGCGGCTAGCAGAGAGGATGAAGAAGCTCAAGCTCGATATTGAGCTACAAAGGCGGACCAGAGATTACAATCTGAATACGTCTCTCCGCAACTACATCGACCCGAGGGTCTACAAGAGTTGGGCCAACAAGGCAGAGTTCGACTGGACGTCGGTATATCCCAAGACCCTGCAGAGAAAGTTTCTCTGGGCAACAAAGAGCAGAGCCCAATAGGTTTCGAGACAGCCCTAAAGGAAGCCCGTTCCGGACGAGACTCACAGGTCTTCCTAGAAGATTGAGCGTGTCATTTCCATTATCTTTCCGAAGTCATTCAGTAACTCGGCGTAGTTCTCGTCAGCTCCAGCCCAGACTTGGCGTTTACTCGTGATCGTATTCTTCGCGTCGGCCGCTGACATTCCTGACAGCATCAGATATGCCGCGGCGCAGGTGGGGCTTCTGCCTCTTCCCTTAAAGCAATGGAGAACAACTTTCTTGCCAGAGTCGACATTGTCTCCGATGACCGAGGACACTATCTTGAGACGGCTTATTGGAATAGGCTGACCTGACTCAGGCACCAGTGGAGTCCTCTCATCATACGTTATGCCTAGCTCACGACACACCGATTTCTCTTCGGGACTTGCAGTCAGATCCATTATCACAAGCTCGCTCCCAAGCTTACGCTTGAGTTCAACCAGGTCATCTTTGGAGGGAGCTGCCCCGATCCAGAGTCTCTCTGGAATTATTTCCGTAAAGTCCAACTTGAATATCCCTCAAGACTTACTTGTTATTAGGATGACGGTTTCCCAGATTGTCCCTCGTCGTGACGGGGATGAATCAAAACGTACTGGTAGGCACAGATGTCGTTGACGAGAAGAGCATCAGGGCACTCTCAAGATACTCTAGGGTCTACAAGCTCGCTGATCTGACAGAGGATCGCCTGAACCAAGTTCTGCCCTCGATTCATTGTCTCGTAGTATTCTCCTGGCCAAACCAACTGACAAGCGACAGGCTCCAAAAGATGACTAGCCTGCTTTTCATTCAGAGCATTCTCGCAGGCGTCAACCATATCCCCTTCGCCAGTTTGAACAAGAATGTTATCGTCAGTAGTAACGCCGGGGCTTACTCAGACGAGGTTGCAGAGTATGCTTGGGCCTTGCTCCTCTCGGCTGCCAAGAGAGTGGTAGAACTCCATGTGTCGCTCCGAGAACAGAAATGGACCCTCAAACGTACCCTTGACGAAGGGAGCGAGATCACCATTTTGAGAGAGAAGATCCTAGGAATACTCGGATTCGGTGGAATCGGCGGTGTCGTGGGCAGGGGCGCCAGAGGATTTGGAATGCAAGTCTATGCGTATTCGAGAAAGAAGTCAGCGGCAAAAGGCGTCAAGTTCTTCGTAGGTACGAGTGGATTGTCGGTTCTTCTGAAGAATTCCGATGCTGTAGTCCTGGCGCTTCCGTTGACAGGTCAAACCGCAAGGATCATCAACGCTGAGCGGTTGTCTCAGATGAAGAAAGACGGGATCCTTGTCAACGTAGCTCGCGGAGAGCTCGTTGACGAAAAGGCATTGTATGAACACCTCGTGGCCAATCCAAATTTCCGGTATGCTACTGACGTATGGTGGTACAGAGAAAATCGAGAATCTCTCAAGACGGACTACCCCTTTCTCTCATTGCCCAATTTCATTGGCACGCCACATGTCTCGGGGCCATCAGGCCTCGCCACCGGTCGGCCGGTTCAGCTCGCTGTGGAGAACGCTATTCGATATTTGAAAGGGCTCCCCCCCCGCAACATAGTAGACCCGGAAGAGTACAAGACAAGCTACCCCTACTAGTTACTGATCGGGACGAACAGTTACGAGAGCAGTCGGTTTAGGAGGCTAAGGGAAACGTTTCCTCCAGATACGACCAGGACAACTCGGTCGCCCAGTTTGTTCAAATTCTCCGGTTTCGAGAGGACTGCCAGCGGGGCAGATCCCGACGGCTCTGGGAAGATGTGAGCCTCTTCTATCAGCAGTTTCATTGCTGAGAGAATCTCATCGTCAGAGACGCTGAACATTCCGTCGACGTTCTTCTGACATGCCTCCAAGGTTAGGTCCCCGACCGAAGCTGGGATTAGCCCGTCGGCGATCGACTTTGGCTCATTGATCATAACGATTTTTCCGGCGCTAAGGGAGGCTTGCATTTTGGGAGCGCCGGTTGGTTCGACTCCGAAGACTCGTGCAGAGGGTTTGAGCGATTTTATGGCGATTGAGATTCCGGAGATGAGTCCTCCTCCACCAACTGGAACGATGACCGAGTCGAAGTCGTCGAGTTGTTGTGTTATCTCAAGCCCACATGTTCCCTGGCCTGCGATAATGTCGGGATCGTTGAATGGAGGAACGAAGGTTGCGCCGGTCTCACCGGCGATTTCACGAGCT
>Ga0066681_10000715_pt1 | contig 11788 bp, 14 predicted proteins | sample GraSoiAngelo_130_FD_65629 | JGI IMG/M metagenome (GOLD analysis project Ga0066681, IMG submission 65629) | Grasslands soil microbial communities from the Angelo Coastal Reserve, California, USA - 14_0929_02_20cm | ecosystem: Environmental > Terrestrial > Soil > Grasslands | place: USA...
GGTTCCCTCGTGTGCTTCTCGTACTGTACCTTCATGGTCACGCCTTTCATTTGTCTCATTCGAGTTCGAAGCACCTGGAATAGGGTCCATGTCTGGGGTTGTACTCTGTCGGCTATGAAGGACAGGTCTGTGGTTTCGATATGAGGCATTCTTGTACTGCTCCCTGACGCTATTCTACTAAAAAAGGTATATTGTTGCAAAGTTCAACCCCAAAATCCAGCACGAAAGACAAACAGTGAACCCTCTGAAGCCCGCTAAGACCTGCTCCCTGTCCGTACTGACGGGGCACTCGAAGTCCTTGAGCAAAGATTCTGACCCAAGAATCCATCGGTGCAACCCCAGATCTCGAATTCCAACCCTAAACGCTACCATTCACGGTTACCAAACCCGTTACCAACCGGGAATTCCCAAAAACGATTGATCCTCACGACATAAGATAGCTCTTTGGAGAACCCTTCACCGTTGGAGACGAGTCGATCTGTTATCCTTTCTTTTCTGTTAACTATTCTTTTTCTGTTATCTTTTTCTCGACCCCCCCGGGGGTATGTCGAAACAAAAAAACTCCTTCACACTTTGCAGACGACCGCTAGAAAAAACAGGCTTCTCTCGGAAGAGCGGTTAGACTTTGAGTCCTTTCTTCAAATTCTCTTTCGGCTCGTACTCAAGCATCATTGCGGGTGCTTGTGATTCCGCTGTCTCTACCTTCTTCCGAGAAGTAATCGCGACCGGAGTGAATCCGCTTGAGATAGCGTAGCTCGTCGAGTCCTCCCCCTTCTCAGTACAGTGAACCAGAAGTTTGTAGAGCGGTTGTCTATGCGTAAACACCATCTTCGTAGCCTCAACCCCGACAACAATACCACGAGCACCACACGATGAACATGTCAGACCCTCATGCCGGGCAATCTTCAGACCACAATCAGGACACCAAATATCCTCGTCCCTCCGAGCGATGAAGATAGACTGCCAGACTCCCAAGTGCTTCTTGGGACTACAAGCCTCCCATTCGGTAAGACTCAGTCTAACCGGTCTGAATGCCCAGGCCGCTTCCTCTCTCCATCGAGAGAGATACTCGGCCTTCTCTTCGCAGCCTTTGTGATAGTAGCTCCTCTTCCCTTCTTGGCTGAAAGCGGCCGATACCGGTTCGTCGCGATGAATGATACCCGAACAGGCGCTGCAGTTGACCATTTTTCCGAGTCGATAATGAAAGGGCATCTGCCGGATATCAGAGCAGTGTTACTCTAGATTTGAGGCTAGAAATCGACGAGCTCGAGGAACTTCAGAGCGTCTAGCAATCCTTCAGCATACGCTATACATGCGAGGGATGTAACTGGTTTCCGATTTTCGGCGTAGTGTCGAGCATCCTTCATGTAGCCTCGCACCATTTCGAGGACATAGTCAAACTGCGGCTGTACGACCGAGGCCGGAAGCTTTCTTGGCCTCATCCGCCTCAGAGAGGCAGATGTCGCCTCAACATACTTGACGGTTCGCTCAGACGCGCTCTCTTTCAACTTGGTTCACGTAGGTTATCGTGGCTGGCTCCACAGAGTAATTCAAGCGCCTCAGCTTCCATGAAGTGAAGCCGGCCAACTACGACTATTGATTGCGGACCAACGCCGAAGTCTTCGCCGATCAGCTCCTTCATTCTGGATGCTTTGACCCTCTCATCCTTCGAACCGACCCTGGCGACTCCGACGGCCAGTCGTGGTTCGAGGCGAGGATCGGCTGTGGTCATCTTTGTTATCGCATCTCGTATGGTCATTTGAGAAATTTTCCCGGCCTGAACGTCTAGGAGAATCAGCGTGTGGAGGCCTCGGTCACTGTTATCCGAGATAGTGTCGAGCACAGACCTTGGAAGTGGCTGATCGCGAGGTATAGTGATGGACTTGCCGAACTTGTAGCTTTGAAGACCTGTAGCGCCACACACTGCGGACACGATGGAGGGTGCGTGGACGACTCGTGATGCAATGCCCATTTTTGCAAGCGAGAGTCTCAATGAGATATGGGTAGTCGCGATCAAAGGGTCTCCCGGGACTAGGAAGGCAACTCTCTCTGTGCTTGCCGCTGTCAGCACCTTCTTGCCTCCTTCGTCTTCAAGTTGGCTTCTGTCGAGGACTTCGACTTTTTTTCCGATCTCCTTCTCGAGACGCTTCAAGTCCAAGTTTGGCATGATATTCGTGTAGAATTCCCCGTACACCGAGTCGGCTCGCCGCGCCTCTTCTAGTCCTTCCAGCGTGATGCCCTTTTCATCGTTCAATCCTAAACCTATGAAGGTCAACGACATGAGACAACAGAGCAACGGCTTAGCTAAATTGACTTCTCAAACATCAAGAACAAGACGGACCGGTTCGCCACTGTATTCAGCTAGGGTCTTCGGCCAAGGGCCAATACGGCTGAATACTTCAACAAGCCACAAGGAGTTGAGATCACTCATGATAGCAGATGCGTGAGCACCCACTAAGATCGATTCTCTCCAGACTATTGCGGGGTCCAGGGGATTCTTCAGAGGCCGAGCTTGCTTATCTCCACCGGGGAGCTCCCGAGAACCAAGTTCGAATCAGAGTCTCAACTATCACCCATCTAGGGAAGGGATCTTTCATGCTGGGCGACCGTGAGACCCAGATTCCCTTCCACCGAGTACTCTACGTCACAGATCTCCGGTCGAAGACTATTCTCTGGGAGAAACGGAAACCTCCTCACGCCTCAAACCCAGACCCTTGACCCGCAACCTACCCGGCAATCCAACCTCTGGCAAAGGGTCGAAACGGACACCCGCGACCCGCTCAGCCACCTTGACATTCGTGAACGTATGCATAGTAATCTGAGAAAGAGAGACGTCAGAAACGCCTGCCGCGAGCGCCAAGTAAGGCACAATCATGTCTCCCATGTGCCTGTCTAGAAAAGCTCCGGAGCTGATTTCCTCTAGGAGCTTTCTCGCAGCGTCTTCTCCAACTACCTCGGCAGGTCGACCTCTCTCTCCCAGACTGTCCCCGCCCAACACACTTCTATTGTCTCTTGTAGCGCACAGAACTATTCCACTACCGGGACCTAAGTGTGAACCATTCTCTGAAGCGTCGATTTGGATCTGTGGACGCAGCGGACTCTTCTCTTCAATAACTCGTGCGGCGGCAGAAGCTTGTCGTTCAGCAACGCGACGTGGAAGCATCATAGAATGACTGACGACGGCTATCGCATTTACATTACCACCATCGATGCCAACGATATTCTTCAAGACCGAAGTGGGAGAGGCCTTGAGTCTTACGATTCCTCCTCCCTTGGGGTAGTGTCCTCTTTTGACAACGAGAATCGAAGCCTGCATCTCCATTCTTGCCAGTAACGGAAGAGTGACCAGTCGAAGATAATCGATCGGCGGACTCCACTTCACATCTGTCCCCCCAGTAATCTCAACCTCTACAGTTCCCGGGGCAAAGGGAAGCAGAGGCATCAAGGTCTGAAGAACCAGTGTTATACTGCCCGCCGTGCCGACTTCGAAACGAAGGAAACTGGCCCTTATAGGGCCTGGGCTGAAGATGCACTCCGTTGAACCAATCTGCAATCCCTTGGACGACGCCCCACAAATCTGCGTTAACGCCTTTGCCCCTGCTAGGTGCTGGGCTTTCAATCCGGGCTCTTCTCTTCCCGCCCTGATGTTGAAGACTCGAACTTCACGTCTCAGCACAGCAGCGAGGGCCAGAGAGGTTCGAAGAACCTGCCCGCCACCTTCGCCTATGCTTCCATCTATCTCGATCATTTTCCAGCTGAGCTTCACACTATTCTTTAAAGAGAGTGTGCGTTGGACAAACCTCCAACATGAAGAACTTTCGACTATCGATCGAAAAGTCGGAGGAGATGTCTTTCGGTTGTCTCGTTGACCAAAACGATAGACTTGTGGCTTCCTCTTTCGGCTCTAACTCCCGCATTCTAGAGAACCGCCTAGAAGAGTATTCAGCTAGGAGTGGTGGCAAATCCCCGACGCGTATCAATCATTGGCTTAACGAGGAAATGATCAGACGATTTGAGGGAGCGAAGAACTCGAAAAATGCGAAACTAAACAGAAGCTTCGTTTCTACCCATCAGGCCAAAGTCTGTGGCGTCCTTGAGAAGATTCCTGCAGGCAAAGTAACCACATATGGACTAATCTCAAATCACATCGGCTCAGCGCCAAGAGCTGTTGGCGGAGCAGTCGGCTCGAATCCATGGTCTATCTTCGTTCCATGCCACCGCGTTGTCCCCAGCAGTTTAGCCATAGGTAACTATTCACTTTGCGGGACCCTTGGCGAAAGCGGGAGTGCGACGAAGCGTGGGTTGCTAGTTCGCGAAGACTTGCCGATCGACGAGGACAAAATCGATTCAGCAGCTCTTTGGAATCCGTCCGAAGGCGATTAGTTGGCCACCGGCCTCTACGTTGGTCGATTCCAGCCATTCCACCTAGGCCATCTGGAGGCGGTGAAGTATATTCTTGGACGAGTCGATGAGCTGATAATTGTCGTGGGCAGTGCCCAGCACAGCCACACCCTAGACAACCCGTTTACTGCCGGAGAACGAATTACAATGATAAGGCTGGCCCTCAAACAAGCGGGGATTCGCCCGGATCGTTTCACCGTTATCCCTCTTCCTGACGATGAATTCCATAAAGTCTGGGTGGCTCATTTGTTGTCCCAGACTCCAAGCTTCGACGTCGTCTACACGAACGAACCTCTAACCTTTCGATTACTCAAAGAAGCGGGTCTAAGGGTCGAGCGCATTCCTATGTTCAGCCGCAAGAAGTTCACGTCAACAGAAGTCAGAAGAAGATTGTTGACTAACGGGCCGTGGAAAGAACTCGTTCCAAAGGCCGTCGCCAGCTACCTGAAGAAGATCGATGGCGATGAACGCCTGAGGGACATTTCAAAGAGCGACAAGGCTGGCTAAAATCGAATCTCGACCTGACCCAATGGTTTGAGCCCAAGCCTAGCCGCAGCGCTGCTCTCCCTCATCGCGATTTCGACATATCCCTGACTTCCCAAGATAATTCCAAGCTGGTCACCATGAATCTTCGAGTACGTTCTAGCAATCGACGCAGAGGATCGTCCGTGGTCGTTTTCACCTCTAGTCGACGATCCTCGTGCAAGCCTAATCGCAGAAACTCCTCTTCGCCCAAATTCAAAATCACATTGCCGAAAGAATCAACGTGAAGAACTGTACACGTCATTCCTTCGTCCGAAACGCTTACGCTGGGGATGTCGAGACTCACAAGCTCTTTGACTACAGCTCCGACGGCGTCAGGCCTCAATCCGTCCGCTAGTTTCGCGGCCGTCCTCGCGAACACGTCCCTTCCATGGAAGGTTGCAGAGACCCTCTCACCTTTGAGTCGCTGACTGTCTATTTGATGCGCTGCCTTGAAACCAAGTCTCTCAGCAGCCCTGACAAGAAGACCATTATCGGGTCCAACAAGTACTCCGAGCTTGCACAGCACTACCAAGGGCAGTCTCTCAGTTCCAACACCAGGATCGACAACGGCTACATGTATCGAGCCCAGAGGGAAGTAAGGCAATGCCGTTTCGAGGATGAAAGAGCCCATCGCAATGTTATGACGTTCAATTCCATGCGACACATCAACAATCCTAAGATCAGGATTGGCGCTAAGAATAACTCCTTTCATTTCGGCGACATATGGATCAGTCAATCCGAAATCAGAGAGCAGAGTTATCGTGACCATTGAATCCTGTCATGTTGAGAGCTAATCCTTAAAAGAACCAGACCTCGGGCTCGCGCTTCATCACATGGTTGGGCTGCTCTGTGAGTGAGACCCAGAAATTGATCATGCTGCCGGGTCCAACCAACGTGCCTCCCAGAGTCATGAGGGCCATGATCAAGCCTCTCATGGGCCACAGGGGTCCCGATTTCAAGGAAATATTGTCGCAAGTAATCAGCAAGACCAAGAAAGTGTTTCAGACCAAGGAAGATTTGTTCGTTCTCACAACCTCGGGAACAGGGGCGACCGAATGTGCCCTCCAGAACATAATAGAAGATGGAGACAAGATCATTGTCAACGTCAACGGCTTCTTCAGCGAGAGACTAGCGGAAGCGATCAAAGCTTATGGAGGTCAACCCTTGGTCGTGAGCTCAGAATGGGGAAAGGCACCCCGAACAGAGGATTTTAGGAAGATCATCAAAGCAAACCCTGATGCGAAGGCACTTTCAGTGGTCTACAACGAGACCTCCACAGGAGTAACCGTGAGAAGCCTCCAAGAGATCGGAAAACTCTGCGAGGAGGAAGACATCCTACTGATTGTGGACGCGATATCGATTCTCGGGGGCGACAAATTGCCTGTCGATGAATGGAATGTCGACATGTGTGTGACGGCGAGCCAGAAATGCATGATGTGCCCGCCTGGGCTATCGTTCGTGAGCGTGAGCCCGAAGGCGTGGGAGAAGATCAGCGTGAAGAAGCAGCACCGATCCTTCTACCTCGATCTTCCAATGTACAAGAAATACATGGGGGATGGCTTCACACCCTTCACACCCGCAGTGTCCTTATTCTATGCACTCAACGAGGCGTGCGACATGATCCTTGAAGAAGGACTGCCAGCCAGATTTGAACGGCATCGAATCTGCGCGGACGCAGTCTACGGCGCCATGGAGGCTCTAGGCCTAGGCTTAATGGCGGAGCCTGAATCGCGATCACACACCGTCGCCGCGGTGGCTTGCCCAAGTGGCATCGAGGACGGGAAACTGAGGGAACTCATCAGAACTAAGTATGGGATAGACTTAGGGGGTAGCCTGGAAAAGTGGAAAGGAAAGATGTTCAGAATCGGAATCATGGGCAACATTGGATCACCTGAAATCATGTCAACGGTAAGCGCTGTCGCATCAGCAACCGTAGACTTAGGCTTCAAAGGCAGGATATCGGAAGCTCTCGAAGCCGCACGTAAGGCCTTAGCCCGATTGCCTGCGAGGATGAACTAGGCAATGGCCGTAAAAGCCGGCGACTTTCTGCTCGTCAATTTCACTCTCAAGGTAAAGGAGAGCGGAGAAACGGTAGACACGACATATGACGCGGTCGCGAAAGATACCCATCTCCATCGAGAAGACTCAACCTATGGTCCTCGTTTCATAATCCTCGGAGAAGGCTGGCTTCCAAAGGGACTAGAAGATTCTCTGGTAGGAGCCGACATTGGAAAACAGACGACAGTCGAACTGCCTCCTGACAAAGGATTCGGAACACGCGACCCGGCAAAAATGCGGCTTGTTCCCTTGAGACGCTTCCGCGACAAAGGCATTGACCCAACTCCAGGCGCACAGGTCGAATTCGATGGCAGACCCGCGACGGTAAGAGCGGTGGGAGCTGGCCGCGTCCAAGTAGACTACAACCATCCCCTCGCAGGACGAACCCTGATCTACGATGTCTCGATCGAAAAAATAGTCGACGACGATAACGAAAAGATTCTGAACATCATATCAAAACGTATCCCCGAAGTTGACAAGGCAAAATTCGGCGTCGAAAGAACCGGCAAGGAGCTGACGGTCGAGGTCCCCGAGGAGGCGTTCTATCTTAGCGGACTTCAAGTAGCCAAGAAATCGGTGACCTCTGATCTGCAGAAATTTTTCCCAAACATCGACACAATCTCATTCCGGGAGGTGTTCAAGAGAAGACCACACGAAGCCCAGGTGGAGGAAGTGCCAAAGCCCTCAGCCGTTGAAACAGGCAAGTCGGCGGTACAAGTCGAGACGAAGCAGCAGACAGAAAAGGCTCAAGAAGCTCCGGCGCAGCCGGTGCGGAAGAGAAGAGCTCCAGCCAAGAAACCCGCGTCAAAGGGTCCATCGAAGCGGGCAATGATGGGATCAGAGAGCCAAAGGTAGGAATCTACGGATTCTCCAAATGTTTTTAAGCGGTGGAGAACGGGCGGCATTCTACTCTTTCCGTTTTCTCGGAAAGTGGTCTTTAATATCACATGATTAGGAGACACGTCAAGTTGGAATTTCAGAGAACTGGAAAACTACCCGTCCTTAAGGGAACCACGACGATTGGCGTCGTCTGCCATGACGGAGTCGTGCTGACGACAGACACTAGGGCAACGATGGGCTCTTTCGTGGCGCACAAACACGCTAAGAAAGTATACCGGATCGACCAACACATAGCAATGACAATAGCCGGAGTAGTGGGAGACGCACAAGCCATCGTCGAGATGCTTCGGGCGAACTCTGCACTTTACAAGCTAGACCTAGCGAGACCAATCCCGATCAATTCTGCCGCGAGACTCGTATCGAACGTACTCTTTCAATCCAGATACTATCCGATGGGGGTTCAGGCGCTTATCGGAGGAATGGACGATTCCGGCGGTCACATTTTCATGCTGGATCCGCTTGGAAGCATGATGGAGGAAAAATTCGTCTCCACAGGCTCAGGATCTCCAGTCGCATACGGAGTGCTGGAATCGGAGTGGAAAGATACGATGAATGTTAAGGAGTCCGTCCCCGTAGTAGTGCGAGCAATAGACTCTGCTATGAAACGGGATTCGGCCAGCGGCGACAGCTTCGACGTAGCCGTGATATCCAAGGACGGGTATAGAGAGCTCACAGAGGACGAGAAGAAGCACATCCTCCACGCGTAACCTCGTTCTCAACCACCTCTTCAACGTATCATACACAAGGAGTAGCATAGACGAATGACTAGAACCTACAACGATGTATCTGCGAGAATACGAGAGACAATAGTAGAGCACATGCCGAAGGATGCCGAAATTACCAGGATCGAGTTTGAAGGGCCGCGCCTCGCGATATACGTGAAGAACGTCAACCTCCTCTCAGAACAGAACTACGTTGTAACAGAAATTGTGAACTTGCTCCACAAACGGATTGTCATACGCTCAGACCAATCCATCCGTCTCCCCGAGAGAGAAGCGGAAGGCTACATACGCAAACTCGTACCTGCTGAAGCTGAAGTCACGGCGATCAACTTCGACCCCAGCCTCGGTGAGGTTGTTGTAGAAGCCAAGAAACCTGGTGTAGCGATAGGTAAGGAGGCGTCTGTCCTTCAGCAAGTCGTTAAGGAGACCAGATGGCGCCCCAGGATTCTCCGATCCCCTCCGTTGCACTCAAAGATTATTGCTAGCACGCGTCACATTCTCCACACTGAGAGCGAAGAGCGCAGTCGGATTTTGCGAGATGTAGGAGAGAGAATCTTCCGCCCAACCTTCACCAAGGCTGGGTATGTCCGTCTTGTAACTCTCGGATCATTCCGAGAAGTTGGGCGATCAGCTATGCTCATCCAGGCTGGAGCGAGCACCGTCCTCATGGATTGTGGAATAAATCCAGGCGCACAAGACCCGTCATCCGCCTACCCTCGGTTCGACACCGACGAGTTTGATCTCGAGAAACTCGACGCTGTAGTAATATCTCACGCGCATCTGGATCACTGTGGAATACTGCCCTTCCTCTACAAGTACGGCTACGACGGCCCAATCTACTGTTCAGAACCAACACAGGTACTCATGACGCTACACCAGCTCGACTACCTCGACGTTCACAGTAGAGAAGGGGAACACTCCCCCTTCGACCAGAAAGACGTCAGAGAGGTCGTGACGCACACGATTCCATTGAGGTACAATGTTGTGACTGACGTAGCTCCAGACATCAAGCTGACACTGCACAACGCAGGACACATCCTCGGTAGCTCCATCGTACACCTCCACATCGGCGAAGGCCTCCACAACATCGTCTACAGCGCCGACTTCAAGTTTGGAAGAACAATGATGCTGGACCCTGCCATGGCCCAATTCCCTAGAGCAGAGACTTTGATCATCGAGAGCACCTATGGGGGCCCAGACGACATTATGCCTGACCGTGAGGGGGTTGAAGGCAGACTCGTCAGTATAGTCAACGAGACTGTCGAAAAGAATGGAAAGGTCCTCATCCCAGTCCCTGCCGTTGGGAGAGCCCAAGAAATAATGCTGGTTCTGGACGCTTACATGAGAAACGGTGCCTTGCGTGAATTGCCCATCTATATTGAAGGGATGGTAAACGAGGCGACGGCGATACACACGGCATTTCCCGAATATCTTGTGAGAGACATCAAAGAACAAATCCTCCATCAGGATCTGAACCCGTTCCAATCTGAATACTTCCATCCAGTCACGCATCCAGGTGATAGAGACGAAATAGTCGCGGGAGGACCCTGTGTCATAATTGCAACCTCTGGAATGCTCGAGGGGGGACCTGCTATCGACTATTTCAGGAGACTAGCCCCCGATCCAAGAAACACCCTAGCCTATGTTAGCTACCAGGTGGAGGGAACTCTCGGAAACAGAATCAAGAACGGTCTGAAGGAAGTATCTCTCTTCGGTCCTGACGGCAAGATAGAGATGGTGAAATGCGATATGCGGGTCGAATCGATAGAAGGATTCTCGGGCCATTCAGATCGCAACCAGCTCCTAGGTTTCATAAAACGAATGATGCCCAAACCCACAAGAATCATTGTGAACCATGGAGAGCGAAGAAAGTCTGAACTTTTTGCTCAGAACGTCAACCGCATCTTCGGCATCAAAACAGTAGTGCCAGACGTTCTAGAGTCACTTAGACTCCGCTAGCTAGTCCCTGGCAAAGTTTCCTTCTGCAAGGGCACAGCAGGAATAGCAGTTTCAGACCCCGCAGTTTCCCGGCGCCAGATCTTTACACCAGGCGGGGTGATTACAATACGCTCCTCCCCAAGTCGTGCGATGTCGCCACCAATCGACTTCACGTGATCCGTCAATTCCGTTATTGCGAGCTTAGTCTCATCAACACTCTTCCGTGCCAATGGCGTAATTCGGACGATCAGTATATTTCCAGTCCGGATTTCAGTCTTGATAACTTCAACGTCATCCAGTTCCTGCAAAGGAAGCGCTTTCACGTAGAGAGGAGAGTGCGCCATGTGGAAACATCAATTCATGATACGATGATATTTCTGAAAACGCCTGCCAGAACGACTTTAAACTTTGCCTGACGTAATTCGAGACAAATCGTCAACTTCCTGAGTGAGAGGGTGACTGAGACTTTATCACTTCCCACACAGGATCCCCCACGTAATGGATGTTCGCCACCACCTTTCCCTTCTTCGTTGCTGTCAATTCTCCTGAAGCAAGCAAGGATCTTCCGACCGCCAAGAACTTGCCATGTTTCTCGTCGACTATGACAACTAGCTCCTTCTCGCCAAAACTTCCCTCGACCCGCCTGATTCCAGGTGCCATAATATCCGCTCCTCCAACCACATGAGGAATTGCGCCCATGTCCACAGTGATGCGGGGTAATTTTTCCAAAGCAAGGGTATTCGTCAACACTGGAACAAATTGTCCTTCTCTCTTCGAGGCCACCGGCTGACCATCGACGAAAATGACCTCAGCGCTCTTCACCATCTCCGTTTCGACACGTGATTTCCGAGAGAGATGTTCGAAACCGGGAAGCTTGTTCAATTCTTCAATCAGAGGTTTAGAATCGCGATCCTTCAGAATAGTTCTGTTTGGCAACTCGATTGGATTTTGTGTACGACAATCTTTAAAAGTGTACCAAAGCCCGGACACCTACTTCCCCAGTTGAACTCTGAATGTCAGACGTTGCAGCCAAAATCTTCGAAGAGAGCCTAAACAAAGTCGTTCTCGTCCAACTGAAAGGAGGACGAAGCGTCAGGGGAAGATTGTACAGTTTCGACCAACACATGAACCTCGTACTAGAAGAGGCCGAAGACGTAACAAATACGGATGCGACAAAAAAGCTCGGCACGATAATCGTCCGAGGAGACAACGTAGTCCTAGTTTCACCCCCACCCAAAAGGTGA
>Ga0066681_10000719_pt1 | contig 11766 bp, 8 predicted proteins | sample GraSoiAngelo_130_FD_65629 | JGI IMG/M metagenome (GOLD analysis project Ga0066681, IMG submission 65629) | Grasslands soil microbial communities from the Angelo Coastal Reserve, California, USA - 14_0929_02_20cm | ecosystem: Environmental > Terrestrial > Soil > Grasslands | place: USA...
GCGATTCTGGTGCTCGCGGCGATGGTGTTCTTTGGCAAGGAAAGCGTGACCATACCCGACAAGCAGGTCATCAAGTTCGCGGCCGACAGTGATTGGATTCGGGTCGCTTATTTGACGCTGGCGCCGTTGTTGGGGACGGCTGCTGCTAGCACGCTGTTTGCAGTGGCGCTGCTGGCGAGCGGCCAGAGCAGCACCATCACCGGTACGCTCGCCGGGCAAGTCGTGATGGAAGGCTTCATGCATTGGCGAATCAAACCCTGGGTGCGACGGCTCACCACCCGCACGCTGGCCATCCTGCCAGCGGTCTTCGTTATCGGCACGCGAGGGGAGAGCAGCGTTACCGATCTGCTTACGCTCAGTCAAGTGGTGCTAGCGCTGCAGCTTCCGTTCGCCATGTTCCCACTCCTGCATTTCACGAGTTCCAGCAAGCGAATGGGGACTTGGAAGAACGGATGGTTTCTACTGATTGCCGGTTGGGCCAGCGCAATTCTGATCACCGCGATGGACATTTACGGCCTGCCGGACTCGCTCAAAGCCGCGTGGCAGGTCGTCACCGGAGGGTGACGCCGGAACGACAGAAACGGAACAACCATGTACGAAACCATTCTCGTGACATTAGACGGCACGCCAACTGATAGGGCGATTGTCGAACACGTTAAACAACTCGCACAGCTCGCGCAGAGTCATTTGGTGTTGCTTCATGTGGCCGATGGATGGGCGGCTAGAACTTATGGCCCGGACGCGGTTAGTCCTGAAATCGCCGAAGACACTGCGTATTTGGAGAAAGTCCAGTCGGAGTTTCAATCAATGGGCATTCCCGCAGAGGCTGAACTGGCGTATGGCGAACCGGTGAACGAAATCATCAAATGGGTTCAGCAGAAGGGTTGCGATCTGGTAGCGATGAGCACACATGGACATCGTTTCCTTGCCGACATATTTCTCGGGGCCACAGCTAGCAGAGTCCAGCACAGTATCAGCGTGCCCGTTCTTCTTCTTAGGGCGAAATGAGGCGGTCACTTGTCCCGGCGCCCGAATCGTGCACGAAAGCGGGCAACTCGTGTAAGTGGCAGCCCGGCTTACATTCATCCGAGGCGACGATTCTGGACGTATTGTCGGCAACCCCTTACCTTACCGGATTGGATTATGGAAGGGTTGCCCGTAATCCAGGAACAATCCTAAAAAGTAGCGCTGCGGCTAAAACCGAGGTCACTTCGGCGCTGATTTCGGGCCGCGCCCCGCGCCACGATCAGAGCCGGTAGCCGACGAGCGTGCGCGGCGCGGTCCGCAGGAAGAGCATGCCGGCGACGTCGTCCACTGCGTACACCGGCTCGCGCTCCTTGCCCAGATCCACGCGTGCCCGTGGCTGCCCGCTATCCTTGTCGATCTGAAGAAGTACGTTGCCATTCCCATCGGTCGCTCGCGTCAACATGAAAACCGATCCGGGAACGGTGAGCGATGCCTTGAAGCGCTTCGTCGCTAGCGCCGCCGACTGGCGCGAGTAGCCCGCGAGTTGTGCACCGGCCTGCGAGTACGCTGTCGCCAGTTGTGCAGTGACGTATTGCGCGTTGGGATCTGTGGTTTACTGCGACGCTTGGGCGAAGGCGTCGCCGTAGGCTGATGCGGCAGCGCCGTAGAGACCAGCGCGCACTGCGTTCACGGCGTTGAGGGCACGCACCAGCCCCGGAAGCTGGGGCGCAGGGTAATAAACCTGCTGCTTCACCTGCCCGTCTCGCCCGACGAGCACGAGGTTCTGCGGCGCGATTAGAACAATGCCTGTCGGCCGGATTTCCATATCAGTCGGATCTTCGCCACCCTGCAGCTTGATCTCACCACCCAGGGCGTGAAAGTTACCGGCTTCGCGATCGACCGCATACAGCCGGTGGTCGCGATTCGCAAAGACGTAAAGAGTCCGGCCTTCGACCGCATGATGCAGGTAGTACCGTTCCGCCTTGTAGTCTTCCGCGCTTAGCGGCTTGCCGCTCTCAATCGCGTCTTTGAACTTTTGCTGACCTGTCGCAAGATCGATGATGTTGACCTCAGCGTTTATCGTGGCATCGGGGCGTGACACGTAGAGCAAACCGGCCGGCGTAAGCTCTGCATAGGCGAGTTGGCCCTTGATCTTCACATCCTTCTTCAGGCGCAGTGTCGCCGTGGCCACATCCAGCACGTTCACGAAGGTGCGTGACTCGGCGTCCACGGCCAGAACCACGGCGTCGCCGGCGACCATCGCGTCGACCACGTTGCCGTGCATACGGAGTGACTTCGCGGCGACCATCGTCCCATCTTCGTAGCGCGCCACGTTGAGACCTGTCTGGGTGACTCCGTTGATGACGCGACGGCTGTGCATTGGCTCACCTTCCGGCGGCGCTTCGGGGAGCATGATGATCCCCGCAGGATGTTGGACGATATCCCGAATGTTGCCCTCCGCGCTCGCGGGATTGGACCAGAGCGCCTGACCGTCAACGAGCCTGTAGGCCATAAGGTGGTCGTCGAAGCTCACGTAAATGCGATCAGCTTTATTGAGCGACGGGTAGAGTCGCACATGTCGCGGGGTTTGCGCCCAACGGGCGGCGGGCAGTGCCGCAGACCACCGCACCGCGCCAGTCCGCGCATCCAGCGCCCGCAGACCCATCAGCGTGTGGACGACGATCATGTCCGGCCCCGCCTGCAGCACCTCCAACGCGCTGCCCTCGGCAGCCGTGCGCTGTAGGCCCTGCATCAGAGCACCGAAGCCCCTCTTCTTGGGCTCGGCCTGCTCGAACAGCGCTTCGTTCGCCCAACACTGTTCGCCCGTCACGAGATCGTAGAGCGCGACGACCGAAGACCCGTCCGCGCGCCGCCCGTGGACAAGAAGCGTGCCGCTCTGTGGCAGGACGCGTCGCGTAACGATTTGCTGCAGCTTTAGACGCTGGGAATCGAAGGCGACTACGCCACTCACTGGGTCAAAAATTACCAGCACGCCCGGCCGCGTCGCTTCCATTAGGAGTGACCCCTCGACCACGCGGACGCCGTCGGTCGGTACCGCTCCAAGCTCGGGCTTTTCCCACATGACCTGGCCGCGCTCGATATCGACAGCCGCGAGCGCGGCATCCGTCGACACCAGGAGCGCGCCCATCGGCGTGACCTGCTGCCAGCGAATGTCCCCCTTAACCTTAAGAGTCCACGCTGCAGTTGCACCGGAAGGCGCAGGCGCAACGGCTTGAACATTGGGCTGCTGTGGTGCGGAAGATATCCCGCTCGATAGAAGCACGGAGACGGGCCCGAGCAGTGCGCTGGCAAATATGATTCTTTTCATGAGGGATTTACTCTCCTGGCTGAGTTTTCGAACCAGGATGGCGTTGATTTTATTTTGGCAGAATCTGTCCTTGGGAAAACAGACTTGAGATATAAAAGTGTCGGCTTAATTACCCCATGTTAGGCCATCACTTCCGGTTTGTCGGCACCCGGAAGTAATCTTTGAACCCGATTTGGCGTATGCCGTGGGGTGGAACGGACGGAAGCAATGTTGGGGACATCGTGGGGACAAGAAAAGGTGTTTGGGGATGGTCCCGAAGCTGTTAACTGACGCCAGAGAAACGCGATATTGGATTTGAAGTTCTCTGTTAACAGCCGAATGCTCTACCGTTGAGCTACCGGGGAGTTGCACAACGCCACTGTTTTCATTCTATTACAGCAAACAGATTCACGCCATGACCATTCGGAACGACGCCCAAAAAGCCGTAGCGATGAGCCGCCAGGCATCATCTTCATCTTGTGATAGTTACGCGGCCCTTTTGAGCGGAGGCTTCGGGACTTTGGGGACATCTTTTTTCGGCGCGGATAAATCAGGAGGGAGACCGCGCAGAAACCAGAACGTCTGCCTGTTTACGCGAAAGGTCGCGGATTCGAGTCCGGTCGCTCCAGTAAATTCTCTCGCTGCACCCGCGTGGCCCGCGGCCACAACTTCGCCAAAGGCGCGTCCGATAGAGCACTAGCGGCACTCGGCCGCAATGGCGAATGGTTGTGGTCCCTTTGAGGGAAGCATCAAGAGACCGGGCGTTCCTTGCTATTCGATCGTTCCACATTGCCGGGCCGTTCCACTGCCGGTGCTTGAATTAGACTATCGTTCGGATAGAAGTGATTCACCGTTGCAGGGGTAATCAGCTTGTGATCTACAAAGACAGCGGGCGGCACAGGACGCCGCTGCAGAATATCTAAGCTGACGCGGATAAGGCCGTCGCCGTAGCGTTCAGGAAAGAACGCCACCGAGCCCAACAGCCGCGTGCCAGTTCTGCGGAGTTCCGCTCGGCCTTCGTGTGAAGCATTGTGGCCCATGATGGCGCAGCAGTCGGTGCGGCCCGCTTCCTCAAAAGCGCGCAGCGTGCCGAGCGCACTGGCATCGTTAATAGCTCCTACGAGGACGCGACGCGAGCGTGACAGGCGCAAGTGTTTACGGACGGCGTTGAAACTCGGTCCCAACTCCCCGTCTCCGTCCAGCCGTACGACACGGCAATTCTTGGAAGCGGGCAAGTGAAGGTTTAGTCCGACCAACATTCCGGTAAGCCGCATGCGTGGGAGATTCCCGGCCCGCGGCAATTCCAGGAGGATGATTTCCTCGACTTCAGAATTCCAGTTTTCCTTGACCCACCGCGCCAGATATCGTCCCGCAATCAGGCCAGCTTCGTAGTTATTTGCACCGTAATAGGTGGCGCCTGGGTGCGGAATATCGATGGCGATCAGCGGAATATTTGCTTCACGGTATTTTGCAGCGACGATAGGCGCCACATTTTCGTCAGTCTGAAATTCGATGACCAAGTCGACTTTTTCGCGTACCAGCAAGTCGGCATTGCGCAAGGCAATTCTCGGGCTGTAACGATTATCGAGGGAGATCAGCTCGATGCCTTCCGCAGCCGCTGCCCTCTGCAAGCTGAGAGAAACTTCCTTCGAAAACTGGTATTCAGTTCCCTGCGCGCCGTAGCCAAGGCGGTATAACCTTTGCTTCCAAGGGCGAACGCAACACTGATAAAGGTTTTCGCCGACCTTTTCCACCATGCCGCACTTCTCTAGTGTGTAGAGCAGACGGAACACCATAGTCTTGGGTAAACCGCTGCGCGAGGCGACCTCTCTGAGGGGCAGCGCTTCACCGGGCGATCGAAAGGCACTGAGAAGGCAGGAGGAATGGATGACAGACTTGACCAGATACCGGTCTTTTGAACGGACGGCTTGCTCCATAGCGCATAAAACGGTAATACTTATATTTTATTTTGCAAAGCGAAATCTGTGCGCATTCTGTATTCGCGCCGTGCGTGTCCCATTTTCAATGTTTGTTTGTTACATGGCTCTGTTTATTGGGCTTGGGTGGCGGAACGGTCAAACTAATATTGCGCAGCGCGAAACGCCTCACGCTGGCGGAGAAACTCCGTGACGGGGGCCAATTCACCGTGTAGGCTTTCGCTCTTTGAGGATTTCGATGCCATACATCGAGGAAGAAAGGATCTTTCACGAAATCCTCTATTTCGAATGGGCAATGGGAAAAACTGCCGACATCGTCTACCCGATCGACCGGAGTCATAACCTTAAGGGGAAAATTGAAGCAATGATCCAGACGGTCACGATGGCACAAGAGCTTTACTGTGCATGGCTGCTGACCCTGGCGTCGGTTTTGCTCGTGGGCTCAACCGTGATTGTCGGGTACGGGAATTACGTAGCCCTCGAGCGCTAACACGCGCGCACTTCTCGCGGCACAGCCTATATGCCTTTTCTTAGAAGTGCAGCTTAAAGCCGAATTGCAAAATTCTTGGGTCGAATGCGCTGGGTACAAACCCAGGTGTGCTAGCGCCGCTCTGCCTTCCAAAGTTGGACGAATTGATGCCTGCGGTTGCGCCGGGACCTCCAACGCTTGGGTTGAAGTGATTGATGGCGTTGAACGCTTCGAACCGGAATTCAATCTGCTTTTGCTCACGGAGGGGGAAGATCCTGGTGATGGCCATGTCAATATTGAAGGTACCCGGCGAGCGTAGAAAATCACGTCCAACGTTGCCGAACGTACCAATCGCGGGAGCTGCGAAGGCAGCTTTGTTGAACACTACATAGCATTGAGTTGTCCCCGTTGTATTGCAGGGTTGCCATTGGTTGATGTAAAGCGGCTGTCCTGGAACAATGTTGGGACGGTCATTGCCTTCACCAGTGGCAGAAGTATCCGTGCCTGTGCGTACGTCAATGGGCCAGCCGCTCTGCGCGCGAATCCCCGGCGCGAGTTGCCATCCGCCGAGGAACCACCGCAGCGCTCCTCTTCCGTGGAAGGGGCTGTCCGCAACCATCGTAGCGTTGAAGATGTGTGTGATATTGAAGTTACAGACGGCATAGTCCGCGCGCGGGTTATTCTGGATCTGGAAGTACGTACCCCGGAGATCCCCGTTGAAGTCTCCGATGCTCATGCACTTTGAAAAGGTGTAGTTAGTATTTAGGGAGAAGCCTTTGCCAAATCGATGATTCAAGCTGGCGAGGAGAGCATGGTAGGTCGAAAAGCCACTGTCGAATGCCAAATCGAGTGCCCCAATCTCGCCGGGATTTTGTGGAGCGCTTGCCCCGCCTGCAATGAGAGTTAGGAAGCGCCGCGAGGTCTCATTGGCAGCGTTGCCTTGGCATGTGCCTCCCGGAGCTGCCACGCAGGCGGCCGCTGTAACCTGCGGGGCGTTGAAGTCATACGACAAAGGAATGTGAACGCTGCGGTTGCCCAAATAAGAAAGCGAAAACGCCCAGTTGCCGAAGATCTGGCGCTCCCAACTCAGATTCCATTGCTGCATGTACATGGGCCGCATGTCCGGCGGGAAGGAAACCCAGAATGAGCCACCCGGGAAGATGGCCCCACTGGCGGGGAATGGATTTTGATTTGAGTTTGCAGATCCGCAACCAGTGGCGTTCGAATAGTTGAGCCACGGATTCGAAAACGTTCCGCACCCGCTGGAATTGTCAATCTGATTGACGACCGGCGGGTTCGACGTTAGCCTTTGCGAATACCAAACCATAGCGGAGTCGTAGAAGATTCCATAGCCGGCACGAATGCTTTGCTTGCCGTTGCCGGAGGGATCCCAAGCGATCCCGAAGCGCGGAGCGAAGTTCATCAGATGGTTGTTCGTGAATGCCGCCGGCACACCCGGATCACCGAAGAACAACATGCCGGCAGGCGCATTGGCGTACACCGTGCTGTGCTGGTTCTGCAGGAACGCATTCATATCGAAAATGCTTCCGCGGCGAAACAAGTCCGACGGCCACAGTGTCGGCTCCCAGCGCAGACCGGCGGTCAGCGTGAGCTTTGGGCCGAGGCGGATCGTGTCTTGTCCGTAGAAGCTTGGAATCGTTGAGCGATAGGCCACCTGCTGTGCGCGGCTCTGCGTAAACGCGCTGTACTTTCCAACTAAGAAGTCCGCAAGGCCATCCCCGGTGAACGTTCCGTTCCAGGTGAACGTTCCGTTTTCATCAAAGCCTGTCAGCGTGTTGTTCTGAGTGCGGATCAAAAGCCCACCGAAAGCGAAGTGATGACGTCCGCGGATCCAATCTATGTCGTCCGCTTCAGTCCAGGAGTTCACATTGAAGTGCCCCGGAGCACACGTACCGCATCCCAGCCCGAAATAGCCGCTGATCGAAGTGAGCAGAAAGTTCGGGATAGCGACATACATGTTGCTGCCGAGCGTTGTTGGATTGATGTCATTCGGGTTCACGCCGCGGTTGTCGCGCCGGCGCGACGCGGTCGCATGAAAGGAGTTGACGAGACTGGAGCTAATGGAATAGCTGTCGCCGATGGTAAGGCTCTGCGCCCGCTCCCAGTTGCCTGGGGTTTGCGTCAAAATGAGGTTGTGAATGTCGAACGGAGGCGGGGCTTGGAAGTCATCAATGAAATAACGTCCATAGAGATTATGCCTGGCGCTAAACACGTAGTCTATGCGGCCGATTTCCTGGTTTTCATTATCGATCGCCGGCAAAACATACTTCAATAAGCCGCAAGGGTCCGTGGAAATGGGGACGTATCCGCCGCTGAACAGCTTGACCGCGACCGGGTCAAACGAGGAGGGATTCACTTGGTTGCCAACGAAAGGTGCCTTTAAGGTTTTGCCTGTGGTTGTCCCAGTACAACCAGGAGACGCCAAGGTGGTGAAATCGCCCGCTAGCGCGGCCGCGGTCGCTGTGTGTGTGCTGGCGGACGAAGCGGAGTGCTGGCGGGTGCCCTGATAACCGGCAAAAAAGAATAACTTGTCCTTAATAATCTTCCCGCCGACTACGCCGCCGAATTGATTTCGCAGCAAATTGTCGGGAACGGAACCACCGCTTGCTGTAAGGAAAGAGTGCGGTGCGGCGTTAAATGCACCGTCGCGGTAGAACTCAAACGCGCTGCCGTGAAAGCTGTTGGTGCCAGACTTAGTAACCAGGTTGACGACACCGCCCGGGTGCAGTCCGTTTCTCGCAGGCAAAGAACTCGTCTCAACGCTGAATTCCTGGAGCGCGTCCGGAAAGGGAAAGGGCAGATTGACGTTCGAAAACGTATCGTTATTGTCCCCGCCATCGAGCAGGTAGTTCGTACCGTTGGCCTGCCCACCCGCCACGGAGATGGTAACTGAGCTATAGAAGTTTTTGCTGCCGGTTTCGTCACCGCCCGGCGCGGACATCGACGCACCCGAAATCAGAACCAACTGCGTGACGTAGCGACCATTCAGCGGAAGCTCGGAGATACGCTGCGAATCCACCACGTTCGAAACCGAAGCGTTCTCAGTCTGGATCAGAGCCGCCGCCGCCTTCACCTCCACCGTTTCCGATAACGAGCCCACCACAAGAACGGCATTGAGCGTTACGTGGTCGTCCACGTGCAGCACAATTCCCGTCTGGGTGTAAGTCTTGAACCCATCTTTTTTGACTTCGAGCTGGTAGGAGCCGACAGGCAGCCCGGGCAGAAGGTACTGTCCTTGTTCATCGGTGGTCGCCATGTGCCCGATGTTGCGCTGGGTCTCGAGCATCTTGACTGCCGCCCCCGCCACTGCGGCTCCCGTGCCGTCAGTGACTCGCCCGGATACCTGGGCGACGTTTACCTGCTGCGCCCCAACCAACGAACGTGAAAAACAAGCCATTGCCAACAAAAGCGCTATGAGGTAACAGATCTTTCGGACCATGTCATCTCCTCGAAACTAGAATTTTGGGGGTCGAAGGCGCGATCACACTTCGGGAAGTGTGGATAAAGATGCCGAAGGCCGGCAGGTTTCTGCCAAATCCAGCGGACCAGCCGCAGACCAATGACGACGATCCAACAAAAGCCAGCACGAGCCACCCCTCCGGGGTAGCCCTTATCTATTTCTCATTGGAAAACGCCGTCAATCACATTCAGGGAGCCGATTCGGATTATGCATTGAAGAACGCTAGAGAGGGAGTCGCTCAGGCGATAAGTCATTAAGAGCGCGACATATAGCTTTGCTTTTCAAGTACCTGATGCCTTTCGATCATCTCCCTTCGATTTGTGTCCTTTGCGCACTGCGAAACGTCATCTCACATAACAGATCTTGTTTGCGAAATCTCTGGACTTGCGTATCCTTCACGGCGAGGAGCGAGAATTGAGCAGTCTGCGCTTGTTTCTGTGCATTGCATCATCGCTACTTGTAGTCGGCATCGACTCGCGGCCCGCCTTTGCGCAAGCTGATACTACAACGACAATGCGCGCCGGTTTCGAGGATCCTCCGCCGGATTGCAGAATCATGATGCGCTGGTGGTGGTTTGGTCCGGCCGTCATCAAGCCAGAGTTGGAGCGAGAATTGCGCACCATGAAGCAAGCAGGCATTGGCGGTGTTGAAATTCAACCGGTCTATCCGCTGGCTCTGGATGATCCGGGCAACGGATTCCACAATTTCCCGTATCTTTCCGATGAATTCATTGATGATTTGCGCTTCGCCGCCAATGCAGCCCGGGAATTGGGGCTCCGTCTCGATGTGACTCTCGGCAGCGGGTGGCCATTCGGCGGACCGCATATTCCAGTAACCCAAGCCGCGGGAAAACTGCGGGTCACTCAACTATCCATTATGTCTGGTTCAAATTCGACAGCCGTTCCCGCAATCACCACCGGTGAAAAATTACTCGCTGCGTTTCTCAGCGACTCCACAAAACCCTTCTCGGTTCCACACATGGTGAACTTGTCTGAAATCCATGATGGCCGCTTGATTCTGCCTCCCGCAACGTCCCCGCGAACCGTGACCTGGTTCATTGCCAGCCGCACAGGTATGACGGTAAAGCGTCCAGCCAGCGGCGCAGAAGGTTTTGTTCTCGACCACTTTGATCGAACAGCCATCGAAAACCACCTGCACAGAGTTGGCGAACGTTTGATGGCGGCATTCGGAAAGACTCCGCCGTATTCCGTATTCAGCGACAGCCTCGAAGTGTATGGCTCCGACTGGACTAACGACCTGCTGGAACAATTCCGGAATCGGCGCGGTTACGATCTGACACCCTACCTGCCCGCACTGGTACAAGATATTGGACCCGTGACCTCCGCCGTGCGGCACGACTGGGGCCAAACACTTACGGAGTTGATTAACGAGCGCTACCTGGTTCCGATTCGAGAGTGGGCGGCGCAACATGATACCCGGTTCCGCTCCCAGACCTATGGGATGCCAGCGGTTTCGCTCTCCAGCAACGCCCTGGTGGATCTCCCAGAGGGCGAGGGCGACCACTGGAGGAACTTCTCACCCGTGCGATGGGCCTCCTCTGCGAATCATCTGTACCAGAACAACGTCACATCCGCGGAAACGTGGACCTGGCTGCATTCGCCTGCATTCCGCGCGACTCCGCTGGACATCAAGGCGGATGCCGATTTGTTTTTCCTCCAGGGCGTCAACCAGATCGTTGGGCACGGATGGCCGTACTCGCCTGAAGGCATCCCCGAACCCGGCTGGAGTTTTTATGCCGCGGCAGCGTTGAACGATCACAACCCTTGGTGGCCGGTTATGCCGGAGGTCGCTCGCTATCTCCAAAGGGTGAGTTACCTCCTGCGTCAGGGCAGCCCAGCAATTGACGTCGCCCTGCTTTTGCCAACGGACGACGCCTGGGCAAGCTTCACACCGGGTAAGGACTCGGTGAGCGATTCCATGGAAGGTTTGCTCGGGCCAAATGTGATTCCCGAGATCTTGGGCGCGGGCCTCAATTTCGATTTCATCGATGCGGAAGCTATCGAAAAGATTGGAAACTCGTATCCGGTCCTGATCTTGCCCGGAATCGAACGCATGCCTCTATCGACTTATCAAAAGATCGAGCAATACGCAGAAAAAGGCGGCTTGGTAATCGCTACGCGCACTCTTCCGATAACGGCCCCGGGCTTGCTCCAGGAAAAAACGGATACTCTGAGAGTGCGCGCTATTTCCCAGGAGCTTTTCCGAGAATCCAATGCAAAAGGTTATTTCCTCGCAGATGATGGCCGGCTGAGCGCATTTCTCAACGAGCATTTCACGTCCGATGTTTCCACTTCTCCAAAAGTCGCCGACCTTGGTTTCGTTCACCGCAAGACGCCCTTCGCGGACCTCTATTTCCTGGCCAACACCAGCAATCGTCCCCTGTCAACCACGGCCGTTTTCCGTTCAATGAGACGGCATGCGGAATGGTGGGATCCTTTCTCTGGAGAAATTTCGTCTGCGAGCGCGAGTTCCTCGATCGAGCTCCATCTGCAGCCGTATGAATCGCGGGTTCTCGTATTCAGCGACCAAGCGGCGCTTCTCAAATCTTCATTGAATACACAATCCGGCGAAAGGAAACGCCTTT
>Ga0066681_10000737_pt1 | contig 11681 bp, 11 predicted proteins | sample GraSoiAngelo_130_FD_65629 | JGI IMG/M metagenome (GOLD analysis project Ga0066681, IMG submission 65629) | Grasslands soil microbial communities from the Angelo Coastal Reserve, California, USA - 14_0929_02_20cm | ecosystem: Environmental > Terrestrial > Soil > Grasslands | place: USA...
TTCTTGGCCGCCGAGCGGCTGGCGCATTTCCCCCCTGCGCCGCTCGCCTTCCTCCGCCCCGCTCGTCTACCCAAAGGTTTCACGCCGCGGGGCGCTCCCGGTGCGTCCTGAACGGCACGCGCCGGACTCCATCGCGACGATGTACCGACTCCTCGCCTGGGCCTTGGCCCGGGGCCGGCCGTGTCTCGCCTGCGGTCATCAACCCCGGTCGTTTTTAGTGACACAGTAGTGTTAAGTCAGCACCGACTATGTCGAGCATCAAGCGTCAATCTATCGGTTGGTCGTGCAATATCTTTTTTGGGCGTCGCGCCGAACGACCGTGATGTTCAGCGGCCACGCCTGGGTCGCCGACGGTTCGATTGATCTGCGCAACGCCGCCCAGAGCACGCGTGTGAAGTGGGAGATCATTCGCCACGGTGAAGAGCGCGTCGGCGAGCCGCGCCGCGGCGAAATCTGTGCCGCGCTCGCGCGGATTCTCGATGTCGACCTATCGTCGGTACTGCAAAGCCGCGCGCTGGCGCTGTACCTAGCCCGGAAAATTCACGAACGATGAAGGAGAAGAGCCACCGAGCCAAGCGCAGGTGCTATAGAAGTGGTGTCTGGACACTTCGAGGCACTCACACGCGGAGGCTCGATGGCCACAGCCTGTATAGCGCACAGCGCGCTCAAGGTCCACGGGATTTCCAAGCCGATCATCGCGCGGTTCGATCAGCCCCACGCCAGCTCCGATGGCGGCGCGATTCTGATCAAGGCGGTCGACGACCGACTCGGGCTGACGTGGCGGTACACGCGCCTGTACTGCGGGCGTGGCGACATGGAGAACCGGTTCAAGGAACTGCAGCAGGGGCTGGCCATGGACCGCACGAGTTGCTCCCGCTTCGCCGCCAACCAGCTTCGGCTGTTGTTCTCCGTCGCGGCCTACGTCCTGTTCCAGGTCTTGCAGGGCTTCGCCCGCGGCGCGGCCGTCGGCGCGGCGCAGGTCTGGACGCTACGCGAGCGCTTACTGAAGGTCGCCGTGTGGACCGAGCGCTCGGTGCGACGCATCGTGCTGCACTTCCCGCAAGCCTTTCCGTGGCGGGACGCCTGGCAGCAACTCGCGCAGGCACTGCGCGCGACCTGACCCCACGCGCGGGTTGGCCAGCCGTGCCCAAGGCGGACGTCTCTCTTGCGCACCGCCGCGACGATCATCCGTGCGATCGCCGGGGCCGGTCGCTGACGCCACGATGCCGGCATCGGCGCCCCGCGCGCTCGTTTCGCCGCACGAACTCTCAACCCAGCGCTCGCTGGAGCCGCCGTGCTCTCGGACGAGTGCATTCATGAATAGTCCGGGCTAGGCCAGCGAGTGAGCGGCTTTGCCGGCGGGAACGACGGCGCCCCGCCCCAGGAGCCGACCGCCGCGAAGCTTCGCGTGGAGTGAGCCCACCTCGGGCAGCGGAACGACCTCGGTGACGACCGGCGTGATGCGCCGCTCCGCCACCAGGCGGGCCGCCTCGCCGAGCTCCCAGCGCGACGCGTAGCGCGATCCCAGAAGCGCCAGCTCACGCGCCACCAGCTCGCGCGGCGCAACCTCGGTCGCGAGGCCCGGAAAGGTCGTCAGCACGACGAGGCGGCCGCGCGGGGCGAGCGCATCGAGGCAGAAGCGAAGCGTCGCCGGGTTGCCGACCAGATCGACCGCGACGGTCACGCCGCGCGGCGCCAGATGGCGAATGGACTGCGCCGCGTCGGGCGCCGACGAGTCGAAGGCGGCCACGGCTCCCATCTCACGCACGAGCTTCAGCCGCTCCTCGCCGCGATCGATGCCGATGACCGTGCCGCCGAAGACCCGCGCCATCTGCACCATGTGGATGCCGACGCCGCCGGCGGCACCGATCACCATGACGCTGTCACTCGGCGCGATCGCGGCGCGCCGGCTCACGTGGAGCGGCGTGGCGATGGCGTCGGGGATCGCAGTGGCGGCGATGGGCGACACGCCGTCGGGCACGGCGATGCAGTTGCGCGCAGGCAGCGCGACGTACTCGGCGTAGCCGCCGTCCCTCGCGACGCCGACCTGGCCGGCGAGGTTCCGGCACAGCGGCTCGTGACCGAGGTGGCAGAGATCGCAGGCGCCGCAGAAGAGGTAGAAGTGGGTCAGCACACGCTCGCCCACGCGGGGGCTCGACACGCCGTCGCCGGTCGCGATGACGCGTCCGACGATCTCGTGACCCGGGATGCGCGGCAGATCCTCGGGGCGGCGGCTGTGATTGCCGCTCATGTAGTTGAGGACGGTCAGCCCGACGCTACAGGCTTCGACCTCGATCAGCACCTCTCCGGCCACCACCGACGGTCGGGCGACCGTCTCGTAGCGGACCTCGCCGCCCCACTCGTGGCGGACCTGCGCGTGCATCGGCCCGCTCGTCATGGCGGGGATTCTATCCCGCCGCGGGCGCGGCGGGTGAGCGCGCTACTCGGCCGCCGGCCTCGGAATGAGGATCCAGCCGAGCGCGGCGAGGTCGGAGTCGCGATCCATCACGCGCCGCTCGCGGTCGACCTTCGAGCCCCGATCGGCCGTGCGCGTCGTTCGACGATCCACGATCACCTCGACGTTGTCGGTGTCGAGGAAGGCAGCGGTCAAGCGCTCCTTCAGGTCCGGCCGGTCGCGCGCCACGACGTAGAGCAAGCGCACGCGCTTGGTCATGAGACTTCCTCGACCACGGCCCAGCCCATCGCCCGCAGCGATCCATCGATGCCGGTCGTGCGTCGCTCGCCGACGCGCCGGTCGCCGGTCGACTGCCCGGTGAGGTGCCCGGCCTCGGCCAGCCGGCGCTGACCGTCTCGCCGATCGACCACGATCAGGACGTCATCGGCGCCCACCAGCGAGGCGCGCAGTGACTCCAGGCGAGCCAGCTGGTCGCGAGCGACGACGAAGATCAGGCGCATGGCGTCGGATCGTAGTTTACGACGTGCGAGGCCCGACCGGGCGGCGGCCTTGGAAGTACTCCACCACCCGCTGGAGGCCCTCGTCGAACTCGACCTTCGGCACGTAACCCAGCACGCGCCGGGCCTTGTCGATGTCCGCCTCGCTGTGCCGGACGTCTCCGGCCCGGCTTTCAGTAAACCGCCGGCGGATCCGCCGGCCCACGAGCAGCTCGAGCTTGCCCACGATGTCGAGCAGGCTGACCCGCGCTCCGCAGGCGACGTTGAAGACCTCGCCGCCCGCCCCGTCCGCGTCGGCGGCCAGGACGTTGGCCTCGACCACGTTCTCGACCTCGGTGAAGTCGCGCGACTGCGCGCCGTCACCGTGGATCTCCACGGGCCGGCCTTCGAGCGCGGCCAGAACGAACTTCGGAATGACGGCCGCGTACTCCGACGCCGGGTCCTGACGAGGCCCGAAGACGTTGAAGTAGCGCAGGCCGACGGTCTCCACGCCATAGAGGCGATTCCACACGGCCGCGTATTCCTCGCCGGCCAGCTTGGAGACGCCATAGGGCGAGATCGGCGCCGGCACCTGCGTCTCCCGCTTGGGAAGATCGAGGCGCTCGCCGTAGACGGACGACGACGACGCGTACACGACACGACGCACGCCCTGGCGGCGGGCCGCCTCGAGCACGTGGAGCGTGCCGGTGACGTTGCTGGCGTTGGTGCCGAGCGGATCGGCCACCGATTGCGGCACCGAGCGCATCGCCGCCTGATGGAAGATCACCTCGACGCCGGCGGCCGTCGCCTCGACGCACGCCAGGTCACGCACGTCGCCCCGAACGATCTCGAGCTCGGCGTCCTCCGCGAACACCAGGTTCAGGAGGCTTCCGCTCGAGAAGTTGTCCAACACGCGGACGGCGTGGCCGTCCGCGAGCAGACGCTCGACGATATGAGAGCCGATGAAACCGGCCCCCCCGGTGACGAGAAATCGCCGCCTCACGGCTGCATTTCTCGCGGGCGGTCGGTCTCCTCGCCGTCCGCCCCGGCATCGGCGCTCCCGGCCTGGGGCAGGCGGATGGTGGCGCGGAACTGCCCCGCCACCACGTTGTGCTTGGCCAGCAGGTCGTGGATGGCCGGACGGCTCACACCCAGCTCACGCGCGGCGTGACTGATGTTGCCCTGGCACCGGCTGAGCGCTTCCACCAGCACCTGGCGCTCCGTCCGGTTCCGTGCGTCCCGCAGGGAGAGCCCAGTCGACTCCGGTACCGCCTCGATGGCGAGGTCCTTGGGCTCGATGAACCGTCCGCGGGCCATGATGACGGCACGCTCGACGGCGTTCTCCAGCTCGCGGATGTTGCCCGGCCAGCGATGGCGGGTGACGGCCTCGATGGCCGACAGGCTGAAGCGCAGCTTGCGCCGCTGCTGCTCGCAGGACCGGCGAAGGAACGAGTTGGCGAGGAGCACGATGTCCTCGCTGCGTTCGCGCAGCGGCGGCATCGTGACCACGACGACGCTGATGCGGTAGTAGACGTCTTCGCGGAACCGGGCCGCGGCGATCTCCACCTTGAGGTCCTTGTTGGTGGCCGCGATGACGCGCGTATCGACGGCGATCTGCGTCCGACCGCCCACGCGCTCGATCCGCCGCTCCTGGAGGAAGCGCAGCAGCTTCACCTGGAGGCCCAGGCTCATCTCGCCGATCTCGTCCAGGAACAGCGTGCCGCCGTGGGCCAGCTCCAGCTTGCCCTTCCGCTGCATGTGGGCACCGGTGTAGGCGCCGCGCTCGCGGCCGAACGGCTCGGACTCGAGCAGCGTCTCCGGGATGGCGCCACAGTTGATGGCCACGAAGGGCCCCCGGGCGCGCCCGCTCCGGGTGTGGATCGCCCGCGCGGCCAGCTCCTTGCCGGTTCCGCTCTCGCCCTGGACCAGCACGGTGGCGTCCGTCTTGGCGACCTGGGTGAGCGTGTCGAAGACCTCGCGCATCTTGGGCGTCGCGCCCAGGATGTCCTCGAACCACGAGGCCTGCGTTTCGCCGTCCCCGGCCCAGCGGAGCTCGGCGTCGATCTCGGCGAGGTACGTCGCCCGCTGCAGGACCACCCGCAGCTGGTCGAGGTCCACGGGCTTGAGCAGGTAGTCGAAGGCCCCCAGCCGCAGCGCCTTCAGCGCGTTGGCGCGATCGTTACTGCCGGTGATCACGATCACCTTGGCCAGCGCGTCGGCCGCCAGCAACTCGCGGAGCAGCTCGAGGCCTTCTTCGGCGGTGTCGGTATGGGGCGGCAGACCCAGGTCGACGGTGATGACGGCCGGCTTGCTGGCCGCCACCTGCTTCATCGCCTGAACTCGATTCTTCGCGAAGCGCACCGAGTACTCCTCGTGGAGCGCAAAGCGATATTGTGTACAAAGAGCGTCGTCGTCTTCCACGATCAGCAGGACCGGCTTGTCCACCTCAGCGTCCTCCTATCCCGAGCGCCCGGTCGATCGCACCGGGCAAAGCCGGAGGCGTCGCGTTCACGAGCGGCAACTTGACCACACAGGTTGTTCCTTCGTTCCGTCGACTGGCGATCGACATCGTTCCCCCGTGCTTCTGAACGATCTCCCGGGCTTCATAGAGGCCGATGCCCCAGCCACCGGGCTTGGTCGAACGGAACGGAACGAAGAGAGATTCGCGCAAATATTCTTCGGACATTCCTTCCCCGGTGTCGCTCACTTCGGCGACGGCCAGGTCGTTTTCCGCATAGGTGCGGATGGTGATGGTGCCTTCGCCCCGGATCGCATCCATCGAATTGGCGATCAGGTTCTCGAGCACGCGTTGCAGCGCATCGGCGTCGGCCTTCACCACGACCGACTCCAGTGATTTCACGAATTGAATGGTGGACGCCTGGCTGCCGATCAGCACCGCCGCGGCCGCCACCGCCTTCAGATCCACGACCTCGAACTCGACCCCATCGCCGTGCGTGGGCGTCGCCAGCTTCCCGAGCAGGTTCTTCATTCGGGTGACGACCTGCGACACGGTGCGGATCGCGTCGCGCTGGAACTCGGGGTCGTCGAAGTTCTTGAGCGCGTTGCGGCTCAAGAGCGACAGCGACGACACGCTGTTCTTGATGTCGTGGATGATGAACGACGTCAGCCGGTGGAACGCTTCGAACTCGCGCGCCTGTCCGACCTTCTCCGAGAGCTGGGCCACGGCCAGGACCCCGGCGGCTTGCTCGCCCACCGTGGCCAGGAACTCCAGGTCCTCGTAGCCGTACGAATTGCCCATGCGCTCGGGCCCCAGGAAGAGCAGGCCGGTCAGCGTGTCCCGCCACATCAGCGGGACGAGCAGCGCGAAGTTGCTGGCGTATCGTCCGATCTCCTCGGGTCCGGGGACCACCTCGGAGCCGACCACGAACGGACGCCGCTCGCGCCGGAAGAGCGCCAGCAGCGGAGCGTCGGCGTCGATGGTGCTGAGCGGCGCGATCGTCCCGACCGAGGCGGCGCATCGGAAGCGCCCGTCGGCCGCGCTGAGATAGAGGGTGGCGTCGGTCGCGCCGACCGCCTCGACGATCGCCTGCGCCACCTGGGGCGCGGACTGCTCCACGGTCAAGAGCGCGCCCAGGCGCGCGGTGAAGCTCTGCCACTGTTCACGATAGTCGTACTTCGTCCGATAGAAGTGGAGCGCGATGAAGCGCTTCACCCGCCAGCGGAGATCCTCGGACAGCAGCAGGATGGCCAGGATGAGCCCGGACACGAACAGCAGCAGCGAGCCCCAGAACACGGGCTCGGCCACGGCCACGCGGCGCAGCAGCCAGGCCAGCACGCCGACGGCCAGGAGATAGACCCCCAGGAAGCCGACGATGGCGGAGCCGAAGACCACCTGCCGCGAGGGCCGGATCCCGAGGGCCCGGATCCCGCGGCTGGCCGCATAGGCGACGGCGACGTTGCCGACGAACAGCGTGGCGGCCAGGGTCGCGATGTGCAGCCCGGCCATCACGTTGAAGAGCAAGAGACTGGTGAGGATGCAGAAGCGGGCGATGAAGATGCCGCCCAGCCCGACCACGAGGTACTTCATCCGCCACCGCTCGACGCCGCGGGACAGACGCAGCGACATCTCGAGCGACCCGAGGAGTCCGACGGTGGCGAGCAGCTGCATGACGATCCCGGCCCGCCCGATCACGTCGAAGACCATCGCCTGGAACGCCCCGTCGATTCGGAGCACGCCGATCGTCTGGCGGCGGGCCAGCACGACGATGGAAGCGAGCGCGAGGATGAACGTCCCGATCAGGATCAGCCGGGACCGTAACGATGGGCGATGGTGGTCGCCGTCAGAGAGGAAACTGACGACGAACACCATCCACAGCAGCGGCGTCACCAGCATGGCGAGGCCGAGGAACCAGCTCCAGAAGAGGATGTCCGCCTTCCACAGGCCGTGGGGGGCCAGCATCAGCGCGGCGATCGCTTCCGCCGCGAAGGCCAGCATGCCCCCCGAGAAGCAGAGGTGGAAGGGCCGGAGTGGCCGTTGGCGGAGGATGGCCACCGCCAGCGTCGTGCTGCTGACGATGGCCAGGACCGCCGACAACGATTCGATCGTGAAGAGGCTCATCAATTCGCCCTTACTTGATCTCCGAAAGGGCCTTGACCGCCTTGTCCTTGTTTGAATAGTTGTTGCCCGACGCGACCACGCGCTGGAAGTGCTGCTTCGCGAGCTCAGGCTGTCCCATCTTCTGCGCGAGGACGCCCGCGTGGTACTGGATCTCGGGATTGCCCGGCTGCTTGGCCGCGCTCTCCTTGATCAGGGTCCAGGCCCGCTCGTTGACACCGCGCTGGTGCAGGATCCAGCCGAGCGTGTCGGAGACGAACGGATCGTCGGGCGAGCCTTCCTTCGCGATCGTGGCGAGCTGCAGCGCGCGCTCCTTGTCGCCGTTCTGGGCCAGGATCCACGCCAGGTTGTTGGCGGCCGGCACGAAGCGGGGCTTGGCGGCCAGGATCTGCTCGTAGGACTCCTTGGCCTTGTCACGGTCGCCGCGGTTCAGATGGATCTGCGCGATCATCATGCGGGAGACCACGTCGTTTCCGTTGACGCTGAGGGCCTGCTCGAACTTGGCGAGCGCCTTCTGGTCGTCCTGGGCGGCCAGGTACATCTGGCCGAGCGCGACGTAAGCCGGAACGAACGTCTGATCGAGCTGGAGCGCCTTCGCGTAGGCCGCCTCGGCCTGCGCGTTCTCCTTGCGGAGCTGGTGCGTGGAGCCGAGCAGGAACTGGAGGCGCGTCGAATCGCCGGCCACGCTGATCTGCTTGCGGATCCGCTCCAGCGCCAGCCCCGTGTTCCCCTCGCCGATGGCCTGGCCGACCAGCGCGGTCAGCGGGTCGGTGAACGTCGCCTTCATGCTGAGGGCCCGCTCGAACTCCTTCGTGGCCTCCGCCTTCTGGCCGACCGCCTGCAGCGCGATACCGGTCAGATGCACGGGCCGTGGGTCCTTCGGCGCGATGGCCTGCATCTTCTTGAACGTCTGCAGCGCGGCCGCCGGCTGCTGCCGGCTGAGCTGCGCGGTGCCGAGCAGCAGGTACGCCTGCAGGGCTTTCGGCTGGGCCGCGATGATCTTCTCCATCGACTCGATCACGGCCGCCGGGTTGGCGGACTCGAGGTTCATCTGAGCGAGGAGAAACGCGGCGTCCGTCATCGCGGGCGCCAGCACGAGCGCCTGAGTCAGCTCGGTCTTGGCCTGCTGGATGTTGCCCGTCTGGTGATAGGCGATCGCGAGCCAGTACCGGGCCTGCGCGTGCTTGGAGTCGGCCTTCAACACGCCCTGGAAGTCCTGGATCGCCTCGGTCGTCTGCCGCTTGGTCAGATAGATGCGGCCGCGAATGAGGTGACCTTCGACGTCCGACGGCGCCTTCTTGAAGATGTCGGCGAGGATGGCGAGGCTCTCGTCGGTCTTGCCCTCGATGAAGGCGAGCTCGGACAGCCGGCGCCGGGTCGCGAGATAGTCGCCCTCGCTCTCCTTGGACGACCTGAGGACTTCCTTGGCCGCGTTGAAGTCGCGGTTGGCGGCGTGGAAGTCGACCAGGTTGAGCCGCGCGCCGCCGACCACCGGCTCGATGGCCACCGCGGTCTTGAGCTCGGCCAGGGCGGCGTCACGATCGCCCTTGGCGCGATAGAGGTTGGCCAGCAAGAGGTGCGCCTGCACCGACTTCTCGTCGCGGTTGAGCGCTTCCTTCAGCTGCGCCTCGGCCTTGGTGAAATCGCGCGTCTTCAGCGACAGCTCGGCCAGGCTGATGTGGTACCCGGCGCGCGCCTCGAGGACGGGACGGGCGGCCTCGAAGCCGGCGGCCGCCTCCGCGATCTCGTTCTGGCGTCGCGCCGCGACGGCCATGACCTGGAGCGCCTCCAGGTGGTTCGGGTCCTTCTCGAGGATCCCGCCCGCGAGCTCGCGGGCCTCGTCCAGCTTGCCGGCCAGCAGGTAGATGGCGGCCAGCTTCATGGTGACGTTCACGTCGTCGGGGTTGGCCTGACGGGCCTTCAAGAGGAAGGGATACGCGCGCCGGAAGTCACCGAGGTTGTGGTACGCGAAGCCCATCCGTTCGATCGCTCGCGAGTCACTGGCGTTGAAGCGCAGGACGTTCTGGTACTCGATCAGCGCGTCCTTGTAGCGGCCCTGCCCGAAGTACTCGTCGCCGCGACTGAGATGTCGCGCGCGCTTTGCGTCCGGAGTCTCGGCGCACGCGCCGAGGAATGCCGAAGCCAGGATCGTGAGCACCACCACCGACAATTTCACTCGCCCCATAGTCGTTCTCCTGTCTCAATCCGGCAGATAGTCCCCTAACCGTGGATACATGGCCTGTACGAAGGCCACCAACCGATCCGACGTCTCCGCCACGCTCGACTCGACCGCGGCCGAGACACGCAAGAGCGCGCCGTCGGTCCGATTCCGAATGATGGCGTTCTTCACCATCGCCGCCTTCGCGGCGACTTCGCCCGGGACGTCGTCGCCCTGGGCGCGATACCAATAGAGCACCAGCTCGCGCTGGTCGGATTTCTGCACGAGGAAGCGGTTCACGTGGATCGTGCGTCCGCCCTCCACAGGAATCGGCATGACCGTCGCTTCGAGCGGCTCCCAGCCACTGCCGGGCAGGCAGTTCTTCGGCGAGTGCATCTGGGCGCCGCGCCGCTGGCTTTCCCAATATCCGAGATAGACCCAGATGCCGCGACCGGCCCCGTCGACATAGCGCCGCATCACGTAGTCGCTGACCTTCAGGATGTTCAGGGTCTCGATGTCGAGGCGCGTCGCCTCCTGTCCCGTCCACGCCGCGATCTTGGTCGGGAAGTCGTCGAACGGACGGCGGAGCGGCGTGGTGTGCCCTTGCGAGCGCGCATTCAGGAGCACGAGCCCGGCGACCAGACAGACGGTCGTGATGGCGAAGCGCACCCAGGACTTCATGGCCGGCTCCGCTTCCGGGCCATCACGAAACGGAGGCCGCGGTCGACCACGATCAGGCACATGAAGGCGAACACGAAGATGATCCATCCCGACGCCATGTGGAAGAATCCCTCGGCGTACTGACGGCCGAACCACTGCCCGATGAGGCCGGTGACGACCACGCGGCCGGCGTTGGCGACGATCGTGATGGGAATCGTCACGATGGCGAAGATCGCCATCGTCACCGTGCCCGGCAGGGCCAGGGCGGCCCAGGCCAGGGCCAGGGCCAGCAGCGAGATGAGCGACCGGATGCCGCTGCAGGCCTCGGTAACGCCCAGCGAGATGTGGCTCAGGTGGATGACGTTCCCATCGATGAGGACGGGCACGCCGATGTGGTCCAGGATCCACGCCGCGTTCTGCGCGGCCAGGCCCTGGAGAGGAAACGCCACCGCGTAGAAGAGCACCGCCGGCAACGGGACCATGAAGAACAGGAAGGCCAGCGGGAACATCATCGCGCGGAGCATCGGCCAGCCGGCGTGGAACCACGTCAGCCCTGCGAGGATGACGATGAGCGACGCGCGGCTGACGAACGCCTCGGCGCCGACCTGGCCCAGCACGAGGCTGGCGATCCCGAAGAGGATCGGAGCCAGGCCCCACCAGCTCGGGCGAAACTCCGTCGCGAGGATCGACGCGCGCCGCTGGTACACCAGGTACGCGCTGAAGAGCGGCACGAGGAAGCCGTGCGAGTAATTGGGATCGTCCCACCAATCCCGAACGAGGTCGGGCAGGACGTTCGCGTAGAGCAGGCCGAGCAGCGTCGCGAACGCGGCGACGACGAAGGCCGTCGAAGCCATCGCCGCGCGACTCGCGAAACCAAAAGGTGTCGAGGTGGATTCCAGAATGTTCATATCAATCACGCGGCCCGAACTATCATTCATATTCGGAGACGGAGCAATATACCGACGGTTCTACGCTCGTATATCCACTGCAGTATGAACGTTGGATCGATGCGCGAGCGCGCGTCGACGACGTCGCGGCGCGACGCAGGTGACGACGAAGACGAGTGATCGGTCGCATCGTCTACCCGATGATCGCGGCGGCGACGGCCTGCGCGACCGCCAGGGCGCCGGCCGGCGTGAAGTGACAGAAGTCGTAATAGTTCTTGAGCGTGCACTCGACGAGCGGCATCAGATCGAGCTGCTCGACGCCGACCGCGTCGGCCACCCGGGCCGCGCGCTTGTCGATGAGCGCCATCATGCCGGCGACGATCTCGGCCGCGTAGTAGGTCTTGACGGTCTCCTTGTGGGCCTTCCCGACGGCGCCGTGCCACAGGTGGCGGAGCTGCTCGTCGGTGTACGGGCCGTCGAACCACGGCTGGCGCGCCACCACGACGCG
>Ga0066681_10000740_pt1 | contig 11640 bp, 6 predicted proteins | sample GraSoiAngelo_130_FD_65629 | JGI IMG/M metagenome (GOLD analysis project Ga0066681, IMG submission 65629) | Grasslands soil microbial communities from the Angelo Coastal Reserve, California, USA - 14_0929_02_20cm | ecosystem: Environmental > Terrestrial > Soil > Grasslands | place: USA...
GTCGCGTTCGGCTTCCTCGGCATGGGGCCGGTGACGATCGCGGTCGATTCCTACGGTCCGGTGACCGACAACGCGCAATCCGTTTTCGAGCTTTCCCTGATCGAGCAACTTCCCGGCATCAAGCAGGAACTCAAGAAGGACTTCAGTATCGACGTGAATTTCGAGCGCGCCAAACACATGCTCGAAGCCAACGACGGAGCGGGCAACACGTTCAAAGCGACAGCGAAGCCGGTGCTCATCGGCACGGCGGTCGTCGGCGCGACCACGATGATTTTTTCCATCATCATGGCGCTGACCAACGGCCTCACCGCCAACGTGGACAAGCTTTCGCTGCTCCACGCGCCGTTTGTTCTCGGGCTCATCACCGGCGGCGCGATAATCTACTGGTTCACCGGCGCGAGCACGCAAGCAGTCACCACGGGCGCGTACCGCGCCGTGGAGTTCATTAAAGCCAACATCAAACTGGAAAGCGCTGCAGCAGCGAGCATCGCAGACAGCAAGAAAGTGGTGGAAATCTGCACGCGCTACGCGCAAAAGGGCATGCTGAACATTTTCATCGCCGTGTTCTTCTCCACGCTGGCGTTCGCGTTCGTCGAACCGTTCTTTTTCATTGGCTACCTTATGTCCATTGCCACGTTCGGCTTGTACCAAGCGATCTTCATGGCCAACGCCGGCGGCGCTTGGGACAACGCCAAGAAAATCGTCGAAGTCGAACTGAAGCAAAAAGGCACGCCGCTGCATGACGCCACTGTGATCGGCGACACGGTGGGCGATCCGTTCAAAGACACTTCTTCGGTGGCGCTGAACCCGATCATCAAATTTACGACCCTGTTCGGCTTGCTCGCGGTGGAGCTCGCCGTGAGCCTTACGTCGAGCCAGGGCGGCGCGTTGGCGCACATTCTGGCGGCAGCGTTTTTCCTCGTGGCGTTCTTCTTCGTCTACAAGTCGTTCTACGGCATGCGCATCAAGGGCGAAGCGGCATAGCGGAAAGCTTGCCGTCGACAGCTGACAGTAACCAGTTAAGGAAATCAAGCGGGGCAGTCCATGACTGCCCGTTTTCTTTTGCGCGACAGTTACATTGCTGGGGCGTGCTCCAGTCGCGACAATTGAGAGGAACGCCGAAGCAAGCTTCGGCACAGAGAAAGCGGCGGCAAGCCGCAGCGCTCCAAAAGACTGCACGCCAAGCCGGAGCAGCGCTCGTTATTGCGCGAGAGAAGCCAGGATGTAATCGGTCAAGAGCTTGTCGGTTTGTTCGTGCATGCCACGCGTGTTGTAGTTGGTGCTGGTGGGAACCGCCACCATGTCGAGAGTAGGAAAAACCGCAACCTTGTTTCCACCGTTGCCGCTCATGTAGAAAGCGGGATAGGACTTTTCACCGGACTTGAAGCTCTTGAGCCACCAGAAATAGCCGTACTCGGTCTGGTCATCGATGCGCGCGTGAGGCTGCGTCGATGTTTTCACCCAGCGCTCGGAGACAATCCGCGAACCGTTCCAAACCCCGCGGTTCAAGTAGAGCTGGCCGAGCTTCAGCAAGTCGCGGCTCTTCAGGCCAAGTCCGCCACCGGTCTGCGCCAAGCCAAGCGGCGAGAATTTCCAAGCCACTTTTTGAATTCCTAGAGGCGCAAACAGATTCTTCATCGCGAATTCCGGAACAGCCGTTTTTGTGGCGCGGTCGAGGACCCCGCCGAGTGTGGTAGCGCCTGCTGTGCAATAGCTGAAACTGCGGCCGTAAGGAGCCTCGCTCGGTTTCTTTACCCAAGGAGGAAATCCTTTGATGGGCAGATCGAGTGTGAATTGAATCCAGTCTTCGATCACATACATACGCTCTTCGTTGCCGCGAGAGAAATCGTTCCAGTCATCGCATTCGAGCAGCGAACTCATGGTGAGAAAATCTTCGACGGTGATTTTCGCCTTGCGCGGGTCGGGATTTTGCAGCGGCTGTTTGTCGGGAAAGAACGGAAGGATGGGGACGTCAACGCCCGCGAGCAAGCCTTTGTCGATGGCGATGCCGACCAGCATGTCCGTCACGGATTTGGTAGCGGAGCGCGTGTCGCGAAACGCTGAGGCGTCGGAGCCGTCGAAGTAGCCTTCATAGACCAGCTTGCCGTGCCGCGCGATCAGGATGCTGCCGATTTTCTTGAATTCGCCATTGCGGATGGCGGTCTCCATGGCTTGCAGACGCACGGGAGATAGCCCGGCGGAAGCCGCCGTCGCGGTGGCCCAGCCGTCGTCTCCCTGCCGCGGGCTGAGGGACTGCGGCGCCTCCTGGGCGCTTGTGGAAATGGCGGGAGCAAAGAGAAGAAAACCGCAGAGCAGCAACAAGCACGCGCGAATCAGATTCATGCGATGAGACCCCCACTCGTCAATGGACCGCACACTGAGCCACACGAAACTTTAGACGATGGGCGGCGTCGAAAGTCACGGTCTTGCCGGGTTTTGGAGTGCGGGAGCTTGCCTGTCCTGAGCGAAGTCGAAGGACTCCCGCTTTTCCTCCATCTCACGAAACACGAGTCAAGGCTTGAAATTGCCCTGCCAGCGACCGCGGCGACAAGAAAAGCGGCGGCAAGCCGCTGCACTCCAAAGTGTATCGGGCGGATACCGGATGCCGCATTTTCTGGATTCGCGGTAAAATCCAGGCGCTCTAGCTACGAGGTTAAACGATGAGAAAAATTCGGCTGTTTTATGTTTGTGCGTTTGTGCTAGCGAGCGTTCCCGCAGTCTGTCGGGCGCAAGTAGATACGCGATGGAAGATTCATGATCGGAGCCGGCCGGTGCCGCCGGTGATTGAGCCCGGCACGGCCAGCACGCAAGAGGCGCCGGGACGCGCGCCTTCGGACGCCGTGGCGCTGTTCGACGGCAAAGATCTTTCGCAATGGACCCAGAAAAAGGACGGCAGCCCCGCCAAATGGAAAGTCGAGAACGGCTACTTCGAGGTTGTGCCAAAAACCGGGGACATTCAAACACGCGAAGCGTTTGGCGATTGCCAGTTGCACGTGGAATTTGCCGAGCCTTCCCCCGCGAAAGGCGAAGACCAGGACCGCGGCAACAGCGGCGTTTTCCTGCAGGGACTCTACGAGACTCAGGTCCTCGATTCCTATCAAAGCAAGACGTATGCCGATGGCCAGGCCGCGGCGATTTATGGCCAATATCCGCCGCTGGTGAACGCCTCGCGTCCGCCGGGCGAATGGCAAACCTACGACATTGTTTTTCACGGTCCGCGTTTTGACGCGGCAGGAAAGCTGACGCGTCCCGCACGCGCGACCGTTTTTCACAACGGCGTGCTGGTACAAGACAACGTCCAGCTCACCGGCCCCACCGCGCACGGCGAACGCCCGCTGTACAAACCGACGCCGGAGAAACTGCCGCTCGCGCTGCAGGATCATAACCACCCCGTGCGCTACCGCAACATCTGGATCCGCGAGCTGAAGCCCGGAGAGTGAAACGGCAGAGCTAACAGCCGGCAGCTAACTGTCAACAGGTGTGAGAAAACCGGATGAGAGTTGTCGCAGCACCGGACGCGCGAGCTGAAAGTCACTTGAATGACGATCTTCAGTTTCCGCTGGGGTCGTTACCCGATTCACCACAGCCCGCTGCAAGCGGTAGAATGAGCATCACAGACGTAGCTCTACCAGAGGTCTAGCATACCAAGAATTCTGGTTTGTGCCGCCCTGCTGCTCCTCGGCGCTCTTCCTTCGTACGCGCAATGGGAAAGTGTCGAGGTAACGGGAACAGATGAGAGCGCATCCTGCGGAGCTCTCCACACCCTTTGCAGTACTATCTGACGCCATCGCCCGAGCGCGATCCGGCTAACAGTCTGTGCCTTGGATGCCCAGTTGCAGCTGGCGGCAGGCAACGCACGCTGCAGGATTTTGTAGTGGAGACCTCTCAGCACCCTCTCGGTGAATCTTTCGGAAGAAAAATTATCGAGATCATACTGTCTTTTCGCGATAAGGACACACCCGCCCAAACGCCCGAGGAACCCGGCCCTATTCAGTGGAAATCTATTGTTATGGAATCCACTCCAGACGCGTACCGGGAGTTGTACCTGCTCACCAACAACGGAATGTTTGATCGCAACCAGAGTAAGGCCTCCCTGTACAGCGTCGAAAGGTCTCAGATCTTGGAGGTCGCGGCCTACTTGAATGAGAAGCTAAATGAATTCCGCGAAGACAGCTACTGGGTGTGGAGGCTGACGGTCCGCGGCTTATTGACTTCAGCGCAGTCGGCAAGGAAGTTGCACAGATCACTCCACCGGACAGTCATTGCACAAATCCCCGCTGCGGCTTGGACATGTAGGGGCTTGAGCTACGAAGCCTTATGCAACGCAAAAACGCGGAGTGTCATGCCTGGGACTACCTGGGTTGGGTAACTGCACGTTTCCGGCTAGACGGTTATCGCGCCATTCCGGTGTCATCCCACTTCGAGCCCTACCAAGAGCCCTATTTAGGAGTAGCAGGACAGCGGACAGCCCACAGTTGGAGGCAAGCCGGTTGTGAGTTGCCGCAACATCTGGATTCGGGAATTGAAAACAGCGGAGTGACGGCCGCCCCGCCAATCTAACAAGCTGTGCCAATTGACAAATAAATGACACTGTAGATCAGAACTGTCATTTCTAATCTTATATGATACATGCTAAAATAGTGTCACGTGGGGAGAAATGACATGAAGTCAAAAACCCGCATGCGGGTCAACGAGAATGGCCGCGTGGTGATTCCTGCTTCCTTTCGCAAGCAGCTGGGCATCCGTGTTGGTGACGAAGTCGTTCTGCAGATTCAAGACGACGAATTACGCATCACCACTTTGAAACGCAACCTGGAGCGGGCTCAGCGGCTGGTCCGCAAACATGTGAAGCCGGGCACCTCTCTCGTGGACGAATTGATCGCCGAACGCCGCGAGGCCGGCCGAAATGAGTAGGGTTGTGCTGGACGCTTCCGCCCTGCTCGCCATTCTCAATCAGGAACCCGGAGCCGAAAAGTTGACGGAGCTCTTGAGCACCGCGGCTATCAGCACCGTCAATCTTGCCGAACTGCACGGCAAACTTGTCGGCCGGGGCCTCAGCCCTGACGATGCGTGGGAAGCCGCACTGAGCCCCATCCGCGAAGCCGTGCCCTTTAGCTCCGAGCACGCCAGGCTCGTAGGCGATCTCGTCGTACAAACCCGCCCCGTTGGCTTGTCTTTGGGAGACCGGGCGTGTTTGGCGCTCGGGCTTGCGTTGAAGGCTTCCGTCTACACGGCGGACAAGTCCTGGAAGAAGTTGAAGGTCGGCGCGCGCATCCACGTCATCCGGTGACCGGCATGCTCAGCGGAGTAATGGCCGAAGAATCGCAAGCTTACCCGCGGATTGTAGTCGCCTTTCAAAACTACGCTCCACCCTTCGATGCGGAGAAGGCCATTCACCGCATGTTACGAATCGTCCCTCCTAAATACTTCCTCTTGGCCTACTTTTTCACTAAGCGCGGATGAGTCCTAGGAATTTGCGGGAATCGTTCTCGAAGCCGGGGAAGACCGGCTTCAAATCGGCGACGAGAATCTTCTTTTTCCTGAGTTTGTGCGAGAATGACGTCCCGCGCTCGCCAAAAACTCCCGAGCGCCGCAACCGAGCCGGGGTAAGCTTCAAAGCGCGGTTGGCGCGGGATGACCCGTAGCGGTGTTTTCAACAAATCCGCCAAGGAGGCCTGGGAGGAATGACCATGGCGGGCCCTCTTGCGATGGCGGCAGTCTTCGCGCTGATCTGTGTTGCCAGAGCGACCGGCCAGACGAAGGATCCCACAAATTCGGGGGCGGCTCCCCCAAAATTAGTAATGCTCGTTTATCAGAGATTTTCGTCGAACAAAACGGCGGAAAGCGGCAAGGCGCTCGCGGCGGCGGCGCGCGTGTGCGCGAACCTGGACGTGCCTAATTCGTGGATCGTGATGGATTCGGTGACTGGAGAGCAGGAAGTGCTGTCGTTCGATCCATTCGATTCCTTCGCGCACATCGACAAAGCCTTTGCCGCGTGGGGAGGCATTTACGCCAGTCATCCTGATCTTGGAAAAGCGCAGGCGCAGATCACTGGCGCGCTGGTGAGCCAGCGCACGATCGTCGCCGTAAGCCGGGATGATCTGAGCTACCGCCCGGATCGCATTGATCTTTCGAAGGCACGCTTCCTGCGCGTGCTCGAGGTGCGCCTGCACCCCGGCCACGAGGGGCAATTCGCCGAAGCCTTTCAGAAACTCGGCGCGGCCTACGAAAAAACCGATTCCGATTTGCCGTGGGTCGTATATCAGGTGAATGTTGGGATGCCCTCGCCAACCTTTTTTGCGTTTGTGCCTATGAAAACTCTGGCGCAGAACGACGATTTGCTGAACCGGCGAGACCGGTTGCGCGAAGCAGAAGGCGACGCCGCCGAACGCATGCAACAAATCGCGCGCGAGGCGTACGTTCACACGGAGAGCAACCTTTACGCCGTCAGCCCCGAAAAGTCGCACGTATCGAAAGAATTTGCGGCAGGTGATCCGAAATTCTGGACGCCGAAGGTTCAAGCTCCAGTTGAAGCAACGGTTCGAAAGAGCAAGGCGAAACAGTAATCCAGCTAAGTCTTGATCAGCCCAGGGAAATTGCGCGGACTGTTGTCGAAGCCGGGGAAGACCGGCTTCAGGTCGGCGACGCCGATGTGTTTGGTAAGAATTTCGCCGAGCACGCTGCGAAAATCCGTGGTGAGGGCGAGGTCGCGGCCTTCGTTGAGTTGATGATCGTTCAAGCCGGGCCATTTACCGTAAACTTCTCCGCCGCGCACGTCTCCGCCCATCACGAACATGCAATTGGCGTGGCCGTGGTCCGTGCCGCGGTTGCCGTTTTCGCGGCCGGTGCGGCCGAATTCGCTCATGCTGACGAAAACGATGTTCTCCATGCGGTCGCCCAGGTCCTGATGAAACGCCGCGAGGCCCTGGCCCAGGTCGCGCAGCAGATTCGAGAGCTGGCCCTGTACGCCGCCCTCGTTGACGTGATTGTCCCAGCCGCCGCAATCGAGGAATAAAACTTCCACGCCGATGTCGGCTTTCAGGAGCTGTCCGATTTCCTGGAGGCTCTTGCCAAGGCGGCTGGTGGGATACTGCGCGCCATTCTCGGGCTGATACCTTCCGGGATCCGCCTTGCGCAGCAGGTCGATGGCTTCAAATGTTTCCGTGCCCGTGCCTTGCAGCGCTTTGTCCACGGTCTGCGCGTACATGGCTTCGAAGCCGCCTTCAACAACCTGACCCATTCCGGGCGCTTGCGCCATCACTTTGAATTGCCGCAGGTCCGGCAGCGCGATCGCGGGAGCGGTGCCCTGCAGCGTGCGCGGGAGATTCGGCCCCATCGCGACAGCGCGGAACGGCGAAGCGTTTTCTTCGGGAACCGTTTCGAGCGCGCGATTCAGCCAGCCGGCTTCGGTAGATTTTAAGCCCGGCGTGCCGGACTCCATAAAGTCCTGCGCATCAAAATGCGAGCGCGTGGGATCGGGCGAGCCTGCGGCATGCACGATGGCGAGCTGATTCTTGTGGAAGAGCGGATCGAGCGGCGCGAGGCTCGGATGCAGACCGAAAAATCCGTCGAGGTCGATCGCCGCATCGGCGCCGCCGCGCTTCGGTTGCGGAATCGCGATGGTTGGGCGCATGCGGTAGTAATTGGATTCGCCAAAAGGCACGACGATGTTCAGCCCATCGGCCGCGCCGCGTTGGAAGAGCACGACCAGCTGCTTTTTGCTCGGCATCGTTGTCGCGGCGACCGCGCGCTGAAGAAACGCGGGCATGGCGCTCAGCCCCACCATGGCCACGCCGCCCTGCTTCAGAAAATACCGCCGCGAGAATTTCAGCCCTCGCACGCCTTCACAACATATGTATGCCATCCCTGCTACCTCGCATGTCCCGTGTGACTGGTGACTCGTGCTCCCAAGCAAAAGGTTCCTCTGTAGCGCCGCGCTTCAGCGCGGCATGTTGAATGATTTTCCGTAGCCCAAGATGCCACCCTAAAGGGCGGCGCTACATAAAAACCCTACCGGCGCTCAAATTCCGATGTGCAGCAGCGGCTTTACACCGTTGTCATTAACGGCGCTGAAATTCCGGCGCGCCGAGGACGAGTCCCGCAATCACGCCCAAGTCCGCTTCTCGGCGGGTATCGTCGAGCTTGGCGTGCAGCACCTGCGGATTGTCCAACTGCTTCTCCAGCGTCTCTGCGGTCGTTCGCGCTGCTTCGCCACCGAGAAAAACTTGCACCGCGCGATCGAGCGCCGCTTTCGGATCGGCGGAAGAATCCACGCTGAGCAGCGAGGCGACATCGCTGCGCGCGCCGCGTATGCGGTTACCCGCCAGAGCCAGCGAAAAATTCAGGCGATTCAGCAGCGCGCCCGTGTTGACCCACGTTTCGGACTTGTCCGAATAACCAGTCGGCGGCTGACATTGATAGAGCGGCTCGCCGATGCGGCCGACCCATTGCACCAGCGGCAGCGGCGTATCCACGTCGGTGCCGAGCGCGCGCGCCGCGGAAACCACCAATTCGAACGGCGTTTTGATTTTTGCGCGGTACGCTTCGCGCGACCAGAATTCCGGCGACCAGATCATGGTTTTCATCACTGCGCGAATATCGCCCTCGCTTGATTGAAAAGTTTCCGCCATGCGATTCACCAGCGCGGAAGGCGGATGGTCCGAAACGAAGCGGCGCGCCAGCTCCGTGGAAATGAATTTCGCGGTGCTGGGATGATGCGCGAGCAAATCGATGACTTGCTCGCCGTCTTTCATGCCGCCAGCGTGAATCCTTTTGCCGAGCACGATTTTCGGATCGGGATCGTGCAGACGATCATCGAACTTGAAATCGGCGTAGACGCGCGGCTTGTCAATCGTCCAGCCGGTGAAGGCGCGCGCCACTTCGGTGACGTCTTTTTGCGTGTAGCCGCCATCCACACCCAGCGTGTGCAACTCCATCAGCTCACGGCCGTAATTTTCGTTCAAGCCGCGCTCATTCTTTTTGCCAGCCTGCTGCGGGTTTACCGGGGGACGCGGCGGCCAAGGGCGCCCGAATCTTCCGTAGCGCATTTGCTGGCGCATGGCGCGTTCCATGGCGATACGCTGCTGGGCGCGCGGATCGGCGCTGAGAAAATTGTCCAAATAAAAAAGCATCGCAGGACTCTTCGCTGTCGCGGTGAGCAAATCCTTGAATTTAGCGAGCGCGTGCGGCTGGATGACGTCGCGCTCGTACGAAGTGAGGTAGTAGCGGTCCTCGCCTTTTCCCGCAAACACGTTGAAGTGGTTGAACCAGAAATCGTCCACCACCTGCTGAAGCTGTCGCTCGCTGTAAATCGCGCGCGTCACCTTGGCCATGGCGAGTTCCGCAGCGATGCGCGCCGGCCGCTTGCTGTCGTCCGCAACTGCGCGCGGCACGCTGTTCGGGTCGCCTCCGCCAAGCGCTTCACGGCGACGCGCTCCTCTCGCCGCTTGGTCCGGCTCCATGGCTGGTTCTTTCATCGGAGCAGGCGCGTTCTCCGCTGCGGATTGCGTAACGGACTCGCCGCTAGGCGAGGAACTCTGCGCGTCCTGCGTTTCGCGGGCTTGCGTCTGTTGCTCTGAAGCGGGGGCGGCATCGGCACGACGCTGCTCGTCTTGCGCTCTTTCTCTCGCCTGTCTTTCCGCTTGGCGGACCGCCGGTTTCGGCTGAGGGTATTCCACAATCAACTTTGCCGTTGACATTCGCAGCGTCGGGTAATCCTCCAGCCGCGCTTCCACCCCTTTGTCGTCGATCGAATTGGGATTAAGCTGCCGCTCAATCCATTTTGCCAAGCCCATTTGGCGAACGCGCTCGACGTCGCCGGGCCGCGGACCATAGGCAAGCCGGTTCAGCGCGTGCAGGATGGCCTCGTCGGGACTGAGCTCGGTAATCGGCAGGCCCTTGAGCGCGGGATCCGGTTTCTGTTTCTTATCTTTAGCGGCGGGGGGCGTGGCCGCAACCGCAGGGAAATCTACTCCCAGCGGCAGGCAAGAGCAGGCGAGAATCAAAGCAAGGAAAGATCTGGGCGTTGCGGCCATCGACGGGAAGCGAAAACGAAAGCTGGATGCGCGGAAATTCCTCGACTTCATGGCGTTCTCCTGCGCTTTCTCCGGCCAACCGGCGAGCGTCGAGCTGGACTCACGGTCTAGAATAACCCGCGGCGGGCGAAAAAGTTCCTGAACGCGGGCGCGGGATGTCGAATCCTTACCACGCCAAAACCACTCAAAAGACAGGATTTAATCGCCAGCATGGATGCGAGCCTCGCCGGGGATAGATCGCGCGCCCAGGATTTGTAGTTCGCTGATCGAAGGCGCTCGGTAAGCGCGGGCCAGCCAAGGGCCACTACTCGCTGATGTCGAAATCCACCACGCGATTTGGCGCATTGTTCTTTGCGGAATCCACCGCCTGCAGCACCAGCCGATAAGAGCCGGGCTTCAGGTCGTCCACTTTCACCTTCATGCCGATGGGAACAACAGGATTTCCCTTTTGGATGAATTCATCCGCACGCACCGTTCCGGTCGAGAAAATCTTCTGGTTGCTGCCACGATCGAAAATGGTGTAACCCATGCCCACGACCGGCGGCTGGTCGGAGGTCAGCAGGGGCTCATAGATTTCGCTGTAAACGACCACGTTGTCCGTATGCTTGAAGCGGTTCGTTGGCGAAGGAATGATTTGCATGCCCTTCACCACCAGCGGGGTGCGGTCCTCGAGCAACACCGAATCGAGGCTTTCGGGAAGATCGTTCAGCCTCTGCGGCGAATTCGTGAGCGCGATGCCGCCGAGACTGAAATGCTTGCCGTCGTAAGGGTCGATCGACAGCGGCGATTCGAACTTCCCAAAGGCATCGCCCCCGGTGCTCAAAACCACCGTGAGTTTGTAATCTCCCGGCGTGGCATCAAACTGATTTTCGTATTGATATGGCGATTTCGTGAAGTCCTTCCAGTCGTCTTTTTCCAAATCGAGGTTTACGGTGTCGCTAAACTTCGCGCCGATGGTTCCATCGCTGCGATAGGCGATCCCCAGCACGTTCAAGCTGGCATGATACTTTCCTTTTTCCTTGTTGAATTGAAACGAATCGGAAGGAATTTCCATGGCCAAATTCACGCGCGCGGTGTCCGGTCCGGTATAGAAGTAGGGATCCTCGAGCACGCCGTGAATGGACCCCGCCTGAGAACCGCTCGCACGCGCTTCGAGTTGTTTCTCGAGCGGTTTGCCTTCGAGCACGTTGGTCGTCTTGACATTGCAGTAGCCGCTCCGCGAGCGCACGTGGAGCCCGCCTTCATTCATTTTCACCTTGAGCGTGTGGCAGCTGCCTTCGGGTGTGTCGAGCGGAGCGTATCCGAGGACGTAGAACTCGTTTTGCTCGCGGCCGATTTTCTCGAGTCCGGCAAGCAGATCGTTGGTGTTGAAAATGGAAAAGCCGCCCGTGCCTTCGGCCAAGGCCGCAAGAACCTGCTGATTGGTCGCTACTGACGGGGGAAACGTCGGAACGATGGTCCGCGGCTGACCATACGTGGAATTGTAGAGGTTCGAGTTCGGCATTCCGCCGCCGTGCGTTCCGCCTCCGGTGCCTCCACCCCGCGTTCCGCCTCCGGTGCCTCCACCCCGCGTTCCGCCTCCGGTGCCTCCACCCCGCGTTCCGCC
>Ga0066681_10000742_pt1 | contig 11631 bp, 11 predicted proteins | sample GraSoiAngelo_130_FD_65629 | JGI IMG/M metagenome (GOLD analysis project Ga0066681, IMG submission 65629) | Grasslands soil microbial communities from the Angelo Coastal Reserve, California, USA - 14_0929_02_20cm | ecosystem: Environmental > Terrestrial > Soil > Grasslands | place: USA...
AGCGCGTTGAGGGCCTGCGGTCGATTCAGGGTAATCGTTGCGATGCCGCCGTCGCGCTCGGAGATCAGCGTCTGGTAACCCACGGCCGACTCCTTTCAGACCCGCAAGATCGAGGCGCCATGATAGCGATGGCTGCGGAGGGTGTCCACATGCTGCGTGCTACAATCGCCGTGGTGTCATGCGCCTGATCGGCATGGTGCACCTGCCTCCCCTACCCGGCAGTCCTCGCTGGGAGGGCTCCATGGAGCGCGCGATCGCCGCCGCGCTCGCCGACGCCCGCGCGCTGGTCGACAACGGCATGGATGCGATCATCGTCGAAAACTATGGCGATGCGCCGTTCACCGCCGGCCGCGTCGCCGCCTCGACGGTGTCGGCCATGACGGTGATCGCGCACGAGATTCGCCGCGCGCTGCCGTCGACCCCGCTCGGCGTCAACGTCCTCAAGAGCGATCCGCGCTCGGCGCTGGCGGTCGCCACGGCCGTCGGGGCGCGCTTCATCCGCGTCAACGTGCTCGCGGGCGCCGTGGTCGCCGATCAAGGCATCGTGCAGACCGACGCGTACGACCTGCTCCGCGACCGTCGTCTGCTCGGCGTCGAGGTCGCCATCTTCGCCGACGTGCAGGGCAAGCATGCCGTGCCGCTCGCGCCCGTCGAGCTCGAGCAGCAGGCCCGCGATCTCGCCTCACGCTCGCTCGCCGACGGTCTCGTCGTCTCCGGCCGCGCCACCGGCGACGCCACGCCGATCGACGACGTCAAGCGCGTGCGCAGCGCGGTGCCGGACGTGCCGATCCTCGTCGGCAGCGGCGTCACGCCGGAGACGGCGGCCGATCTGCTCTCGCTCGCCGACGCGCTGATCGTCGGCACCTCGCTCAAGCGCGACGGCGACGTGAGCAAACCCGTCGATCCCGAGCGCGTGCGACGGCTGGTCGACGCCGTCGGTGGCCGCTAGGCTTCCGCGCGGCCTTCTCGTCGGCGCCGCGCTCGTCATCGTCCTGATCGCCGGCTGCGGCAGCCTCGCGCCCGAGCGCTTCGGCGCGCTGAATCCGCGGCTCGGCGAGCTGCTGCTCGTCGGCTTCGACGGCACTACCCTGCACGACAACGCGCACCTCGAGAGCCTCCTGTGCGAGGCGCGCGTGGCCGGCGTCATCCTCTTCGCGCGCAACATCGTGGACGCCGAGCAGACGGCGCGGCTCACGCGCGAGATCACCGCACGCGCGCGCGCCTGCACGGGCCGCGCGTTGCTGGTGGCGGTGGACGCCGAGGGCGGCCGCGTGATGCGCCTGGGCCCCTCGGCCGGCTGGACGGCCACGCTCTCGCATCAGGACCTCGGCGAGGCCGGCGATCTCGTGCAGACCGAGCTCGAGGCCCGGCGCATCGGCGGCATGCTGCGGGAGGCCGGCATCAACTGGAACCTCGCGCCCGTGGTCGACGTCGGCTACAACCCGGCCAACCCGGTCATCGTCGGCGTGGGCCGCTCGTTCGGCGCCAACCCCCAGATCGTGGCCGCGCAGGCGCGCGCGTACATCACCGGGATGCACGCGGCGGGCGTGCTGACCGCGCTCAAGCACTTCCCGGGACACGGCTCGAGCATCGACGACTCGCACGCGGGCTTCGTGGACGTCACCGAGACCGCGCGGCCCGACGTCGAGCTCGTGCCCTACCGGCTACTGCTGGCCGAGGGCCTCGTCGACGTCGTCATGACGGCGCACGTCTTCAATCGCCACCTCGATCCCTGGGTGCCGGCCACGCTGTCGCGGTCGACCATCGACGGGATGCTGCGTGGCGAGCTGGGCTGGCGCGGCGTCGTCGTGAGCGACGACATGCGCATGGGGGCGATCGAACGCCACTATGGCGTGGGGGACGCGGCGGTGCGGGCGCTGCGGGCGGGTGTCGACCTCGTCCTCATCGCGGACGATCGACGGCCCGGGGATCGCTTCGCGTCGGCCGAGGCGCTGAAGGCCATTCGCCGCGCCCTGCGGCGGGGCCGGCTGCCGGCCGCCCGGGTGGACGAAGCGCTGACGCGAATCGCGGCGTTGAGGTCCAGATTGACCGTCCCCGCCGAGGTCCGCTAGGCTCGTCCAGTGAGGGTCAGGCGCGACTTCCCGCTGCCGATCAAGGTCAAGCTCAGCCTGCTCATCACCACGCTGGTCGCGCTCGCGGTTCTCCTCGTCGGCTTTTCGCTCCTGAGCCGCCAGGAGCGGGCCCTCACCGACGCCGTCACCAAGCGCGGCAAGACGATCGCCGCCAACCTCGCCGCCGCCGGCAAGAGCGCGCTCGCCACCAACGACGACCTCGCGCTCAATATCTTCGTCAAGGAGGCCATGCACGACGAAGACGTCGCCTACGTCGTCTTCACTGACGAGAAGGGCATCGTGCACGCGCACTCCGACGTCACGGCGATCGGCCGTCCGGTCGTCCGGCCGCCCGCGCTCAAGCCGGCGAGCCAGCAGGCGCTCGTGCAGACCTACAAGCGCGGGGATGCCGAGATCATCGACATCTCCGTGCCGCTCACGTTCAGCAAGACGCCGGTGGGCATGCTCTACGTCGGGTTCAGCACGCGGGCGATCAGCACGGCGGTGGACAAGGCGCGCAACCAGGCCTTCCTCATCACCGCGTTCATGGTGGTCCTCGGCCTCGCGGGCGCCGTCGCGCTGGCCACGCTGCTCGCGCGGCCGATCTTCCGGCTGATGGATGCCACCGATGCGGTGGCCCAGGGTGACTTCAACGTATCGGTCCCGGTGACGACGCGCGACGAGCTGGGCGTGTTGACCGAGTCGTTCAACCGCATGGCGCGCAGCCTGCGGGAGAAGGAGATGATCAAGCGCGCCTTCACCCGCTACGTCGCGCGCGAGGTCGTCGAGGAGGTGCTGAAGGATCCCGAACACGCCATGCTGACCGGCGAGCGGCGCGAGGTGACCGTGCTGTTCTGCGACATCCGCAGCTTCACCTCGATGTCCGAACGGCTGTCGCCGGAGCAGGTCGTGAGCGTGCTCAACGAGTTCTACACGCTGATGATCGAGACGATCTTCAAGCACGACGGCACGCTCGACAAGTTCCTGGGCGACGCGGTGATGGCGGTCTTCGGAGCGCCGATCGCGCATCCCGATCATGCCGCACGCGCGGTGAAGACGGCGCTCGACATGCGCGCGGCCGTCGCCGACCTCGGCAAGCGGCGTCGCGCCATAGGGCAGGAGCCGTTCGAGGTCGGGATCGGCGTCAGCCTCGGTGAGGTCGTCGCCGGCACCGTCGGCACCGAGGAGCGGATGGAGTACACGGTCATCGGCGACAGCGTGAACGTCGCCTCGCGCCTTCAAGACCGCGCGAAGCCGGGGTCCATCCTGCTCTCGCGCCGCACCTGGGAGGCGGTGCGCGACCTCGTCGACGCCAAGTCGCTCGGGAAGATGAAGGTGAAGGGCAAGGAAGAAGAGGTCGAGGTCTACGAGGTGCGCGGCCTGTGCGCGCGCTGACGCTCGTGGTCGCGGTGCTGTTGCTCGGCGGGTGCGCCGCGCTGGACTTCGTCCGGGGCGCCGGCGGCACCTCGACGGTCGTCGGCGAGTCGGACGACTTCATCGTCGTCGTCGCCACCCACGACGGTGAAACGGCGGAGGCACTCGCGCGTACCCATCTGCGCGACCCGGCCAAGGCGTGGATGATCGAGGACTTCAACGGCGCGCGAGAGTTCAAAAGCGGAAAGCGCGTCGTGATCCCGAAGCGACCATGGAACCTGGCCGGCGTCGATCCCACCGGCTATCAGCTCGTGCCGATCCTCGTCTACCACAACCTCGGCGCGCAGTCCTCGGGGCGGCTCGTGCTCGGCGTGCAGGCCTTCGCGGAGCAGATGAACTATCTCAAGCGCGAGGGCTACCGCGTGGTCTCGCTGGCCGAGTTCGTCGAGTGGCTGCGCCTCAAGCGGCAGCTGCCGCGGAAGTCCGTCGTGCTCACGTTCGACGACGGCTATCAGTCGTTCCGCGAGTACGCCTATCCCGTCTTGAAGAAGCTCGGCTTCCCGGCCACGCTCTTCGTGTACACCGATTACGTCGGTGCCAGCCGCAACGCGCTGTCGTGGGAGCAGCTCAAGGGTCTCGCCGCCGAGGGCTTCGACGTGCAGGCGCACAGCAAGACGCATGGCGACCTGCGGCGTGCGCCCGGCGAGACCGACGCGCAGTACGCCAAGCGCATGCAGGCCGAGCTCGCGGAGCCGCCGCGGCTGTTCCAGCGCCAGCTCGGCCAGGGCGTGCAGTTCCTCGCCTACCCCTATGGCCGCGTCGACGACGACCTGCTCACCCGCGTGCGCGAGCAGGGCTACGCCGCCGCCTTCACCGTGCGCCGCGAGAGCAATCCCTCGTTCGCGCGACCGCTGCGCATCAGCCGCAGCCAGATCTACTCGGAGATGACGCTCGAACAATTCGCGCGGAATCTGAACCTGTTCCACCACGAAACCCTGCGATGAGGCACGTGATCGTGCTGGTCGCGGCGCTGATGCTCGGCGCCTGCGTGACGGTGCCGACCAAGAGCGAGCTGGTTCGGCCCGCCCGCGCACGCGCCAAAACGCTCGAGCGCGAGGGCCAGCTGCGTCCCGCGCTGCTGGAATGGAAGGTCGCGCGCGCCATCGACCCCGACGACGCCGAGGCTCGCGCGAACGAAGCGCGTCTGACCTCGCGCATCGAGGGGCTGGTGGCGACCAAGGTGGCCGAGGCGCGCGGGGCGCACCAGCGCAACGCGCCGCTGCAGGCACGCCGCGCTCTGCTGGCGGCGCTGGCGCTCGATCCGATGAATACGACCGTGGCCGAGCTGCTGCGCAGCATCGGTGACATCGAGTTCGTCACGTACACCGTGCGCGCCGGCGACACGCTCGCGTCGCTGGCCGAGCGCTATTACGGCGACCGCGCACGCGGCGAAGTCATCTGGGAGACCAACAACCTGCCCCCGGGCAAGCCGCTGGTGGCGGGCAGCGTCCTGCGCATTCCCGAGATTCCCGGCGTGCCGTTCTACGCACCGGGTCGGACACCGCCGCCGTCGGGCACCGCGGTGGCGGTGCTGCCGCGCGGTGACCGCCCCGCCCCGTCGCAGGGTGAGCAGCCCGCCCCGTCGCAGGGTGAGCGCCCCACTCCGTCGCAGGACGAGCCGCCGGAGGTCAATCCGCTCCTGGCGGACGTGCGCGACGCCGTCGAGCGCAAGGAGTTCGCGACCGCACTCGCGGACCTCGACCGGTACCTCGCGGACAATCCGCGCGATCGCGAAGGCACCGAGCTGAAGAAGCTCGCGCTGTATCGCCAAGGCCAGAGCGCGCTCGACGAAAAAAAGTACGACGACTCGTACCGCGCGCTGACGCTCCTGGCCAGGCTGCAGCCCGACTACCAGGATGTCGCGCGGCTGCTGCCGCAGGCGCGACGGCAGGTCATCGATCGTCACTACCAGGAAGGCATCCGCTTCTTCCGCGAGGAGAAGCTGCCCGAGGCCATCGCCGAGTGGAAGGTCGTGCTCGATATGGAGCCGCAGCACGTCAACGCGCGGCGCAACATCGAGCAGGCCGAGCGGCTGATGAAGGGTCTCGAGCAGCGCAGGTCGCGCTAACGCTCCACCTCGGCGCGCGTCGGCAGCGACGGTTGGGCGCCACGCTTCGTGCACGCGAGCGCGGCGGCCGCGTTGGCGAAGCGCAGCGCCGAACCGACATCGCGCCGCTCCGCCAGCGCCACCGCCAGCGCGCCGTTGAACGCGTCGCCGGCCGCCGTCGTGTCCACCGCGTCGACCTTCACGCCGGGCACGCGGTGCGTCCCCACGCGGCCACGCGCCAGCGCGCCGGCCGCGCCGAGCGTGACGATCACGGTGCCGGCGCCGCGCGCGACGAGCGCGTCGGCCGCCGCCTCTTCACCCGCGGCGCCGCTCAGGCGCGCCGCCTCGCCGGCGTTGGGCGTCAGATAGTCGACGAGATCCAGGCGCTCGATCGATGCGCGCGGAACGGGCGCCGGGTTGAGGATCGTCGTGGCACCGTGCCGTCGCGCGAGCTCGAGCGCGGCGGCGACGCACTCGAGCGGGATCTCGCAGGAGGCGACGACGACCTCCGCCCACGCGAAGTCCTCCCCGCGCGCGTGCACGTGCGCCACCGTGAGCGCGCGATTGGCGCCGGGCGCGACGCCGATCTGGTTGCGTCCCGCCCGGTCGACGAGGATCAGCGCGGTGCCGGTCGGTGCCTGCGCCGTGCTCGCGATACCCGCCACGCCGATGCCTTCCTCCGCCAGCGCCGCGCGCACTTCCCTCCCCGATGCGTCGTCCCCGACGCAGCCGATCAACCGCACCTCGGCACCGAGCCGACGCGCCGCCACCGCCTGGTTGGCTCCCTTGCCGCCGCGCGCGACCAGAAGCGTGCCCTCGCTGACCGTCTCGCCGGGCTCGGGCAGCCGCTCGAGCGCGAGCGTGAAATCGACGTTCGCCGAGCCGACCACTAGGACGCAGGACACACCCGCTCCAGAAACAGGCGCAGGAATCGTGGCGTGTCCACGACGCGCGCGAAGCGAACGTTGGGCTCGCCGGCGGTGCGGCGCGTCTGGCCCTCCGGACCGATCGTCAGGCGAACCGCCTCCCACTCGACGAGACTCGGGTCGAGCGCGACGCCGACGGCCAGCGGGTCGTGCAGATCCATCCCGCGCCGACCGTGCTTTTCGTCGAGTCGGAGCGCGTATTCGGTGAAGCGCCGGATGCCGTCGGCCAGCGGTCCCGGCGTGCGCGCGAGCGTCGCGTGCAGCGCCGCGCGCTCGAGGACCGCCTGCCGCGTGGCATCGAGCGGCACGAGGTCGAGCCGCACGCCGGCATCGAGCACGCGCGCGAGCGCGTCCGGATCGACGTGCGCGTTGAACTCGGCATCGGGCGTGACGTTGCCGGGCACGTCCACCGCGCCGCCCATGGCGACGACGCGTCCGACACCGCGCACCGCCGCCGCATCGCGCTCCACGGCGAGCGCGAGGTTCGTCATCGGGCCGAGCGCGACGATCGTCAGGCTGCGGCCGCGGCGCCGCGCGGCGTCGACGATCACGCCGGGCGCATCGGCAGACCCGACATGTAGCTCGACGGGCGGCCAGTCGAGCAGGTCACCGAGCCCGTCGGTGCCGTGATAAGGCGCGATCCGCAGTGGGCGCGCCAGGGGCGCAGCGGCGCCGGAGGCCACCAGCGGCGCGGGCGACGGCCGCCGCAGCTCGAGGAGCCGGAAGACGTTGAGCGTTCCGGCTTTCATCGAGACGTTGCCGGCGACGACCGTGATGATCTCGACCGTCCACTCCGGCGAGCTCCACGCCAGCAGCAGCGCCAGCGCGTCGTCGATGCCGGGATCCGTGTCGATGAGCGCGTAGCGCCGGGAATCGGTGGTCATTTCGGAGGCATCCTATACAATGGCTGTCAACCCGTCGGGAAAGGGGGAGCCTGCATGGACATCGAGATCCTCTATTGCGGCGAGTGAAACTACCTGCCTCAGGCCTCCAGTTTGCAGGCCGCCATCAAAGACAAGTACGGCATCACCGCCACGCTGCGCGAGGGCGCGGGCGGCATTTTCGAAGTGTTCATCGACAAGAAGGTCGCCTACTCCAACCAGGAGACGTACCGCTTCCCCGATAACGAGGAGATCTTCGACAAGATCGAGGCCGCTAAGAAGGCGTAGCCGCACGCTCCAGCTCCTCCCGAAACCGCGGGTGGGCCACGGCGATCAAGGCCGCGGCCCGCTCCCGTTCACCCCGTCCCCTCAGCTTTGCCGCGCCGTGCTCCGTGACGACCCAATCCGCGAGAAACCGCGGCGTCGTGACCGCCGCGCCGGCGCCCAAGCGCGCCACGATCCGTGAGACCGCGCCGTCACGGCTGGTCGACGGCAGCGCGATGATCGAGGCGCCGCCGCGCGAGCGGCTGGCGCCGAGCACGAAGTCGAACTGCCCGCCGATGCCCGCCACCTGTCGGCCGCCGAGGCTCTCGGCCGTCACCTGCCCCGTGAGATCGATCTCGAGCGCCGAGTTGATCGAGACGAACCGGTCCATGCGCGCGACGATGTCCGGATCGTGCACGAAGGCGGAGGACTCCATGTTCACGCGATCGTTGTCGCGCAGGAAGTCAAAGAGCCGCCGCGTGCCCATCGCCTCCGCGACGTCCATGCGCCCGCGATGCACGCGCTTGGCGGCGCAGGTCACGACGCCGCGCTCGACGAGGGCAACGGCCGCGTCGACCAGCAGCGAGTGCAGCGCGAGGTCGCGGTGGCCGTCCAGCGCCTCCAGCACCGCCTGCGGGATGGCGCCGACGCCGACCTGCACGGCGGCGCCGTCCGGCACGAGGCCCGCGACGTGCCGGCCGATCGCGCGCTCGACCTCGCCGACGACCGGCGGTGGATACTCCACGAGCGGCTCGTCGACGTCGACCCAGGCGTCGATCTGGGTGGCGTGCAGCCAGCAATTGCCGCGGGTGCGGGGCATGTTGGGATTGACCTGCGCGATCACCAGCGGCGCGCTGCGTGCCGCGGGTAGCGCGATGCCGACCGCGACCCCCAGCGAGAGATAGCCGCCGGCGTCCGGCGGCGCCGTGTGCACGATCACGCAGTCGGGCGCCCAGTGACCGCCGCGCGCGAACTCGGTGACGACGTCGAAGTAGCGCACCGGCACGAACTCCACCCGCCCCCGGCGCCGGGCGTCCTCGAGGCGCGGCGACATGTGCCAGGTGGCGGCGCGCAGCGCCGCGTGCTCGGGCCGCGCGTAGGGAAAATCGTCGAGATGGATGCCGCCGAGCAGCGTCAGGTCGTTCAGCCGCTCGGCCTGCGCACAGATCTCGGCGAGCAACCGGGTCGGCTCACCACACGCCGGCGGCAGCAGCACCTTCATGCCGGGACGCAGCCGCTCGACGGCGGCGCGCGGTGACAGATGGGCGAAGTCGCGTGGCATGAGCCGGGTTATGATAGCGCCCGGTGACCCGCGCCCTCCTGATCGTCGCGCTGCTCGCGCTCCTGCTCGGCTGCTCCTCTTCTTCGGCGCCGCAGCAGACACATCCGCGCGCCGGCACCACGCCGCGCGTGCGCTGTGTCAGCGATCCGAATGAGACCCAGACGCGGCCGCTGTTCTTCCTCTTCTGCGTGCAAAGCCCGTAGCGCCCGGTTGACCTTTCGGTCGTGAACATGAAATAGTCGTTACCAATGGGGCGTTCGCTGGTTGCACGCGTGTGTCACGCGGTCCTCGCGACCACATTGTTGCTCCTCACGATCCCGCACGAGGTCAGCGCCCAGGCTGATGATCTCGCCTGCGCCCAGCAGCCGGGCAACAGGTTCTTCTGGGTGGAACGGGCCTTTTGCGACCTTGCCCTGAATGGACCGGACCGCGCGAACGGTGTCGTCATCTGGAACCACGGGATGTCCGGCACCAATCAATCCTGGATGGCGCCGGCGCCACCGGTACTGCGACTGCTCCAGGGCCGCGGCTGGGACGTGTTCATGCTCAAGCGTCACCACGCCGCGGAGCAGAACAATACGCTCTCCCGCACGGTTCAGCGGACGCTCCAGGAGGCGGCGACCCTGAAGAAGTCCGGCTATCGCAAGGTCGTGCTGGCGGGACAGTCATTCGGGGGGTACGTGACGCTGGAAGCCGTGGACACCTCGCCGGACATCGACGCGGCGATCGCGTTCGCGCCAGGCGTTCGCGACATGGGCGCGACCGGGCGGCTCGACGCCTCGATCACCGATCGCATCCTGCAGCGGGCAAAGGTCGGCCGCCTGGCGCTCGTGTTTCCAAAGAATGATGCGGTGTTCGGCTATCTCGTGCGCGGCGAGAGCGCGGAGGCGATCCTCTCCCGCCGCACGTTGCCGTACCTCCTCCTCGACGAAACCAGTGGCATCAGCGGTCACGGCGGTGCCACGACCGGTCGCTTCGCGCTTCGCTATGGCCTCTGCCTCACCGACTTCCTCGCCGCGTCGAGTCTACCGGCGGGGCGCTTCGTCTGCCCTCCGGTCGCCGACGAGTGGTCCGTTGTTCGCGAGTTGCTTCTTCCGCCGTCTGTCGATCGCTCCAAGGTGCTTCGCGAGGCCTCGGCATTGCCCGACCCCGTCGGATCGTTCATAGGTCTGCGGTGGGCGATGCTGGAGGACACGGTCGTTCTGCTGGCGCCGGTCGCCGACGAACCGGGTCGACTTCGCCTCATGTACCGCTCGACCGGGATCACCGGCGGGGTGTACGAAGCGACGGTCAAGGACGGCGTCATCCGGGCGGTGCTCTCCAACAAATCCACGGTGACGCTGAAGCCGGAAGGCGACGGCGTGATCACCTGGACTGCCTCCGATGCATCGCGCTCGCTGAACGCACCGCTCATTCGTGGCCGCGAGGATCCATAGCGGCGGCCGCGTGCGAGATCCACTTGCCCGCGTCTGGCGTTTTTTCGGCGAGCATCACGGCGCGTGGCGCGCGGCGACTGCGGGGTTCGAGAAACGTGACGAGGTCGCGGTAGTGACGGAGCCCATCAGGTAGCTCGGCGTCCGACCGCGTCGATTCGACATGTTGTGTATGGGGCCCATCGCCCCGCGCTAAGATGACGTCGTGGCCACACGCGTCGCGCTCGTCACCGGCGGCGGCCGCGGCATCGGCCGCGCCATCGCGCTGCGCTTGGCCGCCGACAGCCTCGCGGTGGCCGTCGCGGCCCGTACCCGCGAGCAGGTCGAGGACACCGCGCGGGCAGCCGGCGGCGGCGCCCTGCCGCTGGTGCTGGACGTCACCGACGCCGCCTCCATCGCCGCGGCGATCGAGCGCACCACGCGTGAGCTGGGGCCCATCGACGTGCTGGTCAACAACGCCGGCATCGCCGAGTCCGCGCCGTTTGCGAAGACCGAGCCGGAGTTCTGGGATCGCCATTTCGCGGTCAACGTGCGCGGCCCATATCTGATGGCGCGGGCGGTCGTGCCTGGCATGCTGCAGCGCCGCTGGGGCCGCGTCATCAACGTCGCGTCGCTCGCGGGGCTGGTCGGCTCGCCCTACGTGACCGCGTACACCGCCTCCAAGCACGCGCTGGTCGGCTTCACCCGCGCGCTCGCGACGGAAGTGTCGGGTCGCGGTGTGACGGTCAACGCGCTCTGTCCCGGCTTCACCGCGACCGACATCGTCTGGAGCGGCGCGCGCAACATCGTGACGAAGACGGGCAAGTCGTTCGACGACGCGGTGAAGGCGCTCGCCGAGATGAACCCCGGCCGACGCCTGATCGAGCCCGACGAGGTCGCGGACGCGGCGGCGCGACTGGTGGCCGACGACACGACGAACGGCGAGACGGTCGTGCTCGACGGGACCGCGCCGGCGGCGAAAGGAGTCATGCGATGAAGGACCACATCACCGAGGTCCGGCCGCGCACGCTGCCGAAGCCGAAAGGCTTCTCCTACGCGATGGAGGTCAAGCACGGGCGCGTCGTGTTCGTCGCCGGACAGGTCGCGGTCAACGCGGCCGGCGCCATCGTCGGGCGCGGCGATCTGGTGGCGCAGTTCCGGCAGACGTGCGCCAACCTCCACGCGGTGATCACCGCGGCCGGCGGCGAGATGACCGATTTCGTCAAGCTCACGATCTACGTGCTCGACGTCGCCGACTACAAGAAGCATCTCCACGCGATCGGCGACGTCTACCGCGAGTCCTTCGGCAAGCA
>Ga0066681_10000749_pt1 | contig 11605 bp, 11 predicted proteins | sample GraSoiAngelo_130_FD_65629 | JGI IMG/M metagenome (GOLD analysis project Ga0066681, IMG submission 65629) | Grasslands soil microbial communities from the Angelo Coastal Reserve, California, USA - 14_0929_02_20cm | ecosystem: Environmental > Terrestrial > Soil > Grasslands | place: USA...
CAGAGTGCTGTAGGCGAGCCAGTAGCGCAAGTACACCGGCAGCACCACGCGCTGCACGCCGAGCTCGAGACCGAGGTCTTCGACGGCGGCGACGAACTGCTCAAGATGCTCGACGCGCTTCTGCGCGGGGTCAATGGCCATGTACTTCACGTAGAGCGTGCCGCTGGGCGCCTCGCTCACGCCTGGCGTGTGCAGGACGGCGAAGCCGACGAGGTCACGGCCGCGCTCGAGCAGCAGCGTGTCGCCCAGCGCGAGGCCGTCCACGATCTCGACCTCCTTGCTGACGTCCAGGCCGCGATAGACCGCGTTGGTGATGCGATGCATCCGCCCGAGTGCCGCCTTTTTCCGCGTCTCCTCCAGCCGCGAGAAGCGCAGCACCGTGAGCGGCCCGCGCGCAAGCTTGGTGGCCGGGCGCGTCGCGCTGCGATCGAGCGCGCGGCTCATGAGCGCCGTGAGCGCTTTCGGGTGGTAGCCGAACTTGTGGTACAGGGCGAGGTGCTTGGAGCTCGTGGGATAGGTGATCACGCCCTGCAGCGTCGTCTTGTTCTCGTCGAAGAACTCCTGCGTAGCGCGGATGAGCTGTTGGCCGATCGTCTGATTCTGATAGTGCGTGAGCACCGCCACCGGCCCGAGTAGCCCGACCGATCCCCACGCGACCGCGAGCGCGGCGCCGACGATCTTCGCGTTGTCCTCCTCGGCCACGAAGCAGCCCCACGGCTCCATCAGCCAGCGGTGGTGAACGTACTGCGCACCGTTGAAGGCCTGGCGCGGCCGCGTGCCGAGCTGCCGCTCGAGGAAATCGCCGAACGTCTGCTCGAGCACGTCCTTCACACGCGAGAGATCGCCCTTGCGAACGCGCCGGACCAGGACCTTGGGCAGGCGACCCTGCGGATCCAGTCCCGCGCGATCGACCGTGGCCCTCACGAGGCGCCTGCGAGGTCTTCCAGGAGCGTGATGATTCCCGAGTGATCCAGGCCGCCGCGTCCCTTGACGCGCATCGCGTTGAACAGCTCCTGCACGACCGCCGTCGTCGGCAGCGGCACGCCCAGGCTGTGGGCGGACTCCATGATGAGACCGAGGTCCTTGAAGTGCAGATCGATCTTGAAGCCCGGATTGTAGGTGCCGGCGATGTAGTTGGGCTTCTTCTGCTCGAGGCACTTGCTGCCCGCGAGGCCGCCGGCGAGCGCCGTCAGCAGCAACTCGCGATCGAGCCCCGCTTTCTTGCCGAGCGTGAGCGCCTCGGCCAGCGCGGTGAGGTTGACGGCGACGATGATCTGGTTGGCGAGCTTGGTGAAGCCGCCGAATCCGAGCGGACCGAGCAGCGTGATCGTGCGGCCCATCGCCTGAAAGATCGGCAGCACGGCGTCGAACGTCGCCTTGTCACCGCCGACCATGATCGACAGCGCTGCGTCGGTCGCGCCCTTCTCGCCGCCCGAGACGGGCGCGTCGAGCATCTTGACACCCTTGGCCGCGAGCGCCTTGCCGACTTTCTGCGAGACGATCGGCGAGATCGTCGACATGTCGACGAAGATCAGCCCGTTCCGCGCCCCCTCGATGATCCCGTCCTTGCCGAGCGCCACCTGCTCGACGTCGGGCGAGTTCGGCAGCATCGTGATGAGCACGTCGCACTGCGACGCCACGTCCTTCGGCGACGAGGCGGCCTTGGCGCCCGCCTTGACGAGCTCGTCGACGGGGCCACGGCTGCGGCTGTGCACGACCAGCGGATAGCCGGCCTTGATGAGGTTCTTCGCCATGGGCCGGCCCATGATGCCGAGCCCGGTGAATCCGATGGTCTGTGCCATGACTCCCCCGCAAGAGGACGACTGTCGCGGGCGAAAACCGCGTGAGTATTACACTTTGTCCCGCGCGCGCCGCAGACAAGTAACACAAGGCGCGCAAGGGGGTCAAGGCGGATTGCTGCGAGCGCCGTTCGTCCACGTCTCGAGCACGCGGATCGACGCCAGCTCCGCCGGCGCGCACTCCAGCGGGTTCGACGACAAGACCAGCAAATCCGCGCGCTTACCGGATTCGAGACTGCCGGCGATCGCATCGAGGCCCGCCGCGCGCGCCGCGCCCAGCGTGTAGGCCTCGAGCGCGTCGGCCACGGCCATCGCCTCGTCCGGCGCCGCGACGTGGCCTTCGCGGCTGGTGCGCGTGACGGCGGCCGCGATGCCCACGATGGGCGAGTTCGATCCGCACGGGTAGTCAGACGAGAACGCCTGCTTGACGCCGGCGAGCCCCGCGCTGGCGAAGGGCCGCTGAAGAATGGCCGGATCGGCGGGCGTCGCGTTCGGACGATCCCGCGAGTCCCAGAGGAACGACGGCTGGACGACGACCCAGATGCCGAGGTCCGCGATGCGCGCGATCAGGTCCGGGGTCAGAAAGATCGCATGATCGATCCTCACGCGCTCGCGCCCGTCGGGAAACGCGCCCACCGCGTCTTTGATCGCATCGACGGCGGTCTCGACGCCGAGGTTGCCGATCGCGTGACAGACCACACTTCGGTCCGCGCGCCATGCGGCGAGCAGCAGTGCCGTCAGCTCCTCGCGCGTATAGAACAGAAACCCGCTGGTGCGCGTCGCGCCGTCGCGGCGTACCCGCATCGCGCAGCGATAGCCGCCGTCCACGAAGATCTTCAGCGCGCCCGCCGCGGCGTCGTCCGGCCGCTCGAACCAGCCGCGCGAGCCAACCATCAGCTCGCCCACGTCGATCGCGAGCGCTCCCGCCGCGCGCGCCTCCGCGTAACGCCGCGCCATCGCCGGCGTCACTGCTGCATCCTGGATGGCGGTGATGCCGAGCGCCGCGTAGCGCCGGCTCGCCGCTCTCGCCACCTCGACGAAGCGCGCCTCCCACGCCTCGCGGGAGAGCGTCTCGACGCGGCTCATCGCCCGCTCGAAGAGGAGTCCCGTCGGCTCGCCGGATTTGTCGCGCGCGATCTGGCCGCCCGGCGGATCGGGCGTGCCGCGGGTGATGCCGGCCTCGGCGAGCGCGCGCGAGTTGGCCACGCACTGGTGATGCGAGAAATGCATGAGCAGCGCGGGACGATCGGGCGCCGCCGCGTCGAGATCGCCGCGCGTGGGATGGAGGCCGATCAGACGGTGGTCGTAGCCGACGGCACGGACCCACGCGCCGACCGGCGTGTCGACGGCGGCGGCGGTGAGGGCGCGCTGCAGATCGGCCACCGAGCGCGCCTCGCGGCAATCCGCCCACAACGTCTCGAAGGCGCCGATCGAGAAGTGGTTGTGGGGGTCCACGAAGCCCGGCACGACGGTGCGTCCCTGGAGATCGATCACCTCGTACTCGTCCTCGCGCAGCCACAGCACCTCGTCGGTGCCGCCGACCTCGACGATGCGCCCGTTCTTGACCGCGAGGGCCTGTGCGACGGGCAGGCTCGCATCCAACGTGAGGACCGTGGCGTTGACAAAGAGGCGGATCATCGGCCCGCGGCGACGACGGCGAGGGCCCGGCCGCGCAGCGAGACGATGCGCGCGTGGCCGATGTGCGCGCCGAGCGCGCGATAGAACCGAATCGCGCGGCGGTTGCTGTCCCGCACACCCCATTCGAGGCACGTGAACCCCTGGCGGGCGGCCTGCCGGGCGACGGCCGTCACGAGGACACGTCCCACGCCGCGTCCGCGCCAGCGCGGCCGGACGAATAGATCAAGCATCCAGAGCTCGCGCTCGGCGATGTCGGTGTTGTAGCCGGCCACGAACGACGCGTAGCCGATCACGGCGCCGGCGACCTCGGCGACGAGCACGCGAAACGCGCGGCGAGCACCGAAGGCGTCGCGACGCACGATCGCCGCCGTGAACGCGCGCGGGCTCAACGCCTCGTGGCGATTGAGCGCATTGGCCATGCGCGCGATCGCGCTCGCGTCGCTCGGACGCGCGCGGCGAATTTTCGGCGTGACTACGCCTTCTTTCCCCAGAGCTCCTTGCTCAGCCAGTCGAGGCCGAGATCCTTCAGCGTCTGCGGCAGGGGCTTGCCGCCCTTCCGGTCGTAGCCGACTTCCTTGTACCAGGTGTCGACCATCTTCTCCCACTGCGCGGAGACCGCCTGGCCGGCGGCGGGGCCGTCGTGCGGCGTGGATCCGTAGCGGAACGACGGCACTTCGAGGTTCGGCGTCAGGCCGCAGCGCAGCGCGGTGGCGCGGTTGATCGCCGCGGTGCGCCGGCCGAAGCGCATCGCCTCGGCCACGGTGTAATACCAACCCGTCGCCGCCGACAGCGCGCGGCAGATGTTTTCCAGTCGCGTGCGCGTCGTGAAGATGCAGATGCCGAGCGAATCCTCGAACGCGCGCCGGCCGCGGCAGCCGGCCACGAGCTTGGCGACCTCGACGCCGTCGAACGGATTGATGCGCGCGGGCAACCCGAGCTCCGTCTGGTGCACGGGATTGCCGGTCTCCATGGTCGCCGTCGACGAGGTCGCGGTGTCGAGCATCTCCTCCCAGCGTGCGCGGTGGTCGTGGCCGCGCGGCGAGGCGCCTTTGCCGGTGTAGATGGCGGCCTTCGCGGCCTCGCCGCCCAGCTTTTCGGAGGCGCGCTTGACGCCCTCTGCGAGCAGGTCGCCGAATCCCTCGCGCCGGTTGATCATCTGCAGCAACCGGTCCGCGCCGGCGACGTCGCCCCACTTGAGGTCGAAGCCCACCTGCTGTTTGGTCAGCCAGCCTTTCTCCAGGCCCTCCATCACCCAGCCGATCACCCAGCCGAACTCGTTGACGTCCACGCACGCGCGATCGGTCTGCGTGTTGAGCCAGGCCACGGCGCTCTGGTCGGTGGCGCCGATCGTCCAGCCCGCGCCCGACCATCCCTCGTACTCCGGCTCGTCGACGATCTTGCCCTTGTACGGTCCCTGGCGGATGACCGACATGTGGCAGTGGTGCATGCCGCACGCGTTGCATTGATGCCCGCGGTGGTCGAAGCCCTCGCGCAACCGCGGCGCCTCCCACGACTTCATGTCGACGTCGCCGGTGAGGCTCGTCGTGTAGTTGCGGATCGGCAGCGCGCCCATCTTCGAGAGGTTCACGACGCCCGGCAGCGTGCCGTACTCGTACAGCGAGCGCGCGGACGGGTCCGTCTTGAGATCGTGCGCGATGTCGTCGGCGCACTGGATCAACCCGCGGGGGTCGGCAGCGCGCAGCGCCTTGGTGCCCTTCACGATGGCCACCGCCTTGAGCTTCTTCTTGCCCATGACGGCGCCGACACCGTTCTTCGACGCGACGTGGCCGTAGTCGCCCTGGATCGCCGCGAAGCGGACGAGGTGCTCGCCGGCGGGACCGATCGAGTACACGGAGAGCTGGTGCCCCGTGAGGCCGAGGTCGCGACTGAGCGCATCCTGCGTCTCCCACGTGTCCTTGCCGAGGTACGACTTCGCGTCGCGGATCTCGATGCGGTCGTCGTCGATATAGAGGTAGACCCAGTCCTTCGCCTGCCCCTGCACGATGATCGCGTCGTAGCCGCAGTACTTCAGATTGGTGCCGAAGAAGCCGTTGGCCTGCGTCGACGTCGGTCCGTTCGTGAGCGCGCCGATCGTCACAACGGTGAGGCCGCCGGTGCCCCACACGGGCAGGCCGGCGAGCGGCCCGGTGCCGAGCACGAGCCGGTTGTCGGGATGGTCCCACGAGACGTTGCCTTTGCCCTTCGCCGTCTCGCGATAGAGGATCATCGCGCCGAGCCCGGCGCCGCCGATCAGCTCGCGCATCTCGTCCGGCGTCCACGGCTCGGCCCACGCCTTGCGTTTGGTGAGATCCACGCGCAGCAGCTGACCGGCGTAACCGCCGGGCAGCGCGGGTTGCGGCTTGCCGACCTGTCGGGAAGCGCTCAAGGTCACAGGACTCATACGGCCACCGGGGTTTCGCCGGGCGCCTTCGCGGGACGACCCAGCACGGTTTCGGGAAGCAGCGTGCCGGCGGTGCCGGACGCGATGTACGCAGTCTTCACGTCGAACGGATGCGCTTTGAGATAGTCCTTGAAGCGGCCGAGCCGGACGCCGGTCTGCACGAGGCCTTTCAGCATGCCCACGTCGTTCGTCGTCCACACGTCGCCCGAGCGGCCGATGATGATGGCGCCGGTGAGACGATCGCCCGTGAAGAGGTATTTGCGATACGCGGAGCGATCACGCTTGGCGCCCACGACCGTGTCGGCCTTCGCGTCGTCCCAGGCGCCGAACGACGCGGCGTCGAGATGGCAGACCTCGACGATGTTGATGATGAGCGAGCCCTTGTACGCGACGTCCTTGCCCGCCATGTTGGCGCCGACCACGCGGCCGTGCTCCTGCGCCGTCGGCTCGATGGCGTGCAGCGCCGGCTGGCCCGACACGAGGTCGCGGCCCTCCGCCACGTCGCCCGCCGCGTAGACGTTCGGCACGTTCGAGCGCAGGTGGTCGTCCACGACGATGCCGCGGTTCATCCGCACGCCGGAGTCCTTCAGCCACTCGAGATTGGTCTTGATGCCGGTGGCCATGATCACGACGTCGCACACGAGGTCGCCGCCCGACGCGAACTTGACGCGTTTCTTGCCGCGCGCGTCCTCGATCTTCGTCACCTTGACGTTGGTCCGGATGGTCACACCGTGCGCACGCAGCCACTCCTCGATGACCTCGGCGCCCGCGTCGTCGATCATGCGCGGCAGGATCCGCGGCGCGACTTCGACGATGGTGAGCTTGGCGCCGAGCGCGAGGATCGAGTTGAGGATGGTGAACGAGATGAAGCCGGCGCCGATCATCACGACGTGACTGCCCGGCGTCACCGAGGCGATGACGCCGCGGCACTCGTCGAGCGTCCAGAACGAATGCACGTTGGCGCCGTCGGCCCCCGGCACCGGCGCGCGCACCGCCGACGAGCCGGTGGCGATCAGACAGTCGTCGTACTCGACCTTCGAGCCGTCGTCGAGCGTGCAGACGTTGGCTTTCGTATCGAGCGCGGCCGCGCGGCGCCCCACGTGCGTCTTCACCTTCCACTGCGCGAGCAGCGCCGCGCTCGTGGTGAAGACGTGCTGCTCGGCGATCGAGCGATCGAGATAATACGGCAGCACCATGCGTGAGTACGGCTTCTCGGCGCTGACCAGCGTGATCTCGGAGGGCTCGCGCTCCTCTTCGCGGATCGTGCGCATGGCGTTCATGCCTGCGGTGCCGCCGCCGATGATCAGGTGTCGACGGGGCATCAGCGGCGCCCTCCGTTCGTCGCGAGCACGTGCGAGGCGCGCTCGGCGGCGAAGTCGTGCAGCCAGTCGCGCGTGGCCACCTCTTCGTACTCGATGGCCGCCGTGGGGCATGCGTGCACGCAGGCGGGATCGCCGCCGCAGAGGTTGCACTTGAACGCCTTGCGCGTCGACGCGTCGTAGAACACCGTTCCGTAGGGACAGGCGATCGTGCACAGCTTGCAGCCCACGCAGCGATCATCGAGGACGTCCTTGGCGCCGGCGGCATTGATGGTGATGGCGCCGACGGGGCAGGCCGTCATGCACCAGCCCTCCGCGCACTGCGTGCACGTGTACGGCGCGTACGACGTGTGGCCCTCGAACGGCGAGACGCGGATGACCGACTTCGCCGGCTGAAACGCCCCGACCTGCACGTACGAGCACGCGATCTCGCAGCGCAGGCAGCCGGTGCAACGCTCGGGCGTGATCTTGAGGACTTTCACCGTTTCTTCTTCCCCTGTCCCTTGTCGCCGCGTTCGAGCCGCGCGATGAACTCATCGAGCGGGATGGCGGCCATGGTCATTCCCGCCGAGCCGCCCCGTGCCCCGAGCTCGACGGAGACGCGGGAGATGGTGGCGTTGTCGGGCGCTTCGACGATCGTCACGAAGTCGTACGGACCCAGCACCGCGTACTGTGCGATCACGCGCGCGCCCATGCGACCGACGTCGCCGTTGACCTTGCGGATCCACCCGGGTCGCTCGCGGAGCACCTTGCGGCCGGACTCCGACAACGTGCTGAGCATGACGTACAGGCTCACGGCGGGTCCTCCTTCGATGCTCGTGGCCGCGCGAACGCGCGCCAGTATAGCACGCGGTTTCGAGCCATCCCGGCACGGCGCCGGGGCCGTGAAGCGCGCGGCCATGCTGGCTGCAGCGCATTTCAGGTTCCGTGCAGCGCGGTGAACGCGCGCGACGTTCCGACGGGCGGTTTCGTCGTGGCACGTCGCTTGCCATTGTCTCGGACATGGTCACTCGCCGCGTCCCCGCCCTCCTGGCGGCGCTCCTGGCGCTCGGCGGCTGCGCGACCTCCATCCGGACGGCGAAGATGGGGCCGCTGCCGACCGGTCCGCTCGTGACCCTGATCGTCAGCGACGATCGCGCGGTCGTGGAGCGTGAGTGCCGCGAGGTGCCCGCGCTGGGCCCGATCCTGGGCTGCTCCATCTGGCGGACCGTGCAGCCCGACGGGAAAACGGACGTGAAGACGATGAAGGTCGTGCGCTATACCGACGCGATGCCGTCCGCGCTCGCACTCGAAATCGACGCCCACGAGCTCTGCCACGTCGTGGCCGCCCTGCAGCAAATCGACGATCCCTGTCACGTCGGCAACGGCGGCGTCGTGCGCGCCGGCGGCGCCAACGTGCGCGGGATGACCCGCTAAAAGAGACTTCGGCTCGCCGTTTGCCCCGTTACCGAGGGGCGTGACGGGTTCCCCGGCGCGTCCCGAGCGTGTGGGGGTTTGGGGGCCATGTCGGGGCCCCCACATTCAGAAAGCCGGCCATGTCGGGGCCCCCATTTAGACGGGCGCTTCCCCCGCCGACGGCTTCAGAAACTGATAGACGCTCGTGAAGTCGCGCCGCCCGAACCCGTGCGACGACGCCAATCGTAGCACCTGCTGAGCCGCGGGCGCGACCACGACCGGCACGCGCAGCTCACGCGCGGCGTTCACGGCGAGACCGAGGTCCTTTGCCATCAGATCGGTCATGAAGCCGGGCGCGTAGTCGTTCGACGAGGCCGACTTCGGCACGAGCCCGGGGACCGGATGCATGAACTGCATCACCCAGGTGTTGCCCGACGATTTCGAGATCACGTCGGTCAGGACCTTCGGATCGACGCCGAAGCCCTCCGCGATTCGAAACGCCTCCGACACGGCGACCGCGGACACGCCTGCGATCAGGTTGTTGCACAGCTTGGCCACCTCACCGCTGCCGACCGCGCCGACGTGGATGACGTTAGCGCCCATGGCCGACAGCGCCGGCCGTGCCTCTTCGACGTCGCGCGTCTCACCGCCGACCATGATGGCCAGCGTGCCCTCCTCTGCGCGCGGGACGCCGCCGGACACCGGCGCGTCGATGAACCGCACGCCCTTGGCCTTCAGCGCGGCGGCCACGCGCCGCGACACGGCGGGATCGATCGTCGACATGTCCACGCAGAGCCGGCCGGCCGTGACGCCCTCCGCGATGCCGTTCTTGCCGAGGTACGCCGTCTCGACATGGGAGGACGACGGCAGCATCGTGATCACGAGGTCGCTGCGCCGTGCGGCATCGGCGCCGGATTCCGCGCGTGTCGCGCCGCGCTTCTCGGCATTCGCCAGCGCCGCCGGCACCACGTCGTAGGCGATCACGCCGAAGCCCTTCTTGAGGAGATTGCCGAGCATCGGCGCGCCCATCGTTCCCGTTCCGACGAAACCCACGTTCATGCTGATCTCCTTGTGCCGGCCGAATGGTGTCAGGCATGATCACGGCCCATGTCCGCGGCGTCAAGTCCCGAGCGCCTGCGCGGTCTCGGTCTCATCGCCCTTGCCGCCGTCTCCTGGGGCACGACGGGATCGGTGACCACGCTGCTCGTGAGCCGCGCGTCGGCGACACCGCTGCTCGTCGGCGCGGCGCGCATGCTCACCGGCGCCGTGCTGTTGCTCGCCGCCGCGCGCCTCGTGGAGGGCGCGATTCGTCCAGCGCCGGGCGAGGCGTGGCGTTGCCTCGCTCTCGGCGCGTGCATGGCCCTCTTTCAGGCCACGTACTTCACGGCGGTGACCCGCGTCGGCATCGCGGTCACCGCGCTGGTCGCGATCTGCTCGGCGCCGATCATGATCGCGGCGCTGGCGACGGCGCTGCTCGGCGAACGTCCCACCCGCGGCCTCGTCGTTGCGCTGGTGCTCGGCGTCGCCGGCACCGCGCTGCTGGTCGCCGCGCCCGTGGCGACCCCGACCGCACCGCGGCCGCTCAGCGGTGTCCTGCTCGCGCTCGCGGCGGGACTCGCGTACGCGCTCTACGTCGTGATCGCGAAAGCGGCGGTGATGCGGACGGCGCCGCTGCGGCTGGCCGCCCTGACCTTCGCCGTGGCCGCGGTGCTGATGGCGCCGGCACTTTTGATGCCGGGCGCCGCGACGCAGCTGGCTTTGGGATGGCTGGGATTGCTCTATCTCGGGGCCGTTACGACCGCGGGCGCGTACGCGCTGTACACGGCCGGCCTGCGATACGTCTCGGCGTCGGCGGCCGGCGTGGCCTCGCTGCTCGAGCCACTCACCGCGACGCTGCTGGGCGTGCTGCTGTTTGGTGAGCGCTTCGGTGTCCTGGGATGGATCGGCGCGGCGTTGCTGCTGGCTGGACTCGCGCTGCTGGTCGAAGGCGAGCCGCGCTGAGGCCTACCGGGCGTAGGCCTCAGGGCATCGAGACGGTTGTCGCGTCCCCGCTCGTCGTGATCGAGAAGACCCCGCTGGACGTGTCCGCCGTATATGCGTACGCGCCCCAGCCGGACGGCGGCGCCGGCACCGCAGCCAGGAAGGGCCCGGCCAGCTGGCCCAGACCGTTCGTCGACATCGACGTCAGATCGCTGAGCGCGTTGGGGACGACCGTCATGTGCGCAGCGTAGATGACGACGGCAGACGCCATCGCCCGTGCGTCACCCTGCGCCTTCGCGATTCGCGCCCGCTGCTGCGTGTTCGCGTAAATCGGCACGGCGATGGCGGCCAGGATTCCGATGATGGCCACCACGATCAGCAGCTCGATGAGCGTGAATCCCGATTCTCGGCGTCGCACTGGAGTCCCCCCTCCCGACCTGCCCATATTCGGCGGTCGTCGCATCGTGACAATGCAGAGAGGATGCCACAGCGTCCGATCGTTCCGAATCAGATATTTACGGCTCGCCAGGCAGGGAAATCCTCCGCGCCTCCGCGTTGCAACTCTGGCAGACACTGCCGGAAATCGTCAGTCACCGCCCGGCTTGATCGGCCGACTCACCGCCCGGCTGAACGTGCAGTTCGGGATGACCGCGGAATGCTTGCCCGAGCCGCCGGCCACGGCCACGAAGACGTCGTCCGGTGACGGGACCTGAGGCATCAGCGCTTCGGGGTCCGCCACCGCGTTCATCCACGCCGGCCAGTCGTGCATGCCCCACATCCCGGCCAGCTTCAGCCGGCCGAGGGGCAGGCGCGCGTGCTCGTACACGAAGCGCTGCACGTCGGCGCGCGTGAACCCATCATCGGCGATCGTGCGCGCGTGCTCGGGGCCGAGCACGACGAGCAACTGGCTCTGCGAGAAGTACCAGCCCACGTTCGAGCCCAGCGACACCGCCGTGTCGCAGACGGTAGTGAGAATGCCGGAGGCGGTTGTCGAGACGTGGTCGTTGACGTTGTGCGGCGGCTCGCCGCCGTACACGGTGACCGTGTCGCCCTCGGCGAGCGGCCCCCACGGA
>Ga0066681_10000774_pt1 | contig 11491 bp, 11 predicted proteins | sample GraSoiAngelo_130_FD_65629 | JGI IMG/M metagenome (GOLD analysis project Ga0066681, IMG submission 65629) | Grasslands soil microbial communities from the Angelo Coastal Reserve, California, USA - 14_0929_02_20cm | ecosystem: Environmental > Terrestrial > Soil > Grasslands | place: USA...
CTGAGGACCCCTACTCCAATTGACTTCTTCGCGATGCGTTCGACTGAGTCACGCGGCGATTTGTTAGAATTGCCTCGCGATGGCCACTGGCGACAAGCAGCGATTTGCCGTTCCCGGAAACGGCGAGGTATCGGCTCTGTTGGTTCATCCGCCGACGGCACGATGGCTGCTGGTGCTGGGCCACGGCGCGGGAGCCGGCATGGCTCATCCGTTCCTGGAGAAGCTCGCGAGGGAATTGGCGGAAGTGGGAGTTGCGACGCTGCGGTACCAGTTCCCGTACATGGAGGAGCGAAGGCGCATCCCCGATAAACCCGACTTGCTGGCAGCTACGGTGGCGGCCGCGGTGCGTGCAGCAAGTGAAACCGCACCAAAGTTGCCGCTGCTCGCCGGTGGCAAGTCGATGGGCGGCCGAATGACTTCGCAAGCGGCGGCGCAAGGGCTGCTGACGTCAGTGAAGGGGCTCGTGTTTTTCGGTTTTCCGCTTCACCCGCCGAATCGCCCGGGGACCAAGCGCGCCGAGCACCTGGCGAAGGTAAGTGTGCCCATGCTGTTTTTGCAAGGAACCCGCGATACGCTTGCCGATCTGACATTGCTGCGCCCAGTCTGCGAAAAGCTGGGTTCACGCGGCACGTTGCATATCATTCCAGAGGCCGACCACTCGTTTCACGTCCTCAAAAAGTCAGGAAAGACTGACGAAGAGGTGATGAAGGAGCTGGCGCAAACCACGGCCTCATGGGCCGACAAGCACAACGACTGAAAGGGGAGAATGATGGAAATAACAGGATTGGAAAGCACTCTGCAGCTCACGTCTGGATTGCGTCGTTTTGTGCGAAGGTCATTTTGCCTGGTTGCGTTGGCAGCTTTGTTGAGTTTTTCTGTACATTCGGTAGTCAGAGCTACGCCGAAGCCTGAGAACGGAAAGGCACTGCAGATCTACTTTGTGGATGTGGAAGGCGGGCAGGCTACGTTATTTGTAACTCCTGAAGGGAAGTCCCTTTTGATCGATACAGGCTGGCCCGAAAACGATGGGCGCGACGCAGATCGCATCGTGGCAGCAGCGAAGCTGGCTGCCCTCAAGCAACTGGATTTCGTGCTTCTGACCCACTATCACATGGATCATGCCGGCGGAATTACCCAGCTCGCCGCCAAGATTCCAATTCGAACAGTGATTGACCATGGCGAGAACCGGGACCAAGAAGATGCCGCGACAGAAAAAGTCTGGGAAGACTATCAGGCGCTGCTGGCCAAAGAAAAACTCAAGAGGATTGTCGCGAAGCCCGGGGAGACCCTGCCGTTGGAGGGTCTAGAGGCCCGCGTGATCAGTGCGGATGGCGCGCTGATTGAAAAGCCGCTAGCCGCTGGAGGCGGCATCAACACAAGTTGCAATTCTTCCGCGCAGCATCTGCGAGATCAGACCGAAAATGCGCGATCGCTTGGCGTGCTGTTCACGTTCGGGAAATTGCGAATCTTGGATTTGGGCGACTTGACTTCGGACAAAGAGGCGGAGCTTGCGTGTCCAGTGGACAAGCTGGGCAGGATGGATATTTACGTCGTTTCGCACCATGGATCGCCTACCAGCAACAGCCCTGAGTTTTTGAACGCCATCGCGCCGCGCGTGGCCATCATGGATAACGGTGCGGCAAAGGGCGGAGCGCCGTCTTCCTGGGATGCTGCCAAAGAATCGCCGCGGCTTGTGGATTTTTGGCAGCTCCATTTCTCAGACCAGGGAGGAGCGGCTCACAACGCTGCTGACCCTTTCATCGCCAACCCTGCTGGACCGGATGCGGGACATTATTTGAAGCTGACCGCATGGGCGGACGGAAACTTCGAAGTCTTCAATTCGCGGACAAAGCAAACGAAGCATTACGCGCCGGCGCGCTGAACTGCCTGGGGTTCCCGTGCGCATCGAGTTCTCTTGGTTGCTGCAACCTTAGACTTCAAATCGTGCCATTCATCCTAAGCTTCGGGCGCGGAACCGACGACGACCAAAGCCATCGAGAGCGGGGAGCCGCCTTGCAGTGGCAACGAAAACTCCACGAGCCACTGGTCGCCTTCATCCAAGTGGAAAGCCGAGGGAAGCGATTTCGCATGATCCTCGGGAGCTCCGAGGCTCCAGACGGAGGGATGATTCGAACCAGTAGTCTTGCGGCTCAGGCCCATGGTTTGCTCGATGGTGAGGGTTGCTGCGTCCTGATCGGCGGCCGCGGGAGAAGCCAACACGAAGTCGCGCTGCGGAGCGACGCCCATGTGATTGCCGTTCTCGGGAACCAGCGCGTAGCGAAGCGTGTAAACGCCCGCCTTGATGGCCTGCTTGCGGTAGTCTTTCACGGCATTAGGAAAACGAATCGCGCCCACGAGCGTGCCCTGGGTCAGTTGCGGATAAACAACACCAAGAGTTTGCGGAGCGTTGGCCTTTCCCGGGACGGCTTTGCCTAGCCAGAGGTCACACACGGGACCGCTGGGGCCCGTAACGCGAATACCCGTTGGGGAGAGCGCGTTGCGAACGGGCGCTGCCAATTCGTTGGGAGCAGCTTCGTTGAGAGTTTGGGCTTTGTAACCCTGAGCGGAAGCAATTGCTGGGGCAATTAGGAAGAAAGCAAGGAAGAAGCTATGCACGAACTGTCGCGTTCGAAACGCTTCCATTCGCGAGCACCTCGGGAAATTGGATCAGACGCACCCCGAGGGGCGTGCCTATGTTCGACAACGAGAGTGATCGCCCGAGCCACCACATCCCAAATAAACCAGTTTTACCGACCCCTCGGGCGAACTTCTTTCGCAATAGCGGAGTTCCTACACTACGCTAGATGCAGACCACACTCAATTCAGACCGCAAACGTGCCGATGAAGGCGCTGCGGCGGTTGGATTCGTTCCAGGTGCTGCCAAGATGGTTGCCGCTATAAGAGGAGCGGCTGGCCACGGCAGGCATCGCGTGAGTTAAATGCGAAACCAGCGGTTCGTAATAGACGTCCTCGTTGTGGCAAATCTCGTCCGTGTCCACAATGGCGCGCGTGGTGATGCGGGCAAGATCTCCGACCTCGAGCGAGGCGGTTCCATGTTTGCTGGCGTCCACCGTGAAGCGGATGGGTAAAACTTCGGTGGCAACCACGTTGCTGAGCAGCTGGCCGGCTTGCGCTTGAGCGAAGTTTGCCAGCGCTTCACGCTGAGCCGGGGTGGCGCGCTGGTCCACGATGAGCACCGCTTTGGCAGGCAGGGGATTGCTGAATTCGTCGCCCAAGGTGGCGCTTGCACGCACGACGGCGGCAACGCTCAATCCATCGAGAGAAACATTCGACCACGTGCCCTTCTCCACGTGCCACGCGAGGACCGCTTCCTTGCCGGTCAAATTGACTTCCGAATTGGCGAAGCAGGGACCGGTGTAAACGTCCGCGGTCCGCGATTCGATATATTCGCCCGACACGTGCCCGGCTGGTTGGGCCGCCCGCGCGCAAGAGGGCAGAGCGATCAATGCCCCTACGAGTAGCAATGACGGTACGGCTCCCTTCACTTTCATGTGACTACCTCCCTTGGTTAAAAAGCCTGGCTAAAAGCTTGTTTCACCTAAAATATTATTTTCTCATGCTGCCGCTTTGCGTTCAAACTCTGTCATTCGCCATTCGATGATTCAAGCGAGCGTGAGTGGTTATGTTGTTTCACAGCACGAACGGCCCGGACGGCATTTCTCGGTGTTAGCAAAGGCACCGTCCGGTCCCAGAAGCGATTGCGTTTGCGCGCACCAGAAGGGGCCGGTCGGCATGGAAGCGAGCTTCTCCGCTGGCGTAATAATGTCCATGCTATTCGCAGGGGTGTCGCCGCCTTCGTAAAACATTTTCTTCTCACGCAGGCAATGGCAAACCGTGGCGTTTTGCACCAGCTCGGTCAGGGTTGGCATGATCAGGCGCCTCCTTTTGCGGCGGCAAGCAAGGCGCGTTTGACGGCCACCTTGGCCAGTTTCACTTTGTAAGCGTTCTGGCTGAGTGGTTTGGCCCCACGGACGGCAGCTTCGCCCGCGCTGGCAGCTACACTCTCGTTGATGGCTTTGCCTACGAGTTCCTTTGGTGCGTTGTCGGCTGGCCATGGGATGGGCGCGACATGACCGAGAACGATGCGGGCTGCAGTCACTTTGCCGCCCTCCAGCTTAAGCGCGACCGCCGCGGCCGCGAGCGGCCAGTCGAGCGCCGTTTTGTGGCGCACTTCGTAGGTGGCACTGCGAAGGCCGCGAGAAGAAGCTGGAATGACAATGCTTGTGAGCACTTCGTTGGGCTGAAGAACGTTCTCGCGCTGGCCATCGGATTTCGGGATGACGAAAAATTCTGCGGCGCTGACTTCGCGCTGGCCCTTCGCACCTGCCAATTGAAGCTTGGCGCCAAGAGCGAGCAGCGCGGGCGCGAGGCTCGAGGGATTGACGAAGTAGGCCGGTCCGCTATTACCTAGGATGGCGTGGTAGCGATTCTCGCCTTCGGGGACAAGTGATCGGCCGCTTTCATCTTTCGCCAGCAGACCGTAGCCATTGCGGAAATACCAGCAGCGCGGACGCTGGCAGAGGTCGCCGCCGACTGTACCGACGCTGCGAATCTGCGGACTGGTGATGCCCTGCGCGGCGTGCGTCAGGGCAGGGAACTCGGAACGAATGGTCTTGTCTTCCAGGAGTTCTTCCATGGTGACAAGCGCGCCGATGGTTAGGCCCTCGGCGCCCGAGCGGATTCCATTCAGGTCGAGAATGTTTTTGATATTCACGAGGCGCTTGGGCGTGACGACGTACTCTTTCATCAAGCTGAGTAAGTCCGTCCCGCCGGCAAGCACGGCGGCATCGTTCCAGTTGGAGCCAAGGAGTCCGATCGCTTCTTGTTTTGTGCTCGGATGAGCGTACTCAAAGGGTTCCATCAGGCCACCGCTCCTTTCTCTAACGCGGCGAGCACTTTGTCGGGCGTGAGCGGGATGGTTGGCACGCGCACACCGATGGCGTTGGCCACGGCGTTCGAAATGGCTGCGCCGGGCGAAACCACGGGCGGCTCGCCAAGGCCAATGACGCCGCGCTCGTCGTAGCCCGGGCCGGTCATCATGTGCACGACGATGTCGCCAAAATCGCCGATGCCTGCAAGTTTGTAAAATTCAAGATCGGCGTTCAGGCAGCGCCCGGTCTGTTCATCCATGATTTTTTCTTCGAAGAGCGAGTAGGTGATGCCCATGATGAGGGCGCCGTACACCTGGCTCTCGGCGGTTTTCAAGTCAATGACGAGGCCGCAATCCTGCACGGCAACCAGCTTGTCCACATGCACGATGCCGGTTTCCGTATCCACACTGACTTCCGCCATTTGCGCGCCACCGACCCCGCTGGAAATGAGGTCATCGTTTCCACGCTGACGCTGGCCCGCAGCGGTGATGGGAGAGGTTCCGAGCTTGGCGCAAGCTTGCTTCCAGGGAATGGCCTTGCTGGGATTGCCCTTGACGCGAATCTGTCCGTCGACCGCCTCGAGATCATCGGGTTGTGCGGAGAGCGAAGGAGCCACTTTCTCAAGGAGCTGGTTCAACGCCGCGGTGGCAGCACGGCGCGTGGAAGAACTGACGCCGCCAACCGTCGTGGAGCCTCCGGAGGCTCCATCGGCAGGATACTTCGAATCGCCGATGTTGACCTTCACGGCCTCCAGCGGGAGTCCCATGGTTTCCGCGGTGATGATGCCGATGACTGTGCGCGTGCCCGTCCCAAGGTCTTGCGAGCCGAGCGAAACTTCCACAGAACCATCCGGCTGAATCGTGCAGTTGCAATTGCTGGGATGGCCTGCGCCGCCCCAGGTGTGAATGGAAAGGCCGAGCCCTTTTTTAATGGGGCCCGGCGCCTTGTCGCCGCGCGGATGCCATTTCTTCTTCCAATCCATGAGTTCTGCGGCCTTTTCCAGTTCTGCCGAATATGTTTTCGCGAGTTGCCCGGTCATCTGGATGTTCTTTTGGAACAGGTCGAGGGGATCCATGCCGATTTTTGCCGCCAAATCTTCGAGCGCGGACATCGTGATGACGCACATTTGCGGATGATTCGGCGCACGCCACGCGCGAGCCGGACCGATGTTGGTCAGCACAGCGGTGTGGCGCACGCGACGATCGGGAATGCGGACGACGTAAGGCAAATTGGGCGCGCCGCCTTGCGCGTCGGGGCCTCCCGTGCCCCAGGATTCGGACGCCCAGCCCACGAGCGTGCCGTCTTTCTTCGCGCCCACTTTCACTTTTGCATACATCGAGGGACGCGCTCCAGCGGCCATCAATTCCTGGTCGCGCTCGAGCATCATCTTTACGGGGCGTCCAGCTTTCTTGGCCAGGCGGGCGCACGCGAGCCCCCAGGTATCGGCGCCGAACTTGCTGCCGAAACCTCCGCCCATCACGGGCGTGAGCACGCGCACTTTGTCGGCAGAGGTGACGATATTTGCTTTGGCGAGTTCGCCGGGTATGCCGCTCACATTCTGCGTGGAGGCATACATGGTGAGATTATCGCCGTCCCATTCGGCCACTTGGCCGTGAGCTTCCAGGCAGCAATGCGTAATCACCGAAGAGCCGTACTCGCCTTCGCTGACGACTTCGGCTTGTTGCAAATTCTGGTCGGGATTTCCGTCGGTTTGCTCTGCAAGTTGCTTGGTGTGTTCGCCGGCTTTATCCGGAGCTGCGTCGGAGACCAAGTGCGGAAGTTTTTCGTAGCGAATCTGAATGCGGCGAGCCGCGTCGCGTGCCTGCTCTTCGGTTTCTGCGGCGATGGCTACGACTTCGTGGCCTTCCCAGAAAACTTCCTTGCCGGGTTCGGTCATGATCTCGACGGCTTTTACTCCCGGCATTTTTTCTGCGGCGCTGGTATCAATGCTCACGACCTTGGCATGCGCGTAGGGTGAAAACACCATCTTGCCGTGGAGCATGTTGGGGCGATTCACGTCGTAGCTGTACTTAATGCGGCCCGAGGACTTCCATGGACCGTCGAGGCGCGAGATGCGCCTGCCAATCAAGCTGCATTTGTCTGTGGGTGGCCAATGATAGTCAGCCATCAGGCGCGCCCTCCTTTCATGGTCATAGCCGCCTGCACGACGGCGTTCCTCACGCCCACGTACGTTCCGCACCGGCAAAGATTGCCGCCCAGCGCTTGCTTAACTTCTTCCACCGTGGGATTGCGATGGGAATCGAGGTAGGCCTTGCAGGACATCACGAAACCCGGCGTGCAGAAGCCGCATTGTTGGGCATCGTTATCCACAAACGACGCGGAAACCGCGTGGAGCTTTCCCTCGGGCGCCAGGCCTTCGATTGTGCGGATGTCCGCGCCGGGTTTTCCGTCATGATCGGCAACGTCAATGGCCAGCACGCTGCAGGAATAGACCGGTTTCCCGTTTACGATGATTGTGCATGCTCCGCAGGTCCCGCGGTCGCAAACTTTCTTTGCGGCGGTGAGATCGAGATGGTTGCGCAGAGCATCCAGCAACGTGACGCGCGGTTCGACCGCGAGTTTTTTCGCTTCGCCGTTAATGCGGAGGGTCATCGCTACAGGACCAGGACCGATCACTTTGCCCGAGCCAACCACCTCGGGCATCGTGGTCGCGGCGGATGCCAGCTTGTGGCCTGCAAGAGCCTGCGCGGTCGCGGCGACGCCCGTCCCCCCGACTAACTTGACGAAGTCGCGTCTTCGTAGACCGCCCTTCTTCTTGTTTTCTTCCTTGGAGCTATGCTCGGGATCCTTGGGATCATTTTGTTTGGTCATGCGGTGACCTCGCGGATGCTTTCAATAATGCCGAAACGACGGTTCGGGGCTGAGTTTGGGGGCGTTGCGCAGGCGCCGGCGGAATTCCGCTGGCGTTCACAACTGCAAACTTCTGAGGCGGGCCAATATACCTGTTGGGCTTAGCCCGTTCAGAAATGAGCGCCATATAAAGTTTGAATCGCGCTTCAGCCCATCATGATAGGAGGGGGGAGGCTCATCGTCAAATTGAAAATACTACATAAGCCTTTTAGCGGGCTTAAACGGTAGTTCTGGTCGTAGGGATCACGAAGCGCCGGGCCCGATGGCAACAACAAAATACGTGGCTGGAGTCTCGCCCACGTTCTTGATGCCGTGTTCGTCGTTGGAACCCACGAAGCCTACCGATCCCGGACCCAAACGTGTGCTCGTGTTGTTGACGCTGATCTCCACGGTGCCTTCGCGAACCAGCCACATTTCGGAGTGAGGATGCCGATGCGGCGGATGCGGCGCGCCGCCAGGCGCCAGCGTGGTCTCGTGAACCTCCAGGGATTCACCGGTGGCAAGTTTTCCTTTCAAGACCGCGCGGATCGCCGCAGTAGCCGATATATGAACCGGTAATTGCTTGAACGGGTACATAGTTGAGCGCAGGGAAGCCTGTTGTTCGGCCTGGTTATCTGCGATTAGAACGGGGAGCAGCGCAGCAGGGAAGAACCAACACATTTCGCGGCGAGATAGGGACATACTTAACTCCTTTTTCCATTGGTGGAAGCACTCATGGTCTGCATCCGCCAAGATTTTCCCAGAGAGCTCGGCTTGCAAGGAAAGAATCTTTGGCACGCCATCGTTTGTCAAGGATGCAGCCCTGTTCAGTATTTGAAATGAGATTTCCCTTCACTTAACGATTAGGGTCTTCTCCGCACTCAGCGCCGTATTCCCCCGCAGGACGATTCAAGAGGGCACCCGATTGAGACGGTAGAAGAGTCTCTCTACAGTCTAGCTGTAAGTTGAGGTTCCCGGGGTTTCCCGCGAAGTGGTCGCGGCGCTGTGTCCACAACCTCAACCTCGTGGTCCCCCGGACCGACTTCTTCTCATCGCTAAAATACGCGAACGGGCAAGAAGCCATCATGAAGCCGCAGAGTACAACCTGCCGCCGTCCTTGGCCGCCTGGCAGGTCGTCGGTGAGGTGTTTCTTACAAGGAGTGTCCCATGAACATGAACCTGTTCCGGTACGTGGTGCGCGATTTTGTGAGGCGCACGGTAGTTCTCGCTAGCTTGATCGCTGCGTCCGCGCTCCCCGCGCACGCGCAGGTTGTTTTCTCTCCACCCAAGAACATTTCAAATAATTTCAACACGTCTCAATTTTCTCCCACGATAGCTACGGATGCGCAGGGCGACATCTACCTTGCGTGGGTATCTTCCTCCAACATTTACTTCAGTAGTTCCAGCAACGAAGGCACCACGTTTTCTCCGCCTGTGCAAGTTCCTGGTGCTCATGGCGGTGAGATTTCAATGGTCTTGGACTCAACGGGGAACATCTACATTGCCTGGAGGGCACCCGGCAGCTCTGCCGGTTCTGGGGGAATTCTTGTCAGCCGGTCGAGTGACCGGGGAGCTACATTCTCAGGACCAGTTGCCGTGACCACCACTTTTGGGGATTCGCCCCAATTGGCGGTGGATCCAAGCGGAAGACTCGAAGTTGTTTGGCTGAGCATAACAGGCAGCACCACCATCATTCCGTGTCCATCAGATTGCGCGCCATTCACGACGTTCGACTATACTGCTTTCTTCAGTCAATCCGTCGACCGAGGCAATAGCTTTTTCCCTCCCACAGCAGTTTTTACTACCCATGGGGATGGTCCCGGCCAGGGTCCTTCTGCCCAGCTCGCGGTGGGCTCGGCGGGCGTCGTTTACGTCCTGGGAAGTGATTCGGGCCGATTTGTTGCCCTTGCCCGGTCCACCGACAGTGGGGCCAGCTTCTCGCTAACCAATATTCAGAACTCGCTTATTGGTTTTAGCCAGCCCAAGATGACATTGGACGCGGCGGGCAATATCGACGTCGTGTGGACGGCCTGGGCCGGTCGGTATCATGTTTTCTTCAGTCGCTCTACGAACATGGGTGCGACCTTCTCCTCTCCCGCGGATCTAACGCCTTCGTCCAGTGGGGCAGATAGCCCGAAAATTTCAGTCGATTCAAGCGGCAACATCTATGTGGCTTGGTTCGAAGGAGAACCGAATTTCAATCCCGCCGGGACGATCTCCTTCAGTCGCTCCACGGATGGAGGAACCACGTTCTCGAGTCCGCTAGCCCTTTCCACCGATCCTTCGGGGTTCACGAACTTTGCCGGAGAGTGGGGAGCCATCACGGTCGGCCAGCTTGGAGGCATCAGTGTTACCTGGGAGGACAAGACCCCGGCTGGCGCCTGGGAGATCTTCTTCAGTCGTTCAAACGATTTTGGAGCGACCTTCACAAGTCCTATGAGTGTATCGGGCCCTGGCGCTTCGGGTTCCTTCTCGCTTGCCCCAGTACTGGTTGCAACCTCAAACTCTGACGTGTGTCTCGCCTGGGTGCACACCGATCAATGGCCAGGCCCTTTCAGCGTGTATTCCAGCAGGAGTGCGGCGCTTTCTTCAGTGACCCTGGGCCCGACGGATGTGACGGGCGGAAGTTCTTCCACGGGAACAGTCACGATGAATGGCCCAGCGCCGACGGGCGGAGCAGTAGTTTCTTTGTCGAGCAGCGATCCATCGGTTACACTTCCCGCGACAGCGACCATTCCGGAAGGAACGACGAGCACATCGTTCAATGTGACCACAAGTCCCGTTGCGTCCGCGACGACCGCAATCATCTCCGCGGTCTTCAATGGCGTGACGCAAACGGCTTCGATCACCGTCGAGCCGCCGGTCCTCACTTCGCTCACGTTGAATCCGTCCAGCGCAACCGGCGGAACGTCATCCACGGGAACAGTGACCCTCAGCGGACCGGCGCCGGCTGGCGGAGTGGCCGTGGCGCTTTCCAGCAGCAACACTTCTGTTGCCACCGTGCCATCGAGCGTTACCGTGTCGCCCGGATTCACCAACGCCACGTTCACGGTGAACACAGACCTCTTGCTGTGTTCCAATTCGGTGACGATCACCGCTTCGTCCGGCAGCGTGACCTTGCGCGCGAACCGCGCGGTTTTGCCGCTCGTAAACCTGCCGCCCCAGGCCTGCTCCGCCATAGGCGCGCACGGCGGCGGCCCGCAACGGCCGCCAAGACCAAAGTAGCCCTTGAATTTCTCGTGAAGAGCCACGAACGCTCTCCTGCAACTCGACTATCTTTTGTTAGATATTCAAACTCAAAGCAAATTGGCCTGGAACCTACGACAAAAATCCATGACCGGCCACTTGCTCGTCGGCTCGGCCAGGTTGCCGCAGCAAACACTGGCTTGCAACCCATGCGTGGCGTTCCAATAACCTAAAGAAGGGACCGCTGATTCTTTAAGGTCTTCCCTGAAGACGTTGCCATATTCCTCCACAAGGCGATTTCGGGAGTGCACCCGATTGAGATGACAGGAGAATCTTTCTAGAGTCTGGCTGTTACTCGATGTTTCTGGGGCCTTCCGCGAAGTGGGACGGGGCGTGACCACAACCTCGCGGTCCCCAGGCTTCTTCCCGTCACAGTGATGCAGGTGTGAGCAAGAAGCCACGACTAAGCCCGAGTGTACGGCTTGGCTCCCTCTCTGGGAAAGCGGCAGTGAATTGTGGCTTACGAGGAGTGTCCCATGAACATGAACCTGTTCCGGTACGTG
>Ga0066681_10000776_pt1 | contig 11483 bp, 10 predicted proteins | sample GraSoiAngelo_130_FD_65629 | JGI IMG/M metagenome (GOLD analysis project Ga0066681, IMG submission 65629) | Grasslands soil microbial communities from the Angelo Coastal Reserve, California, USA - 14_0929_02_20cm | ecosystem: Environmental > Terrestrial > Soil > Grasslands | place: USA...
GACTAGTCGAGGCTCGCCCCGGATCGGCGCTTTCGCTACTGTAGGCGCCGATGCCCGCGCTCCCGTCGCGGATTCCGAGTCCTCCCGAGACCCATCACAGGTCGCGCGCGCGGCGGAACAAAGTCTGGAACCTCGTCCTCGCGATCTTCTTCTTCATCCTCGGCGTCATCGGGGTCCTCATCCCCGTCATGCCGCAGCTCATCTTCTTCGCGATGAGTCTCCTCTTCCTGTCCCTGGTCTCCCCAACCGTGCGGCGCGCCGTTCGCCGGTTCCTCCACCGCCATCCGAAGATGGCGCACGCTTACAAGCGGTGGAGAGACAAGGGAAGGCAGAAGCGGCACGCGATGATCCGCAAGAGGAAGGAACTGGCGCAGCGCCTCGATCTGCGAAGCTAGCGGTCAGGTCGAGCGGGGGTCAGGTCTCCACCTGCCACATTGAGCCGCAAAGAGACCGCAGAGGGGTCAGGCCTCCGCTTGCCACTTTGCTTCGCAAAAATGGCAAGGGCGCTGGGGCAGATTCGGCCTTCCAGCGATCTGTGAAGACCTGACCCCGCTAATCCATTTGGCGGCGCAGGATCGTCGGAATATCGAAGTCGTCCCGCGAGGAAGCATTCGGACCGAATCCGCCCGTGTCGTCTCCACGGAGAAACGGCGTTCGGCCGGCGCGAGCCGGCGTGACAGCGCGCGCATCCTCCTCCTCGGTCTCCTCGATGATCGAATCTCCGCGGTCGAAGCCGGTCGCGATGACGGTGACCTTGACCGCTCCGGCCAACCGGTCGTCGTTGACGTAACCGAAAAGGATGATCGCCTCGGGGTCGGCGGCCTGGCGGATGATCTCCGCCGCTTCGTTCACCTCGAAGAGAGTCAGGTCCGCGCTTCCGGTGATGTTGATGAGCACGCCGCGCGCCCCTTCGATGGATGCATCCTCCAGCAGAGGCGACGAGATCGCCGCCTGTGCGGCGTGGACGGCGCGGTTTTCGCCTTCCGCGATGGCCGTGCCCATCATCGCGCGCCCCATGTCCGACATGATCTTCTTGACGTCCGCGAAGTCGCGGTTGATCTCTCCCGGGCAGTTGATGAGATCCGCGATTCCCTGGATCGCCTGGCGCAACACGTCGTCCGCGATCTTGAACGACTCGTGGAACGGCGTGTTCCGCTCGACGAAAGAGAGAAGCCTCTGATTCGGGATCGTGATCAGCGTGTCGACGTGCTCGCGCAATTCCCGCGCGGCTCGCTCCGCCTGCCGCATGCGCTTCTTGCCCTCGAAGTCGAAGGGCTTCGTCACGACGGCCACGGTCAGCGCGCCCGATTCCGCGGCGAGCTTCGCGATGACCGGACCGGCACCCGAACCGGTTCCGCCGCCGAGACCCGCGGCTAAGAACACCATGTCCGCGCCCTGGACGATCTGCGAGAGCTTTTCCTGATCTTCGAGCGCGGCGTTCCTTCCGACGTCGGGGTCCGCGCCCGCGCCCAGGCCCTTCGTCAGACGGCCGCCGATCTGAAGCTTGCTCGCCGCCGCCGTCTTGCGGAGCGCCTGGAGATCGGTGTTGCAGGCGATGTACTCGACGCCGCGCACGCCCGCCGCGATCATCCGGTTGATGGCGTTGCAGCCGCCGCCGCCGATCCCGATGACCTTGATGATCGCGGGAGACGAATCCCCTCTTTCCAATTCGATCGCCATGGGCGACTTTCCTCCATCGTCGACGAGCTCGATCATCGGTCTCCCCTTTCCACCCCGTCTCGCGTTTGTCTTCTCCCCGCGCGCGCGGGCGCTGCCCGCTCTCAGAAAAGCTCCCGGAAAAACCGGGAGACCGACGTCGCCGCGCGGGTAATCCCCCGCAAGCGGCGACGCGGCGTTTTGTGGCGGTGCCCATAGAGGAGAAGACCGGTCGCCGTGGCCCATTCCGGCCTCGACACGACGTCCACGAGACCTCCTACCCCGGCCGGAACGCCGCGCCGCACCGGCCCTTCGAAGATTCCCTCCGCGATTTCGACCAGTCCTTCGAGCTCGGATCCGCCTCCCGTCAATACGATTCCCGATCGCATCTCCTTGTCGACGCCGAGTCTCTGGAGGTCTTCGTGAATCAGAGCGAGCAGCTCTTCCGCCCTTGGCTGGAGGATGTCGGCGAGAGTCGAGCGCGGGCACAGCTTCGGCTCGCGGCCGCCCACCATCGCCACCTCGACCATCTCGTCGTCCTCGACCGCGGACCGAAGCGCGGACCCGAACTTCTTCTTGATGCGCTCGGCATCCCCGATGGGGGCGCGCAGGACCACGGCGAGGTCGTTGGTGAAGTGGTCGCCCCCGACCGGGATGACCGCGGTGTGGGCGATCGAGCCTCTCTGATAGACCGCGACCTCGGTCGTGCCGCCGCCGATGTCGATCAGGACGATCCCGAGCTCTTTTTCGTCTTCCGTCAGGACCGCCTCGGCCGCCGCAAACTGCTCCAGGACGAGCTCCACGACCTCGATTCCCGCTCTGTTCATGCACGTCACGATGTTCTGAGTGACGGCCACGGGAGCCGTCACGACGTGCACGTCGGCTTCCAGCCGCGCGCCGACCATCCCGGTGGGATCGCCGACCCCGTCCTGACCGTCCACCGCGAACTCGCGTGGAACCACGTGGACGACCTCGTGGTCCTGGGGAATCTGGACCCCCCGGGCTGCATCGATGACGCGGGTGACGTCGTCACGGGAGATCTCCCGGTCCTTGCCGGCGACCGCCACCACGCCGCGGCTGTTGAAGGATCGGACGTTCGATCCGGAGATGCCCACCCAGGCGCGCGCGATCTGGACTCCCGCCATGATCTCCGCTTCTTCCGCGGCGCGCTTGATCGCGTCGATCGTGGCGTCGACGTTGATGATGTTCCCTTTGCGCGTGCCCCGGTTGGGAGAGGCGCCCTTCCCGATGACGTCGAGCGCGCCGTGGGCGTTCTGCTCACCGATCAGGACGCAGATCTTCGAGCTGCCGATGTCACAGGAGACCAGGAAGCTCTCGGGTTTAGCCATTGTGCCGGCTCAAAGCGAATTCCCGGCGCCGTAGGCACCGACGAGCACAATTCGATCGGAGAAACGGAGATCGATGGCCCGCGCCTCCCACCCACGAGACTCGATGAAACCCCGCGCTTCCAGGAGAGCGCGGATCTTCGCGGGAGCGTCCCGTCGAAGAACACGAACCGGCCGCCGAAAGACCGAATCCATGATACCGAAACCTCCGTCGGGCAGCGCGGAAATTTCGGAGAGAGCGGAAAAATAGTCCGCGGGCATCGAGCGCAGGTCTTCGAGAAGTCCGGCCGCTTCGGGCAGCGCGCGGCGATCACCCGAGACGAGCACGTACTCGGCCGAGTCGGCCCGCGGATCGTAGAGAGCGATCGTCCTTCCCTCCCGCGACAGCCACCAGAGTCGAGAGCCTTCGCGGAAGAGCGCGACCGCCTTCCGTTCGGTGACGCGGATCGCGAGGCCGTCCGGCAGCCGCTTCGACAGAGTCACCCGCTCGACCCACGGTTGAACGCCGACCGCGTGCGCGATTCCGGACAGATCGAGCGCGACGAGGTTCGTGCCTCGCCACGGCTCGACCGCGCGCAGGATTTCCTCGGTCCGTGCGCGGCTGTTCCCGGAGACCTGGATCCGCTGAAGTGAGAAGAGCGAGCCTCCGAAGAATCTCGCGAGACCGACGGCGGCAACCGCCAGAACGAGAGCGACGAGAGAGATCCGGATCGCGCGTCCCGGCTTCTTCCGGCGCGGCGCGACGGCGCCCCGCCGCAGAAATGGCTGCCGGCGTCCCCCGACGGCCACGAACCGGGGACCGCGGCTACTTTCCGGCATCGACCGCTTTCCGGGCTCCCTCGCCCGCGAGGTACGCCTCGCCGAACCGGACGACGTCTCCCGCCCCCATCGTCACCAGCAGGTCGCCGGGTTTGAGGAGCCTCTCCAGGCGGTCCGTAACCTTCTTTTTATCAGAGAGATACACCAGAGCCCGGTGGCCCGCTTCCTGCGCCGCCCGGGCGATCAGGTGACCCGTGACGCCCGGCAGCGGCTTCTCGCGGGACGGGTAGACGTCGGTGACGACGGCGACGTCCGCCCCGAGAAGGGCCCTTCCGAACTCCGCCGCGAAATCGCGCGTGCGCGAATAGAGATGAGGCTGGAAGAGCGCGACCAGCCGGCGCTCGGGGTAGACCTGCCGCGCCGCCGCGAGGGTCGCGCAGAGCTCCGTCGGATGGTGGGCGTAGTCGTCCACGACGAGCACTCCGCCCCGCTCTCCCTTCTTCTCGAACCGGCGGACGACGCCCGTGAAGCCGGCGAGCGCCCGGGCGATCACGTCGAAGGGGATCAAGAGCTCTGCGCCGACCGCCACTGCGGCGAGAGCGTTGGCGACGTTGTGGCGTCCGGGCAGCGGCAGGCGCACGTCGCCCAAGAGTCCCAGCTCCGCGTCCCAGACCTCGAACCGCGTGCCGGACGCCTCCAGCCGGACGTCGCGCGCCCGGATGTGCGCCTGGGGCGACTCGCCGTACGTGACGATCCGCTTCTCGACCCGCGGGAGAATTGCTCCGACTCCGGGATCGTCCAGACAGGCGACGACCGTGCCGTAGAACGGGACCTGGTTCGCGAACTGGACGAACGCGTCCTGGATCTCTTCCAGGTCGCGGTAGCAGTCGAGGTGGTCCGCTTCGACGTTCGTGATGACGGCCACGTCGGGCGTCAGCTCCAGGAACGAGCGGTCGTACTCGTCGGCTTCGGCGACGAGGAAATCGCCCCGGCCCAGACGGGCGTTCGTGCCGAGGATGCGGACCCGCCCGCCGACCACGATCGTCGGATCGAAACCCGCTTCGGTCAGCACCATTCCGGTCAGCGAGGTCGTCGTGGTTTTCCCATGGGTCCCGGCGACCGCGATCCCCTGCTTCAGACGCATGACCTGGCCCAGCATCTGCGCGCGCCGGATGACGGGGATCCCGCGCTCGCGGGCGGCGGAGACCTCGACGTTCGATTCGTCCACCGCGGACGAAACGACGACGAGGTCCACCTCGGCCAAGTGGCCCGGATCGTGTCCGAAGAGAATCTTCGCCCCGAGCGCCGCCAGCCGGTCGGTGTTCTCGCCTCTTTCCCGGTCGCACCCGGAGATCTCGAGCGGCGTCGAGAGGAGGAGGATCTCCGCCAGGCCGCTCATGCCGACTCCGCCGGCTCCGACGAAGTGGATCCGGCGAAGCTTCAGGAATCTCATCGGGTTCCCTCCGCCTCGAAAAGCAGGTCCGCCAGGAGCTTCGCGGCGTCCGGCCGGGCGAAGGAGCGGGCGCTCTCGCCCATGGCCACGAGCCTCCGTCGGTCTCCGAGCAGTTCCCGGAGGAGAAGCGCGAGGACATCGCCGGAGAGCGAGTCTTCGGCGATCGCAACCGACGCTCCCGCCTTGTCGAAGACCTCCGCGTTCACGGTCTGGTGACCGTGCGTGGCGGAGCCGAACGGGACCAGGACCGACGGCCGCCCGGCGGCCGCGAGCTCCGCCAGCGTCTGGGAGCCCGCGCGCGACAGCACGAGGTCGGCCCACGCGAGCTGCTCGTGGATGCGCGGGAGAAAGGGAACGACTCTCCAGCCCTCCGGCAGCCGGTCTCCGTAACGGGCCCGCGTTTCCTCGAACTGGCTCTCGCCCGCCTGATGGATCACTTGGAGTCCGTCTCCCCCGAGGAGGGAAACCGCTTCGGTCATCGCTTTGTTCAGGACGCGCGACCCCTGGCTGCCCCCGAAGACGAGGAGCCGTCGTGTCGAGCCCGACGGGTCCAGGCGGGGAACCGAAAAGAACTCCGGCCGGACGGGAGTTCCGGTGACGGCGCCCGGCCGGACGAGATGAGAATTCGCCGAGGCAATCCCGACGGCGGTGCGGGTCGCGAAGCGGTTCAAGACGCGGTTCGCGACGCCCGGAAAGGCGTTGGACTCGTGGATGAGCGTCGGCACTCCGAGCGACCGGGCCGCCGCGACCACCGGGACGCTCACGTAGCCTCCGAGGCCGGCGACGGCGACCGCCCGACGCCGGGCGAGAAGCCGCCGCGCCTGGAGAAAGCCGATCGGCAGCTCGGCCAGCGAGACGAGCTTCGCGGCCGCGCTCTTGCCCGCGAAGCCGGACGCCCGAACGAGCTCGAGCGGAAACCCGGCGTCGGAAACGAGCTTCGCCTCGAGCCCGTGGCGGCTGCCCACGAAGAGGATTTCCGCCTCCGGCCGTCGGCCGCGGATCTCGCGGGCGAGCGCGACGCCCAGGAAGATGTGCCCCCCCGTTCCGCCCGCCGCGATCACGTATGCACCCCGGGTCTTCTCACGTCTCACGAGTTTCCACTTCGTGCTGGGACACGTTCAGGATCAGACCCGCCGCCAGCCACGACGCCACGAGAGAAGAGCCTCCGTACGATACGAACGGCAGAGGGATCCCCTTGGTCGGCATGATCGCGAGCACGACGCTGACGTTTACCGCCGCCTGCACGACGAGCATCGCGGTGGCTCCGGCCGCGAGGAGGCCCCCGAAGGCGTCGGGCGCCCGGCGGGCAGCGCGGAAACCGCGCCACGCGATCACGGCAAAGCAGGCGATCACCCCGACCGAACCGATGAATCCGAGCTCTTCGCCCACGATCGCGAAAATGAAGTCTGTGTGGGGATACGGCAGGAAGAAGAGCTTCTGCCGGCTCGCGCCGAGGCCGTTGCCGAACAGGCCGCCGGCCCCGACGGCGATCAACGACTGGAGCGCCTGAAAGCCGGCGCCGAGCGGATCCGCTTCCGGACGGAGGAAGGAGAGGACGCGCGCGCGACGGTAGCTCGCCGCGAACGCCGCGACGATGACGAGCGGCACCGCTCCGGCGCCCAGGATCAGGAACAGCTTCGCGCGAACCCCGGCGATCCAGAGGAGCACTCCGGCGAGCATGACGTAACACGCGGCGGTGCCGAGATCCGGCTCGAGCAGGACGACCGTGGAAGCGGCGAGCGAAAAGAAGAGCGCCGGTCGGATCGCGCGATCGGGATCGCCGGACGCCAGAGTCTTCCGGGCGATCTGCGACGCGAGCAGGAGAACGAGGGCGACCTTGAGGAATTCGGAGGGCTGGAACATCACCGGTCCGACCGGAATCCAGCGTCGGGCGGAGTTGATCGGGGACTGGAGAAGCGCGAAGACGCACAGGACGAAGGCGCCGCCGTAGGCCAGGTACACCACCCAGGGCCGCGCGAACGTGCGGTAGTCGACGCGGGAGACGAGAAACGCGGCGATGCCTCCGACGACGAGCGCCGCGATCTGCTTGAAGAGATAGCGGTAGGGGCTGCCGGAGGTCTGCGCGGACGACACCGCGGAAGCGCTGTAGATCATCACGCAGCCGAAGAGCGACAGCGCCACGAGCGGCGCGAAGAGGACCTTGTCGGTCGCGAGCTTACGGGCCATCGTCCAATCCCGTGAGACGGGAGACGGTAGACGTCAGACGCGAGACGAGGGACCGGAAGTGCTCGCCCCGCTCTTCGAAGTTCCGATACTGGTCGAAGGAAGCGCAGGCCGGCGACAGCAGCACCGTGTCGCCGGGGCGGGCCAGCTCCGCGGCCCGCGCCACAGCGCGCTCCAGGGTGAAACAGGTCTCGACCGGAGCCGATCGAGAGATTGCCTGCTCGATCTTCGGGGCGGCCTCGCCGATCGTCAGAACGACGCGGGTGGTCCGCGCGATCGGCGCCGCGAGAAGGCCGAAGTCGCCGTGCTTGTCGCGGCCTCCGAGGATGAGAAGGACGCTCTTCTCGGAGCGGCCCTCGAGCGATTTCACAGTGGCGTCCACGTTGGTTCCCTTGGAGTCGTTCACCCACTGGACGCCGTCCGCTTCGGCGACGAGCTCCGTGCGGTGCGGAAGGCCGCGAAACCGGGTCAGCCCCTTCTCGATCGCGGCGGCCGTCGCTTCGAGACATTCGGCGGCGGCGAGAGCCGCGAGCGCGTTCTCCATGTTGTGCGCGCCGGGCAGCGACAGACGGTCCGCGGCCAGGACGTCGCGGCGCGGACCCCGCGCTTCCGAAAAGATCCGGCCGCGCTCGCACCATGTCCCGCCCGCGACGAGAACGCGGCGCGAAAACGGCACCCGGCGTGCGCGTGGACGGGCCCGACTTGCGATCGGGTCGTCCGCATTGACGACGGCGAAATCGCTTTCGCGCTGGTTCGAAAAAATCCGCTCCTTCGTCGCGGCGTAGTCCTCCAGGCTCGCGTAGCGGTCGAGATGGTCGGGCGTGACGTTCGTCAGGACGGCGACGTCCGGACGGAAGCGCTCGACCGTCTCGAGCTGGAACGAGGAAAGCTCGCAGACGAAGTCGCGGGGAGCGCGGTCGCCGAGGAACCCCGAAAGCGGCGCGCCGATGTTTCCGGCGAGGGCGACAGGCCTCTTTCCGAAGCGCAGGATCTCGGCGATCCACGCGGTCGTCGTGGACTTGCCGTTCGTACCGGTCACGGCCACCCAGCGGTGCGGGCCGGTCGCCTCCGCCTCCGCGATCCGCCACGCGATCTCGATCTCCGACAACACGGGCAAACCGCGCCGGCGCGCCGCGAGCACGATCGGGTGCGTCGGCGGAACACCCGGCGAGAGCGCGAGCCAGCCGGCGTTGTCGAGCCCGTGCACGGGATCCGACCCGCTTCGGGGATCAGATCCCCCGAAGAAGAACACCACTCCGGCGCGCTCGAGCTCCGAAATTTCCTCGAAGGCGTCCCTCGGACGGTCGTCGACGACGGCCACGGCGGCGCCCCGCTCGAGAAGAGCCCGGGTGAGCGCGCGTCCGCTGCGCGCGAAGCCGAGGACGGCAACTTTCGGCGGCAGGATCCCGGAAGAAAGAGCGGTCGCGGTCATCGCAGCTTCAACGTCGAGAGTCCCAGCACCGCGAACAGGATCGAGAGGATCCAGAAGCGGACGATCACGCGCGACTCGGGCCAGCCGGCGAGCTCGAAGTGATGGTGAAGAGGGGCCATGCGAAAGACGCGCTTCCCGGTCGTCTGGAACGAGGCGACCTGCACGATCACGGAAAGCGCCTCGAGGACGAAGACGCCTCCGACGATCGCGAGCAGCATCTCCTGCTTCGTCATCACGGCGACGGCCGCGAGCGCGCCTCCGAGCGGGAGCGCCCCGACGTCCCCCATGAAGACGTCGGCGGGGTGCGAGTTGTACCAGAGGAATCCGAGAGACGCTCCGACCATGGCGCCGCAGAAGATCGAAAGCTCGCCCGCCTGGGGGACGTACGCGATCTGGAGATACCGGGCGGCGACCGCGTTTCCGCTGACGTAGGAGAGAAGAGCGTACGTCCCGGCCGCGACCCCGAAGGCGCCGATCGCCAGGCCGTCCAGGCCGTCCGTCAGGTTCACGGCATTGGAAGAACCGACGAGCACCGCGGCGACGAAAGGGATGTAGAGCGCCCCGAGGTCGATGACCAGGCGCTTGAAGAATGGAAACGTGACGAGCGTCGAGAACGTGCCCGGCGCCGCCCAGTGCTCGATCGCCCAGGCGGCGGCGAACGCGACCAGGAACTGCGGGAACAACTTTCCGCGGCCGGTCAGGCCGAGGCTGCGCCGGCGGGTGAACTTCACGAAGTCGTCGGCGAAACCGACGATGCCGATGCCGACCAGGGTTCCGAGAGCGATCCACACCAGCCGATTCGTCAAGTCCATCCAGAGGAGCGTGGCGAGAACCACCGACAGCAGGATGAGAATCCCTCCCATCGTCGGAGTTCCCGCTTTCGAGAGATGGGAGCGGGGACCGTCCTCGCGGACGGACTGCCCGATCTGGCGCCTTTTCAAAAGCCGGATCGTCGGCACGCCGAGCGCGAGCGCCAGGAGGAGCGCCGTGACCGCCGCCATCGCCGTGCGGAACGTGATGTACCGGAAGACGTTGAACGCCGGGAAGACCTTCGCGAGCGGATACAGCCACCGGTAGAGCACTCAGGCCTCGGTCGCCGCGCGAGCGAGCATTTCCACGGCGCGATCCAGGCCGACGGCGTGCGACCCCTTGAAGAGAACCACGTCGCCTTCGGCCAGCATGCCATCGAGCAGGCGCGCCGCTTCTTCCGGAGAGTCGACGTACGTGATCGCCTGTTTGGGAAAGCCGAGGTCGACCGCCTCCTCGCCGTAGTAACGCGCGAGCTCCCCCACGCAAACGAGGTGGTCGGTGCGGCTGGAAGCATACTTGCCGACTTCCCGGTGCCAGACGTCCTCGTCCGATCCGAGCTCGCGCATGTCGCCGAGAACAGCAATGCGCCGCGTCGCCGCAAAGCCCGAGAGGGTGTCGAGGGCGGCCCGGAGAGAGGCCGGGTTCGCGTTGTACGAATCGTCGTAGAGGAGCGCGCCCGAACGATGCCGGCGGAATTCCCCGCGGTGGGGTGAGGGGGCGAGATCGGGCGCCGCCGCGGCGCAATCCTCGATCGAAGCCCCGGCGGAAATCGCGACGGCGGACGCCGCGAGGAAGTTCACCGCCTGGTGCGTGCCCGGCAGCGGCAGCGTGATTGCCACCTCTCCGGCGGAAGTCCGCAGCCGAAAGCGGGTCTCCGTCTCCATCCGCTCGAAGCGATCGGCCGTGACGTCGGATTTCGCGAATCGCGCGAACCGGACCACGCGGCCGGGCCACCGCTTCGAAATCGCGGCCACCCGCGAGTCGTCGGCGTTCGCGACGAACGTGCCGCCGGGCCGCAGGCCGTCGAGGATCTCGGATTTCGCCTCGGCCACTTCGTCGATCGAGTCGAAGTTCGCGAGGTGCGCCGGAGCGACGTTGGTGATCGCGGCGATGTCCGGCTCGAATGCGCGGGACAGCCGCGACAGCTCCCCCTTCGCGCTCATGCCCATCTCGCCGATCATCCACGCCGGAATTCTCGGGAGGTTGATGACGGACATCGGAAAGCCGATCGCGCTGTTCTGGTTGCCCGGCGTCCGGGCCACCTCGAATCGCCGCGACAGGATCGCCGCCGTGAACTCCTTCGTGGTCGTCTTTCCGGAGGATCCCGTGATCGCGGCGAGCCGGAAGCTCGCCCGCTTCTTGAGAAGGACGGCGAGCGCGGTCAGCGCGGGAACCGGCTCGGGGACGACGACTACCGGCACGCGCTCGGGGAGAGATGGGGGCACGCGTTGCCCGAGAATCGCCCGCGCCCCGCGCGCGACCGCGTCCGGAGCGAAGTCGTGCCCGTCGACGCGCGCGCCCGGGATCGCCACGAAGAGCGTCCCGGGATGGACGGCGCGCGAATCGACCGCGACGCCGGTGAGCTCGACGTCCTGTCCGACCGGAAGCGCCGAACGCGCCGCCGAAGCGACGTCGGAGAGCGTGAAATTCATGGGCGGGCTTTCACGACGCCCGACGCCCCGACGCGTATTCCGCCGCGACCTCCCGGTCGTCGAACGGAATCGCCCGGTCTCCGACGACCTGGACGCGCTCGTGGCCTTTGCCCGCGATCACCACGACGCTCGCCGAGCCCGCGAGATCGATCGCCGTGCGGATCGCTTCGCGCCGATCCGGAACCGTGAGG
>Ga0066681_10000777_pt1 | contig 11483 bp, 10 predicted proteins | sample GraSoiAngelo_130_FD_65629 | JGI IMG/M metagenome (GOLD analysis project Ga0066681, IMG submission 65629) | Grasslands soil microbial communities from the Angelo Coastal Reserve, California, USA - 14_0929_02_20cm | ecosystem: Environmental > Terrestrial > Soil > Grasslands | place: USA...
CTGGGAATTGTAGCGCTGGCGATTGTCTATCTTGGACCGCTGGTCGATGGACTGATGAATGGGCGGTTCCCTGTGACTCGGGGAATTTTCGGATGAGCCTTTTCAGAAAAGCACCTGCCGGTAAAAAGGAGAGCTGAACGGCGAGACCAGTGTGGGCCATGCTCCAAAGCGGAAGCAGCACGCAGCACCTGTGGGAGACCGCAGGGATCCTGGGAGTCGCATTGCTGGCGGTCGTTGGCCTGGTGGTGTACCTGTTGCGGAAGTTTTTTCAGAGCAGCAAAGAAGGGCAAAGCGAGAAGATTGCGACGAGCGCTCCGCGCACGGAGAACCCTTCGGCGTTCATGGCAGCGTCGATGCAGGCCGTGATTCAGCAACTGCGCGAACAGGAAAAAGAGCTGGAGCGGCTGCACAAGATTGAAAAAGAACGCGCCGAGCAAACGGAACGGCTGAGCGAAGAAGTCACGCGCAACATGCCGGCCGGGCTGGTGGTAGTGAATGCGACGGGGATTATTTCGAGTTCGAATCCCGCGGCGGAGCACGTGCTGGGAATCCACGGGCTGGGATTCCGGCGTTACAGCGAAGCACTGGGACAGGATTCGCAGCTCACCAAGCTGGTTGCCGAGTGCCTCGCGTCAGGAAGAATCTTCCGCAGAGAAGAAGTCGAACACGTACCGCCAGCGGGCGATGCGCGGCATCTGGGCGTCACCATTTCGCCCATACGGCGTGGCGAAGGAAAAATTAATGGCGTCATTTGTCTGCTGACGGATCTGACGGAACTGGCGGCACTGCAGCAACGGATGCAGCTCAAGGAAAACCTGGCGGCGCTGGGCGAATTGTCGGCGGGAATCGCGCACGAGTTCAAAAATGCGCTGGCGACGATATCGGGCTATGCGCAGATGATTCCGGATGCTTCGCCGAAGGAGTCGGCGGATTACGCCAAGAAGATTGTGCAGCAAACGAGGAACATCACGCATATGGTGGCGGAGTTCCTGAAATATGCGCGGCCGCTGGAAATTCCGGACGATCGCGTGGAGCTGCAAGAGGTCGTGCAGCGCGCCGTGGAAGAAGTGACGCAGACGATGCCGCAGGTGACGATTGAGTGTGGCGGGAATTTTGGGGACGTGGCCGGAGATGAAGGGCTGCTGCGGCAGGCGCTGCTGAATCTGGCGAGGAACGCGGCGGAAGCGTGCGCGGAGGCGGAGGGCGGGGGGCGTGTGACATTGCGCGGAGAAGTGATTGAGAGCGAAGAAGCAGGATGGCAGCGAATCGTCGTTAGCGACAACGGGCCAGGGATCGCGCAAGGGGCTATGCCGAAGTTGTTTCGGCCGTTTTTTACAACCAAGAACAATGGAACGGGGTTAGGATTGGCCGTGGTGCAAAAGATCATCCTGCAGCACGGCGGCCATGTGGAAGTGCGGAACTGTCCGAAAGGCGGGGCTGAGTTTATCGTTACGTTACCGCTGCCCCGAAGGGTAGCGGAGGCGGTAGAATCAAAGCAGGCTCGCATCTAACTACTTAGCGGGAAAAGGGGCCTTCCAGCAGGTCCGGAAGGGCGGGACAAAATGCGGAAAAACGATTGGATGAAGATTGCGGTGGTGGCCGCGGGATTGTGCCTGGCGGCGTTGGGAAGCTACGCGCAGGAACAGAGTTCTTCGCAGCAGACGGGCGATCCGGTGGCGGATGCGGCGAGAAAAGCGCGCGAGGAAAAAGAAAAGAAGAACGCGCAGAAACCGAAAAGAGTGTTTACGGACGATGATGTGAAGCCTGCCGGTCCGGCGGCGCCAGACAAGGCGGCCGCTCCGAGGGGCGGCGCTGCCACAGCGCCGACAAACGGGACGGAAGGCGCGTCAGCGGCAACGGCTACGGGCTCGCAAAAGGCCGAGGGCGAGGAGAAAGAAGATCCGAACAGCGAAAAAGCCTGGCGGAAGCGCTTCAGCGAGCAGCACCAAAAAATCGCCAAGGCGGAGAAGGAGCTGGATATTCTTCAGCGCGAATTGCAAAAGTCCTCGGTGCAGTATTACGCCGATCCGCAGAAGGCCATGAAAGAGCAGAACAACCGCGGGGAAATCAACGAAAAAGCCGCCAAGATTGACGCCAAGAAAAAGGAACTGGAGGCACTCCGGCAGCAATTGGATGACATGGAAACACAGTTGCGGAAGTCCGGGGGCGATCCAGGGTGGGCACAGTAACGTAAGTATTCAGTTTCAGTCGTCAGTTGTCAGTCAGCAAATTTTATTGATCGTCTGCGGTAATGCTAGGCTTCCCTTCTCCGCACACGTGTGTTCCGTTGTTCGCTGAAGACCTGCGGATTCGTGATAAAAACGAAAGAGATGGAACCTCTCCTTCTCGTTGAAGACAAGAGCGAACTGCGCGCGATGATGCGAAAGGCCCTGGAGCGCGCGGGGTACTCCGTGGACGAAGCGCCGGACGGCGCGGCCGCGATCCAAAAGGTGCGCGCGCGCAGGTATTTGCTGGTGATCACGGATTTGAAGATGCCGGGAGCATCGGGGCTGGATGTTCTGCGGGAAACGAAACAGGCCGACGCCACGATTCCCGTACTTCTGCTGACCGCGTATGGGTCTGTGGAAGAAGCTGTCGCCGCCATGAAAGATGGCGCGTTCGATTTTCTGCAAAAGCCCGTGGACCTGGACCATTTGAAGCTGCTGGTGAAGCGCGCGGCGGAGCAACAGGAACTGCAACGCGAAAATTTGCTGCTGCGCGCGGAGTATGCGGCGCGGTACGGGTTTCCGCGGATCGTCGGGGAGCACGGTTCCATCCGGGAAGTCAGTCAGAATATCCAAAAAGTGGCGGCCACGGATGCGACCTGTCTGCTACTGGGCGAAAGCGGAACGGGGAAAGAATTGTTCGCCCTTGCGATCCATCATTTGTCGCCGCGGCGGGAGCAACCGTTTGTGGCACTGAATTGCGCGGCGATCCCGGAAGGATTGGTGGAAAACGAGCTGTTTGGGCACGAAAAGGGTGCGTTCACGGGTGCGGCCACGCGCAAAGTGGGAAAAATGGATCTGGCGCACCGCGGAACGTTGTTTCTGGACGAGATTGGCGAGTTGCCGCTGGCGATTCAGGCGAAGCTGTTGCGGGTGCTGGAAGAAAAGCGATTCGAACGGGTGGGGGGAACGCAGTCGATCGACGTGGACGTTCGAATCGTGGTGGCCACGAACCGCGATTTGCAGAAGCAAGTGCAGGAAAAGCTGTTTCGCGATGACTTGTACTTCCGGATTTCCACCGTGCCGATTACGATTCCGCCGCTGCGCGAACGGGGGAACGACGTGCTGTTGCTGGCGAATCATTTTCTGGAGAAGTTCAGCCGGGAGTTCACCAAACAAGGACTGGAGCTCTCTGAGGAGGCGCGCGAGCGGTTGTTGCATTACCGCTGGCCGGGAAATGTGCGGGAATTGCAAAACACGATTGAGCGGGCGGTGATTCTTGCCGACGGCGTCAGCATTCGCGCGGATGGACTGCAACTGCCGGCAACGAAGCCGGACGTCACCAAGTTGCCGGCCGGCATGCTGCCGGAGAAATTCAATTGGGAAGGAACGCTTGAACAAGTGACGACCCGCGCCGCGGGGCACGTGGAAAAGGCATTGCTCGAAAATACGATGAGTGAATGCAAATGGAATAAGACTCGCGCCGCGGAGAAGCTGGGGATTACTCCGAAGACGTTGCTGGCGAAGCTGCGGGCTGTGGGGCTGGAGGAGTGAGGCATCTCCAGTCTTCAGTTCACAGTTCAAATCTTCAGTTTGTCAATCTCACAATGCTCGTGTGCCAGTGTGGAGGGCTACGGTGCACATCGTCCACTCGCGAAAATCAACGGACTGGTAGCCGACGGAGCGCATGAGGGCAGCGAGTTCGGGCGGGCGGAAGAATCGCGCGACGGATTTCGGCAGGTAGGTGTAGGCGGACTGATGGCCCGAGACGAGCCAGCCGACTCGCGGCAGGACCTTCTTGAAATACCAGCGGTAAACATTCCCTAGAAAACCTTGAGGCGGCTCGGCGAATTCCAGGATGGCGACGGTGCCGCCGGGCTTAAGGACGCGATAAATCTCGTGAAGGCCAACTTCGTAGTTGGCGAGGTTGCGAAAACCGAAGGCACTGGCGATGAGATCAAAAGAAGCATCCGCAAAGGGCAGGCGCAGAGCATCGGCTTCGAAAAACGGCATGGGCGTCGCAGCACGAGCCCCGTCCGAAGCAGAACGAGCGGAGCTTTTTTCTCTGGCGCGGACAAGCATGGTGTGAGCGAAATCGGCGCCCAGGATGCGAGCTTTTCCTTCATGAGCGAGGGCGAAAGCCAGATCGCCGGTTCCGCAGCAAAGATCCAAAACCACAGCATCGGGGCGCTGAAGGATGGGGCGGAGGCGCTTGGCGGCGCGAGCGCGCCAGAGACGATCCAGTTCGAACGACAGAAGATGATTCAGCAGATCGTAGCGGGGCGCGATTTGCGTGAACATCTCGCGGACTTTTTTGGACGCATCTGCCTCAGTGACAGCGCCCTCGGGACGAGTTCCCTTCACCGGCACACCAACTTCGCTCATTGAGATTTCCCGTGACCGTCGCTTGCCGCAGTGATCAGGCGAGGAGTGAAGTGCAGAACGCGCTCGACGGCGCGAACCGGAACCTTGTCGTACGTGCGTGCATGGCCAATGCGCGGCGAAAGAACGAAACGGAGAATGCCGCTACGCGACTTTTTGTCCGAGCGCATGGCGTTGAGCAATGCGGAGTTAGAAATGTTCGGCCAAGGCGGCAAGGGCCCGAGGCGGTGAACGAGAGAGATAATGCGCGAGACGTCATCCGCAGGAGTGAGGCGAAGCTCGTGTCCCAGGAAAGCGGCAGCCATCATGCCCCAAGCGACGGCTTCCCCGTGCTGGTAGCGGCGATAGTGCGTGACGCTTTCGAGCGCATGGGCAAAAGTGTGGCCGAAATTAAGAATCTCACGCAATCCGGACTCGCGCTCGTCGCGGCTGACAACGCGGGCCTTGATCTGGATGTTGCGAGGAATTAAGGAGCGGAGCGCATCGCGGTCGCGGAGCAGAATCTTGTCCATGTCCTTTTCGAGCAGTGCAAACTTCGACGCGTCGGCAATTACGGCGTGCTTGATGACCTCCGCGAGACCGCCACGGAATTCACGATCAGGGAGCGTGCGCAGAAGTTCCGGGTCTGCGATCACCAGCCGCGGCGGATAGAATGCGCCGACGAGATTCTTGCCTTCAGGAAGATTCACGCCGGTTTTCCCGCCTATGGAGCTGTCCACCTGAGCGACCAAAGTGGTGGGCATATGAACGAGGGCCACGCCGCGCAAATAAGAAGCGGCCACAAAGCCAGCCACGTCGCCCACAACGCCGCCGCCGACTGCGATAATCAGAGACTTCCGATCGGCTCCCGCGCGGCAGAGGGAACGCGCAATGTGCTCGACGCTGCCAAGATGTTTTGCCGATTCCACATCGTTAAAAAGATGCACTGCGTTTCGATTCGAAAGGCGCAAGCCGCGTTGAACGTCCTTGCCGACGGCACGCCAGACCTTCGGCGAAGAAACAATGTGAACGCTGGAAAATCGTCCGAGCGCCGCGATTTCGCGGGCGGCGTAGCCAATGGCTCCTGCTCCGGCAACGACGGAGTAGGGACCGGCGGAGGATTGCACTCGAATGCGCCTGGTTTTCATTTGCGAGACTTTTCAATGTAACACACGCTCTGACGGCGCCGCATGCCCGAGCCGTCTTTCGTATACGCGCAATTCCTTCGTGCTACCATAATTGGGCGAATTGAACACCGATTCTCCACTGCCATGACCCATTCCCACAAAATCCATCATGCCCATTACGCTGTCGTGGGCAGCGGAATCGCCGGGCTGCGCGCGGCGATTGAATTGAGCGAGGCGGGAAGCGTGCTCGTACTGGCAAAATCGAATTTGAGCGACTCGGCAACGGCTTGGGCGCAAGGCGGAATTGCCGTGGCGCTTTCCGACGAGGACGAAATCGGGCTGCACGAACAGGACACCATCAACGCCGGCGATGGCCTATGCAGGGCCGAAGCGGTGGCATTGCTCGTAGAAGAGGGCCCGAAGTACATCACGCAGCTGATCGAGTGGGGAACGGAATTCGACCGCGCGGGAACCAAGCTGGCTTTCACGCGGGAGGCCGCGCACAGCCGCTCGCGGATTCTGCACGCGCACGGCGATTCGACGGGCCGGGAAATCAGCCGCGCGCTGCTCTCGCGCGCGCATTCGATCCCTCATCTGCACCTGCGGGCGCACGCCTTCACAACGGAATTGATCGTTGACTACGGCCGAGTCACTGGGCTGCGCTTTATCGATGAGACCGACGGAACGCTGCACGAGCTTCAAGCCGGCGCTGTGTTGCTGGCGACTGGCGGGCTCGGGCAAATCTATCGCGAGACGACCAACCCCGATGTGGCCACCGGGGATGGCATGGCCATCGCTTACGATGCCGGAGCCGTCTTGTCAGACATGGAGTTCATGCAATTCCATCCCACCGCTCTGGCGATCCCGGGAGCGCCGCGGTTTCTGCTCTCCGAAGCGTTACGCGGCGAAGGTGGCGTGCTCCGCAATATCGGCCTCGAACGCTTTATGAAGAGGTACCACGAAGCGCAGGAACTGGCGCCGCGGGACGTAGTGGCGCGCGCCATCGTCAGCGAGATGCAGCGGACGCAGAGCACGCACGTTTATCTGGACATGACGAACAAGAGCGAGGAGTTCCTGAAAAAGCGCTTCCCGCGCATACACGAGACGTGCTTAAGCTATGGGTTGGATCTGGCGAGCGACCTGGCGCCGGTTTGTCCCGCGGCCCATTACATGATGGGTGGAGTGAAGACCGATCTGAAAGGACGCACTTCCCTTCCTGGCCTGTATGCTGCGGGAGAAACGGCCTCGACGGGAGTGCACGGAGCCAATCGTCTGGCCAGCAATTCGCTGCTCGAGGGATTGGTATTCGGCGCGCTAGCAGCCCAAGCCATGATGAAAGACGCGCCTGCGGGAAAGCGCAAGGGGCAAGCGCTACCGGGAAGCCCGGCTCCGCTGCCGGGGAATTCTTCGGCTTCACCGAAAGAAGCAGCCAAGAACGGAGGAGCAGCGAAGAATGGGGCAGCTGCCAAGCCCGCTTCCACACTGTGCGCAACGCTATCGAAAATCCGGGACGTTATGTGGCGGGAGGCCGGCATCATGCGCAATGGGAAAGAGCTGGCCGAGGCGATCAAACAACTCGAAGCGATTGAGCTGCCCAAATGCGAAAAGTCCGGGCGCAGCGGGCATGAATTGCGAAACCTGCACACTTTGGCGCTAGTGATGACGCGGTCAGCGCTGGCTCGCGAAGAAAGCCGCGGGAGCCATTACCGCTCGGATTTTCCGTACCGGAACGATGAGGATTTCGCGAAGCACTCGGCGCTCCAAAAAGGCAAGGACGTGGGATTCGAACCTTAGGCAAGAGGGGCCGAGCGCTGAATTCCTACCGCGCTTGCTGTTCCTTCACACTCTCCAGAAAAACATGCCCGACAATGGCGAGCGTCTTGGCGCTGATCTTATCAAGATTGTCCTCGGGCGTGTGCCAATAACCGTTGTTTACGAAGTCTCCGATGACATCCACGGCGGGAACACCGCGTTTCATGAACGAATCATGGTCGTCTTCGGCGGAAGATTCTTGATCGCGAAAGAGGTCCGAGTAGCCTAGCTTGTGAGCGGTGTTCCAAACGAGGTCGATCAAAGCCGGCGTGGAACTGGATTCGCGCGGGAAATAAGCTTTGCGGCCGCCAATGATGTCCGCCAGCAGAAATGCCCTGACCTTCTTGAGGTCGCCGCTGGCGGCAAGCTTCGCGGCCATCTGGCGGCTGCCGTAGCGGCTATCCGTATCGCTCCATTGTCTCATGGCCTCTTCGCCGTCGAAGAAAGCGATCCAGACGGCATATCTTCCGTGCTGCGGGCATAAAAGGCGCGCGAGTTCCAGCATCAAGGCCGTCGAGGAACCTCCGTCGTCCGCACCCACAAAATTTGGCTTCAATAAAGTGTCGTAGTGCGTGCCAAGAAGAATGATGCCGGGCTTTTCCCCGGCGATTTTCACGAGAAAGTTTTTCATCGTGAGGCGGCCGACGGGCGTGTCAGCGCTAAACACGTCCGTCTCTACGGTGCAGCCGTAGCCTTTTAGTTCGGATTCCAGAAAATCTTGCAGTTTGCCTATGGCCGGGGAAGCGGAAGGATGGGGACCGAAGGCAACCTGTTTGGCGACTAATGCGTACGCGCGCTTGCCATCGAAGCCGCCAGTCTTGTCGGGCGGCGGCGCGTCATCCGAAGCTTGCGGCGGAGCCGAAGCCATCGTGCTCATGAAAGGAGGCTGGGCTGCACCTGTTGTTTCTTTGCCGCTGGCTTTGCACCCCAGCAAAGCTAGGGACGACAGACCCAGAATCGCCACGGGCCAAAGGGGTCTCTTCGTGTTCCAACGCATTAGCGCGCCTCCGCCGGAGCAGCGATGCGGCGTTCTCTCCGCCGCGTAACAATCGCGGAGACTGCGATGCCCAGGAAATACAGACCAATCATGGGGGCCATGAAGACCAGCATCGTGGTGGCGTCGGGAGTCGGCGTGACGATGGCGGCAATGACCGTGATAATCAAAATCGCGTAGCGGAAATTCTTCCAGAGAAATTTCGGCGTGACGATTCCAAACAGCGACAAAAAGAAAATCAAGACCGGAAGCTCGAACATCAGTCCCATGCCCAATAGGATGAGCAGGATCAGATCGAAATATTCGTTGACGCTGGTCATGGGTATGACGTCATGCCCCAACGAGAACATTGGCCCAGGATTCACAAGAAAACGCAGGATGTAGGGCAACATGATGAAGTAGCCGAAAGCGATTCCCGCCAGAAAAAGAAAAACCGTCGAGAACATGAAGCCGGTGATGGCGCCACGTTCGTGCCTGTAGAGCGCCGGCGCGACAAAAAGCCAGATCTGATAGAGCACGATAGGCGAAGCCAGCACGATTCCCAGATACACACCTATAGTGACGACAAGATTCAGCGCACCAGCCGGGTGTGTGTAAATCAGCTTTGGATCCAAGTGCGCGTCCGCCAGCGCCTTTAACATCGGCCTGTTGATCCAAGTGACGAAATATTTTGACAGATAGACGCCAATAAGCGTGCCGAGGCCGATGGCGTACAGCGAGTAAATGATACGTTTGCGCAATTCGCTGAGGTGCTCAAAAAACGTCATCGTGCCGCCGGGTTCCTCAGAGCGGGCGGAATCTTGCGGGTTGGGGGCGGAGTCGGTCACGGGCTCACGCCGGATGCTGGGCGTCCTGAGAGGACTCTTGCAGACTCGCCGGCGCCTCGTCGTTCTTGCTTTCGACCGGGTTTTCAGAACCCCGCGCGACGGCCTCGGCGACGGGAGCGATTACGAGTGCTTCCGTGGGTTGAGTATCCGTGGAAGCTTCGTGCGTAGGAGGTTCAACGCCCGTAGGAACCGCCGAGGTCGCAGTCTGAGCGGGCTCTGCGGCAGCGTTGGCCGCGGCGGCTTCGGCGGCCTTCCTGCGTTCGGCCTGAAGGGCCTGGCGCTCCAGGTCGCGCATTTCCTCTTCAAAAGCCGTCTTGAAGTCTGTCGAGGCTTTGCGGAACTCGGCCATCAACTTCCCCAACCCGCGCGCAAGCTCGGGAAGCTTTTGCGGCCCAAAAACCACCAGGACCACGACAAAAACTACAATCATGTGAGGAATGCTTAACATTGCCCCTGCAGCCGTCTAATACCCCATTGGCATCATAGAAAGGGTATTCAGCCGCTGTCAAACTGGAGTTTGCGGTGTGCTATAATTTTCATGAGTTTCGCGCGAGGTTAGAATGAAATCAGAGCGTCGCGGGATTGTCATTGCCATCGGAGTACTGCTGTTGTCCGCCGTATTGGGAGGCATTTACGGCCCCAATGTGCGGGCAACCGCAGCCTCGGCGGACGACTACCAAACAGCCGTGCGGGACTTCACGCGCGTGCTGGACGTGGTCCAGAACAATTACGCTGATCAAGTGGACGTGGATAAGGCCGTCTACCAGGGAGCCATCCCGGGCATGCTTCGAATGCTCGATCCGCACTCCAGCTTCTTTGACGCCAAGCAGTTTTCGCTGCTCCGGGAAGACCAGCGAGGGAAGTATTACGGCGTGGGAATGATCGTAGCGCCGCGGGAAAACCATACCGTGGTGATGGCGCCGTACGCGGGTGCGCCTGCCTACAACGCGGGGATCCGCCCGGGCGACGTAATCATCAAGGTCGATGACAAATCCACCGACCAACTGTCCACTACCGAGGTGGCCGACCTGTTGAAGGGGCCGAAAGGCACGGTGGTGAAGATCACCGTTTCGCGCGAAGGCTATCCGGAACCGCTGGTGTTCACGGTGACGCGCGATGAGATTCCGCGGCATTCGGTGGATATCGCGTTTCTGCTGAAGCCGGGAGTCGGCTACATCCGGCTGTCGGGCTTCAACGAAACCACGGACCGCGAAATTGCGGAAGGGTTGAAGAAACTGGACGCTGCTTCACTGGACGGGCTCATTCTCGATATGCGCGGCAATCCGGGCGGATTGCTGAATGAGGCCGTCGCGGTTGGCGACATGTTCCTGGACAAGAACCAGTTGATCGTGTCTCACCACGGAAGGACTTCGCCGGAGCGGCGGTATTACGCCGTGCGCGGCAACCAGGGAATGACGGCACCGCTGGTGATTCTGGTGAACAACAACTCGGCCTCCGCGACGGAAATTGTTTCCGGGGCAGTACAGGACCATGATCGCGGTTTGATCGTGGGTGAGACGACCTTCGGCAAGGGCCTGGTGCAGACGGTCACACCGCTTAGTGAAAATACTGGGCTGGCTTTGACCACTGCGCGCTATTACACGCCAAGTGGCCGGCTGATTCAGAGGGATTACAAATCAGTTTCGCTCTACGAATATCACTACGAACGCAAGGTACCGGATCATCCGACCGAAGTGCGATTGACCGATAGCGGGCGGCAGGTTACCGGCGGGGGCGGGATTACGCCGGACATCGTCGTGGATGCGCCGAAGCTGACGAAATTTCAGCAAGTCCTGTTTCGTGATGATGTCTTGTTTCCCGCGGAGACCGGCGTCGGCGGGTTCACCCGGTATTTCCTGGGCACCAAGCCAACGGTTAACAAAGACTTTGAAGTCGATGACAACGTGATGCGCGCATTCCGCGAGTACTTGAGCAAACACAATGTCCGCTACACGGAACCCGAAATGGCGGAATCTCAGGACTGGCTCAAGCGGAAGATCAAGCAAGAAGTATTCATGTCCGTGTTTAACATGCAGGAAGGGTTCAAGGTTCTGCTGGAAGGCGACCCTCAGGTGCAGAAGGCCGTAGAGGCCATTCCGCAGGCGCGCGCGCTTTACCAGAACGCCCGGAAGATCGTGGCACAACGGATTAACGGCTCAGTCGATCAGCCGTAAGAGAACAAACGTTCAAAAAAACA
>Ga0066681_10000789_pt1 | contig 11444 bp, 5 predicted proteins | sample GraSoiAngelo_130_FD_65629 | JGI IMG/M metagenome (GOLD analysis project Ga0066681, IMG submission 65629) | Grasslands soil microbial communities from the Angelo Coastal Reserve, California, USA - 14_0929_02_20cm | ecosystem: Environmental > Terrestrial > Soil > Grasslands | place: USA...
GTTCATCACGTATTCGGTTCTCCCCTGCGTGGGCACAGACCTTTCGCTATCCTTGACAAGAGCCTGAAAAGCGATTCGTGCTAACTCCTGCTGCGACATCTGCACAGTTGTGAGCGGCGGGGTAACGAACTGCGCCAAGCGAATGTCGTCAAAGCCGATCAAGGATAATTCGCGTGGAATCGCGACGCCCCGTTGGTACGCCTCCCGCATTACTCCAATCGCAGTCATGTCGTTTGAGCAGAGCACGGCAGTAGGAACGATGCGTTTTTGCCAGAGATCGCCGAACGCCTTCATTCCTCCTTCCACCGTGTGATCTCCAACGCTAATTAGAGTGGGTTCCAGGCCGATCTCCTTCATCGATTCCTGAAAAGCATCGCGGCGGGCTATCGCTGATTTCAGATGTGGAGGTCCGGTGATAAATGCGATACGCGTGTGCCGGAGAGCAGCCAGATGTTGTACGGCTTGGCGAATGCCATTCTTGTAATTGATCGAAATATTGCTTACTCGGGGCAGGTCCGGGCCAACGTCTACGAACACGAGCGGAACTTTCCGGAAGTGAAGATGCTCGATGAGCGAATCCTCCATACCGAACGTGAGAATAGCGACGCCATCAACTCTTCTCTCAATCATTCGCCGGACTGAGAGTTCCATGCGTTTAGAGTCGTAAATCGTGGAGGTCAGTAGAATTTCGTACCTGTGCTGAACGGCGAGATTCTCAAAGGTCTGAACGATCTCCGGAAAAAAGGGATTGGTGATCTCCGAAACAATAAGGCCAAAGACGCGGCTGCGACCGGAACCGAGCGAACGCGCGGCAGAGTTGGGATAATATCCGAGTTCTTCGACGACTCTCCACACCCTCTTAGCAAGCTGTGGATCGACGGTGGGAATGTGATTGATAGTTCGGGATACCGTCGCGGTGGAGACTCGCGCTCGGGTAGCAACTTGTCGGATGTCCATAAACCTGCTGCATGCTGAAGGTGGATCATATCATTCACGGAAAGCGTTTTCCGCGATGGACTGACGCGCTTGACGGATAGCAGTCTTCCAAATAGCCTCTCGCAGTAAACGTTTTCTGTAAATTTTCGCTGATCGCGATCTCGGGAATTTAGCGGACGCGAAACAAAATCAGCTGTTCCCAGGCATATTGATGGCTCCTGCAATTCCGAAATTGAGTTCAAATCGACTATCGTGGAGACAAGCCACATGAACGCTAAGGCACTATTTACTTGGATAGGTGCCATTTTGGGGTTGTTAGTGACACAGGCTCTTGCACAAACAAAGCCGGCTATCTTGACCATTCATATTGATACGCCAGTGTCAAAAGTGAGCCCGATCCTGTACGGGCTAATGACCGAAGAAATCAACTACTCCTACGACGGGGGGCTTTATGGCGAAATGGTTCGCAATCGCACTTTCCGCGCGAATAAGTCGAATGTCCCGTATTGGATTCTCTTCGAAGAGGGTGATGCAGAAGCCAAAATGCAAGTTGATCGGCAAACCGGTCCCAGTGAGGCATTGAACTACAGCCTGCGATTGGATGTCACGAAGGCTGATCCGCAAAACCAGGCCGGGATTCTTAACCAGGGATTTTGGGGCATGGCATTGATGCCTAACTCTACGTACAAGGGTTCGCTATACGCGAAGGCGGATTCTGACGCACTAGGTGAGCTGAGTATCAAGCTGGTGAGCGACGCTGAAAATAAGATTCTTGCCTCCACACGCGTTCGTTCGCCAACAGCGAACTGGACAAGGTATGAGTTCTCGCTGAAGACCACAGCGATGCAGCCATTATCCGCCAACCACCTGGTTATAACTGTCGGTCACACGGGAACGCTATGGCTCAATCTCGTCTCCTTGTTTCCACCGACATACCATGATCGTCCGAACGGCAATCGCATCGATCTGATGGAAAAGCTGGCTGCGATGCATCCAGCGTTCTTGCGCTTCCCTGGCGGCAACTATTTGGAGGGCGATCATATCCCCGATCGCTTTGAATGGAAGAAGACCATCGGGCCGCTGGTCGATCGACCCACGCATCCGAGTCCCTGGCGGTACCAGTCGTCAGACGGGATGGGACTGCTGGAATTCCTGGAATGGTGCGAAGACCTCAACATGCAGCCGGTGTTGGCAGTATACGCAGGATATTCCCTGCAACAGGAACATGTAAATCCCGGACCGGATCTTGAACCCTATGTTCAGGATGCATTGGATGAGATCGAATACGTAACCGGAGGACCCGAAACGAAGTGGGGCGCTATTCGCGTGGAGAACGGACATCCCCAGCCGTTTAAGCTGACTTATGTCGAAGTGGGAAATGAGGATTACTTCGACCGTTCTGGAAGTTACGATGGACGGTACGAGCAGTTTTACAAAGCAATCAAAGCAAAGTACCAGGATCTTCAGATCATTGCTACAACACCGGTAAAGAGCATTCGTCCGGATGTGATCGACGATCATTATTACCGTCGAGCAACGGAATTCTTCCACGACACGACTCACTACGACAAAACCGACCGCAACGGTCCCAAGATATTTGTCGGCGAATGGGCTACGCGCGAAGGCACGCCGACACCGAACCTTGGCGCAGCCCTGGGCGATGCTGCTTGGATGACTGGAATGGAGCGCAACAGTGACATCATCGTGATGTCATGTTACGCACCACTTCTTGTGAATGTGAATCCAGGCGGTATGCAGTGGGAAAGCGACCTGATTGGTTATGACGCATCGCGGAGTTATGGATCGCCGAGCTACTACGCGCAGGTGATTTTCGCACAGCATGTCGGAGACGTAACCCTCGGCTCGAATATCGAGAATGGCGGATCGAAATTGTTTTACTCCGTGACAAAAGACACCAAGGCTAAGCGCATCTATCTCAAGCTGGTCAATGCCGCGTCGCATGCGCAAGCAGTTGACCTCAAATTTACAGGCGGGACGCTGGCAAAGACCGGCACGCTGGTAATGCTGAATGGCCGCAGTACGCAGGCAACAAATACGGTTGAGCAGCCGACGAACATCGTTCCGGTGCAGAGCCCGCTTCCGAACATCGGAAGTGAACTGCATTACACGGCGCCGGCATACTCGATTCAAGTCATCCAACTCAGTCAGCAATAAATGGGGTTCGCATGTCAACGACGGTTTGCAGCCTTTCTCTCGACAAATCCGCATAGCTATTTGTCAACATCAGTCCCCGCTGCTCTGTGTGACGAATCGCTCTTCGTGCGCGCCTTGTTCAGCTGGCTGAAGACAGAGGTATCAGCGGCTTCGTTCAAGGTCTTGGTTTTTTCAAATTCAATTTTGGCCTCATCTTTTCTTCCCATTGCCTGGTAAAGACGAGCAAGCCGGTAGTGAACCTTCACATCATTGGGGCTCAATTTGGCTGCGACCTTTAGTTCGCGCAAGGCGTCATTCCGCCGCCCTGAGTCTGCGTATATGGCCGCCAAATCAACGTGGGCTAGTGCCACATTGGGATTAATGTAGATGGCTTTCTCGAGTAATGGAAGAGCAGCTTTGGGGTCATTAAGTTTCATTTTGGAATCAGCCAGATAAGCAACGGCTTGTGCGTTGTTGGGAATGTTTGTCAATTCTGCCTGGAATTCCTCTGCGGCCTCCTGATATTGGCCCCGCCTCCACAGCAAGTAACCCAGTCCGAAATGCACATTGGGTTCTTTAGGGTTCGCCTTTACAGCCGCGCGGAACTGTTCGGTTGCACCGGCATGGTCTTGCATTTCGTCCAAAGCCTCTCCAGCCAGCATATCGGCTTCCGCCGACTCGGCGTTTAGGAGCAAGATCTCATGATAAGTGTCGAGTACGCACTGATATTGCTTCATCCACAAGCAGCTGTGCGCGAGGATCAATCGAAAAGCAAGGTTCTGCGGAGCGCTTGCTGTTGCTTGTTTCAGATAGGGAATCGCCGCTCCGTACTGGTCTAGACCGTAGTGGGACATTCCTATCAACGTAGTCAGACGTTGAGCCTCAGGAGACGATGGAGGTTCCTTCTTGAGGAGACCCTCGAAGATGGGGAGGGCACTCCTTAACTCGCCCGCCTTAAAGAGCGCCAGACCAAGGTTCATGCGCAACGCAGGCATGGCAGGATCCAAAGTCAGGGCTTTGCGATAAAGAGAGGCAGCTTGCGAGTATCTTTCCTGACGAGATTCCAGAAAACCTAAGTGGGCATACGCCTCAGCGCTTCCTGGCTGAGTCTTAAGAAAACTGCGCCAGGCGATTTCAGCTTCATTAATCTTGCCTTGTCGCTCAAGAGCTATCGCATTCTCGCGCTGACTGAGGGAGCTGGTTTGCGCCTGTCCCAGGATCACGCGACAGGGTGCGAGCAGTGCAATTGCTACCCATGCGCTCGTTAGGGGTCCAAGGCGCTTCATAAGAATTCCGTTTCTCTATTCTCGCCTCGGTATGGAGCCGTCGCAATCGTAACGACACCGTCCCGAGACCGCCCAAACAATACCTTAGAGGTCGCGGGTGTTCCGGGAATGATAGGATGCAGAACGCGTTTTTGCCTTCCTCCTCAGCTGGAGCAACCCATGGTCGATGCTATCTCGCGAAGAGCGTTCCTTACGTCGGCCGTCTCGATTACGGCTGCTTCTTACCTGCATGGCGAATATCTCTCAGCAGCAACAATGCCAAGTCCGATCGGCTCCGGCTGGCAAAACGAAGCGATTGAGAATCTCGTTCAATCTCCACACGCGAAGCTGCATCAAGTCCCAATACGGGCTGTCACGATTAAGAGCGGATTCTGGGGACGACGGCGGCAAGTCAATGTTGCAAAAAGTATCCCTACGATGCACGGCCTTTTGGAAGCAAACGGCCGGATGAATAACTATCGCCGCTTAGTTGCGAAGAGTTCTGCACCTCAGAGCGGACCTGTTTACTCCGATTCCGACGTTTACAAATGGACAGAGGCAGTCGGCTTTGCACTGCAATCTGGTGATTTGCCTCAGCTTCGGCAAATGTCGGAGGAGATTATCGATGACATCGTTGCCGTGCAACAACCGGACGGATATCTGAATACCTACTATGTTGAGGATCGAGCCTCGTTGCGGATGCTTCCACAGACGCAATCCACCGGCCACGAACTCTACAACATTGGGCACATGCTGCAGGGAGCCATCGCGTATTACCGCGGCACCGGCGAACGCAAACTACTCGATGCCGGCATACGCTTCGTTAACGATTTTCTGCTGCCGAACTACGGCCCCGCTCCAAAGAAGCCGATCGTCTCCGGGCATCCGGAGATCGAGATGGGCCTGATCGAACTTTACAGAATTACCGGTGACAAACGGCACCTAGATCTCGCGGGATACATTCTGCAAGGCGACGCCCGAGCTCCATTTCCGGCACGCAGGACGATTTACATGTTTAGCGGAACGCCATTTACCGAGCGTACAAAGCTGGAAGGCCACGCTGTGCGCGTTATGTACGCATGCTGCGGCGCGACCGACTATTACATGGAGACCGGCGATGCCGATTATTGGCGCACGCTGAACACGCTGTGGAATGACATGATTTCCACGAAGATGTATGTCAGCGGCGGAGTGGGTTCGCGAGCTGAGGGAGAGGCCTTTGGAGATGCTTACGAACTCCCCAATTTCCGCGCCTATGGAGAAAGTTGCGCCGCGATCGGAAACATGATGTGGAACTGGCGCATGCTGTCTGCGACCGGCAATGCCAAGTTTACGGATGTAATGGAACGGGCGCTGTACAACGGTATCAATTCGGGAATGTCGCTCGATGGAACGCTTTATTGCTATCGCAATCCGCTCGCCTTCGATGCATCTACTGGCGACAAGATCCGCAATCCCTGGTACGACACAACTTGCTGCCCACCAAATCTCGAGCGTACACTCGCTTCTCTCCCAGGATACTTTTACAGCACTAGCAGCGAGGGCCTCTATGTGCATCTCTACGACAATTCCGAGCTTGATTGGCACTTGGAGGACGGAACGCCGATAAAGATCGTTCAGAAGACCAACTATCCATGGGACGGCATTGTAGATCTCTCAGTTTCGCCTTCCAAACCTTCGATTTTTACTTTCTATGTTCGAATTCCGGGATGGGCGGAAAATGGACAGGTCAGCGTCAATGGCAAAACTATGGACGGCGCAACTCCGGGTCAATATTTCCCCGTTCGGCGCACGTGGTCACCGGGCGATACGCTCCGTTTAAGTCTGGACATGCGGCCGCAACTGCTGCTGGCAAATCCTCGCGTCGCAGAAGACGCCGGACGCGTAGTGCTGCAACGGGGTCCGCTCGTCTACTGCATGGAAGAAATGGATCAGCCCGCTGGAACCCATCTGGCCGATGTCGCTATCGATCCAGCCCACGGTTCTCAACAGGGATTTCAAAGCGAATTCAAGCCCGATCTCCTCGATGGCGTTGTTGTGCTTCGTCGGGACGGAATCGTTTTTGAGAGATCCAGCACGGAACGCCCTCTTTATTCGAGGTATGAGCAGCGCCCGCAGAGGACGAAGCAAATTTCGCTAGTGTTTATCCCGTATTACGCATGGGCCAATCGTCAACCATCTGCAATGCAAGTATGGACACCGATATTTCGGGGCTGAGGGCTGGCCGTGGATGTGCGGAGGCTTCTGCGCTGTGTTGTCCAAAACAGCACGCTCGAACGAACAAATGGGGACTCCCTCCGGGCTGACGCAAATGCAGAAACGTTTACCGTGAAACGGTTGCTCTAGAACTGCAGTTCTCTCCGCGGCCACCCCATGAGCATTCGGAGCGCCGACTCCGATTCGTTCAGCTTCTGCGCGTCTAAAAGCTTTAAGTTGAGACATTCGTCTTGACAACTGCTCCAGAGTAGAGCTACAAGATTTTGGCCAGTTTGAGTAAACGGTTACTCAGAACTCACACATCGGCGTACTACGGACTGAATGGAGGTTCGGCACACAGAATCCAAGCATATCGATCACAACAGTAGCTAGAGAGGAGAGGAGATCATGAAGCAACGCACGACCATGATGTCAGGCAGAGCGGCCACGCTCGCTGCAGGGAAACGGGCCAAGTTTCTAGCGCAATGGTTCGCCTTTATCGCAGTACTCCTGACCATTACGACAGCAGCCTGGAGTCAGGACAATGCTTCACTAACGGGAACTGTAACGGATCCCAGCGGCGCGGCGGTCGTGAATGCGGGCATTTCTCTCACGAATACTGCGACCGGCCAAGTGAGGCATGTGACCTCAAATTCAGTTGGTGACTATCTCTTCGCAAGCCTGGGCGCAGGGGTCTATAACCTGGAAGCATCCGCGTCAGGCTTTCAGAAGTTCAGTCGGACAGGGATTGTCGTGCACGTTGCCCAAACGCTGGAAGAGAACGTTGCCTTCAAAGTCGGCAACACGCAGGAAACCGTCAATGTTGAAGCGGACGCTCTGCAGGTGCAGTCGGAAACTAGCGAGGTCAGCAGCCTCATCAGCGGTCAGCAGGTTACGCAGTTGGCGACAAACGGTCGCAATGTAACTGCACTTGCTGCACTCGGGATGGGAAAGTCCAACAACCTACCCGCCTATTCCGGAGCCAATGCGCTGACCAGCCAGAATGGCATTAGCTTCAACGGAACACGGAACACGCACAACATCTACCTATTGGATGGAGGCGAACTCAATGATCGCGGCTGCGGCGGCTGCTTCAGCTCACTGCCGTCCATCGATGCGCTTGCCGAATTCCAAACTCTCGATAGCAACTATGGGCCCGATTATGGAATCGGTTCAGGCGGAACGATCGCCATGGTCCTCAAATCCGGGACCAAGAAGTTCCATGGAGCACTTTGGGAGTTCAACCGGAACGAAGTCTACCAAGCGAACAACTATTTCCTGAACCAGGCAGGAAAGCCGCGCCCGAAATTTCGGCTTAACATCCCGGGCGGAAATTTCGGCGGACACCTAGGGAAGAACACGTTCTTCTTCGTGAATGAAGAGTGGCGCAGGCAAATTCAGGGAAGCACACCTACCGTGGTGAATACTATTGCGGCTGCCAATTTCCCTACACTCGGCCAGCCTCTCACCTATACCGTGCCCTCAAACGGCAAGGTACCAGTAGTTCCCGCAACGAATGATCCAGCGAAGCTGGCTCTCTATTCTGCCGATGGGTTAACACCAGGACAGCCCTTCCCGAACAACACCATTCCGGCCAACCTCATCGACCAAAATGCTGTTCGAGAACTAGCGGCGGGTACATTCCCGAAACCGAACTTCGGGACAAGCCAATTCATCTCATCTATTCCTCAAACAACCAATGTCCGTGAAGACGTGGTTCGCATCGACCACAATATCGCCACCAAGTTCCAGTTGATGGGCCACTATTTGCATGATGCCGTCGAGCAGACAGTCTTCCCGCCGCTATGGGGCAATAGCACTTACCCTACTGTGGGCTCGGCGATGCGGAACCCCTCATGGTCGTCCGCGGTTAAGCTGACGCAGACGTATTCTCCAACGTTGCTGAACGAGACCAGCTTCTTGTTCAGCGGGAACACGATCCATCTCGATCCAACAGCCGGTCCAGGCGGCGCGTTTGTGCAGCCCAGCGGCTGGACTGGTACAACCTTCTTTCCCGTGGCAAACAATTTCGGAACGCGCCTTCCTGAAGTCCGCCTTCTAGCGCCCTACAACACAACCTGGAGCTCCGCCTACTTCCCGTGGAAGAATTCCTATTTTGGGTATGAACCTCGCGACGACGTGTCGTGGAGCCGCGGAAGACATCAATTCAAATTTGGGTTCAGCTGGTTGCATGCGGTGAAGAATCAGGAGCTTCAGGCCAATACGCAAGGGACAGCTGCATTCGGTGCAGGCTCATTTTCTGGCGATTCATACATCAATTTCCTGCTCGGGGTTGCCGACAGCTTTACGCAGCTCCAGTATCTCGCCGGCAAACACTGGGTCAACAACAACTATGCGTTTTATGGCAATGACAACTGGCGGGCTAATTCACGTCTGACTCTCAACCTCGGACTGCGTTACGACGCCTTGCCGCACGCCTTCGAACGATATGACCAGTTCGCAAATTTCGTTCCTGATCTGTATGACCGAGCGCAGCCAAATCCTATGAATCCAGACGGGACTCTGAAGGCATCGTCACTGACACCTTTTCAGGGCCAAAACTTCTATCTGAATGGCATCAGGCTCGCGGGCGCCAATGGCTTCCCACGGGGCAACGTCCAGAATTACTACAACACCTTCGAGCCCAGAGTTGGATTTGCCTACAATGTTGGCGGAGATGGGAAGACGGTTGTAAGAGGGGGTGCTGGGCTATTCTTTGAGCGCGTCCAAGGCAATGATGTTTATAACGCGGCTTTGAATCCACCGTTCGCTTATCAGCCTTCTGCGACGAATGTTTACTTCTCAAACCCGAACACAAGCGCGATCACGGGAGCGACTACGTCTCAGACTTTTCCCTCCACCATGACCGTTTTGGGATATAAGTATCGACCACCCGGGACGGCGATGTTTAGTTTCGGAATTCAGCGGCAAGTCGCAACCTCGGTTGTGGCCGTGGTGCAATACGTCGGCTCCAGAGGTTGGGATCAGAGCGACGACCGAGCAATCAATACTTTGCCATTGAGCGACATCGCGAATCGACAAGGAGTCGCGGGCAGGCTCCCTAACCCTAATCGGGGCCAACCTGGGCAGCCCGCCTTTCTTCCCCCGTTGAACGCTAATCTGTATCGACAGTTCCCCGGCTTCTCCAGCATCACTATAGAAGAGAACGAGACCAATTTCGCCTATAACTCATTCCAGGCAGGCTTGCGCATGGAGAGTCGGCATGGATTGACGCTTCAACTGGCCTACACCTGGTCTCATGAGATCGATAACGTGAGCAACGATCTCGTGCAAGTTTCAAATCCGTTTGACCTTTCTTATGACCGTGGATCGGGAGCACTCGACCGCCGTCACATCTTCAACGCAAACTACGTGTACACCCTCCCGTTCTTCACAAAGAGTTCAAACAGGCTTCTGCATGGAGTGCTTGGCGGCTGGGAGTTCTCTGGAGTAACGGTTGCGCAATCGGGACTACCGGTAGGGGGTAATGGACTTGGCGTCACTTACACTGGCCCAGACGTTCTTGGTTTGGGCGGTGTGGGCAGAAATCGTCCGAACCAGGTAGCACCCGTCAGTTATCCCCACACGGTGAATGCCTGGTTTAGCGCCAGTTCATTTGCCAACCCAGTGGCTCCGTGGGATGGCGGTGCGAATAACGGTTTCGGCAACGCTAGAAAGGACGCAGTCGTGGGACCAGGGTTACTTAACTTCAATATGTCCCTGTTCAAGAACATTGACGTCACGACGCATGAAAACGGGCCGCGAGTTCAATTGCGATTCGAGTCGTTCAACACCTTCAACCACACCCAATTCTTAGGGGTCAACACAAGTTCCGCTGATCCGAACTTCGGGAAGGTGACATCAACATACGATCCTCGTGTGCTGCAGCTTGGCGCGAAGTTCAGCTTCTGATTTTTGACACCACGCACTTGAGCGCGACGGAAATTCCGTCGCGCTTTTTTTGAAAGGCCCTTTACACGCCAGGCGTGTAAGCAGAGTCGTTTCGGCTGTTGGAGGCATTCCGTTGATCGCGAGGTCCTTGTGTTTTTGCGACCCTTCGAAGAATAGCCGCATTGAGAATCCATCCTTGTTGCAACGAGATAAACGATGAGAACGAGTTTGCTGAATGCCGGGGTTCTAGCGATAGGTGTATCTGTGTGGTTTCCTCTGGCGGCACAAGTGCAGACGGAAGTTCCTCCCCTAGTCCCCGGTGCAAAGCCTGCGACGGTGGAACACCTGAAGGTCCATGCGCCAGCCCTAGAAGGCAACCTCGAGGGGAATGCGGTCGATCGCGAGGTGTTTGTCTTTCTGCCTCCCGGCTACGCGAAGGAAAAATTGCGACGATATCCCGTTGTATATGCCTTGCACGGTTATTCGATCGGTGCGGAGCAGTGGAGTAAGGAGATCCAGGTGCCACAGACCATAGAAGGCGCTTTTGCGCAGGGCGCCAATGAGATGATCGTGGTCCTGCCTGATTCAAAGACGATCCACAATGGATCCATGTATTCAAGCTCAGTAACTACCGGGGACTTCGAGCAGTTCATTGCCCACGACCTAGTGGCATACATCGATTCCCATTACAGGACCCTTTCAAACCGGGAGAGCCGCGGATTGGTTGGTCATTCCATGGGGGGATACGGCGCGACCCGCATCGGTATGAAGCACGCCGACGTCTTTGGGAGCCTCTACATCATGAGCCCATGTTGTTTGTCGCCTCGCGCGGCTGCACGGGCAAACCCGGAAATCGAAAAGGCCCTGGAGGCGGTGAAGACTCCGGAAGACTCGGCCAAGCTGCAGTTCTTTGCCCGCGCGCAACTCGCGAGTGCAGCGGCGTGGTCGCCCGATCCAAAGAACCCTCCGCTCTATCTGGACTTACCAACGAAAAATGGCGAG
>Ga0066681_10000794_pt1 | contig 11430 bp, 6 predicted proteins | sample GraSoiAngelo_130_FD_65629 | JGI IMG/M metagenome (GOLD analysis project Ga0066681, IMG submission 65629) | Grasslands soil microbial communities from the Angelo Coastal Reserve, California, USA - 14_0929_02_20cm | ecosystem: Environmental > Terrestrial > Soil > Grasslands | place: USA...
GGCCAATATCTCCTCATGGACTACATGTCCCGCAAAACCAAACAAATCCACTGATCTCTCTCCGCTTGCCCATCCGGTCATTTCTCTCTTCGATTTCTCCATGAACTCTGTGTTCTCGGTGTCCTCTTGTGTTAGGTCCTTTTCTTGAATTTAACTCTTATCTTTCAACTCTTACCTCTCAACTCTCGGCTTCCCTCCCCTGCCTTTTTCCGTTCGTAAAAAACCTGTTACCATTTCCCTCTCATGTCCCTCCAGCGCTGTGCCACCTGCGGCAAGGAATTCGAACGCGACTTCGGCGATTCGTCCTCTTCCCTCCATTGCCCCCCCTGCGTCCAGCAACTCGCGCAATCCACTCGCGCCTCGCTGCCCCTGCCGGCGGACACACTTTTGCCCGCTTCATTCCCTGTGACCGTCGCTCTCATCGCTGCGAGCGTTTTGGTGTTCGTCATCATGGTCCTCCGCGGAGTCTCCGCCTTCAGTCCCACTCCGCAGCAAGCCATCTCTTTCGGCGCAGATTTTGGCCCGCTCACGCTCAACGGCCAGTGGTGGCGCCTCCTCACCAGCATGTTCGTCCACTTCGGCCTGATTCACCTCGGTCTCAATATGTGGTGCCTCTGGAATCTTGGCCGCGCGGCCGAGCGCCTCCTCGGCCGCTTCTCCTATCTTCTCGCCTACCTCGTCAGCGGCATCTTCGGCAGCATCGCCAGCGTTTATTGGCATCCTCTCGCCGCCGGAGCCGGCGCGTCGGGGGCCATCTTCGGCCTCGCCGGTGTGCTGGTTTCTTTCGTCTATTTGAAAAAGACCCCCGCTCACCTCCAAACCAACACCAAAATGCTCGGCAGCCTCGGTACCTTTATCGCTTACAATTTGGTATTCGGAGCGGCCATCCCCGGCATAAGCAACGCCGCCCACATCGGAGGCCTTGTCATGGGACTCGCCGTCGGCGCGCTCCTCCCCTCCGCATCGGCATCCGAATCCTCGCGCCGCACCCGCCTCTCCCTCGTCGTCGCTCTCTCCGCGATGGTGCTGTTCGCCTCCGCTGTTGCCACCAAACGGCTCCGCGCCGGTGTCAGCGAGCTCGCCTCCATCCAACAACTCCTCGCCAAAGGAAACAACGATGAAGCCCTCTCCAGATTGCAGCAACTAACCACACGTGAGCCAAATCTGGCTCCAGCGCAGGCTATGCTCGCCTCTCTATATTTTGGAAAAAGCCGGTATCCCGAAGCCGTCGCCGCTTTGCAAAAAGCCTACGACGCCGATCCGGGCAACATCGCTTATCTGCAGAAACTCAGCCGCGCCTATCTCACCCTTGGGCAGTTCGATCAAGCAGTCGCCTTCTACCAAAAACCGGCCACCCAAAATCCGCGCGATTCTCGCGCCCATCTCGGTCTCGGCGCTGCGTACATGGGAAAAAGGCAATACGACTCCGCCATTTCGGAATTCCCTCAGGCTGTTACTCTCGACCCCAAAACGGTAGCGCCGCAACATGTCCTCGCAATCTCGGAGTGATCGGCCCTGAGGTCCGCCAGCGTATTTCCATTTACGTACTTTATTCCAAAAATATAATGCTCATGTAGACACATTAAAGCTATTGAATATTGCCTCGATGCAAAACTGCACAGTACTCTACGTACGGTTTGCGTGTGATTCATTATCATAAGCCGCGCCCAGACAATTCCGCATTCAACTACGTCCCTGAGGCACGCTCCGGTCCAGCTTGGGCCGGCCAGGGGAATGCCGAATGCCCGGCAATTGTTCGCAGCCTCGAAGGCGCAAAGTACTAAAGGAGCAATCAATCTTTATGAAGCCCCACTTCAAGTCTGTCGTCTCTCTGTCACTACTCCTGACTTCTTTTGCCCTTTCCGCCTGCAGCGGCCCCGCCGGCTCAGGCCCCGGCTCAGGTTCGGGCGGTGGTCCCTTTACGATCAGCGTGTCGGTTAGCGGGCTTGCGGGCACCGGGCTGGTTCTTGCGGACAATACCACCGATAAGCTTACGATCACTGCGAACGGCACCTCTGCGTTCGCGAGCACCGTCGCCAAAGGCGGGTCGTACGCGGTAACCGTTCAAACACAACCCAGCAATCCGGCCCAGACTTGCGCAGCCAGCCCAAGCACAGCCAGCGGAAGCAACATCAGCGCCAACGTCGCCGTCACCGTGTCATGCACCACAAATCCAGTCGCCGCCACCATTGGTGGTACGGTTTCCGGGCTCGTCGTCCCTGGCTCGAGTGTAATCCTGCAGAACAACGGCGGCGACAGCCTGACGGTTACAGCGAATGGAACTTTCACCTTCAAGACGCCGGTAACCGGGACGGATGTCTATGCCGTCACGGTGGTTACGCAACCGGTCAACCCCAACCAGATCTGCACGGTGACGAATGGAAGCGGAGTTGCGAGCGCAAACATCGCCGACGTTGCGGTGAACTGCGTACTGAGTTTCTCCATCGGTGGCACGGTCACTGGAGTTGTCGGGACGGGCCTAATCCTCCAAAACAGCAGCGATTCCGAACAGCTCCCGATTAGCCCAGCGAATGGAAACCAGGCATTCACGTTCAAAAAGCTCGTTCCCACTGGCACCGCCTACAATGTAACAATCTTTGCGCAGCCCACGGCGCCGACACAGAATTGCACTGTCACCTCTGGCACAGGCAGCGGGACTGCTACTGCCAACGTCACCAACGTTGCGATTGTCTGCCCTGCGGTGACGTATAGCGTCGGTGGAACAGTCGTTGGCCTTGCCGGGATTCCCCCCAACAATGGCGTGCTTACGGACGGCAGCTTCCTCTTGCAGAATAACTTGGGTAACACACTAAACATCACGGAAAACGGACCTTTCACGTTTGCCACGCAGGAAGCGCTCAACGACCAATACCAGATCTCGGTATTTCATGCGGCTAGCACCCAGGGCCAGGGCTGCACATTGTGGAACTATAAGGGCGTGGTAACCGCGAGCGTCAACACCGTGGTAGTCGACTGTGGGCATAATGACTGGACATGGATCGACGGCACAAAAACGGCCGGAACCATTGCGGCGCCGCAGTACGGCTCGTTCCCAGCAAATGCACCTACGACGTTTCCGAACCCTTTCACCAACACGCCTGGAGCGCGATACGGCGCAGCTGGGTGGACGGACAAAAGTGGCAACCTCTGGCTGTTCGGTGGCGACGGCTGGGAATTGACGGGGGGCAGCCCGCAAGACACGCTGAATGCGCCCATGAACGACCTTTGGGTGTGCGTCAACCTCGGTGATTACTGTCAATGGCAGTTGCAGGGCGCCTATGACCCAACAACGGTGGTCAACACCGTCCCACCCACTACAGTTGGCAAGCAGATCATACTCAACGCTCAGCACGAGGGGCAAGGCGGCTCCTATGCTCCTCCTGGTAATGGAACTGTTGGAATTCCGGCAGCAAGGCTGGGAGCGGCCACCTGGACCGACACAACCGGAAATCTTTGGCTTTTCGGAGGTTCCGATGGCAGCAACTATCTAAACGATCTTTGGGAATTCAATGCGAGCGCCTTGAGCGCGGACTTCACGGCCAAGGCTGGCCAATGGACCTGGCAAAGCGGTTCTGCCACTTTCGGTGTCGATCAGAACGGCATCTACCCGCCCACTGCCAATCCATACCCGGGGGCTCGAACGAACGCTGTCACCTGGACGGATGGTTCAGGGAATTTCTGGCTCTTCGGCGGATTCGGCAAAGACGGCGCCGGAACCCTGGGATTCCTCAACGACCTATGGGAGTACTCGGGTGGCACGTGGACTTTCGTCTCGGGTTCTAGCTTGGCTAACCAGACCGGCGTCTATGGCACTCCGGGAGTTGCATCAGCCACCAACGCGCCAGGAGGACGGCAAGAGGCGGTTGCCTGGGCGGATGCCGCTGGAAATCTGTGGCTCTTCGGGGGAGAAGGCGAAGATGCAAACAATCCACCGACGGCCAACGGAATTCTGGATGATCTTTGGGTATACAACATCACTGCCAAGCAGTGGACTTTCGTAATGGGCAACACCAATGCAAATCAGACGGGCGTTTACGAAGCTCAAACCGTGGTGGGACCGGTGAGTACCACAGGTGCAGCAAGCACGTGTGGCCTAACTGTCGGCCTCACTGTCAGTGGCAACATCATTTGTTCTCCTGTCTCCACGACTGGCGCACTTCCCGGGTCGCGTTGGGGTGCCAGTGGTTGGACCGACGCGGGGGGAAACCTCTGGCTCTATGGCGGCTGGGGTCTGGACTCAACCGGAACGAATGGCAACGGCGCCCTCGACGACCTATGGGTATACACTCCGAACGCGACCGCTGGCCAGCCCGGCACGTGGACCTGGATCAAGGGCTCGAACACGGGTGCCGCCAACGGCGTTTATGGCGATGAGGTACGCCCATATAAGACGTACGAGATATGGACTCCGGGTGGCCGCAGCAATGCGACGCACTGGGTCGACGGCCTCGGCCAGCTCTGGCTCTTCGGCGGCGAGGGCTACGATTCCACCAGTACCACCGGGAACGGCTATCTCAACGACATGTGGAGATACTTGCCTTATAAGAATTGATTTGCGGAATGAAGGAGTGATAGCACTATGTGTGACCGGTGACTCGAGCAATTCCCTCACGCTAACCGGTCGCCGCCAGTTAATACGCTCCAGTTTCGGAGTGATTTCTGACCCAATCTCGCCCGTTGCGGATATCCGCAGCGGGCGATTTGCTTTTCGAGTGGCCCGGCTTTGCGGCACCGCCCACCCCTCTTTTCCTGTAAGTGTGGCGATACTTGCCTTGCCCCTAAGGTCTAACGGTTCACATCAGAAAGCCGCAGCCTTTGACGTGCTCAAAGTCTGCGGCTTTGGTGTTTCTGTGCCAACTCTTGCCGTGCCCCCTTATGTTCACCCCGGCTCCGCAACCGTTCAACCCTCAATTTCGACCATTCGCTGCAGAACACTTAGCTACTTGAATAGTTCGTGCCATCCTCCCGTGTGATTCTCGCTCAACATCGTCGCCGCCATCTCTCCCTTTCGCTAGCCTGACCCCATTTCCATTTCCTATCTTCCATTCTCTTCAACATTGACCACTGTCCGCCGATCACTGCCGCTCTTGCTTTAAGTCCTTTAGCTGCACCTACAAAAAACAGGGGGGTGGCTTCTTCTCGCGCTACACTGGGAGCCATGGGAATTCTGCGGCGGCTTTCACGCTGGATGGGAAAACAGGACCACATGACGCACATCGTTGCTGGGAACACGGCTCCAGGATTTTCGCTCAAAGCACTCGACAACAAGGAGTACTCGCTCAACACCCTGCTGGAACGCGGCCCCGTCGTCGCCGCCTTCTTCAAAATCTCCTGCCCCGTCTGCCAATTCACATTTCCTTTTCTCGAACGCCTCTACAAACGCTATGGCGGCGACCCCGTAACTTTCCTCGGTATCTCCCAGGACGATCCTCGGTCCACAAGCAAATTTGCGAAGGAGTTCGGAATAACGTTTCCGTTCCTGATCGATGATGAAAACGGATACGTGGTCTCCAATGCGTACGGATTGACCAACGTGCCCACGATTTTTCTGATCGATACCGGCGGCACTGTGACGGTCAGCAGCATGGGTTTTGACAAGAAGGGTCTGGAAACGATTGCCGCGCATCTTGCCGAGCGCAAAAAAATATCTCTGGCGCCGCTTTTCCGTCCCGACGAAGTAGTCCCGGCCAACAAACCGGGATGAAGCTCGAAAAATTAGGCCCGGTCGGGCCTGAAGATTCTTGAAGTGCGAGAGCCCTGCCTCCGTTTTTGAGAAGGAAGCAATTGCATCAAAAAGTTGCAGCAAGGAGTTGTAGCGCAGTCGCGAATCAAGTTCAATCGACTTCGGCTTCGAGCGATTGTTTCTTGTGCTTCGGCGGCCGTTTCCGCTTGTCGGGAATGACGCGTGTGGCGGCCGGCGCAATTCCCGAATTCCGCGCCGCTCGCCGCGCTTCGGTACCCTTGTCCAGAATCTTCTTCCGCTTTTTCATCCCGGCCTCAGGCCGGAATTTTAGCGGATCTAGAAATTGAAGGATACCTGCAAATCGATGCGGCGGTTGGCCGTCGAAGAAGAGTACGGTCCTCCGGCAAGCCCGTTGGCTTGGCCAAAGAGCGGCGAACTCAAGTTGCCGATGGGAATGGCGAGATTGACGTGATTGAAAAGGTTTCGCGCGGCGACGCTGAACGTCAGATTGTAACGGTTGTTGTTTGATCCGCCGCCATCCATCCCGCGCCCGCCACCACGCGGACCGCGGTCGCCCGGCCCGCGACCAAATGTGCCGCCAGCACCAGGCCCCCCGGCGCCCGCGTTTGCTGCTTCCGCTTTTTTGCCAAAGCCGAAGGTCTTGCTGAAGCGGAGATTGAGAGAAAAGCGGCCCGCGCTGGTCAACGAATCAATGGGGACGATGGTTTCGCCCATCTGGGGAACGAGATTAAACGAACCATATTTGTTAGTGATCATGTTTTGCGGATTGGACTGGCTGGTGGCGAACGCCGGACGATCGTTGAAGATCGAATCGCCATTCAGGTCCTTCCCTGTGGTGATATTGAAAGGGATTCCTGAACTGGCGATCAGAAACGGACTCAAACGGAAGTTGTAGGGCAAGCCCATCGTGCCACCGAAAAAGACGCGGTGGCGAATGTCAAACGGCGCGCGGCCGTAGTCTAGACTGATGTCGTTGCCCGTTGAAGGAAAACTGCCTGCTCCGGAAGCATCGCTTTTGGCGTAGTTCAGCGTGTAATACCCGAAGAGGGAAAGCTTCGTGCCCATGCGGACGCTGCTGTTGATGATCAGCTGGTTCTGCTTGAAGACGCCTTCGGACTGATATTGGTAAACGTTATCGCTGTTGCCCAGCGCATGTGGCGCGGTCGCAGGATCGCAAGGAATGGTCGTGCAAATCGGCGCGTTGATATTCTCGGTAAAAAACTGGTGCACGCCGCGGGATGTCAAATAGGTGACCGAGAGATTGGCGACCTTCGTGAGCTGGCGCTCGAGGGTCACGCCAGTTTGCATCGTATAAGGCGTGCGGAGATTCGGATTCGACTGATAAAGAGTCGGGGCGGTGGTGCTCATCAGCTTGAGAGCCGGGGGGGCCGGAGTATCTTTCAAATAAAATTGCGGGTTGGCAACGACGAATTGCATCTCGGTGTTGTTGTTCAGTCGCTCTTGCTGCAACACAAGGTCGTAGGAGAAGCGGTCGTAAAAGATGCCAAAGCCCGCGCGCAGCACGGTCTTGGGAGACTTCTTTCCACTTCCATCAATGCCCCAGGCGAAGCCAAGACGCGGCGCAAAATCGACATGGTCACCGATGTTGTTTTGACTCTCGTAGCGCAGTCCGTAGCTGAGGGTGATATTTGGTTTGATGCGCCAATCGTCCTGAGCGTACAGGCCAGCATCAAAATAAGTCACATCGGCAAGGGCGCTACCGGTGGTGATCGAATACTGACTCGCACCCCCACCCGCAGCGATAATTTGCGCCATCGACATTCCCTGCGCAAGACCTTGCACGGTGATTTGATACGCCTGAATGCCGCTGAAATTGAATCTTCCGTTGAAGTTGGACCTCGACTCGTTCGAATCGCGATTGACGTGCAGGCGGAGACCGAATTTCAAAAAGTGTTTGCCGAGCGACATGGAAGTGTAGTTCTGCAGTTCGTAGCGATCGAGAACGTCATAGCTGAGCCCGCTGCCGTTTCCGCCACCGGTGAATGCGCTCTGGACGGAAATTGAGGGATCCGTGCTCTGCGGAGTCTGGTCACTGGTCTCGCGGACGAACCTGAAGCGGGTCTCATTGATGGTCTTGGCATTCACAATCTGCGTATCGCTGAGCTGGAATTGATGTTCGCTGTTGAGTTGATTGAAGGCGAGCGACGGGAGATTGATGAATTGGCCGATGCCGTTGTTGCCGATGCCGTTGTTGGTTTCATTTTCGCGTTCGAACTGGTAGCGCACGGTGAGGGTGTTGCCGGCGCTGACTTGATAGTCGATTCTTGGACTGAGGTTCGTGCGGGTGCGCGGATTGTTGACCGCGTCACTAAATGGAACGATCGCGAAGGTCGTTGGATCAACGATCTGGGCGCTGACAACGGACAGCTCATTGATATCGCGACGCTCGAGATTGAAGAAGAATGAGGCCTTCTTGCTAACGAGCGGGCCGCCGATCTCGCCGCTGAATTGTCTGGAGTTGTAGCCAGGCGGCTGAGTTCCTGCCGGGATGATTTCGAATGGGTTGCGTGAATTCAATCCGGCAGTATTTCCCGTCAGGAAGAGCTGGCCGTGAAACTGATCCGTGCCTGGTTTGGTGAGGATTTCGACGCGGCCGTAACCCAGCCTGTCGTATTCGGCGGAAAACGGATTCTGATTGATGCGGATTACGCGAATGGATCCCTTGGGCGGAAGCGTGCCGCCTGTAAAACCATCGATGTAAATCTGGCCGCCGTTCGGGCCTGCAGAGGGGCCAGCGAGCGTTTGAAGTTCGGATTGCAGCTCGTCGGGATCATCTGAGAGCGCTTCGAGGTCCTTGCCTTGCATGACCACCATACCGGCGTTGTTCGAAGGCGCAATATCGACTTTCGTGGAGGAATCCGAAACCTCCACTTTTTCCTCCTCCATCTGGATGAGCAGGCCAATGTTCAAGTGTTGCGTCTGCCCAGCAAGGATCTGGACATCTTGCTGCGTGAAAATAGCGAAGCCCTTGGCGACGGCCTTCAGGGCATACGTGCCCGGAACCAGTCCTTTGAATTCGTACAAGCCGTCCCGGTTAGTGGTGGTGTCCAGTGAGGCACCGCTTGCGTTGGTCAGACGGACGGCCGCTCTTGCGATAACTCCACCGGAAGGGTCGGTGACGACGCCATTCAGTGCGCCAGCAGGAGTCTGCGCATCCAAATCCCTGGCCACCGGGAAAATCGACATAAGAAAAACCAAACTCAATAGAACAATTCGAACGAGCCGAAAACTCATCAGATCTCGTGAGTAAATATCTTTATTTAAGACTGCCGGTTTAAGACTGCGAGGCATTACGGTGTGGCCGCTTCCCCGCCGCCTCCGCTGTTGAGGCTCCATGGCGAAAGAATTGTGGACGAATTGCTTTTAGGGGAAGCCTCCAGAATGGGCTCAACTCCACAAAGCAGGGTGACCACAGTGGAGACTCCGTTCGCCCCGCCCTCGGTCGCCACAACCATGACGGCATCGCCCTTCTGCAAGTCCGCCAGTGTGGCGGCGGGCATGCGGTTAATCATCTGTTGCAGATCGGCAGTGCCCCCGCCGCCGGGCCTTCCTATTCCGCCGGACCCGCCAGACTCCGAGCCGCCGGATGGCGGACCACTGGGTTTCGCGGTTTGCTCGGCATTCGCAGTTGAGCCAGCGCCTCCCGGAGTGGGCGCGGACGGCTGTCTTTCGGTTGAAGTTCCTTTCAGGTGCATGCCGATCCGTTGCGCCATCGGCGCAGGTAGTTTTCGCAACTGCGACTCCGCCGTGATCCTCACAGTGATGGATTTCTTTGAAACCAGATCCTGGACGATGATGGTGCCCGCGGATGCGTCAAGCGCGGAAATCGTGCCGGCGAGATTTCGAAACGTGCCGGAGACGATTTCATCGGCAGTGAGTTCGCTGCCATCTGAGCTGCGAGTGCCGCGGGCCCGAAGCTGGTCGCCCGGCTTGATCTGATCGAGTGGAGCGGGCTTCGCGTCATCAAACTTCACAGAATCCGAAGCATACCGGCGCAGGATGGTGTCCTTGGAAAGATGAACGGCAACGCTCTTTTTTTCGCCCGTGGCAGGCAGCGTAACGCTGATCGTCCCGCCGGCAGCATCGACGCTGTTCACCAGTCCGCTGAAGCCGTGTCTTTGCCATTCTTCGCTGTCGCGGGATTGTTTTTCAGCAATGTCCGCTTTCTTCATGGCGATAACCGACACGGCCAAAACGGATTTTCCATCCTCGGCAAGCTTGCCGCGCACAAGAATGCGGTCGCCGGGTTGAACGTCCGCCAACTGGATGGGCGTGGCTTCCTTGAGGTCCTTTTGCCCGGGCGCAATTCGAACGAGTTTTGTGGCGTCTTGGACTTGAACGGTCACGTCGCCTCCCGTATCCGTCGTCAAAGTAATGGCATTGCCCGAAATCGACTTAATTGTTCCGACGGACCTCGCCGCGGCGGGAGTTTGCGAGGACGGCTGCTGCCCCGCTTGGGCCTGGGGAGATTGAGAACCTGCGGCGCTTCCCGCGCTGAAATTCAGGCAAATCGCTGCGATCAACAATGCTGATTCATGAACAGGCCTGTTCCAAAACACCATCTCGATGCCTCACCCCGCTATTTGTCTACTCTAATCCTGATGACGATTGCTTACACCCATTCCCGTGCCACGCAAACTAGGGACTAAGGTCAGGTATTAGACGTATTCAGGAGTGAAAATCGTTTCACCGGCAGGTTTTTTCCCCCGCAGAAATGAGGGTTACTATCGGTCAGCAGCTCGATGTCTTTGAAGATGCGACTACTCAAACAATCCGCGACCGTGCACACTCACAATCACTTCGCGCCACGATGCCGCAATTTCATTCGAAGCGACTGATTCGCTCATTTGCCCATCTGCGATACACAGCTGAGCCAGATTGCGGCTTCAAAACTCAGGCTGAAGCGATCTCGCCATTTCCAGCGTGACGCGCTGTTTGCGGCGATACGAGAGGTTCACCATGTGGGCTGCGATCGCCGAGCGATGGCCAATCTCAACGGACGCATTAGGGGTCTTGCGGGTTCGCACGCAATCGATCCAATTGGCCATATGGTTCTGATTCGGAGTTTCTCCGGTGAGTGCCGTCCCATCATGCCGATTGGCCTTCTCAGGATAATAACGAGTGCCCTCTGCAGACTTTCCGGTCACCATGTCGGTTGCTCCGGATATATGTTCGATGGTGCCGTCACTTCCGAGCAGGCGCTCGCCCAAGCCGTAATGGCTGTTGCTGAAAGTGGACTGCCACGTGACAACTGTGTCGGCCGGATATTCGAGCGTGGCCACGATCGTGTCCGGGACCTGGCGACCATCTTTCTCCGAAAACACACCCCCTGACATGCACGCCGCGCTAGGCTCCGGCAGATCCAGCGCGGTCATAATCCAAGCGATTTGATGGACCATGTTTTCCGTCACATTTCCGCCTGAAAACTCCCAGTACAACCGCCAGTTGATAAACTTGAAGGGATCAAATTCGCGATCGGGGCGCCCGTTCAAGAAAGCTTTCCAATTGACGTTTTGCGCGGTGCAATCCGGGGGTACCTTGCGCACCCACTGACCTTTGCCGTGCGGGGTGTTGCGGCTCATCCAGGACTCCACTTGAGTAACCTTCCCAACAATTCCGTCCTTGATCCACTTCCGCGCATCGGCGAGTGAGCCGGAGCTTTCATGTTGCAAGCCGATTTGCACCACGCGATCGGATTTCTTCGC
>Ga0066681_10000821_pt1 | contig 11349 bp, 11 predicted proteins | sample GraSoiAngelo_130_FD_65629 | JGI IMG/M metagenome (GOLD analysis project Ga0066681, IMG submission 65629) | Grasslands soil microbial communities from the Angelo Coastal Reserve, California, USA - 14_0929_02_20cm | ecosystem: Environmental > Terrestrial > Soil > Grasslands | place: USA...
GGCTGCACGCCGAAGAGCAAGCTGCGGATCAGTCTTGCGGCGGCCGCCGCTCCCGCCAGTCCGAAAACCAGCCCGGCGGCAGCAGGCTTGAGACCGTCAATCAATGTGCGGCGCAACAACTCACCTCGCTGGGCACCAAGGGCTACCCGGACACCAATTTCCGGAGTGCGTTGCGCAACGATATAAGAAAGAACGCCGAACAGGCCGACGGAGGCCAGTAACAGCGACAACACTGCAAATGCGAGGAGCAGCGTTGCGTCGAAACTGGCGTCCAACGTGGATTTGCCGATGACCTGATCCATGGTCAGGACATCGGAAACGGCCAATTCCGAGTCAAGCTGCTGAACGATTCTCTGGATGGGCAAGGACAACGAAGTCACGTCGCGCGTCGAATGAACGGCAAGCGTCGCGTCATTTGGAGCGTTTCCGAAAATGGATTCGTACATGGGGAAATACATCATCGGCTGCGCAGGTTTGGCGATACTGAAACGCGTATCACCAATCACGCCGACGATTTGAAAGGGCCGGCGACCCATTGTCACCAAATGCTTGCCGATGGGGTCCTCGCCAGAGAAGTATTTCTGCACAAATGAGTCGCTGACGATGACTTGCAACGGGCCGTCCAGCCGCGCTTTCTCATCGAAAGTCTGCCCCTCCAGAAACGGGATGCCAAGAGCCGCGAAATATCCCGGGTCGGCCCAGCGAACCATCGCGTACTGCATCTGCCCCTCTGGCAATTGAGGATGCTCCGCAATGGCGAAACCACTGTCTCCGCCGTAGCCCTGCCCTGGGACCGCTCGGACAAGTCCGGCGGCCTGGACGCCGGGAAGACCGCGGACGCGCTCGAGCAAGGCTTCAAAGAAACTCACGCGCTGTGCGGGCTTGGCATATTGCGCTCCGGGAAGGCTGAATCGCATCGTGAGTACGTTGTCCGTGACGCAGCCAAGATTGGAGGCGCGCAGTTGAGAGTAGCTCTTCAACAGCAAGCCTGCCCCGATGAGCAGCATCACGGTAAGCCCTACTTCCAGGGAAAGCAGACCCTTGCGAAGGCGGACTCGCTCCAGCCCCGCGCTATGCGAACGGGAAGACTCCTGAAGGGCAGATAGAACTTGAGCACTGTTGATGGACACGGAAGAGGTTATCCCGGCGAGCAAAGCGCAGAGGAAAATCAGGCCGATGACAAAGAGCACAACCATGGCGTCCGGGTGAATCGCTTCGACGCGACTCACGTCCTGGCGCGTCCCAACGAACCATTGAATGGCAGCATAGGCCATCAACAGGCCAAGTGCGCCGCCCGCGGCAGACAGAAGAAGACTCTCGACCAAGTGCTCGCTCAGCAGACGCCAGCGGCTGCCACCCAGCGCCGAGCGAATCGCCATTTCCTTTCGCCGCGCTGTGCCGCGTGCCACAAGAAGACTTGCTACGTTCAAACACGCAATCAGGAGAACGCAAAGCGTCGCCATGAGCAGAACATACAGGGAGGTCTTGATATCACCCACCATGTCATCAAGCAGCGGTCGGCTGTTCGCGGCCTTGCTGATGTATGGATCATCTGCACGCTGATCGTGTAATTGCCGCACGATTACAGAGAGCTCCGCGGTGGCTTGGTGCTCCGATACTCCGGGCTGCAGACGTCCGACTGCCCCATAGTCGTGGCTGTCGAGAGCTTCAATATCCCGGGGAGACTCTTCGTGGTAAATGGGCGTCCACAATTGCACGCTTTGCTCGGGAAAGGCAAACCAAGACGGCATGATGCCGATCACCGTGTAGGTTTTTGCGTCGAGACGGACCGCCTGGTTCAAGATGGAAGCATCGCCGCCGAAGCGCCTCCTCCACAACGACCAGCTCAGAATCACTGTGCCATTCGCGGAGGGTTGATCGTCGGCCACGGTGAATCGCCTTCCGAGGGCTGGCTCCACTCCGAGAGTCGGAAACAAGTCCCAAGAGCACTCGGTGGCCCGGGTTTTTTCAGGAAGCTGCCCAGATGCGCCGGACAAATTGTACTCGGCACCATTGGAATAGATGGCCAAGTCAGAAAAGCCATGGCTTTGGTTTTTCCACGCCTTGAATATCCCACCTGCAACATTGTTGTACGGAAACTTGTCGTCCGGGCTTTGCTCGTATAACCGTATTAAGTGTGTTGGGTCTTTAAACGGGAGTGGTTTTAGAAGGACAGAGCGCACCACGGTAAACATTGCCGTACTTGCGCCAATGCCCAGCGCCAGAGCGATAACGACAGCGCCCGTCGAGCCAGGACTCTTGAGCAACATGCGAAAGCCAAAACGCCAGTCGTGAAGCAGTGCCTCCAGCACCGGCAAGCTCCGGCGGTCGCGGTAGCGCTCTTTGGTTTGCTCGATGCCGCCGAGCTTGATGAGTGCGTCGCGGCGGGCCGCTTCGGGCGTCATGCCGGCGCGGAGGTTGTCTTCGATGTGGAGTTGGAGATGGCTCTCTAGCTCTGCGATGAATTCGGCGTCGCGTTGCGGTTTCCGAAGAACACCGGCGAGGCGCAGAAACGAAGCACGCAGCGATTTCCAAGTATGGCTCATGTGGAGGGCTCCGTCGCAGACAGGAATTTCGCGAGGATAGTTTGGGCCTGCTGCCAATCACGCGTTTCGCGTTCCAATTGTTTGCGGCCTGCGCGCGTGAGTTTGTAGTATTTCGCTTTGCGATTGTTGTCGGAGACGCCCCACTCGGATTCGATGCAGCCTTCCTGTTCCAATTTCAGCAAAGCCGGGTACAACGTTCCGTAATTGAGCGAGAGAAGGTCACCGCTGGTTTGCTCGATGCGGCGCGCGATGCCGTAGCCGTGGAGAGGCCCAAGTGTTTCCAGCGTTTTCAGGATCATGAGAGCGAGAGTCCCCTGCCAAACGTCCGCTTTGTCGCTCATAGGCCTCCTATGGGAAAACAATAGAAGTATGCGCTTGTCCTATGGGATGTCAATAGGAGAGTGGGGGAATGGTTGGGAGAAACGGTGCGCGTGGTTCCCTTGGAGGGAACGACCAGAAAAAGGCGGCGTAAATTCTTTGCTAATCCTGGTCCCGGTATTCTTCCGGAATGTCGTCTTCAGGGACTTCGTGGGTCTCGACTTCCATTTCGTCCGTGTTGTCCGCGTCCTCTACACCTTTGACGATGTCAGCCTCGTAGGCATTTCCTTCTTCCAGCAATTCTTCCACGCCTTCCGAGGCAGCGTGTTCCCCTCCAGAGAGTCCTTGCAAATTTCCCGCTTGTCCGCCGGAGCGTGCGCCCAAGCCTCGTGGTTCGAACGAAACAGTGTCTACCACCGTGGCCTTGCCGCGGACGCTTGGCTTCTTTTTAGTAGCTTTCTTGGGAGAAGACTTACGAAGAGTAGCTGCCATTTTTGAAGCGGCCCTCTTTTTGGCAGAGGATCGGGGACGAGCCACTTTCTTGGGCTTATCGCGCTTCTTGCTTTTCTTTTTGCTGGCCATTGCGGGGGCACCACACTCCGGTTGGTATGTTTACACCGGTGTGGGCGGGGAAGTCCAGCGGCTTCGGGGTGATCTAACCATGTCGCCCCCCTTAAACTTGGAGTTCCACAAACTCGACCTCGAACGGGATGCGCCCCAGGTTTAGACGCGCCACGGAGACCGGCAACTGAAATCGGCGTGGGCCCGCACTTCCAGGATTGATGTAGAGGACGCCATCGCGCTCGAACTTCCCGGGTTGATGAGAGTGGCCGCTGACGACGACATGAAAACCAGCGGCTACAGGATTCAAGTCGAGGGCGTGCAGATCATGCAGGACATAGAGGAAAACCTTCCCAGCTTCCGCAACGGCTGTTTCTGGGAGGGTGCGGGTCCCGTCGGAAGTATCCACATTTCCACGCACGGCGATAACGGGCGCAAGCTCTCGCAGAGCGGTGAGAATTTCCGGCTTGCCCACATCACCGGCATGGAGAATCAGCTCCGAACCACGCAGGGCCTCCAGCGCTTGCGGCCGCAGCAATCCGTGAGTATCCGAAATCAGCCCGATGCGCGTGCGTATGGCTGGCACGGAGGGATTCTAATGCTCAGTTGTTCTCGAACGAAGAAATTACAAGTGGTCAGTCGCGACTTTACTTTAAGCGGATGCTTTGTTGGGAAGCACGCGGCGCAACGGTTTCGCTCCGGGGACGGGGAACCGCATGTGCCAAAAGTTTGTTTCGGGGGAGAGGAATTCCACGCCAACATATTGCTTGCCATCGCGGGCGCGGTGAACCGAAACAACGCGGCACTCCATAGATTGAGCCGTATGGTCATTGACCAGAATCACCGTTTGCTCCACCAGCACGATCTCTTCAAGTTGAAACAGTGCCCCGTGGCGATTGACGGATTGCGAGGTGGTGTGCGCGGAGAAGCGCTCGCCCGAGTCTGTTTTTCCGTGGACCGTCAGGGGAACAGTCAGAGCCACCCTTAAAGTGCGGCGGCGTTCTTTGACACGAAAGTGAAGCAGGGACATTTCTAGCTCGTTTTCAAACCTGATTTAGGGTTTCACCGCGGCTATCCGGTGCGTTTCATTCCGATGCAGCTCGCCTGCAGTGACGTGTCAGCAGCGTGCTAAAACGAAAGCACAGCACAAGAGAGGTGACTAGCACGAATCTTGCCCACACAGCCCCATACTGCCTACCGATTTCTCCGGTGACAATAGCGTAACAGTACCACAAAACTTGAGCTCATGGGAGTACCCTCGTACTCCCCCACTTTGCAGGCCTGATTGAGCGGAGAAAATCGACCAAGAATGAGCTGCACTCATGGCGCACGCGACGACTATCTATTTCTCGTAACCTTTTGATTCTAAACGGCTTTCATCGTGCAGGCCGAGGCAGTTCAGTCTAACCACACTCACGACGCATCCTGCATGTTGGTTAGTGTCGAATCGAGGGGTCCTGTTTCAGCCGCATTCCCGTTTTGGTACTTTACTCCGGATTCGCTGCCTCCGACGCAATCGGACGCTCGCTTTCGTTGCCGAGAAGTTTGACCAACTGGAGAGGGTTCACGCGCGCCCGCTCGACCGTCAATCCCCAATGGAGGTGGGGGCCTGTGACGCGGCCGGTGGCCCCCACTTTTCCGAGCACTTGGCCAGATTGCAGTTCGTCGCCAGGTTTCACGTCAATCTCAGAAAGGTGGGCATAGAAGGTATAAATGCCCAGGCCATGATCGACGACGACGGTATTGCCGGAAAAGAAGAGCTCTTGCGCGAGGGCCACTTTGCCCTGTTGGGCGGCATGAACAGGCGTACCGGTCACTGCCGGAAAGTCCACGCCGCCGTGAGGGGAGCCGGGCTGGCCGTTCAGAATGCGGCGCTTTCCGAAGTTGCCGCCGGTGGTGACGCCATCAAGCGGCACACGAAAGTCCCCGGCCCATAACTTCTCAGGCGTCACCTGGTCGAAGATGGCCCGCAACTTGTCGCGCTCTTCGTTGGCACGCTGGATTTGCTCGGGGCTGGGTTCGACGAATTCTTTGCCGACCTGTAGTTTCTCCGTGGCGAACTTCCCGGCTCGGATGGGGATCTGAATGGCGCAACTTGCGGGCTTACCGCTGGACGTTTGTACGTGGATCAAGACGGGATAAGTTCCAGGCGGTTTTTCCAAGTCGACGCCGAGAATTGCCTGGCGCAGGTCGATGGCTGCGGCTTTCGAATCGGACTGCGCATTAGCAGCCCGCCAGAACGGGACGTTCTTGGAGTTCCACTCGGCGGTCACCTCGCTCAATGGCTTGCGGCTTCTCACCTCCAATAGGAGCAAGCTGCCCTGGCTCGATACTGGGGCGCTCAATTTCAGAGTTACACCCGGGGCGCAGGCTTGTGGGGTTTTTGCGTCAGCGACAGCCGGAAGCAAAAACAACCCGACGGCTATGCGCAGGACGATGCTCAAGAGATGCCGAATGGAAAACCTGTGGAGCAATTTCAGGCTCCCCCCTTTGGGCGCAGCATATTCACGCGCGTTTCCACCTTCTCGAAATGCGCACGGCCCAGCTTTGACCCATAAATGGCTTTTTGCGAGAGCAGAAAGAGATCGGGATTCTTTGCCTTTTCGCGGATTTCCCTCAGGTAGGGGCGGACTTTGGCAAACATGAAGTACAACTCCCCGCAAAAAGCCGGCTCGAAGAACAACTTTTCACTGATGATGCCGTTGAGCACAAAGGTCGTGGCGATACCCCAGTAGCTGCCCACCTGACGCAACCAGTTGTTCTCTTGCGAGCCGAAATCCATAGCCACTTTCATGAAATCATCAGCGCATGTAGGCCAAAACGTGGTGAGCCACCACTGGCGCGCCTTGCGCATTTCAGGCTCGCGCCTGAGATTGTAGAGCTCCAGAATCAGACGGGCCTCGTCGACCGTCGGCTTTTTCGGCATCTTTTCCTCCCGATATTTCGGCAATGTCATTCTACCTTTCGCAGACACGTTGTGCCGCGTGTTTGTTGAGCGCGCGACGCTTCAGCGGGATGCTTACCCGGGGGTTGTAGTTGCGCGCAGCTTAAAGCGCTGAATCTTTCCTGTTACCGTCTTAGGGAGCTCGCCGCAGAAGCGGACTTCGCGAGGGACTTTGTGCGAAACGAGGCGCGCCTTGATGTGACTGCGGATTTCCTCGGCGAGCTCGCCTGATCCCTCGCAGCCTGCGCGCAAGGTGACGTACGCCACCGCATAGGTCAATCCGCGAGCATCCGTCGCGCCTACCACCGCAGCTTCGGCCACATGCGGGTGGCCCAGAAGCGCATTTTCCACTTCCACGGGCGAAACCCACATGCCCGCGACTTTCAACATATCGTCCGCGCGGCCGCAATAGTGATAGTAGCCCTCAGAGTCGCGCAGAAACTTGTCACCCGTGACGACCCAGCCGCCGCGTTTTGTGCGCGCCGTGAGTTCGGGAATCCGCCAATACTCCGCGAAGGCGCTAGCGCCGCGCACCCAAAAGTTGCCGATTTCCCCGGCAGCTACTTCGCTCCCGGCATCATCAACAATTTTTGCGCCATAGCCGGGCACGGGGAAACCGCAACTCCCCGGCTTGCATCGACCCGGCCGGCTGGAGATGAAAATGTGCAGCATCTCGGTCGAGCCGATGCCATCGAGAACCTCCAGACCAGTGGCGCGTTTCCAGCGGTCGAAGATCTCCGCGGGCAGCGTTTCGCCGGCAGAGACACACTGGCGGACGGAGGTGAAATCAAGAACCCGCCCGGCAGTTTCTGCCTCCCTGAGGATGGCGGCATAAAGAGTCGGGACCGCAAAGAAAACCGTGGGCCGATACATTGAAACCAATTCAATGACATGCTCAATGCTGGTGCGCTTGGGATTCAAGATCGTGCTGGCGCCGAATGCGAGCGGGAAATACATTCCATTTCCCAGTCCATAGGCGAAGAAAAGTTTCGAGGTGGAGAAGGTCACGTCGTCCGCATGCAGCCCGAGCACGCCCTGGGCGTAATTGCGCGTGGCGACCAGCATATCGCCGTGGCGATGGACCGCAGCTTTTGGTGTTCCTCCGCTGCCGGAGGTGTAGAGCATGAAGGCTGAGTCGCCAGAGGCAGTGTCTGCGGGCACAAGCGTATCGGGAGCTGGAGCGATCCAGTCGTTCCAACGGGCGCAAGACACACCATGTGTTTCGTGCTTGCCTTTGCCGACAACGATTATCGGCATTTGCGGACGCTCGCTGGAGGCGGGCAAGAAGGCTTCGAGGGCTTCAGCGTGGACAATCGCCACTCGCGGTTCACTATCCTCAATGTAATGGATGTAATCGGTGGTACGCGCGTAAGGATTTACGGGCACGGCCAGGGCGCCGATTTTGGCGGCGGCGAAAAAAGAGGCGATGAATTCCGCGGAATCCGGAAGCACGATGAGAACGCGGTCCCCCCGGGATACGCCTAGTTCCTGGAGCGCATTTCCAGCGCGGTTGGCAAGAGCTGCAAGCTCAGCGTAAGTGACCCTGTCGGGCTCGCGGGCGATGGCTGTCTTATGCGGATGCCGCCCTGCGGGGTCATCTAAGAAGTACTGCCCAATGTTGAATTGTTCCGGAATTTCCGCAGGCAGAAATGGTTCGGAGGAATTTGCCATCATATTCGATTTGCTTCTGCACCTGTGTTATTGGGCTGACGCCGTCGCTCCGGTAATGCGAATTTTGTACCAGGATGTGCCAGCGGGATAGAGGGCATCGTTGATGTCAGAGGTTTTCTGCCCTCCGGGCTCGATGGTTGCGGCGATGGTGCCCTTGTTGATGAGAATGGAATTATTGTTGGCGTCGACGTAGGTGGTTTCGTACTGGATATTGCTGTAACTGTAGGAAGCGGATCTGTTCTCGATGCTCACGAGCCAGACCGCGGTGGTGCCCGTGCGATCCTTGTTCATCGTGGCGCGCTGGACCTTCAAATCATGAACCGCGTCAGCGTTGCCCACAGGCTGTGCAGACGCGGCCGCCACGGCCAGCGACGGCTTATTTGCTTTTGCTTTCGAGATGAATAAATAACCGCCAAGGGCAATCGCTGACACAACGACAGCGAATGCGATCCAAAGGCCCTTTGATGCTCCGGATGTCTTTGCTTCTTGAGACTCCTTGAACATACGCCCCCCTCTCTCTGCCCCGGCAGTCCTTGCAGGACGTGCTCGTTCCAGGTGACAGGAAAGCAGTTGCAGCGGTGCTGCAAGTGAAAGTGGCGGTCGCGCCGAAGAGCGTCCCCCGCCCGGGGCAAGAGCCGCCCTAGACATACCAGAGAAGTGTGGGGAAGTCTATCATCGGAATAGGCTGCTCCCCCGTCTCGGAGAGCTCACTCTTCTCCGATATCTTCCTTCCAGACTTCGGGATGCTCGTTTACGTATTTCGCGAGCAAGTCGATGCATTCGCGGGAGTGCAGGTCAATCACCTCGATGCCATTCTCGCGCAGCCAATCGATCCCGCCTTGAAAGTTCACCGATTCCCCAACGACAACAGCTCCGATCCCAAATTGGCGAATCAATCCGCTGCAATACCAGCAAGGAGCGAGGGTCGTCACCATGATTTTGTCGCGATAGGATCGCTGGCGGCCGGCGCGGCGAAACGCGTCGGTTTCGCCGTGCGCAGAGGGATCGCCTTCTTGCACCCTGCGATTATGGCCCTTGCCCAAAAGCTTTCCTTCGCGAGTAAAGAGAGCGGCGCCGATGGGAATTCCTCCTTCAGAAAGGCCCGCACGAGCTTCCGCAAGCGCGGTCTGCAGCATCGCTTCGTACTTTTCCCGGTTTTTCGGTGTGTCCGTATCCACTGGTGGAATCTCTCTCCTTTCGGTGCTCCTTCATTCCGGCTGGCGGGCTGAAGGGAAAACGCGCAGGAACACAAGATGTGTTGGCAAGAAGAAGATCATCAAGGCTCCAAGCAGGATGACTGCCAGGTGCGTTGGAGCAGGCCCCCAAATGCGGTGCAGCAAGGGATCCTGAAACGCATAATTCATATTCAGCTGCGGCGAAAGAAACCGCGAAAAGATGAGCAATACCCCCGTGATCGCTGATTGAAATGCCAGGGCACGGCGATCGTACCCGAGGATTTGCAGCGCCCAGAGCAGAACGACCGGTAGAACGATGTGAAAACACGAAAGGAGACGAATCCACAAGGCATAATGCTGATCCCACATGTATTCTGTGCCGCCTACAAGATGGTGGGCCGTCACGATTCGCCAGAGGACGTCCAGGCTCCATAAAACTCCGACGAGCGGCGCAAGCAGGGCCTGGCTGGAAACCAGCAAGGATTGCCGGAACCACAGCCCCAGGCAGGCTATCACCACGCTGACGTCACACAGGTGCAGCATGTTCTGCCAGCCCCACGACCAGGTATAAAGGGGAAACCAGGTCAGAACCCAGACGAGCGCTCCCCACCGTGTGATGGTAAATGCTCTTGTTCCCACCGGCATGGACTCCATGCGAACGCCAAATCCGCCAAAGCGTACCACAGGCTCCAATATGGAGCTTGGACACTTCAAGAAATGGCTTGAGCATGCCCAGTCGTGAGCGCGAGAGCACAGCAGGATAAAACTGTCGAGCGCTTGCTCAGTTGGCTGGGGCAGCGCGAAGATGAGATGGCCGTCCTGTTAGCCGATCTCATTGCCGTGCCGACGGAGAATCCACCGGGGAAGCATTATCGCGAATTTGCCGATCTTCTCATAAGCCGAGCGGAAACCTTGGGCTTGCAATTTGAGCGTCTCGAAGCTTCTTCGCAAGACTTCTCCGCGGGGGATGCTCCTGCGTGTCTCTCCGCGAGTTATGGTCAAGGGGAACGCACCTTCTATTTTCATGGACACTACGATGTGGTTCCGGCGCAATCCGAGGAGCAATTCCAGCCGCGGCGCAAGGAGCATTTTATGTTTGGGCGCGGCGCTTGTGACATGAAGGGCGGAATCGTCTCGATGCTTTACGCGATCCTGGCGTTGAAAGAATGGGGCGTGGAGTTCGATGGAAGAATCAATTTAGTTTTGGTTCCGGATGAAGAAACGGGAGGGGCGCGTGGTTCCCAGAGGTTGGCGGAGCAGGGAATCCTGGGAAGAAATGGAGTCGGCATGCTGCTGGCTGAACCGACCAGCGGCGTAGTTTGGAATGCCAACCGCGGAGCAATTTCGCTGAGGGTGAGGGTCTTCGGCAAGTCCGCGCACGTTGGTTTGCAACACCAGGGTGAAAACGCCTTCGAACGCATGCATTGCGTTGTTCAGCGGCTTCAAGAGGTAAAACACGAAGTGGAGCAGCGCACTACGGGCTTGACAGTGCGTGCGGGCCAGGCGCGCAATTCCATCTTGATGCTTGGTGGGCAGAGTGGCGGTGGAACAAACTTCAACGTGGTGCCGGAAACCTGCTGGTTCACCATCGACCGGCGCATCAATCCGGAAGAGAACTTGGGAGAGGAAAAGGCCAGGCTAATCGAAGTTTTGAAAGCGTGCCAGCGTCAAGGGATTCCTCTCGAATGGGAGATTCTACAGGAAGGGGATGCGGCCTCGTGCCGCGAGGATGAGGCCGGTGGTCTAGCGTTGGCCCATGCAATCCAAGAAGTAACTGGCTCGCCGGCCCGCTTTGAGCTGTGCCCGGGTTTGCTGGAAACTCGCTTTTACGCAGCGCGAGGCGTGTCGAGTTTGGCCTATGGCCCGGGGCTTCTCTCCGTCGCGCATGGCCCAAACGAATACGTGGACCTACGCCGAGTCATCGAATGCGCTGGCATCTACGCCCTTGCGGCCATGAAGGTTTTCAAGGCAAGAGCGTGCTAGTGGAAACTTGACCAGTCCCTCGAATTCCTAACTAAGAGACGTCGCAACAATAAGTTCCCATTGATACGGGTAACTCCAACATCTAGAGTCGCCCAACAAAGCCAGGGAAGTCTAACCTAGAGCCCCCTGAGACGGGCTCCACAGGGCTCGA
>Ga0066681_10000832_pt1 | contig 11281 bp, 10 predicted proteins | sample GraSoiAngelo_130_FD_65629 | JGI IMG/M metagenome (GOLD analysis project Ga0066681, IMG submission 65629) | Grasslands soil microbial communities from the Angelo Coastal Reserve, California, USA - 14_0929_02_20cm | ecosystem: Environmental > Terrestrial > Soil > Grasslands | place: USA...
CACGTCCGAGCCCGCGTCGGGCTCGGTGACCGCAAACGCGCCCAGGGCCGGCTTGTCGGGGGTTCCAAAGCAGGCCGGGATCCAGGTCGCGATCTGATCGGGGGTGCCCTGGGAGACGATCGCCGCCACCGGCAGGCCGGTGCCCTGGATGGCGAGCGCGATGCCGGCGCAACCCCACGTCAGCTCCTCGGCCACCAGCGCGGGCATGATCCCGGTGCCGTCGCCGTAGGTCTGCTGCAGGAAGTCGGTTCCGTACAGCCCGACCTCGGCCGCCTTTTTCACGATCGGCCAGGGGAATTCCTCGGATTCGTCGTACTGGTGCGCGACCGGCCGGATCTCCTTCTCGGCGAAGCTGTGAACCCAGTCGCGGATCTCTTTTTGCTCGTCGCTCAGCTCGAACGAAATCATGTTTGTGCTTCGCTCTCCTGATCTATAACGCCTTAGTACTGGTACGTACCGTTTTCATCGCAGACGGTACGCCGCGCCCCGTCATGGTGTCAATTCGCTTAAGCGGTTTTCGGCGACGCCTTGAAGGCCTGGAGCCCCAGCCGGTAGGCGCTGAAGACCAGGAATGCCCCCCAGAACCTGGCCAGGATCGGGCCCGGGACCTCGACCGCGACCAGGGCCCCGATCACAGCGCCGACCACCCCCCCACCTCCCATCCAGAGCGCGGGCCGGAGCAGGACGTTGCCCTGTCGAAGGTGAGTGACCCCGCCGACGATCGCGGTCGGGATGATGGCGACGAGAGAGGTGCCCTGGGCGACCGCCTGCGAGAGTCCGAAGCCGATCGTCATCGTCGGTACGAAAAGCAGGCCGCCGCCGATCCCGATCGTGCCGCTGAGGAAGCCGGCGCCGAGGCCCCCCAGGATCAGGAGCACATCAGACCAGCTCACGGAAGCAGCAGCTCCTTGATCCCGACCACGCCCAGGACCAGGGCGACGGCGATCTTGAGCTCACGCTCGGGGATCCGGCGCAGCAGGCGCGCGCCGGCGTAGGCGCCCACCACGCTCCCGACGACCAGAAAAACCGCGACGTGGAGATCGACCTGCGGTGATCCCTTGCGGAAGTAATAGATGGGCAGGGCAGCAATCGCGATCGGGATGATGGCGACGAGCGAATTGGCGTTGGCGTATCGCTGCGGAACCTGCGCCCACAGCACCTGCAGCGGGACCAGCACGAAGCCGCCGCCGACACCGAGCAGCCCTCCGAGCATCCCGCCCAGAAAGCCGATCGCCAGGAAAACGGCTCGGCGGCGTGTGCGGTCGATTATTCCGTGGTTCTGGGTGGCGTCTCGGGCTGGCTTGTCACCACGGAGTGGTGCCGGAACTGGGCGTTTGACGGCACCGCCGCCGTGGTCTGCTTCGCCTTCTTCTTTTTCTTTGGCTCGCGCCCCTGCTTGTCGCGTCCTTTACCCATGGCGCCCAGTTTCCACGACCAGAGCCAGTTCGCGCAAGAACGATTCCACGTCGGTGACAAGGCCGATCGATTGCCAGCTGCCGCGGTCGGCGAGCTTGGTCACCACCGCCGGGTTGATGTCGACGCAGACTGTGCGCACGCCGGCGGGCAGCATGTTGCCGGTGGCGATGGAGTGAAGCATGGTGGAGAGCATCAGGGCGATGCGCACTCCACGCAGGGCGGTACGCATGCGCCGCTGCGCCTCGACCATTTCCGTGATGACGTCGGGGAGCGGCCCGTCATCGCGCACCGAGCCGGCGAGGACGATCTCGACTCCGTGCTCGATCGCGGACTTCATGACCCCAGAGCGCAGCTGCCCGCGCTCGACCATCTGGCGCAGACCTCCAGCCGCACGCACGCGGTTGATGGCGCGCATGTGATGTTCATGGCCGTGCTCGATTGCGAGCCCGCTCGCGATGTTGACGCCAAGCGCGGTGCCGAACAGCGCCGCCTCGACATCATGGACCGCCAGTGCGTTGCCGGCGAAAAGGACCTGGACAAAACCAAGCTCGATCAGGCGCGAGAGATAAACCCCGGCGCCAGTGTGCACGACCGCCGGACCGGCGACGACCAGGATCCTGCCGCCCGAGTCGCGAACCTGCCTCATCTCGTCGGCGATGCCGGCGATGAGGACCTTCTTTGGTTTCTCGGCCGAGACCTCACTGCCCATGAAGCTGAAGATCTCGGTGTGCCGCGAGCGCTCGAGCGGCGTCACGCGCACACCCTGGTGGCCGATCACCACCTCCATGCCTGGTTTCGCGTCCTGGAAGACGATGCACCACGCTCGACCCGCCTGGCGGTCAACCGCAATCGCGGCGTCCATCTCGATGTTTTCGACCGGGAGCCATCGGGTGTCGACCAGCACCTCGGTGGGCAGGTTGCTCGTCGAATAGAAGCCTTCGGGGAACACTCCGTCGTGCGCCACCTTGTCGATGCGCACGGGTTGTTCGTGCTCCGCGGTTGCGCCAAGCGCACGGGCGCGCTGGACGATGCGATCCAGCTGTTCGGCAGAGTCCGCGTAAACCTCCATTCGGCAGATCGACGTATCGGTCTTGTGCTGGCCCACCTTCAGCTCCTCGATGGTGAAGTTGCCGCCCAGGTCCATGACCAGGTCCATCACCTGAGGCAGCATCATCGAATCGATGATGTGGCCCTGCAGGACGAGGCGGGCCGTGTGGCGTCCCTCGGTCATGTACGCACCCCGGCCGCTGCGTTGATCTGGGTCTTCAGCGCCGCAGCTTCGCGTGCCGGGCTCGGGGCGAAGATCACGCTGCGGCTGGCCGAGACCAGGCACGAGGCGGGATCCCCGTTCCAGGCTGCGCGCACCGCGGCCTCCACGTCGCCCCCCTGCGCCCCGACGCCAGGCAGCAGAAAGGGAAGCTTCGTAAGGCGCCGGACCTCATCGACCTCGGTCGGGGCGGTCGCGCCGATCACCAGCCCAACGTTGCCGCTTGAGTTCAAGCGCTCGGCCAGCGCGGCGACGTGTTGATAGACCGGCCCGCCGCCTGACTCGAGATGCTGCAGTTCTTTGGCGCCCGGGTTGGAGGTGCGGCACAGCACGTACACGCCACGGTCTTCGTACTTGGTGAACTCGCGAAGCGAATCCGAGCCAAGGTAAGGATTCACCGTCGCCGCATCCATGCCGAGTGTCCCGAAGACCGCAATTGCGTACGCCCGCATTGTGTTATCCATATCGCCTCGCTTGGCGTCGAGCAGGAAGGGTGTGGCCGGCGCCTGGTCGCGCAACTCCATGAGCGCCGACCAGCCGTCCGGGCCGTACTGCTCCCAGAAGGCGCTGTTTGGCTTGAAGCAGCACACGTGTTCCTCGGTTTGCCGCACGACTTCCTGGCAGTGTCGCAGCGCGCCCGCGGCGCCACCCTCGATTCGCTCAGGGTCGGGATCGAGACCGACGCACAGCAGCGTCTGGCGCTCGCGCGAAAGAGTGCGGAGACGTTCGAAGTAACCCACTCCGAGCGATAAATCGTACCTGCCGCAATTAGGTACCGCGCGTGTGCGCCTGGCGCGTCGAGCGCACAGCCGCGTGTAAGTCAGCCGTCACGCGCTCCCGATAGCCGACCGAGTTGTACGCGCAGAACGGTATGAGGCGTCCGTCTGGGATGACGAACTCGACGCAGCACTTCATCACGTTCTTGACGTTGAAGGTCCACGGATCCATGAAGTCGCGCGTGTTCACCATGAAGACATGGCGCGCAAGGTCGGACGAACCGTGGCTCGACAGCGGCAGTCCCACGTGGCAAGCGGGACAGCGCGAGGCCGAGCCATTTACTGCTCGATGCACGTCGCCGGCGGCGATGTCGGAACCGACCGCGGCCGAGGAGCTCCACAGGCGTTCGAGGGTCGCCAGGATCTCCTGGTCGAACGTCGCGAGAGTCCGATTCTTCAAGTAATCGAGATGGCCCTCGACGTCGACCAGACGCGTGATGGGCGTGACCTCATCACCGCTCAGCAGGGCATAAGTGACGAAGTTGCACGTCGGCATGCAGCACGGCACTGGAACGAAGTCATCCATGCGGAAGCGGCCGGCGGTTTGCAGCTCGAGGGCCTTGAGCACGTCGGGGATGGTCATTCGGTTCATCGGATCCATGGCAAGGTGGCGCTGAGCCCGGAATGCAGGTTGGAAATTGACCCCGAAGATGGCGGGGTGGCGGAGCCCGAAGTCGACGATCTTGCCGATCTCGTGGTCGTTGACGCCTAGTTCAATGGCTGCCACCAGGACCGCGCGCACATCCGCTTCCGCCAGCCGGTCCAGCGTCTTCAGCTTGGTTTCGACCAGGTCTTGCCGGCCCCGCAGCGCGAGGTTGGTTCCCGGGTCGAACCCGTCGAACTGCAGGTAGACGGTGGGTTTCAAATCGGCGAGCCGCGACAGCAGGCGGTCGTCGTGCGCCAGCTTCAACCCGTTGGTGTTGATCATCACGTGCCTGATCCCGCGGCCCTGCGCCAGCGCGACGAAGTCCGGGAGCAGAGGATGCAGGGTCGGCTCGCCGCCGGAGAGCTGCACGACCTCGGGCGTGCCCTCCGCCGCGACAAAGCTGTCGAGCATGAATCCCACCTGCCCGTGGTCCAATTCGAAGCCATCCCGCGCCAGGTGCGTGCCGGAATTGGCGAAGCAGAGGGGGCAGTCGAGGTTGCAGGCCGAGTTGATCTCGATCAATCCGAGACAGGCGTGCTGCTTGTGCTCGGGGCAGAGGCCACAGTCATGGGGACATCCGTCCTTGACCTCGGTCTGGAACTTCAGTGGCAGGGTTCCAGGCTTGTTGTACGGCGCGATGTCCGCGTAAAGCTTGGCGTCGCCGAACACCAGCGCCTCGAACCAGCCGTGGCTCGGGCACCGCTTGCGCATGATCACGCGGTTGTCCCGAAACAAAATTTGGGCGTCGATGACGCGCTTGCATTCGGGGCATAGGCTGCGGGTCAGCTCCCAGAAGATCTCTGGCCGCTCGACGCGAGCCGCCATATCAGGGCACCCCACCGCGGCCGCCGAAGCAAATAATCGCCAGGAAGATCCCGGCCAGCAGAACCAGACCTAGAGCGATCCCGTATGCGAGCAACATGCCGAGGGCGACTGGAGGCCGGATGATGGCGAACAGCGCCAGCGCGCCGAAGTTCAGCAGCCACGGCATCAGACCAACAAGCGATCCCGGCTGGCCATTAGTGGCTCCGGCCAAAACGCTGATCAGGATGACAAGAATTACGTTGCCGGCGATGATCCCGACGAAACCAAGCCAGAAATCCCGCCACCAGCCAGGGGGTCGATGACGCTTGGGTAAAGGCGCCACAAAATCCGGGGCTGAATAAGGATTGTCCACCGACTGCCAGCTGGAGCCGTCCCACCAGTACTGATGGTCGGCCGTCCACCAGACCTGACCATCCCAGACATGCTGTTTGGGGTCGAAATCGTCCGCATTGGGCCCGGGTCCTTGATGTGGCTTCGGTGTGATGTCTGGCGGCCGATCCTCAGACAACTTGCGTTGCCGGCCTGCGACGCTGCGCCTGCACGAAGTATCCGGCGACGAGCGCAAGGAGCCCGAGGCAGAAGAACTGCTGCCCTGTGAGCCCCAAGGCGATGACTTCGTTGTTGCGGACGAACTCGATGAAAAACCGGACTACTGCGTACCCCGCGACGCCGAATTTCAGCAGCCTGCCGCTCTGGAAATGGGGGTTGTCGCGCAACGCAAGCAGCACGACAAACCACACCAGGTTGAATCCAGCGTCGTATAGCGGCGCGGGATGCACCAAGTAGTCCGACCCCGCAATCGGGTGAACGCCCCACGGCAGCGACGTCGGTTTGCCGAGGCCGTCCTCGCCCGAGAGAAAATCCCCGATCCGCCCGACGGCCATGCCCAGGGCCATCGCCGGCGCGAAGGCATCGCATGCGCAGCCCGCCTTGCCAATCGCACGGCTGGCCACATAGCCTGCGATGTACGCTCCAGCAATTGCTCCAAGGATCGAGCCGGGGCCGATGCGGGGATCGAAAAGCTTGTAGAAGTCGAGCACAATCGGGGCGGTCGACGGTCCATTGAAGAATAGGATCGAGAGCCGTGCGCCCACCATAGCTCCCACGAATCCGGCAAGACCAATGGGAACGATTTCATGGAGCGGCCAATTCCGTCGCCTGGCCTCGTAAGCCACCCAAACGAGCAAGACCACGATGCCGAGCGCAAGGAAGAAGGGGTGCGAGTAGACCTTGACCCCGAAAACCTCGAAGAGAACAGGCTTCACGGCTGCCGGCATTCTCGCCCATTCAAGACGCTTTGTCAGAGTGCCGCGGCGGTGGGCGCCGGCCCGTCAAAATTGAGCTGTGAGGATTGCGCTCGCGCAGGTCAACCCCACCGTCGGCGACCTGGCCGGCAATGCTCAGCTTGTCATCGAGGGGATCGAGCGCGGGCGCGAGGCGCAGGCGGACATCGTCTGCTTCCCCGAGCTGGTCATCACCGGGTACCCGCCCGAAGACCTGCTTCTGAAACCTTCCTTCGTGCGCGACAACCTCGCCCAGCTGGAGTTGATCGCGCAGGCCACCAAAGGCGTCGCGGCGGTCGTCGGCTTCGTCGACCAGGAAGGCGACATCTATAACGCGGCGGCCTTTCTCCACGACGGCGAGGTCAAGGCTGTCTACCACAAAGTCTTCCTGCCCAATTACGGCGTGTTCGACGAGAAGCGTTACTTCGTGCCTGGCCACAAGAGCCCGATCGTCGAGCTCGACGGCGTGCGCATCGGACTCTCGGTCTGTGAGGACTGCTGGTTTCCTTCGGGACCGATGGCGTGGCAGGCGCACCACGGCGCGCAGCTGTTGATCAACATCAACGGCTCCCCATACCACTACGGCAAGCGCGCGCCGCGCGAGGCGATGGTGGGTGGACGCGCCGCCGATTACGGCGCCTTCGTCGCTTGGGTCAACACCGTGGGCGGTCAGGACGAGCTGGTCTTCGACGGCAACAGCGTGGTCTTCGATCCACGCGGCAAGCTGCTCGCTCACGCCGAGTCGATGGTTCCGGATTTCCTCGTCACCGATGTTGACACGAACAAGCCCGTCCACCACGTGCCCGAAAAGCTGCGCTATGAGGCCGAGGCGGCGGCGCGACTCGAGCTCGACGTGACCGAAGTGCCCCTGTCCGGCGCCGCGGGTCGCGGACCGAAGCCGGCGATCCAAAACCGCCTGACCCAGCCGCTGGAAGGCGCGGCCGAGATCTACACCGCCGTCGTCCTGGCGACGCATGACTACATGCGCAAGCAAGGGTTCTCCAAAGTCGTGATCGGCATGTCGGGCGGTGTGGACTCGGCGCTGACGGCCGCCATCGCCTGTGACGCGCTTGGCCCGGAGAACGTGATCGGCGTCCGCATGCCGTCGCGGCACACGTCGTCGGAAAGTCTCGACGACGCCGGAATGACCGCGGAAAACCTTGGCATGCAGCTGATGGACTTCTCCATCGAGCCTCCGCACAAGGGTTTCGAGCAGATCCTTCGCCCGGTGTTCCAGGGCACCAAGCCCGGGGTCGCGGAGGAGAACATTCAGCCGCGCATCCGCTCGACCATCCTCCACGCGCTTTCCAACAAGTTCGGCTACATCGTGCTCAGCACCGGCAACAAGTCCGAGCTCGCGACCGGCTACGGCACCCTGTACGGGGACATCGCCGGCGGCTACGCCGTGCTCAAGGACATCACCAAGACCACGGTCTACGAGCTCTGCCGGCACCGCAACTCCCTGGGGGTGGCGATTCCCGAACGGGTGATCACCAAGGCCCCGTCAGCCGAGCTGAAGCCGGACCAGAAGGACACCGACAGCCTGCCGCCATACGAGGAGCTCGACCCGATCCTGCGCGGCTACGTCGAAGACGACCTGAGCCCTGAGGAGCTGGTCGCGGCGGGCCACAAGCCGGAGACCGTGGCGCGCGTGATCCAGCTCGTCGACCGGAGCGAGTACAAGCGCCGCCAGGCGCCGCCGGGCGTCAAGATCACCCCCCGGGCCTTCGGACGCGACCGCCGGATGCCCATCGTGAACCGCTACAACCCGAACGGCGGCGTCCGGGCCCGGTAGTCCGCGCGGCATAATTTCTATCAATGCCCCGTATAGATAGGAGCTATGGCCGGGTCCTTTGACGTAGTCGTGATCGGAGGCGGGCCGGGGGGCTACGTGGCGGCCCTCCGTGCCGCCCAGCTGGGCGCCAAGACCGCCATCGTCGAGAAGGACCGCATGGGCGGAACGTGCCTGGTCCGAGGCTGCATCCCGACCAAGGCGCTGCTGCAGTCCTCCGAGCTCTACACGATGGCCAAGGACGGGGCCGCGTTCGGCCTGGTCGCAGACAACGTCGGTTTCGACTGGGCGGCGGCCCAGAAGCGAAAATCCTCGGTCGTCGATCAGCTCGTCAAGGGTGTCGAGGGCCTCCTCAAAGCCGGCAGCGTGACGAGCTACAGGGGCTCCGCGCGCCTGGCCGGCAAAGGCGTGGTCGACGTGGGCGGCGACCAGCTGCACGGCAAGGACATCATCATCGCCACCGGTTCGGCGGTGGCACGGATTCCACTTCCGGGCGCCGACCTGACCATCGATTCGGACCAGATTCTGGAGCTTAAGGAGGCGCCCCGGCGGCTGGCCGTGATCGGCGGCGGCGTGGTCGGGATGGAGTTCGCCGCCATGTTCGCCGCGCTCGGCAGCAAGGTCACTGTGCTGGAGATGCTGCCACAGGTGCTCGCGATGGTCGACGCCGACCTGGTGACCGCCTACTCCAAGCACCTCGCGAGCCTTGGCGCCGAGATCCACACCAACAGCAAAGTCTCCGAGGTCGTGAAGCAGAACGGCAGCCTGCTGGTCCGTTTCTCAACGGGCGGCGAGGGCGGCGCGGTGGATGCCGACCAGGTGCTGCTGGCGGTTGGCCGCGTGCCCTATACCCAGGGGCTTGAGGCCGAGAAGGCCGGCGTGAAGCTCGAGCGCGGCCGCGTCGTGGTGGACGACCACCTGCACACGACGGCGGATGGCGTGTGGGCGATCGGCGACGTGATCGGCGGCATCATGCTCGCCCACGTCGCGTCGTACGAAGGTGTGTGCGCGGTCGAGAACATCGCCGGCCACGCCAACCGCGTCCCCGACTATCACGCCGCGCCCAACTGCGTTTACACCGACCCCGAGATCGCCCACGTGGGGCTGGGCGAGAAAGAGGCGAAGGAAAAAGGGATCGCGGTCAAGATCGGCCGCTTCCCGTTCGCCGCCGCGGGTCGCGCGCTGACCCTGGGCCAGACCGAGGGTTTTGTGAAGGTCGTGGCCGACGCCGGGTCGGGCCAGCTTCTGGGCGCGCACATCATCGGGCCGCGCGCCACCGACCTGATCGCGGAGGCGACGCTGGCGGTGCAGAACGGGCTGACGCTGGAGCAGATCGACCTCACCATCCACGCTCACCCGACCTTGCCCGAATCGTTGATGGAGGCCGCGCTGGCCGCGCAGGGACGCGCGATCCATATCGCTAACAGGAAGTCGGGCCTCCCCAACCCCGCCGCAAGCGGCGGGACCTCCCCTCAGGGTGGGGAGGTGAGCACACCCACCGCGAACATGCAGAATCGAGGAGAGAAGATGTCTGCCCCAGTCAAGTCCTCCTCCCCACCCCCCACGCCCAGCGCGATCAACCCCAAAGTCCTCGAGCTGACCAAGAACAATCGCGGGTTTCTGCTCGGCATGCACCGCCAGATGCAGCTCATCCGCCGATTCGAGGAGCGCGCGCAAGAGCAGTACACGAAGGCGAAGATCGGCGGGTACTGCCACCTCAACATCGGCGAGGAGGCCACGGTCGTCGGCGGCATCCTCGCGCTCAAAGCGAACGACTGGATCTTCACGAGCTACCGCGAGCACGGCCACGCGATCGCGCGTGGTGTGGATCCCAAGGCGGTGATGGCCGAGCTCTTCGGCAAGGAGACCGGCACCTCGCACGGGCGAGGCGGCTCGATGCACCTCGTCGACTACGGCCGCCGCTTCATGGGCGGCTACGGCATCGTCGGCGGACACCTGCCGCTCGCGGTGGGCGGCGCCTGGGCGGTCAAGTACCGCAAGCAGAAGGACGTCATCTTCTGCATGTTCGGGGACGGCGCCACCAACATCGGCGCGTTCCACGAGTCGCTGAACATGGCCAAGGTCTTTGAGCTCCCCGTGGTCTGGTTCTGCGTCAACAACCGCTACGGCATGGGCACGCCCGTGGAGAAGGCGTCCGCGGTCGCGGACATCTACAAGAAGGCGTGCGCTTACGACATGGAGTCGATCCAGATCGACGGCATGAATCTGCGCGAGGTTTTGCTGCGTACAAGTGAAATCGTCGAGAAGACACGCAAAGATTCCGTGCCGCGCTTCATCGAATCGCTCTGCTACCGCTTCAGAGGCCACTCGGTGGTGGATCCGGACAAGTACCGGTCCGCGGAGGACAAGGAGAAGTATCGCAAGGCCGACCCCATCGTCGCCTTCGAGCACGAGCTGGAGGAGAGCGGCCTGGCGGACGAGGAGTACTTCAAGAACGTGCGCCAGGAGGTCGATGCCGAGGTCCGCGACGTCATCGAGTTCGCTGATGCCAGCCCGGACCCAAACCCGAGCGACCTCTACAAGTACACGTACGCGGGGCAGTGGGACAACCGGCCCGAGCTGCGCGCGGAGCGGGTCTGATGGCGACCGCAACATCGGCCAAGGCGCCGGCCGCGGCTGAGGAAAAGCTCTACCGCGTCGCGCTGCGCGAGGCTTTGGCCGAGGAGATGGAACGCGACGACTCCATCTTCCTGATTGGCGAGGACATCGGGAAATTCGGCGGCGCCTACCGGGTCACGGACGGACTTCTCGATAGGTTCGGCCCCGAACGCGTGGTCGACGCGCCGATCGCGGAGGAGGTGATCGTCGGCACCGCCATCGGTTCCGCGATGCTCGGCCTGCGACCGGTGGTCGAGATGATGACCATCAACTTCTCGCTGATCGCGTATGACCAGATCGTTAATAACGCAGCCAAGATCCGCTATATGTTCGGCGGCGAGGTCAAGGTTCCGATGGTGATTCGGATGCCTGGGGGTGCGGGGCACCAGCTCTCGGCCCAGCACTCGCACAGCTTCGAGGTCCTGTACGGCCTGATCCCGGGCCTTCTGGTCGTTGCGCCGACGACACCCGCAGACGCGAAAGGAATGCTCAAGTCTGCCATCCGCTCGGACAACCCGGTGATGTTCCTCGAATCGATGAGCCTGTACAACGTGAAGGGCGACGTTCCCCCAGGCGACTACACGACGCCGCTCGGCAAGGCAGCCCTCCGCCGCACCGGCTCCGACGTGACGATCGTCGGTGTCTCGCGGATGGCCG
>Ga0066681_10000833_pt1 | contig 11280 bp, 16 predicted proteins | sample GraSoiAngelo_130_FD_65629 | JGI IMG/M metagenome (GOLD analysis project Ga0066681, IMG submission 65629) | Grasslands soil microbial communities from the Angelo Coastal Reserve, California, USA - 14_0929_02_20cm | ecosystem: Environmental > Terrestrial > Soil > Grasslands | place: USA...
GTACCCACCTGGATGTTCGCCTTATATGGCTCGAACCCGCCCGCTTCAATCTGAAGGAGGTAAGTTCCGGGTGTCAGATCCGGGAAGCTGAATCTGCCATCTTCTGCCGTTACCGTCTCCTGTTTCGTGTTCGTCTCGTGATTGACTAGAGTCACCTTCACCCCGGTCAACCTTCCGCCGCCAGATTCCACAACTTTGCCGGTTATGTTCCCACTCTCATCGGCTAGAAGGAGGAGCGGGAACATCATAAATGCGAGAAACAGGCGCAACGCAAGACGCAACGCAACAGCGGGGCCTTCACAGCCACTCCGCGCAAAAGGTTGACACACGCCCCCGTGCCGAAGACTGGAGTGCAGGCCCGCCGACACCGGCATCTGCCGCCTCGGATTCCAGCCAGTGGGGAACAAGCCAACTTGTTGGTAATCAGTCTGCTGCTGCATGCGGACTTGTACCTCCCTGCGCCTTCAGGTTTGCTTGGGCTGCGGGAACGTGAGATTGACTGGTGTGCCATTGCCAGGCCGTTTCAACGATTTCATCCAACGAAGAGTGGCGTGGCTCCCATCCGAGAAGTTCCTTGGCTTTCCTGCCATCTGCCACGAGACACGGGGGATCGCCGGCACGGCGCTCCGCCTCCCGAACAGGAACATAACAGCCACTCGTCCGCTCCACAGCAGCAATGACCTCCCGCACGGAGTGGCCTTTTCCCGTGCCCAGGTTAACGGCGGCATTCTCGGGGCTTTTGAGCATGTGCGTTAGGGCTGTAACGTGCGCCTCGGCCAGGTCCGTAACATGCGTGTAGTCGCGGACGGCAGTGCGGTCCGGGGTGGGGTAATCCGTCCCGTAAATCTCAAGCGCCGGTTTCTCTCCAAGAGCCGCTTGAATGGCGAGTGGAATAAGGTGAGTTTCCGGTGAGTGCTCCTCCCCCAACTCCCCATCAGGGTCGGCACCGGCAGCATTGAAATAACGAAGGGCTGTCCAGCGCAAGCCATACGCTTCCCCGTACCAAGCGAGGATGCGCTCGGCCATCCTCTTCGATTCACCATACGGATTAATGGGAATCTGGACTTGCTCCTCGCGAATGGGAACCCTTGTAGGAATACCGTAGGTGGCGCAGCTGGACGAAAAAACAATGTACTTTATCCAGGAATCCGTCATTGCGTCCAGCAGCCTGAGCGTGTAGGTCACGTTGTTGCGAAAATATTGTCGCGGGCGCCGCATGGACTCTCCCACGTAGGCGAACCCTGCAAAGTGGACAACGGCTTGCACCCTGTAGGTTTTGATTACTTCGCGAATCAGCGTGGAATCACCGAGGTCTCCTTCGACCAGGGGACCCCATTTCACGGCCCATCGGTGCCCGGTCGAGAGGTTATCGAGTACGATTGGCTCAAACCCTGAGTGGGCCAGAACTTTGGCAGTGTGGCTTCCGATATAGCCCGCCCCGCCAGTCACGAGTACCCGCATCCTTACCTCCCCTAAAACAAAACCTCCGCCACGGCCTCAGCTGGGGCGGAGATCGCATTACCAGTAAATTTCAACACCGCAGGTCCTTACTGCGCACTGCTGCCATTCACATCGCATTCACACGGTATTAATGCAGAAAGGCCGCGTCAATCCTCTGATCGAAGTAACCCGGGAGGTTACTACCTGCTAGGTGGGGTATACAGGAAAGAAAACAACAGCGCGATGCATTTAGATGACATACTGCAGACCGATTCGGTAGCGGCGCCCGGACCGCACTCGCTCTGCCCAGCGAACTTGGACTAGAGTGGGGATTTCCGCGGGAATCCGAGCGAGCCGAAGTCGGCCTTGAAGAAGCGCAGAAATTTGCAAGGGGTGAGTAGCAACCATGCAGAACCCACCGTCGGAAATGTTTGTCACTTCTCCTTGAGAGACTTCTGACCCTCGCTGTCCGCGAAGTGATGACAATGCGCTACCCGTAAATTGTCCATTCGCCAAGTGGCGGGAGTGCCCACGCTTTTTCCCTAGTTCATTGTTCATAGTACTTATAGTACTATTTCTTCTTTATCAAAGTCATTCCCGCTAAGGAACAAATGCGAGACCAAGAGAATAAAAAACTAGCGGAAGCTCTCCCCAGTGATTGCATTCGAAGCCTGCAGAATCCTCCCGATAATGCCGGTCCTATTCTCTGCTCCGACCTTCAACATCACGGATTTTAGAAAGGCCTTTACTGTGTGTGGGCTGATGTCCATCCGGCTGGCAATCTGCTTGGTAGTAAGATCTTGGAGCAGAAGATCAACCGTTTCCCATTCGCGCCGGGTTAGCCTGAATTTCTGAGCGACGCTTCCGAGATTGCGCGCGCCTCGGTGATTTCTTTCCAACAAGAGAGCAATTGCAGGTCCTCGCACAATTCCCAGATTCGATTTCACCGAGAATGCGCGCAGTTTGTAGCACCTCTTTCCCGAGGCGACTTCGTGTAGAAATTTGGAAGGAGAGAAACCGTTATGATGTCCGTTATGATTGCCATTGTTGTGAAGTAGCGATCGAATCTTGCTCTGCAGAGAGTTGCCGAAGTCCTTGTTTCGGGGTGGAACTTCCGGGTAAGCAAGGATGGCCAGAGCCTCTTCGCTGGCGTAGATGGGCTGGAGGGAAGCATCCAGAAGAAGAAACCCCGCAGTCATCGTCTCTTCGTGCTTGGGACTTAGATGACCATTCCCGGAACTCTTATCGATTGCATTGGGAATGCGTTCCACAGGAACATCACAGAATCGCACAGAAGGATTTCGCGGCTTGTCGGGGAATGGCCGGGATAAATTTGACTTTCCAGTTGCTAACATTTCAGCACCGCCAATCACGATGGTCAGACGTTCCATTAGGACCGGCGAACACCAACACTCCTCTGGGTGTCCCTAGATCCCTTGCCCCAAAGCCAAACTCCGGCCCTGAGGTCATGATATGAACACAAATAAAAAGCGGGGCGCTTTTAAATACTTCGCAGGGCCGAGTGTTTCAATCAGGTGAAAACCTTATTTCACGATGGGAAAAAACTACCCCCGCAGGGGAAGGATCTTGAGGGGCGGCAGGAGTTAGTTCGTTGAAAAGAAAGAACAAAACCGGAAGTTTGGTGAACCGGGGAGGACTCGAACCTCCAACCCGCTGATTAAGAGTCAGCTGCTCTACCATTGAGCTACCGGTCCAGCGTTACAGTTTAGAATTTTACACGGGACAAACAATTTTGTCGAACGGCTGGAAACCGGTGCAGCTCGCAATATCCGCCTTATTTTCCGCGCAGCGTGGCGGCCAGGCCGCGCGCGACTTCGCGCGCCCGGGGCAGATCTCCCGGTTCGAAGGAAATGGCGGAGACGCGCGGATGGCCGCCGCCGCCGAATTTTTCTGCAAGTGAAGCCAGGTTCTGATTCGCGGCCGCCTGATTCCACGGGTTCGTGCCCAGCGAAACTTTCGCGCGCACCGCGGAAGCGCTGACACTCACGGAATAAACGCATTCCGAGTGCAGCAAATAGGGAATGAATTTGTTGTAGCCTTCGAGATCCATGTCGCTGACGTCGAAGAAAATAACGCCGTCGCGCGCTTCGATCCGCTCGCGCAGAATTTCGATCGATCGGCGATGTCGTTCGAGAAGCGGCCCTAGATGCTTGGCCACCAGCGGCAGCTTCACCATTTCACTCAGCGGACGGTAAGCAAGCTCTGGAATGATTCGTGCCGGGAGGCCGTTTTCCGGCGCGGCTTCAATCACCAGCGCGAGCTGCGTCGCCGGCTCGGCAAGTGCGACGGCCGACTGCGCCGTCGGATACTGCGCCCCATCGATGATTTCGCCCCAATGAATCAAGTCTGCGAGCGGCTTGGTATTGAAGCCAAACTCTTCGCTCGCGATGGTTGCAATGAGCTTGGTGCACGACTTGTAATCCGGCTCGTAAAACATGTGCGGCCCGGGCTGCTTGCGGAATTGTTCGGCGTCGGCGGGCGTGAGAAACGCGCTCTGGTGATGGTCGAACCACCAGGTCACTTTCGGAGAGTTGGAAAACTTGAAGTCCACGATGACGTTTTCGTCGCCATCAAACAGTCCGGCTTCCCAGGGCTGCGCGGCGCGATGAGTCATCCCCGAGAAGCCGAACTCCGCGGCCTGGTCAAAGCGTTCGCGATAAAAGCGGTAGAAGAGCGCAGCGGAAGCTGTGCCATCAAAGCAGCGATCGTGAAAGCAGAGCCGGACCTTGGTCATAAGTGAGCGAGTTCGCCGCTTGGCATCCAAACCGGTCTGGAGACAGCGCGGCGAAGCCAACCAACATGTACGTGGGCGGTTGGATTGTCAAGCAGAAAGGCTTCTCGCCATTGGCCGGGAATTTTCGGGCTTTCCTCACAGCAGGCGCGCTAAAGTAGCGGCGCGGCTGGTCTGGTTTACTTCACTTGACTTCCAGCGCCGAATAGCCTTACTAACTCTATTGCTCCAGCATTCACAATCTATTCGTATGCCCAGGAGGCCGCATGCCCGAAGAAAAGAATTTCTTTACGGGACTGTTTGATTTCTCCTTCAGTCATTCACTGCTTCGCCGTCTTGTAAAGTTATTGTATGTCATCGCCATCGTCTTCGGCGGAATCACGGTCGTGGCTTGCGTCGTGCTTGGTTATCAACAATCTCCTGCGCAAGGACTGATTAATCTCGTCGCAGGAATCGTGGCCCTTTTTGTGGGCGTTCTGGTTGTGCGCGTTCAGCTTGAGCTGGCGCTGGCCATTTTGCGCATCGCGGAGGGCATGGAGCGCGCCACCCATCCCGGAAACTAACGACGAGACGGGCTGGGATGCGGGGGGCGCAAGTTGATTTGCTCAGCCGCCCGCGAGTCGCGCGCGTATCCGCGCACCTCCGGCACGCAACGTGAATTTCTGCCCGAAATAGGGAGCCTGGGCCAGCACTTTCTGAAGGTCAAAATCATCCGCATAGCGCCGCCTTGGAATTCGACGCGCCAGAATGCTGATCTCCAGCGGGTCGCGGCGGAAGGGATAGGGCTCCATCGTCGCGCCGTTGTTTCCTTCGGGTTGCAGATCCCAATCCACTTCATTGCCCTGATAGTCGGCCGGAACGACGTCGATGGTGGCGCCTTCCAGGGGCCCGAGGCAAAAGTAAAGGGAGAGGCGGTCCAGGGCTTCGAGACGCTGCGCGTTGGCCTGCAACCATTTTTCGTCGGCAAAATTTATTGTCGCGGGATCTCCGCGAAGGTCCACTTTCAGCCGCAATTGCTGGAGCCGCAGTATTTGCAGGAAATCAGTGACGACGGGAGCTTCGTGGGCCTTCACGTACTTGGCGGAGTATCCCGGAATAGTAGCGCGTGTTTTATCGTAAAGGCCCGCGCAGTGCATGCTGACGAGGAGACCGGCGTAGCGATCCACTTTTACGACGCGTTCGATACCGCGCTGGTAGAGAGCGATGTGCTCCCGGGTGGGCAGGGACATGAAGCTGTATGGCAAAAACGAGACGGGGTCGACACGCGACTGGAGCTCCCACTCTTTCCAGCCATTGTCGTGCTCCGCGGCCGCGAGTTGGAACGATTCCAGGGGCTCGGGCCGCGCGAAGATTTCATTGCCCAATTCGCGCGCAAAAAACCCGGACAGAACCGCATGGTCCGTCTGGCGAATCAAGATAAGATGATCACCGTGCTCTTGAATGATCATGGCGCTGCCCTCGTTCGCAGCGACGCTTGAAACATGCGCCCGCAGAGTTGGGCGCAATCGGCCCGGCGGGAGGACTAGCCAACCAGTTCTCTTCTCGACAACAGTATTATGCCTTCGCCCCGATCTCGAATCCAGCGGCATCGCCCTAAAATCCCAGTGGAGCGGCCCTTCTCAAGCTTGTAGAATAGAGGCACCACTGCGGGAGTGGCGGAACTGGCAGACGCGCAAGACTTAGGATCTTGTGGCCGAAAGGCCTTGGGGGTTCAAATCCCTCCTTCCGCATTAACACTTACCTGTTTCCCTGAAAAACATGCGATTTCGTTGATTTTACTGGAGTTTTGAAATTCTACCGAAGCAAAGCGAAGCAAAGTGTTACGTTTCGAGGAAGAGAAAAGTGCCATTCTGTGCCAGTAGGCTTACCAGGTACAAAAAACCCCATCATCGTGGTCCTTTGCGGAGAGACAAATCCGGCGTTGCTGATGGGCTTGAGGGAAAGATATGTGAAGCCAAAGACGCTAGCGGGTGGTCAAAGAGCGACCCTAGTGTTTCCCCTTCGCCTTCGCTGCTCACTGCTCGCACTGCGACAAACGCTACTACCTCGCTGAATGTACAATCCAAGGCTATGCCGCAATGATCCTGCTTTTGCAGGCTTCATTCGTGGTGGTGTTTCCGAGCGCAGACCTCAGCGCTGCAGCAGGCAACCCCTTTCTTGGGCGCTACCAATCGGGACGCGACGACGATTCCCCCTATGGCTACAAGGAGAAATACGAGCACTCTAAATGGCACGTTCACAGGTGACAGGCGCTTCAATTCTTCCGTCATTTCCGCAGACGCTCGATGGGGAAAGGATATTGCGCGAAACTGCGACAGCGAATGGTCCCACGGTACTGCCGCGTCAGTACTTTGGGCTAACCGCTATGCCCTTTTTTGAACTAGTTGCCTCAGTGGTCAGGTCAAAAGTGGTCAACGGATGTGGGCCGGAACGAGGTTCTTTTGTTGGATTTTTCGCGGGAGAAATGACGGCAGAAGAGCTGTCGAGGACTTAAAGGGTCACAGAAGCTGGCCGCCACAATGAGCGGGTGTAGAATCTTTCGGCTATGCCTTTCCGTGCGGGTTTCCTATCGTGAAATCACAGCGTCCAAAAATCGAGCCGATTCGCAACCCGACACTGTTCGAGATGGAGAAGTTGGACACGGCGGCTGAACTCACCAGGCAGCCAAGGGTTGAACGCCCATACTCTTTGCCGGGAATTCTGCTCGGCACTTCCGCTTTCACCGCAAACGGTTGGGAAGGCAGTTTCTACCCTCCTGGCATGAAGTCACGCGATTTCCTTTCCTACTACGCCACCCAATTTGCCACGGTTGAAGTGGACTCGACCTTTTACAGATGCCCATCTCCCAACACGGTCAAAAACTGGGCCGCCCGAACTCCAGAGGACTTCATCTTCTCTGTCAAGGTTCCTCAGGTCATTACACATGAAAAAGTGCTGGTGGATTGCGATTCTGAATTCGAAGAGTTCGTGCTAACGATGGATATTTTGGGCCCAAAGCTTGGTCCGATCATCTTTCAGCTTCCGTTTTTCGACCGCTGGAAATTCCCCAAGCAAGATGGTTTTCTCGCCGTGCTCACACCCTTTCTCAAGAAACTTCCTGCCGACCACAAGTTCGCAATCGAGATTCGGAACAAAAAGTGGCTCGATGCCAGATTCGCGGATGTGCTGCGGGAGCACAATGTCGCATTGGCACTGACTGACACATCGTTTATGCCGAGACCGTGGGAGTTAAAACAAAAGTTCGATCTGGTTACAGCGGACTTCACTTATGTTCGCTGGCTTGGAGACCGCAAAGGCATCGAGGAGCAAACGAAGACGTGGGATAAGACGATTGTTGACCGCACTAGCGACTTGAAAAATTGGGTCACGGTATTCAAATCGCTAGTGAGTAATACCAAAGTGTTGAAAATTTTTGCTTTCAGCAACAACCACTATGCGGGGCATGGGCCAGCCACGGCGAAACTCTTTTGGGACTTGTGGAACAACAAACAATAGAATTGTGCCTCCGAGCGCAACTTCCACTTGAACGCGGATGAGATTTTTGGCGAGCCATAACCCTCTCCACACAATCCGTAAGCCAGGGTAAGCCAGCTTCGCACATCCCCAAATCTCTTATTTGTGCTAAACTCCGCACAGGAGATAGAGTATGCGAATTGGAATGGTTTCTGCTCTCTCTGTCTTACTCCCCTCGATTTACTCTCCACGTCCAGCAGCAGCTCAGTTCAATCCCGCCGGTCCTCAGTCAGTTCGCCAGGACGAATTTAAATCGGCGGGCGGAGGATTGCGGGTGAAGCAGGTGTCATCAACCCCGGAGCAAGCCCTAGACTCGACACTGGTGACGTTGAAGGAAGGGCGCGCGTGGCAGAGTCATCTAAGCCAAGGGCTTGCGCACGTAATGATGAGATTTGCAGAGGACGGTGACCGACCACCGTGGCCCGTTGTAGTGAGCTTTACGGACAAACTCACACGAGAGTTGATCGGCAAGCAACCGAACAGTGCCCAGACAACAGCGATGCGGGAGTGCATTGTCGAAGTGATGCGTAGAACGGGAACCAGCAACGCTGGTTTGGCAAGCCGTCTCCGGCAAACGTTGATCGGCATTGGCATCGACTCTTCGAAGACGCTACTTGTCGTTAGGGACTTCATCGCGGTTAGAGAGGCCGTCCAAGGGCCAGATGATTCACCCGTAAGACCTACCCCCCGCGTAAACCCGCGCTGATAGCGAGAAGCTGCTTTACTCCGTCAAGTCCCGATTAACACCGGACAATGGATTTGTCTGACCGGAAAAGGTAAACTGCCTTTCCCGCTTCTCCTACCTGCACAAATCCACGATGCAGGAGTTCCAAATGGAAAATCATAAAATGATTATTCGTCCGAATTGCGAACATCATTTCCGCGTGATCTGGCCCGACCCGCCAAGGACTCAGTGGACACGACCTCGTAGCAATCAAACTGCACGCCCACACTCAGTGAACCGTTGGGAGAATTGACAGTCTTCATATGGACCACGTGACCGATACAAACCCAATCGGTTGCAGGCACGTGGCTGATTTCCTCTGGCATCCTGAAGTGGAGCTGCACTGCGGTGCTTCGGCGTAGAGACAAATTCGTCGCAAAGTGCATGCCTCCTGCGGAGATATTGAGCGTCTCGGTGCTCTGCTCTCGCGCTCCGGAGTTTAGGAGGGAAACACTGAGCCCGATTCTGAGGTTGAAGCGTTCCGTGCGGCGTCGTTCTATCGGTTTCATGGACGACAACTCCTCAAGAATAAGGGGAGGCCCAGGGCTAAAATGATAGAGACTTGCTCTCTGCGGAAGGGAGATAACCCCTTGATGTGTCACATCGGGGAATCACCTGAGCGGCGATTTAAAGTTTTTTACCGATTGACGGCTCAATCGATCATGAGTAGTAATTTGTTAGGTATAAAGACCCGCCAGTGGGGACTGCGCGTCTCGACGAGTGAGCCCATCCATTCTGCGGTCCGGCGTAATGTCTCGCTCAGAGAATGCGTACGGCAGGAGGGCGGGGCAACCACATTCGAACAGAAATCGAGCAAGTCAAGATAATGTTACATGAGTGAGTTATTGACGGTTCTTCCCAGCGCCAAAGATCCGATAACAAATGGAAAACCTTTTGATGGCAGACTTGAGATCGAGAAGCGCCTCAATTTGTCAGTTCCCGTCTACCTCGCAAGCTGGGAGGACCCCGCGCCCGTGAACGAACGGTTACGGAAAACGTCAGTCCCCACGGTGCCCGGGTAATCAGCAAGCGGTCCTGGCGGTCTGGCGAAGAATCGCTTATTGCCCCATTGACGGGTGAGTTTCCGCAAATAGGAACTGTGGTTTATTCCCGGCGCAAAAACGGGGGAGGGTGCTTTTGCCGGGGTGTAGAATTCCTGGATCGCTCGGTCAAATGGGAGAATTAGTCCGTACCGAGCGTAAGAAGACTCAGACCTCGCGCAGAGGCGGTAAAGAAACTTAATCGTATGTTGTACCCTCCTGTCGTCTTGCTCCATGACAGAAATTCAGATGGGAAGCCTTCGCGGGCGTTTGCGATCTGCATAGAACGGCGGTGGGTCTAGGGGACAATGCCCCTATCAGGCCCTATCCGCTGGCGCCAGCATGCGTGCTCTGTTCCTCTTGGCAGTTATTTGCCGGGTTTCGATCCTTGACGACGCTGAATTCCCTTCGTTTCAACAGCCTCAATCGCAGTAAGCTTTCGGTCGATGTGTGGTTCGTTGCATAGGTGACCTGAATGCAGCAAACAACGCATTCCGGAATGAACCCCACACGAGGACAGGGTACAGAGTGAAGCAACTTGGGCGTCATGTCATTCATTCTCATTTGGACAGGCTACCGCAAGACTTTTCCTGAACCTGTCCACTCTAGAACACTCCGTACAGCAGTCATCGCAAACGACCGATCACACCAGTTGACTGTCGGGAGCGGGGTTTCGCATCAGCTAAATGGACCCAATGCCTTATAAACGCTGCCGTTACCGGACACGGCCACGGTCAAACTCCTCTGGGACTTGTGGAGCGAGAAGAGACTCTAGCGACCAGCCATTTTCTGGGCCATATGCATCACGAGCTTGCGGTTTTCCTCGTCGGTCTTGCTCAACACGCGGCGAAGCTTGTTTAGATACCGTGCATCCTTGCCTGAGTTACCCCAAGCGTTTTCGTCAGATGACTTCCGCTTGAGCAGATTTGGGACTTGAGGCGGCTCTTCGCCGTCGTAAAAGAGTTGATAGAGAGGGACCTCGAAAGCACGAGCCATTTTCTCCAGCGTTTCAATCGCGGGAACAGTATGACCATTCTCGACGCGAGAGATATAGCACCGGAGAAGGCCCGTTCTCTTTTCGATGTCACCCTGGGAGAGTTTCTTGTCCTCGCGGAGTGCGCGAAGGCGATCACCAATAATCATGGATGTTCTCCTACTCGGAACACATGCAAACGTGTTTACTGCCCTCTAGACAAATATCCCAGATATGTATTCATGTCAACCGTAGAGGAGTTGCTTGGCGAGGAGGAGGGCTCCCTTCATCAGGGAGCCCCCTGAAGCGCAATTTGATTATTGGTTCCGTATAACGAGGAAACGGATTGCGCCCCAAACATTCCTGATATATTGGGTTGCATAGGCCGAATGTGCTGAATAAAGAAAGTCTTGGTTGGTTTCCCAACCAGGCGTTCTCGCAGTGCGTTACAAAAGCGCAACGCTTGTATCTTAGGGCGTATATACACCCAGCACCGCAAAATGTTCTCCTCGCAAGAGTAATCCCCACGGCCTTGGATTTAGCAGTAGAGAGCATTGATCTTTTCTCCGGCCACCATAATAAAAACGGCAATTTCTGGAGGTAGTAATCATGAATCGTCACAATATTTTCGCAGGGACCCCTTTTGGTCACGACTTTGTTGCTATCGTTTGTGATCCCGGACACGGCAGCCACCACTGCCTAACAATCTCGAAATAGCGGATGCGGAGTGAAAGAGTCAGAAAGCTCCTGCTCGTATTTGAGCACTTCTGAGGGTTTATAGAAATACTCTTTGCGGCAGTCATCGCACTGGACACGGAAGCGGCCTTCGAGGGAAGGG
>Ga0066681_10000837_pt1 | contig 11258 bp, 10 predicted proteins | sample GraSoiAngelo_130_FD_65629 | JGI IMG/M metagenome (GOLD analysis project Ga0066681, IMG submission 65629) | Grasslands soil microbial communities from the Angelo Coastal Reserve, California, USA - 14_0929_02_20cm | ecosystem: Environmental > Terrestrial > Soil > Grasslands | place: USA...
TGGGCTTCAGCCCCTGCGGGTGTTTGTGGGTGAGTCCCCTCACCGGCTAAAGCCGAGCAATATTTGAGGGCTTGGACGGCACGGCTGAAGCCGGTGCTCTCCTTAAAGCTTCTGCAGGACTTAAGGCTCTGGACAACGCGCATAGAAAATAGAGGAACAACGATTTGGTAGTGATTCGCAATAAATTCGCGCTTCCGACTCTGATGCTGGCGCTCGCCACTCTCGGCGTAGCCCAGACGGATAGCGCATCCAAGGTCTACCGCGACGGGAACTCCTGGGTGGAAGAGCTTACCGGGACGATGCCTGCGTCGCGCTATATCAAAATTCATACCAATACCGGCAGCGTGAGCGTCACCGGTTCTCAGCAATCAAACATTACCTATACGATTCGCAAACGTCTGACCGGCTATTCCGAAGAGAGCGCACGTAAGAACTTCGAGAATCTGCGAGTCATAGCTACTCGTCAGGGCGAGGCCGCCTACTTCGGCGGCGAAGGTCCCGGAAATTGGCGACGCGGCTCGGTTGAGTGCAACATCACTGCCCCGCGATCCGTGGAGGTGATCAAAGCCAAGACGGACGGAGGCGGCCTGCAGTTCTTCCACCTTAACGGGCGCGTGGACGCCGAGTCTGGGGGCGGTTCCGTAAGTCTCGACGATATCGATGGAAACGTCACTAGCAGCACGGGTGGCGGCTCGATCAAGGTCGGCACAGTGAATGCCGATTTGGGAATCCGCACAGGTGGCGGTCAGGTGAATATCACTTCCGTGGGAGGACAACTGAAAACCTCGACCGGTGGCGGGAATGTCTATCTGGAGACAGCGAAGCACGACGCCATTGTTGAAACCGGCGGTGGCAACATTTCAGTGCAGAGCGTCGGCGGGGATCTGCGCGGATCCACCGGTGGCGGCAATATCGAGGTTGGCAATGTCGCTGGAACCATGGATGTAGAAACCGGCGGCGGCAGCATTCGCCTTACTGGGGGCGGCAATGGTGCAATTAAGGCGCAAACCGGCAGCGGCAGCATCCATTGTGTCCGGATAGGCAGCAGTGTCCGCGCGGAGACCGGCGCTGGGGGAATCACTGCTGAGTTCATGACCATGAACGGCAAGTTCAGCGACTCCACACTCGAGACTGGCGTTGGTGACATCATTGTGTATCTTCCGTCTGACTTGAAGGTCAGCGTTCATGCCAGCATCGATGTCGCTACCAGCAGAGACGCCATTCGCAGCGAACTTCCCGGAATTCGGATCTCGTCCGAAGGCGATTATGGGCCGCGCGAAATGTCGGCCGAAGGCGATCTGAATGGCGGCGGGCCGACGCTGAAGCTGCATACCTCGACGGGAAAGATTCAATTCATCGCGCTGAAGAAATAATGGGCACAGCTGCCCGGGGAACTTCGATGAGACGTATTTATTTGATTGGAATTGCGCTTCTGGCGCTCGCGGCAATGCCGCTCATTGCGCAGAAGGCCACTACGAAAGTTCGTCATTTTGCTACTCCTGTAACTGTCGAGTTCGAAGGCGCGGCCAGCCGTTCGTATCTCGGTGTGGGTGTTGCCGATGTTGGCGCCGAGCGCGTGCAGGCCCTCAAGCTAAAAGACGACCGTGGTGTCGAGATCGTTCAAATCGATCAGGACGCTCCAGCGGGCAAAGCTGGGCTGAAGGAGCACGATGTCATCGTGAGCTTCAACGGCACGCCGGTGGAGAGCCAGGAGCAATTCAAGCGTCTCATGCGGGAAACTCCGCCTGGACGAACTGTTTCGCTCGACATCATGCGTGAGGGGCAGCCGCAGAACATCAAAGTCCAGCTCGCTGACCGCAAAAAGCTGGAGTCGTCAGTTTGGCCTCACGAGCCTGAAGATTTTGCTTTAGCAATGCCGCCCCCTCCTCCTGTTCCTGCGATGCCGGATTTCCCACGCGCGTGGACGGACCAAAGCTACACTCGGATTCGTTCCACCGCCGGCGTAACTCTCGAGAGTTTGACGCCGCAACTCGGCGACTACTTTGGCGTGAAAAACGGTGAGGGCTTGCTGGTGCGCTCGGTGCAGAAGGGTAGTACCGCCGACACTGCGGGTCTGCGCGCTGGCGATGTCATCATAAAAGTCGGCGATCAGAAGATCTCTGATAATTCGGATTGGCGTGAGGCTTTGCGTACCGGCAAGAACGGCAAAATATCAATAGTCATTGTTCGCGATAAAAAGGAGCAGACGCTCTCCATGTCAGTACCCGCGCGTCGAGGATCAGACAGCTCGGCACTGACACCCGAGGGATTGCCGGAAGCAGAACTAGCGATTGCATCCGCGGCTGAGGCTCTCGAGAGAGTGGAGCCGCTCATCGACGATGGAGAACTCACCACGAGCGATGTGCTCATCGATGGCTCCGAAATCAATCGCGCTATGCGAAAAGCCATGGAAAAACTTCACCGAGAGCTGATCGATAATCGCAGTAATCTCAACCGGAGTATCTCCGGGTCCATGAAGCTGATGTCTGTCCAATTGAAGGCACACGGAGCAGAACTGCGTAAAGCAATGCGGGAAGCAAGTCGCGTTTTTGCCATGCAGTGTGGTTCTGAGATGCTGTAGGGATCGGCAATTAGTCATTTAGCAATAAGCGGGAAACAAAGCCTTGTCCGAAGACGAGGCTTTTCTATTTCGAGATTGGACAGGGCTTGATTGCTCCAATATGTTGATTCTTGGAGAAAGTTTCATCAGTGAGTAGGGCATTCCTGTTCGTGATTCTGCTCGTGGTTAGTTCGGCTGGCCAAGCTACGTCGCCAGGCGGTTCCGCTTCTTCTGCATCGTCTAAGTCCCACCGCGCTGTTGCCCCCGGAGGTGAGCGCTCCATGAAGGGGTGTCTAACACAGGACGAGAGCGGCACGTATTTTCTTCAAACGCAACGTAGCGCCAAAGTGAAACTCGAAAGTGCCGAAGATTTGAGTTCACGTATCGGGCGGTTTGTTAGAGTCACAGGCGCATTCGTGGATACTCATCCCCCGATTGGCGATGGCACGTCAGCCGCTAATGGGTACCCTAAGAACTCTTCTGCACAGTCTCATTCCGTTCGAGCGTTTCGCGTCTTCAAGACAGATGTGCTCTCGCAGACGTGCGCTATCCGCAGGAAGTAAGCGACACTCCTGGGCGGTTCCGAGGGCTACAAGCTCGACCAGATGTGAGCGATGGAAAAAAGCGACATAAACAAGCCCAGACAGAAATAAATGTTGTGGGCCGTCGCCTGGCTAGGAGGTTCTGGGAAATGTACGCCCTGGCGACGAAAGAAGGCGTCCAGGGAATGCTCGCGTTCCAGAATGAAATTCGCAATCGGCCGATGGAAGAGCGCCACAAGCAGTCCGAGAACCAGATTGGTGAAATCCGCGATCATCAAAATCGAGTTTAGCAAGCCCTGCATGCCTTCCAATCGGGCGAAAAACCTAGTACCTGCAGGCTTCTTTGTTGGGGAGAACTGATAGTTGCCCTTCTCTGGCAGCTGTTCTTGTCGATCCTTCTGAAAATTCTCACAAGTGTGCTGCGACCCTCGAACCTTCAAGCCGCTTCTGCATGTCCTCGAGCGTGATTCCTTTTGTCTCCGGGTAAGTGAAGAGGACAACAAAGAATTGCGCGACCATCATCAGGCAAAAGAACATAAACGGGTAAGCTCCGGACCGCGCTGCTAGAAGAGGGAAGATAAGGGAGATGAGAGCATTCATCGCCCAATGCGTGGAGCTCCCCAGGCTTTGTCCTTTGGCGCGTACCACATTGGGAAAGATCTCACTAATATAAACCCAAATGACCGCCCCCTGCGAGACGGCGAAGAAAGCGATGTAGCCGATGAGCAGCCAGACCAGAAACTCTTCATGACGATGAGTTGCGAAAACCGCCGAAACTCCGGCAAGACAAAGCATCGTACCCACCGAGCCTATCAACAGCAGAGTTTTGCGTCCGATCTTGTCGATCAGTGACATTGCAATCATGGTGAAGGCAAGGTTCGTTGCACCGATCGCGACTGCCTGCAAATTTCCGGACACTTTGCCGAAGCCGGCGCGGGCAAAGACGTCATTCAGGTAGTAGAGAATGGCGTTGATGCCGGAGAGTTGGTTGAAAGCACCGATCGAGATTGCTAGAAACACAGGCAGAGCGTAGCGCCTTTGGAAGAGAGCTTCCTTACCCAGAGCCTTCGCCTGGGCGATGGAATCGACGATCTCCCGCAAGCGCTGTTCATAGTTCTCTTCGCCAATTAGCTGCAACACGGCGCGCGCCTCATCAGCTCTGTCGACTTCCGCGAGCCAGCGCGGGCTGCGAGGAATTCCAAATAGCATCAGGAAAAACAGGAACGCTGGAATTGCAGTTACGCCTAGCTCCCAGCGCCATTCAGCGGTGCCAAAACCAACCATGCTGAGAAGGTAATTCGACAAATACGCCAGCAGGATTCCGAACACCACGTTGAACTGAAAGAATCCCACCAATCGTCCGCGCCATGCTGCTGGCGCGATCTCGGCGATGTACATAGGGCCTAGGACTGAAGAACCTCCAATTCCCAGCCCTCCGACAAATCGGAAAAGAACCAGCGCCGGCCAGTTCCAGGCAAAGGCGCAACCGAGCGCCGAGATGAGGTAAAGAATCGCCATGACGCGCAAACTATCTCGGCGCCCATAGCGATCCCCAGGGATTGCAGCGACAGCCGCGCCGATCAGCGTGCCCACCAAGGCACTGGCAACGGTGATCCCCAGAGACTTGGGTGAGAGGTGATATTGATCCGTGAGTCCGCGCGTGGTGCCTGAGATTACTGCAGTATCAAATCCGAACAGGAGGCCGCCAAGCGCGGCTACGATCGTGCTTTTGAAGAGAGAAGGGCTGAGTTTCATATCGTGAGAGCGAGGGCGGATGCTTTCCGGATCAGAACCAGTGTAAAGGCGCGGCAATCGTAGCCGTGCGCCTGCAGTGTCCACAAGAGGAATATCGCCGTTGACAGACTCAGCCCTATGTGTAGAATCACCTAATCCCGTTACCAGCGGGCTAAGTCAATGACTCCTCTCAATCGGACCCGAATGTATATGGCCATGTGCACCCCGGGCGGTGTACTGTCCACATCGGGAGCTTGAGAGTCGAGTAACAAATCTTCCTGATCGTGAACGGCCGCCTGGGGTTCCCGGCGGTGTTCGTATTTTCAGCCTAAATTCAGCTCACGCAGGAGGATTCAAATGTCTTCGCATACCCGCGGTATTCATACCCGTACTATTCACGGCAATCTTTCGCCCGATCCCGCCACCGGGGCCATTCTCACACCCATTTATCAGACGACGACCTACGTGCAGGAAGCTGTTGGCGTGCACAAGGGGTTTACTTACTCCCGGGCGGCGAATCCCACCGTTTCGGCACTCGAGGACGTGCTGGGATCTCTCGAGGGTGCGCCAACTTTATGTTTTTCAACCGGAATGGCCGCGATTACGACGCTGTTCCTGTCGATCCTGAAACAGGACGACCACGCCATCATCTCTGAGGTAGTTTATGGCGGGACCGTTCGCCTGTTTCGCCAGGTGCTTGAGGGCGTGGGCGTACGCGCAAGCTTTGTGGATACATCTGACATCGGTGCCGTCTCTGAGGCAATTGAGCCGCGCACCAAATTGATCTTCATTGAGACGCCTGCAAACCCGACGCTTAAGCTCACGGACATTGCTGCGGTTTCGCGCGTGACCCGCAAAGCGGGCGTGCTGCTTGCGGTCGATAATACATTTCTGACGGCGGCGCTTCAGCCAGTGTTTGAGCTTGGGGCTGACATCAGCGTGCTCTCGACGACCAAGTACATCGAAGGCCACAATGCCACAGTAGGCGGGTCGCTCGCGACCAAAGACGAAGCGCTCCTGGAGCGCTTTCGACTGGTACGTAAAACGATCGGCTGCATTCAATCTCCGCTCGAGTCCTGGCTTACGTTACGCGGGCTGAAGACGCTCAGCATGCGTCTTGAGCGGCACTCTGATAACGCTTTGGCGGTGGCGAGCTGGCTGGAGAAACATCCAACCGTCTCGCGAGTGTTTTATCCCGGATTGGCGTCGTTCCCACAATACGACTTGGCATGTCGCCAGCATGGCGCTCACGGAGGAATGCTCTCGTTTGAAGTGACAGGCGCAACTCCCGCAGCCCTGGAGCTGATGAAGTCAGTCAAGCTCTGTGCATTGGCAGAAAACCTGGGAGCGGCGGAAACACTTATTACACATCCGGCGAGCATGACTCACGCGGACATTCCCCCAGAGACGCGTGAAGCGCTCGGCATCCCTGACGGATTGATTCGGCTTTCTGTCGGGCTTGAAGATCCGGCAGACATCATCGCCGATCTCGAGCAGGCACTCGGCAAAGCCGAGGCTTGTAGCAGCACTGCATATATCGCGAGCGTGGCGTCATGAAAATCGATACCAAAATTGTTCAAGCGAATGGCTGTCCTGGTGATCCACATCGGGCAATTTCGACCCCCATCTATCAGACTGCGACCTTCGAGCAGGAGGGAGCGCTTGGGTTCAGCGAATACGATTATTCGCGCAGTGGCAATCCAACGCGTACCGTTCTGGAACAGCAGCTTGCAGAGCTGGAGCGTGGCATCCGAGCATTCGCATTCGCCAGCGGATTGGCAGCGCTCACTGCAGTCACCAGGTTGCTCAAGCCCGGCGATGAGATTGTCGTCATCGATGATGTCTATGGCGGAACCTGTCGACTCTTCTCCAAGATCCTGAAGCGATCGCAAGTCACTGTCCGCTATGTTCATGGATCGGGGGTGGAAGATTTTGCCCGTGCATGCAGCCAGCGTACTCGGCTCATTCACATCGAAACACCAACAAACCCACTGTTAAAAGTTGTGGATATCGCAGCTGTGGCCAAGCTGGCTCACGAGAACGATGCGCTTCTGTGCGTCGACAACACGATGCTGTCGCCCTACTTGCAGAACCCGCTGACACTTGGCGCAGACATCGTGATCCACTCCGCTACAAAATTTCTTTGCGGACATAGCGATGTCGTTGCGGGAGCGGTGATCGTGCGCGATCCGCAACTCGCGGAAGAGTTTTACCTGATCCAAAACGGGGAGGGAGCCGTACTCGGACCATTTGATTCCTACTTGCTCTTGCGAGGAATCAAGACGCTGGCTCTCCGAGTCGAGCGCCAACAAGAAAACGCCGAGCGCATCGCCGATTTTCTTTCCAACCACTCCGCCGTCCGGCAGACATATTACCCATCGTTGCTGGACAAGAAGAATTTCAGCCTCCACTCTGCTCAGGCTCGCGGAAATGGTGCGGTGGTCAGCTTCGAAACCGGTTCGCTCGGCCTCTCGCGGCAGATCGTGGAATCCCTCAAACTCTTTCCCATTACGGTGAGCTTCGGGGGGCTACAATCATCTGTAAGCTTACCGGGACGGATGTCACACGCAAGCGTGCCGCCGCAGGTTGCAGCCGAACGGCGGTTGCCGCAGGACTTGATTCGCCTGTCGGTTGGAATCGAGGATGCGGAAGATCTGATTGCCGATCTGGCGGACGCCTTGGAAGTCGCGGAGAGCGTGTCTGAGTTGCGTGCGTCGGTCGGTTAGGGTTCGATGGTACGAAGCTACGCAACTTTTTGTGCATCTAATGCGGGAAGCTTCGTTCAATTGCCGAGGAGGCCGTATATCGCATGTCGAAGGGTCCATCGAGCAATAGGCGTTCAAGCCTGGCATCATTTAAAACACACCGCTGGACGCTAGTGTCGTTGCTTCTCTTGGCAGCGTTCGCTGTGAGCTGTGGGAAATTCTTTCCGGATGCGAATAGTTTGGTCGCCATTTCGGTTACGCCTTCAAATGCTTCCTTACAATTGACCAAAACGCAGCAGTTCACTGCGATAGGCAGCTTCGGCGATGGCACTAGCAAAGACATCTCGTCATCAGCTAGTTGGGGTTCCTCCGATGCCACCGTCGCGACGATCAACAGCTCGGGCCTCGCGAGTGCCATCAAGACAGGAACTACAACCATCACGGCAAGCCAAAGTGGACAAAGTGGCAGCACCACTCTCACTGTAACTACGGGCGGTGGAGGCAATCTCACAATTTCATGTACCGCCGGTTGTACTTCGACTTCTGGCACCTCGTTTACAGCATCTGTCGGCTCCACTCTTACGTTCCGGGCACAGGACAGCTCCGGGCAGACAGTCAATGCTACATGGACCTCTTCAAACCCAAATATCCCCATTACCGCCAACACGGGGATCATTACTAATGCGGCGAGCGGGACGACAACGATTACAGCCACGGCCAACGGAATCACAGGTACCGGAACGCTGACCGTGCAGTAGTTAGCCAGTCGAGGCGCAACATGCCGGGTCTCTACCTCGGATGAGAGTGATGCTCGGGTTACCAGGCCCGGTTGGCGATCCGACTCTCATAGGCAGCGACTTCGGATTCGTGTTTCAAAGTGAGTCCAATCTCATCAAGTCCCTCGAGCAGGCAGGTGCGACGGAACTCGTCGATATCGAAGCGTGCTCCGAAGCCCTGGTCGTCTTGAACCCTCTTGTCTAGTAACGAAACATGCAGTTTGTAACAAGGAATTTGCCCAGCGTGATCGAGCAATGTAGAGATTTGTTGCTCGGGGAGCCTCACAAGCAGCAATCCATTGTTGCCGGCGTTGGTCGCGAAAATATCAGCGAAACTGGGCGCGATAATCACGCGAAAACCGTAGTCCGATAGAGCCCACGCAGCATGTTCGCGTGACGATCCACATCCGAAATTTTTCCCTGCGATCAGGATTGAAGCTCCGGCGAACTGAGGCTGATTCAATACGAAATCCGCTCGCGGCTCGCCATCGCCGGTGTAACGCCAGTCGAAGAAGAGGAACTCTCCGTAACCAGTACGCTCGATTCGTTTCAGGAACTGCTTGGGGATGATCTGGTCCGTATCGATGCTGCTGCGATCGAGCGGCGCCACGATGCCGGTATGTTCGCGGAAAGGCCTCATGCGGATTGCGCCTCTTTGAAACGCCATTTACGGACATCGGTGAAGTGCCCAGTAATGGCTGCTGCGGCTGCCATTGGCGGGCTGACCAGATGAGTGCGTCCACCACGGCCCTGCCGACCTTCAAAGTTACGATTGGAGGTGGATGCGCAGCGCTCTCCCGGCTGCAGTATGTCCGGATTCATTCCGAGACACATCGAGCATCCAGATTCGCGCCAATCGAAGCCGGCAGCGCGGAAGATGCGATCCAGTCCCTCCGCCTCGGCCGCATGCTTCACTTGCTGCGATCCCGGCACCACCATTGCGCGCACTCCTGGATGCACGTGATATCCACGGACAAGCTCAGCCGTAGCACGCAGATCCTCAATGCGAGCGTTCGTGCACGAGCCGATAAAAACGCGATCAATCGCGATGTCCTCGATCGCGCTTCCAGGCTTCAGATCCATGTACTCCAAAGCGCGAGCGGCAGCCGCGCGTTCCGTCTCCGAAGCCGCCGAGCTCGGGTCGGGAACTCGGCCGCTAATGGGAACTACCATTCCTGGATTGGTACCCCAGGTAACGTAAGGCTCGAGATCGGCGGCGTTGATTCTGACGGTCGCATCAAAACGCGCCTCATCGTCCGACTGGAGCGTCTGCCAATGTGCGAGCGCCTTCTCGAAATTCTTGGGCGCAAAGCGGCGTCCGCAAACATAGCGGAATGTAGTTTCGTCGGGCGCAATCATCCCGGCGCGGGCGCCAGCCTCGATGCTCATGTTGCAGACCGTCATCCGGCCTTCCATGCTGAGAGCGCGAATGGCAGCGCCGCGATATTCGATTGCGTATCCGGTCGCTCCGTCGGAGCCAATGCGGCCGATGATTCCAAGAGCAATGTCCTTCGCCGTGGCGCCCAGCGGTAGCGCGCCATCGACGACGATCTGCATCGTCTTCGGCTTCTTCTGCCACAGGCACTGAGAGGCAAGTACGTGTTCGACTTCAGACGTTCCGATACCGAATGCGAGCGCCCCGAACGCTCCGTGTGTGCTCGTGTGGCTATCTCCGCAGACGATCGTCTTTCCCGGCTGTGTAAGCCCAAGCTCCGGACCAATTACGTGCACAATGCCCTGCTCTGATGAATCGATATCGAACAGCTGCACGCCAAAGTCATGACAATTTCGGCGCAGAGTCTCGATCTGCTGTGCGGCGATCGGATCGGAAATGATGTGGCGATTCGGAGTCGTGGGAACGTTGTGGTCAACCGTCGCTATGGTTAGGTCGGGGCGGCGCACGCGAAGGTTGTTAAGGCGCAGCCCCTCGAACGCCTGCGGTGATGTGACCTCATGCACGAGATGCAGATCGATATAGAGGAGCGCGCGTCCGTCAGGATCCTGGTGGACGATGTGCTGCTCCCAAAGCTTTTCGAAAAGTGTCTTAGCCAACATCTCCATCACTCATACCGCGTGGTACGCTTGCCGTCGGATGATCGCTGCCGTAAGCGCCTCTTCGACGAGGCTTCCCATCTCCGTGGTTGAAACCTGCTGTTCGCTCGGCGAGCGATGAATGTCCGCGGTTCTGTATCCCTGCGCGAGCACACTGCGAGTGGCAGCTTCCATCTCGTCGGCTTCGCGATGTAGAGTCGCGGTATAACGCAACATCATTGCTGCTGACGCAATCGCGCCCAGTGGGTTTGCAAGATTTCGTCCCGCGATGTCGGGCGCTGAGCCGTGCACCGGCTCATAAAGATTCACCGCGCCGCCCACGGTGGCCGACGGCAGCATGCCCAGAGAGCCTGTGATCGCGGCCGCTTCGTCCGAAAGAATGTCGCCAAACAGGTTCTCTGTGAGAACCACGTCGAAGCGCTGAGGATTCGTTACCAGGTGCATGGCAAATGCGTCGACATAAATGTGTTCGAGCGCTACATCCGGATAAGACTGAGCGACACGGGTTACCACGCTACGCCATAGCTGCGAAGTCTCAAGTACGTTCGCCTTGTCAACGGATGTGACCTTGGACTTCCGCTGCCGAGCTTGCTCGAACGCCACCCGCGCGACGCGCTCAATCTCAGATTCGCTATAGCGCATGGTGTTGAATGCGGAGTGAGTGGCAGCGTCGATACCGCGAGGTTCGCCGAAATAGAGTCCACCGAGCAGTTCTCGGACGAAAAGAATATTGGCGTCTGCAACGATCGCTGCGCGCAATGGAGAACATTCAGTGAGAGAGCTGTATGCCACTGCGGGTCGCAAATTCGCGAATCCGCCGAGCGCGATGCGCAGTTGAAGCAGTCCCGCTTCGGGACGGCGGTTCTGGGGGAGGGAATCGAATTTTGAT
>Ga0066681_10000838_pt1 | contig 11252 bp, 9 predicted proteins | sample GraSoiAngelo_130_FD_65629 | JGI IMG/M metagenome (GOLD analysis project Ga0066681, IMG submission 65629) | Grasslands soil microbial communities from the Angelo Coastal Reserve, California, USA - 14_0929_02_20cm | ecosystem: Environmental > Terrestrial > Soil > Grasslands | place: USA...
TATCTCGGATTGTCCGTAGGACGAACCACAAGGCGCCGAGTGTCAGAACAAAAGTCAGGACACCAAGCAGGTTCTTGTTGTATGTCACGCCGGTATTGGATACCTCCCCGGACCACCTGTCATAACTACGGCCCAAGTCTCCATAATACTTAATCAGCAGCACGGAGGCAGGCAAAAGAATGAATCCCGTGCGGGTGATGATACGCCTAAGCGCATTGACAGGCTGGGCGTCTGTCACCACTATGCAGACCATCACCAAGTCACCGATGGCCTTGATCCATCGCTTGAAGCCGACCGCGGCAAAATCGGACCAAAGCAAGCTTAGAAGGCAATAAGAAAAGTAAAGAATGATCGGCCAGTTTTTCCTTAGTAGAGTTGTAACTTGGCCGCCACGAAACAATAGAACGATGATTCCAGTTCCGATAAGGATCGCTAGGACCTGCCGGTCGATGGGGCTGCCAGCAGTAAGTTGGCTTGCAGAGGGCGTAGTCGGATCCATACCAAGCCACATCGAGACTGGTCTTGACCCGTCGATCAAAATCCAGAGCACTGGGATCCAGAGCGCTTTGGATGTGCGGAGGCTTTTATCCCGGTCGAGATAGAAAAGTCCCAGAACTCCAACGGCGCAAACCAGGCTTGCAAGGGTGGCGCTCACGATTTATTCTTTCGTTGGCCCGCCGGCGTTTGTTCGTCTGCCATCGACGTTATTTGGTTTCCAAAAACAGCCTGTGCACAAGTTCCAGCGTCAGAAGTCTATGAATCTCTGTGGTGTAATTCCGGTTACCCTTAAGGTGGCCATCGACGACCGCACGAACTTTTTTTGGATTGGCGTAGGAACGTCCCAGTGAACGCGAATCTAGGAGCATTTCACGCACATAGTCTGCAAGTTGGTCGCGATACCACACGCGAAAGTGAAAGATCTTGTGGCGGCCAAGCCAAAGGCGCTCTAGGTGCAGCGGAGCAAGCAAGTGGTCCACTTGGGCTATCCACTGGGGCATACCATAGTCATAGGCATATTCAGCTTTGAATAGGAACTCGAGGAAGCCGCGTGTGAAGGCGCTATTCAGACCGCCGATACCACGATCTGTGCGCAGATTAGCAAGGGCCGGGTTCCCCTCGCGAATTAGCCGCAATCTGCCTTCTTCGTTGATTGTCACTGGCCCTGGAGATTTGTACACCGTCTCAACTAGTTCGTTATCCAGATAGGGCGTCCGCACGCCAACCTGAGTCTGCTCCAGCCCAAGCACCCCATAGTGGTGCCACGGTGATTGGCGGAAAGCGATAAACGTGACCGGGTGCCCCCGGCGGCTGGCGTTGTAAGTTTCCTCTGCCCTTTGGATTTGGGGGAGGAGCTCATGGTGGAACAACGCGTTGCTAGGACGCACGGCCTTGAACATCACTGCGTGGAGCAGCATCTCGCTTCCGTAAGTACCTACCATCCGTACCGGAGCAAACAGGCGGGCTCTCTCGTTCACGTATAGGTCCGGGGAACGACTCAGATCTACACAACCATCCGTAAGATAAACGGTCCGCTCCGCGTAGTGTGCGAATCGCGAAAGGAATTCTTGCCCAGTGGTGATGACTTCGTGATTCTGTCCACAAATCTCCGCAACGCACCGCGCGAGGATTACATCCTGATTGTCTCGATACATACTGCCGAACGTGTAACAAGGAAGTGAGTTGGGCTGCGGTCTGCGCCATGCCATGATGATGCGGGTGTCCAAGCCGCCCGTGAGCGAAACGCCTATACGTTCCCGCCCTTCAAAAAACCTTGGCAAATTCTTCACGAAAACGCCCCGAAGGCGGTCGTAATACTCTTCCGGCTTAAGTGGCTGCAGTCCTTCCCATTCGCGAGGCTCGAAGTAGGCTTCTTTTTTCTCAAGCTTTCCTGCGCGAAAAGACCATGCTGCACCCGGCGGGAGAACCCCTATGCCCGGAAAGAGCGTTCGGTTTTCTAGCACGCAACCACATACGATGAATTCTCCAAGACCACGCGGATCCATGACGCGCAGCTCGGGGCGCACCTTCAGGATCGCTTTTGCTTCCGCCGCAAAGTAAAACGCATCTCCAGCCTGATGATAGTAAAGGCGTTGCAATCCATACCGGTCATTGAAGAGCGTCGCGGTTTTGCTCCTTCGGTCCGCGACTAGCCCATGAAAGCGACCATTCAATGCTTTTGGAAAGTCCTCTTCCTCTTCATACCGATGCACCAGGTACGATGCCGCATGTCGATTGACGTCATGGCCACGAGCCCGAAGGGCCGTGATCAGCCCCGGATCGGGAAATTCTTCACCGGAGAAAGTCAATGTCACGTCCGCACGCTCGTTGTGCACCGGCATGCCATCGGCAAATGATCCCTCCCGAGCCACCCAACCGACATAAATCCCCTGCTCCGCGTCAATCCAGGTTCCGCTTTTATAAAATGACTCGTGGCGAAGCGTCTCGATCATTTTCTGCAGTTCACACTCCGCGCTTGCGCTCGGACGATTCGTTATGATGCCAACTATGCCCGGCAACTCTTCTCTCCTTAGAGCGATTCCGCCTTCAAATGAAACTTCCTTTGGTACCACGAACTTCGCAATGTTCGCAGCCTTGCTGCGATCGATTCTGGCACGCGATCGACCAATCGGCGATGAAGTCCCATCGACAAAGCGACCGAACCCCAACGAGTCAGCGGCACGTAGTATCGTGGAGTGTCAACCCTTTGAAACCCATTTCGCTCTTTGAATTCGCTCAAGCTACTGGTCCCTTTTTTCCCGTATGCGAACTTTGCGTAGACCAGATAAGAAATATGTCTATCGGCGCAAGACCGCACCGCTTGTGCGAGCAGCGCATTGGTCGGCGCCTTATCCCTATACTGCAACAGGGAGAGGATGTGCATAATTCCTGCTTGCGTCCCAGAATCATCCAATGTCAATTTGATGAAGCCCACTAACTTTTGTGCGTCAAACGCGCCGATAAAAACGCTTGAATCCAAATATGTCGCGCTCAGGTCTCGTACGGTTTCGAAACTCTTACCGTAATGTGAGAACGCCCTTCCTTGGCGAATTGGACATTCGTTGTAAATCTCCCAGATACCCTGGGCAAATGCGTCATCGAACTGTACCTCCCGAATTACCAGTCCCTTCTTTTCCCCTTGTTTCGCTTTGTTGCGTGCCTTGAAACCGATTTGTTTGTCCCACCACTGATCAAAGGTGGAGATGGGAAGGACTGCCATATTGTCCCACTCGAATGGATAGGGGTACTTGGGCTCAGTATCAGGTAGCTTCTGGATGAACGTAAAAATGTCAATCCGAATTTTGGACCGGCGTAGTTCGGCTATCGCTTTCTGGGGATCGGCTAAAAACTTGTAGTCGTCCGCGTCGACATGTGCGATACGGCATAGTCGTCCTTCAATCCGAAGCTCCCTCTCGCAAATGTTCATGCTCGGTATCCTTACTCCTACGCGTTCCGTTCCTTCAAGATGAAATTGAATTTCGACAGAATTCTTAGTGCCCGCACCATGCCATCAAACCATTCTTTCGCCAGGCTCATGCCTCGAGGACGAGAGGAACGATTATTTCCTTTTTTTTGGTGAGCCCACCGCCTACTTCTCTGCGCATCATCATCTGGATGAAGTCTCTTTATTGTCCAGTGCTCTTTCCCGGAGGGCTACGGTTCGATGAAAAAAGTATTTCTTTAGCAACTGGGGCCAATGCAACCAATCATAACCGCCTTGCAACTTAGCCTGGAAGAACGAAGGGTCATCTAAGCTGTTTACGGGAATACGTGGCAAGAAGAATCGATTGCTCTTCCGACTGGCACGGCCAAGATTCGTGGATACGCCGTGATCGTAGCCGAGATTGCATAGCACATCTTCGAGATAGCGCGTGTAGTCCTTGTCTTCTTCGGGGAATCCGTGCGGGTAAGAAAATGACTCGACGGTAACGCCGAGATGATCTTCGATAATCTCTTTTGAGCGTCCGAGCTCGTATTCGATCTGATCGGGCTGAAGAGACCGAAGGTCGGGGTGTGTCACGGTATGAGCGCCAAAGGAAATCCCCTCGCCATGCAATTCCCGCACATCTTTCCAGGTCAAATAGTCCGCTCCTTCGACTCGTGCTGGATTAAGCTGGATTCGGTCGGTAGCAAGAAAGATCGTTGCGGTAAACCCGCACTGCTTAAGGACGGGCAAGGCATCGGTATAGAAATCCCTGTAGCCATCGTCGAATGTAATTACGATTGTCTTTGAGAGATCCTCTCCGGCCTGCAAGCCTGTCAATACTTCCGGAAGACTACTCGTCCGATAACCCGAGTTTCTCAGCCACCGCATCTGTTGCGAAAAAACCTCCGGCACAGTATTGATCTGAAAATAAGGATGAGACATTCCGAATAGATTGTCGGAAATGCTGTGATACATCAGAATCGGCACACGCGACCCTGCACTCGGCCCGAGTGTGAGAACGAACGGATGCGAAAGATAAAGACTGACTAGACGGTCGACGCGAAACATGTTGAGTCGAACAGAATTTACAGAAATGGGGAACAACGGCTATACCAAGTGGCTCACCAAACGAATTCAGCGACGGCTTGATTCTCTTTCCATAAAGCGTCGGGTAGCGAGAAGGTTTCTACCCACGGGCGGCTTATGTGGCCAACGTTGCCCTAGCATTCAGGAATTCTAGTGTCTTGTTCACAACCTCATCTTGCTGGCGGTGGTCGAGTTGAGGGAACATCGGCAGCGAGAGAATCTCTCGCGCGACTCGCTCAGTGACGGGAAAATCCCCAGTCCTGTAACCTAGATGCTCGTACGCTTTTTGCCGGTGCAGAGGAATTGGATAATGGATACCGGTGCCGATGCCCGCCTCTGTCAGATGGGCCTGAAATGCTTCGCGGTCCTCCACGCGCACAACGTAAAGATGATATACACCTCGAGTCCATACGGCTTCTCGCGGAATAACAAGCTCGCATTTCGCCTCCGCGAATAGCTCGTGATAGCGATGCGCCAAAGCGCGCCGCGATTCATTCCATTGAGGGAGGTGGCGGAGCTTTACCGCGAGCCATCCTGCCTGAATAGAATCAAGCCGCCCATTGTAACCTTCGACCTCGTGATAATACTTTTTCGCTTGGCCGTGGTCACGGATCATCTTCATCCGTCTCGCAAGGCCTTCGTCATTGGTCGTAATCGCACCGCCCTCGCCACAGGCACCAAGGTTTTTCCCGGGATAGAAACTGAAAGCGGCCGCCAGGCCGAGGGACCCAGCTTTTTTCCAGCCGCCGCGCTTCTTCGAGAAGTATTGAGCGCCGTGGGCTTGGCAGGCGTCTTCGATAACGATCAGATTATACTTCTCGGCAAGACTCAGAATTGGGTCCATGTCTGCTGTCTGTCCGTACAGATGGACAGGCACGACCGCCGAAACAACCCGCTTCGATCCTTTCTCAATCAACTTTCCGCGCCCACGGTCAAACTCGCATTTGCTCTCAAGGTATTCGCGCAGTTTCTCTGGGTCCATCGTGTATGTGTCTTCATGGATGTCCACGAAAGCGATCCGTAAGCCCGCTTGCGATATGGCTTCGGTCGTGGCGATGAAGGTGTGCGGAACCGTGACCACGACACTCCCTTGTTCGATCCCAGAAGCCACGAGAGCAAAGCGCAATGCGTCAGTTCCGCTGTTCACTCCCACGCAATACTTTGAATCACAAAACTCGGCGAACTGACGCTCAAACTCTTCCACCATCGGCCCGCCTATGAATCCGGCATTCTGGAACGCTTTCTCCACTACCGCTATGAGATCTTTTTCTAGTTCCTGATGAGGCGTCACAAGATCAAGGAACGGAACACCCTTCGTCGTGGAATTCATTTCTTCTCCTCTGAAATAAAACGCAGAACCTTCGCGGGATTGCCGGCAACAATCGCATTTGCTGGCACATCTCTGGTTACGACACTCCCGGCGCCGACGATAGCGTTCTCCCCGACCGTCACGTTGCTTAGGACAGTCACACTTGATCCAATGGAGGCACCTGTTCTCACTCGCGTCCTTTCTACCTTCCAGTTTGCTTCGGTCTGTAGATCACCAGTGGCAGTTGTTGCTCGAGGGTAGGGGTCATTGATAAACGTGACGTTGTGCCCGATAAACACACCGTCTTCAATCTCTACACCTTCGCAGATGAAAGTGTGGCTCGAGATCTTGCAGCGCCGACCCACGCGGGCGTTCTTCTGAATTTCTACGAAAGCACCAATTTTGGTTTCATCCCCGATTTCACATCCATACAGATTGATGAACTTAGAGAGTCTTACATCCCTGCCAAGCTTGACCGTCGGGGCAATACATACGAATTCGTTCACAGCGTCACAGCCTCTCCCCGGTTGCGGACCGATCTTTCTGCTGCTTCCAGAATGCGCACCACGCGCAACCCTGCATTCCCATCGTTAAGTGGCGTTAGATTCTCTTCAATGCATTTCAGAAAGTACGCTGTTTCAGCGCGAAGCGCCTCGACTTGTTCGACCTGTGGTGCCCACATGTCCCCCGAGCGGTAGCTTACAAGCAGTTGGTGTAGATTGGCAGGGTTCGTGGACATGCTCACGCCCTTGTCGTAGACCTTGATCTTCTCATCGGCCTCCAAGTCGTTCCAGACAAGCATTTTTTTTTCGCCGCCAATTAGGGTGGTCCGTACTTTTACAGGAGATAGCCAGTTCACATTTACGTGCGCGATAATACGCTTCGGGAAGTAGATCGTGATGAAAGCAACGTCTTCCACTCCGTTTAGGTGCTTCTCGCCCGTGGCCACGACAGCCTCGGGTTTCTCCTTGATGATGTGGTCCATGATCGATAAATCGTGAGGCGCCAAGTCCCATATGACATTGACATCGTGCTGGAAGAGGCCAAGATTTACGCGGAGTGAGTCGTAATAGTAGAGATCCCCCAAAGCCCCTTCGTCTACCAGCTGGCGGATCTTCCTTACTGCGCCCGTGAAAAGGAACGTATGATCTACCATGATTCGCAGATTCTTTCGATCGGCAAGCTCAATGAGTTCTTCGGCCTGGGTTACACTGCAGGTGAATGGCTTCTCAACAAAAATGTGCTTTCCGTTTTCGAGGGCAGCCTTAGCCAGCTGATAGTGCGCCCAGACTGGAGTTACCACAGCCACGATGTCAATGTCGGGTGACTTCACGATTTCCGCGGGGTTGCTCGTGAATGGGATCGAAGGATGCGCCATTCTCAATCTCTCAGAGGCTTTGGGGTTTTTGTCACACACCAGCACCACTTCCGAGCCTTCGTGCGTGTGGAAGTTCCGAACGATATTCGGGCCCCAATACCCGTAACCAATAACGCCGATCCGGATCATCTGTTCACCTCTGGCCTTCGTTTTGCATTCGTTTACGTGGAAGAAAACGAGCGATCAACCTTACTTGTTCGGGGATATGGGGGCCAATCCTGAAATCATGCAACCGATGTTGAGGACCGCTTGTCGAGACAGAACTCGAGAGTGACTCTCGGAGAGATTCTCACTGACAACCGAGCTTGCTTTTTGATCAATGAGCCCCGACTCCAGAGATCACGGCCGCTGGAGTCTGGAGCAGGATTTTCAGATCCAGCCAGATCGTCCACTCGCGGGCGTATCTCAAGTCCAGGCGAACCATGTCATCAAATTGTGTGCGGCTGCGTCCCTCGACTTGCCATAATCCAGTGATTCCAGGCTTAATTTCCAATACGCGGCGACGGTGCCATACATTGTAGGCCTTAAACTCATATTCGAGGGGGGGACGAGGCCCTACCAGAGACATCGACCCTGTCAGCACGTTCCAGAACTGCGGTAGCTCATCCAAACTGGTTTTGCGAAGGAACGCACCAACTCGAGTGATGCGGGGATCTCCTTGTAGCTTGAATACCTGCCCTTCCCCGTCATTCTTCCCGCTTGCAACCTGTCCCGATATGAATCGCTTCACATACTCTTCGTGAATCTTGCTGTCGCAGTTCGTTCGCATGGAGCGAAATTTCAGGAGCCTAAATTTTTTCCCAGGCTGCCCTATACGCTCTTGACGAAAGAGTACAGGGCCTGATGACGTCAGCTTAATCGCTAGAGCAATGAGAGCAAACGCTGGTGAAAGCAGAATAAGGGCGCAGGCACTCCCAAAAATGTCCATCATGCGCTTGATTCCCAATGCCAGTCTGTGAGAAGGGGCCTTACGGTGAAGATCGGGATAGAGAGTAATGTTCGCCGAATTCCCAGAATTGCCGCTCTCGTGTTCCTCCGGGAAAAAATGAAATGACACGAAAATGAGGGATGCTTTTCGTGGGCCGAGCGCCCTAGAAAATGCGTCGCGAAATTTTTCCGTTACAACTTGACGTATCTCTTGTGAACTTGCGGAACCAATCTCAGTACCGATCACACCAATCAGGCTGTCTTGCAAATACCAACCTATGATGTCGGTCTCGCGAGTAATCTCGCTGAGGATCTGAGTGATCTTTTCCCTAGCAGTTGGGGCTTCCTCGCTAGAAAATACATCCTTGACGTCCACGAGCATCAACACGTAGCGCTTCCCCGCCCGTTCTGCGCGGCGCCGCTCCAGGTAGAGAGTGGACGCAAACGCAGTTTCATTCAAAAAAACTCGAGTGGGAAAGCCCTGCACATTAGAGCTGGAAACACCCGAACTCAGCTCTGCCCACCGCGGTTCCCTCCTCACTGCTGTTCGGAACAAACCCATGGCTGCTGTTTTCTTCTCCACGGACAACGAATGGTGCTTCTTGAACTCTGACCTAGCTCCCCATGGCTGTAGCGGGGTGGCCCTGGAAGAACCTAGAAGCTATTGCGGTCCGCGCTTCCCGGAGCGGCCGGACCCAAGCAAGATCTACCTCCACTGCTACGGACCGCTGCAATAATGTCAATGACAAGACAACTCGGTGGCTGCCTTTGAAATTAATTAGGATTCCTTCGAGATTGCTCAGGCTTCTGTAAGTCACGCGAACCCGCTCACCGACTTGAAGGTATGGCCAAGGCTGGCTGGACAAGCCCGATGCGATGGCTTGCCGGATGGGTTCGAGTTCCGCTTCCTCTACCGGAATTGGCGTGCGACCGATCCCGACGACTTGCTGAACACCAGGGGCAATCAGAATCGGACGACGATAGCGAAAGTCGAACCGGCAGAATAAGTAGCCGGGAAACAGGGGTCGCTCAAGCTCCTTCAATCGGTCCGACCACCTTTGGACGCTCTTGTAAAGAGGCAAAAAGCACTGGTAGCCTTGTGCCTGAAGATAAGTCGCGGCGATCGTCTCACGCCTGGAGCGCACTTGGAGGGCGAACCAAGGCAGTCGATGATCAGTCGTACAGAGGGGATCGGACAAGCTCACGAATATCTCTCCTAGTGGGCCAAAGGGGGGAGGCGCCTGAAGGTCCGTATAGGCTACCGCCATAAAACTCCCCATGGAGCTCGTCCTAGGAATGGCAATTCTGGGGCCAATGCATAAAGCGCGCGAAGAAGCTCCCTCAGTCCCGTAAGCTGCTGTGGAGAAACGATTTATTCCATTGCGACTGATGGCGGTTAGCTTCCTGCCCCGGGGACAGCAGGTAGCAGAGAAAATCCATGCCTCTTTGTAGAATTCTCCTTCCGACGCGGCTCATTCGCTTACGCGCTTTTGCTGAAGTTTGGACTTGAGGCTTGTCAGAAGGATTTCCCCCCGGACAAAACACGGCTGTACAGCTGAAAAGAAAGGTGCTAATTAAATGGCGATCAACTTCTCCCGAATTCCTTTACTATTTGCCGTTATCCGGCAAACTTATGGATGTTGCTGTGCATGAGAATAGGAGAGGGGAGCGAGGCGCTGACCCTTCATCTCATCGTAACGCCCTTATTTACTCTCAATTCGTCCAGACGGCCATGAGATGAAGCTTACGCTAGAAAGACGCCTGTGAAAGAAATTCATGAAGAACAGATTCTAGAGAGAGCCATGAACTGCGCGTCAATGGCGTCACGCGGCGGCCGACCATTGCGTATTTGTATGGTTTCTTACACTTTCTATGAGACTGACAGTCGCGTGATGCGCTTCGCGGAAGCCCTTGCACAGAGGGGCGACGAGGTTGAAGTTTTCTCCTTAAGTAGGCCAGGGACCCCCCGGACCGAGATACTCTGCGGCGTGCGAGTCTGTCGCTTGCAAGGGCGCTCGTTTAACGAAAAAGGCCGATTCTCCTATCTGTGGCGCATTGCGATCTTTCTTCTGCGAGCTCTGTTTAAAGTTTCTGTGCACGACTTGCGACAAAGGTATGACTTAGTCCATGTTCATTCGGTCCCCGACTTCTTGGTGTTGTCCGCACTGCTGCCCCGTTTGAGGGGTACGCCGGTCATCTTGGACATTCACGATATCCTTCCGGAGTTCTATGCAAGCAAATTTGCGGTCACGCAGAAATCGCTGGGATTTCGCTTTCTCTGTTTCTTGGAGCGCTTATGCACTAAGTTTGCTAATCATGTGATCATAACAAATCACGCATGGCGGGAACGAATACTAGCTCGCTCCGTCGAACCTGGCAAATGTACGGTTATGCTGAACGTTCCCGACCGATCGATCTTCGTGCGAACGGGGAGAGCCAAAAGCCCAACAAGTCGTTTCCTGCTCCTGTATCACGGAACACTGAACCCGCATCAGGGTTTGGACATTGCTGTGAGGGCCTTCGCTCGAATCAAAAATCTCGTCCCGGAAGCAGACTTTTACATCTATGGCGACGGACCTTCGAAGCCTGAGCTGCGAGCTTTGATCGAACAACTTCACCTTGAGGGCCGCGCAGTTCTATACGACCGCAAACCACTTCGTGAGATTCCGGCCGTCTTGGAAACGGCAAACCTTGGAATCGTTCCTAAACGCAAAGACGACTTCGGCAACGAGGCCTTCAGCACGAAAATCCTTGAATTCATGGCCATGGGCGTTCCGGTCATTGTATCTGATACGAAAGTAGATAGGCACTATTTCGACGATTCCGTGGTCCGCTTTTTCCGAGGCGAAGACGAGGAAGACTTGGCTCGCTGCATGCTTGACCTGATCCGACATCCCCAAAAACGAAGAGAGTTGGCCGAACGCGCCGCAGAGTTTGTAGCCAATAATGATTGGGCGTTCAGAAAAGAGGAGTACCTTAATTTAGTGGATGGACTTAAATCGTTAGACAGCAGAGGCTCTGAGCCAGGGGCCCACACTGCACGTAAGTAACTCACTAGCCGCAAATGGCGTCCAATACAGCGTCCTTCGAGGGTACCCCTAACCAAATGAAGCAGCGTCTCACCGGTT